>Ga0102934_1001356_pt1 | contig 17077 bp, 16 predicted proteins | sample SalPonR2_A_D1_MG_FD_78175 | JGI IMG/M metagenome (GOLD analysis project Ga0102934, IMG submission 78175) | Salt pond soil microbial communities from South San Francisco under conditions of wetland restoration - Salt Pond MetaG R2_A_D1_MG | ecosystem: Environmental > Aquatic > Marine > Intertidal... | reverse complement strand
CCGGGGGGAGGCAAGACACTTCCGGGCTGGGTGGGTTCGACCATCGGGGTTAAGGGCCCAACCGCCGTTCCCGTGGCGGTCGAGACGGCTTCGGGTCTGTACGACCTGGGCATCAGCTGCGCCATTCCGGGCGACGTCGAGTCCACGGTGACCCGATCGGCTCAGGTTCAGGTCACCGCGGCGAGCATCAATCCGCCGCCGATACCGACCCTGACCGTCAACGGGTTTTCCAATTCGACCAGCATCGAACAGGGTGATACCGTCACTGTTCTGTGGTCTTCTCAGAGCGCAACGTCCTGCCAGGCGTCAGGGACTTTCACGGGATGGCCCGGCGCAAAGGCTTTGTCCGGCAACGAGGTCTTCAGTGATACCTCTGCAGTTCCGGTCGGCAGCTACACGATTTCGCTGCGCTGCAGTAACCTCGGCGGGCAGTCCCCTCTGGCTTCCGTTTCATTGAATGTCACCGATCCCGATGATCCACCGCCATCAGAGTGCGCAACTCGACCACTGCTTGGCCAGGGGGCGCTGAACGATTGGGTCAGAAAGACCACAGGCACCAATTCCTGCAGGTGGGGGCCTTTCGGCGCTGACTCGGGAGCCGATTGCCGCTTCTTCGATCAGGTCTGGCCATCTGCCTGGCCCAGCGTGACCGTCAGAAGAGATCTTTTTGTCGATGGAAGCCAGGGGCGTCAGTTCATCGCCATGGAGTTCAATAGCGGAAACATTCCTTTTGACCACGAAGGGCGTCTGACGCAGGAAGTGCCTCAGTTCCCCGCGACTTCAGCCGCCAAGATGTGGTCGATCTCCCAGTGCCCGGGTGACTTCAACAAGGACATTCTTGATGCCGAGATGGGTCCGGGGTGCGTCAGGGAGGACGAGTTCGGCGTGACACAGTCGTTCGATTACGGCGGCCCATCCAGTGAAAACGTCAACGCCATACGACGTTGTGCGCTGCAGCCCAACACCCGGTATTTCCTGAACATCGTTTTCACACAGGACGTCGCTGGAACGCCGCCCGCCGAGATCGAGCCACATCCGACCTGCGTGACAACACGTTGTGGTGTGCCAATCACGCCGTCGTCAATCTACACGCCGTAACAGCAGAGACGCTGAAACCCGAGGCGAATGCGCGCTACACTAGCGCGCATTCGCCGTTTTGATCGTGCCAGCCTGTTATTCGCAGCAGCGGTCCGGCTTCTCGCGGAAAGAATCCTGTTGCTCCCTTTTTTGAAAAGACAACCGTAATTGCCATGAAAATATTGTTTGCCTGCCTTGCACTGATCTCTTCGGCCGCTCTGCCGCCAGCTGCCGCACAGGACGCCGATCAGGAATCCGTCGTGAACTCCCTGGAAATTCTGGTGCGGTCAACCAAGCTGGCCGAGCAGAATGGCGTCGTGTTGACCACGGCTGACCTGGAAACCTACCTGTCCCGTATTCCGGAAGAACACCAGGGAGGATTCCTTCGCAGCAGAGACCGCATCGGGACAGCGCTTGATAATCTGATCCTGCCCAGGTTGATTGCCGCAGAGGCCGGGAAGTCCGGGCTACTCGACCAGACCGAGATACAGAACAAGCTCTATCAGGGCGCAATCGTTCTGATCGCTCAGGAGTACATGGATCGGTATTTTCAGGAGCAGGAGCTGGAGGATTACACGGCCCTGGCCAGAGAAATTTACCTGATGGACCCCGAGCGGTTTCAGTCCGACCCGACAGTCAGCTTTACCCACGTCCTGGTCGAGGTCGGTCGTGAGCGAGGCGAATTGGGCGCTATGCGATCCATTTTTTCTGTCTATGAGCAGCTGCAGGCCGGGGAGTCGATCGATGCGGTGGCCATCGAGAAATCCGATGACCCTGCGGTCGAGGACAATCAGGGCCGCTACACCGACGTGGCGCTCGAATCGCTTGATCCTGCCGTTGCGGCGGCGCTTTCGGTCATGAGTCCAGGTGATGTTTCCGAGCCGGTTCGGTCCCAGTTTGGCTGGCATATTCTCCGCATGGATGACAAGTCCCCCGCACAGGCTCTGGACTGGGAGGAGGCGCGAGATCAGGCGATCGTAGCTGCCAGAACCCAGCATATGGATACGGCACGGGAACGGCTGGTACAGCGGGTTCGGGCCGGCCAGTTGGAGGTCGATGTGCCTGAGCTGCAGCGGTTCCTGGATCAATACGAACTCCAATGGCGTCTGTATTCCGACTCGCCCGAGGATTCTGAAGTACCCCAGGCCCAGTAATCAGGATATTCGGCGCGCTCCTCGCTGACTTCTGAGACTCAGCTCTGTGATCCGGGAGAGCGGACTTTTCGGGCAACTGCTCCGCAGGGAGATCCGGAGTCGATTCATCGGATCGGCGACCGGCTGGATCTGGCTGGTCGTCACGCCGCTTCTCCTGCTGGCCGTCTACGCCTTCGTTTTTGGCGTCATATTCAGGGCACGTGTGCCCGAGGGGTTCGAGCTCCCGTTCTGGGCCTGGCTGGCGGTAGCCCTCTGGCCCTGGCTCGCGTTTTCCGAAGGCCTGCAGCGGGCAGCTGCCTCGATCCAGCAGCATGCGGCATTGATCTCGAAGGTGGCGATTCCTCGCCACCTGCTGGTCAATACCAGCGTCTGCGCGGTATTTGTTCTTCACGCCGTCGGTTTTGTCGTGGTTCTGCTGGTGATCCAGGGCCTGGCGGCCGATATCCAGTGGATTGCATTACCCTATGTGCTGTTGATTCTTGCCGTGTTGTATCTGTTCGCTCTGGGTCTCGGATTCCTGCTGGCGTCCATTCAGGTCTTCGTTCGCGATATGGAACAGCTTCTGCCAACGGCCCTGATGTTCTGGTTCTTCCTGACGCCAATCATCTATCCTGCGGAGTTGCTTCCTGAAGCGGCCCGGGGGCTGTTGATGCTGAATCCGATGACCTGGTGGGTCGAGGAATTGCGGCTGGCCTTGTTCTCGGGCAAGTTTCTCCTCGACCAGACCTTCCTGCTCATGGTCGCGGTTGCAACGGGGTTCCTGTTGTCAGGTCGCGCCGTGTTCAACCGACTCTCGCCGCATTTCGAGGATTTTCTTTGAGTCGACTGCTCCTGAGCCTGCGCCAGGTCGAAAAGACCTACCCGCCGACGGTCAACCCCGGTGAGCGTTTCGGCGCCTTCTGGCAGCTGCTGACTCGGGGACGCAGTCAGGGTGGTACTACTGTGATCAGTGATGTGTCCTTCGATATTCATGCCGGGGAGTCGATGGCCATCATCGGCGGCAATGGCGCTGGAAAATCCACCCTGCTGAAGGTCATCACCGGTGTCCTGGCCCCGAGTTCGGGCAACATCCAGCAATCAGGCACTGTCGCAGCGCTTCTGGAGCTCGGCGCCGGCTTCGATCCGGACTACACCGGCCTCGATAACCTCAAACTGAACGCGGCATTTCTCGGGCTGACGCCAGCCGATGTAGAAAAGAAGCTCGATGACATTCTGGCATTTGCCGACATCGGTGAGTCGATCCACGAGCCGGTCAAGCATTACTCTTCAGGCATGGTGGTGCGCCTTGGTTTCGCCGTCGTGGCCTCGGTGCGCCCCGATCTGTTGATCACCGATGAAGTGCTGGCGGTCGGGGATGAGTCATTCCAGAAAAAATGCATCCGCTGGATCGAGGACTACCTGGAGTCGGGGGGTACGCTCCTGATGGTGTCCCACAACATGTACCAGGTCCAGAAGCTGTGTCGTCATGCCCTGTGGCTGCACGATGGCATGGCGCACGCACAGGGCGATGTCTTCGACGTCACTCAAGCCTATCTGGCCTGGCATGAGCGGCGGGATGCCGAGGATGCGAAGCGCCATCATGGCCACGCCAGCGCCAACCTCTACGGCGTTTCGGAGCTGTCGATCGGCGGCAAGGCAGAGGGAGAGAAGCGCCTGGCCATGGGCGAAGATCTCGACATCACGCTGCGAATGCGGTCCCCCGACGGGCGCGCACCGGTTGCCTTGATTGGTGTGGTGCGCGCTGATGGCACCCCGGTCTACGGTGTCGCCAGCGACCATGAGGACGTGCCGGTTCAGGCCACAGCCGATGGCGAGTTTCAGGTCCGGCTGCGTTTTCCGGCCTTGTCGCTGCTGCCCGGTGGCTACGCCATTCGTGGCCATGCGATGGACCCGGAGGGCTTGAGGATCCACGATACGGCCGAAGTCGAATTTACGGTGCTTGGTCGATCGCGAGAGCTTGGCCTGGTGCGCCTGGAGCACGAATGGCTCAGCTGACCGCGATCGTGGTACCGCTTTTCAACGCGGTCGCCGAAGCCCGGCGCTGTCTGGAGAGCCTCGAAGCCACAGTTTCGGGCCGACAGGCAGTGATCGTGATTGACGATGCGTCGACCGATCCGGGCATCCAGGCGCTGATGGCGAGCCTTCCGACATCCTGGGTGCAGGTGACCAACCGTGAAAACATGGGCTTCGTCGGCACCGCCAATCTTGGCATCTCACTGGCCAGTCCGGCCGATGTCATCCTTCTCAATTCAGACACCCAGGTTTCCTGCGGCTGGCTCGAGGCGATGCTGGACTGTGCCCGTAGAGATGACACGATCGCCTCGGTCACGCCGCTGAGCAACAATGCAGAAATCGCTTCGATCCCGACCTTCTGCAGGAATAATCCCTGGCCTGACGATGTCGACCGCTGGGCCCGGGCCTGCCGCGAGTCCGGCGAGCCTGAGTATCCCCAGGTGCCCACAGGCGTAGGGTTCTGCATGCTGTTGAAACGGGCCTGCCTTGATGCGATCGGTGCATTCGATGAAGCCGCGTTCGGTCGGGGCTACGGTGAAGAAAACGACTGGTGCATGCGGGCATCCCGGGCCGGCTGGCGCCACATCCTCTGCGACTCGGCCTTCGTGGCGCACGCCGGAGGGGCCAGCTTCGGTCCGCTGGGCCTGGCACCCAATGGTGAGGCCATGGAGACACTCCTGACCCGGCACCCGGACTACCTGGATCGGGTTCAGGCCTATATCGCGGCTGATCCCATGGCAGCCCGGCGCCAGACCATCGTGGATCATCATCGCCTGCTCGGTCAGACCGCCTGATCGTTCTCCCGGCAGGGTGCGCTAGAATTTCGAAGTTTGGACGGGCAGAGTCTGACCATGAATGAAACCCCCGAAATGGAGTTCACCGGAGAGCGGTTCACGCCGGAATGCGTGCGTGAGATCGCCTATGAGCACTGGCACCGCTACGCCTGGGCTTCCACCCTTCTTGCGGGGCAACGGGTCCTGGATGCTGCCTGTGGGGAGGGCTATGGCAGCCATCTGCTCAGCTCGCACGCCGCACACGTGATCGGCGTGGATCTGAGCCCCGAAGCCATCACCCACGCACAAGCGCGCTACGCCTCGCAGAGCCTCGAGTTCCACCAGGGCGATGTCACCCGACTCGACCTGGCCGACGACAGCGTGGATGTGGTGGTCTCCTTCGAGACGCTGGAACACCTCGAAGCGCAAGATCAGATGCTTACTGAATTTCGTCGAGTCCTCCGGCCCGAGGGTTGTCTGCTGATCTCCTCGCCCGACAGGAAGACCTACAGCGACGAGACGGGCTACCGGAATCCGTACCACGTCAAGGAGCTCTATCGGGACCAGTTCGAGGCCCTGCTGGGTCGACATTTCCCCGCCTATCGCCTGTTCGGGCAGAAGCTGATGTTCGTCTCGGCGCTCTGGGAGATCGGCCGCGGGGGCCGGGCGACCTTTCACACCGAGCACCAGGGCCGCGTCTCGCACGCGCCTGAGCCGAGTGTGGCCCCGATCTACTTCCTGGCGCTGGCGGCCGCAAGTGACGAGGTCCTGCCCGATATTGTCCCCGTTTCGCTCTATTCCGATCAAAACGAGTCGGTGTATCAGCACTACAACGATGAGGTCGCCAGGCATATCCGAGCCGGTCATCTGCTGGCCGAGCGGGATGCGGAAATCGAGCGCCTCAAGGCGCTGCTGGCGCAGGCTGGCTGATGTCCGCGGCCAGCCCGATACCGCAGTTGGAGAAAGGCTTGAAGCCGGCGCTCGAGCGAGTCTGTGTCCTGATCGTCAACTACAACTCGGGCCAGTGGCTGGGCCGTTGCGTGCGTGCACTCAAGGGCAAGGGCAGTCGTGTGCCGCCGATCCGGATTCTCGACAACGGCTCGGTCGATGGCAGTGCCGACCGTCTGCCCGACATGCCGGGCCTCAGTATTACCCGCTCCGAGACCAATCTGGGCTTCGGTCCCGGCATCAACACGCTCGCCCGGGACGTCACGCAGGATTACATGTTGATTCTCAATCCGGACTGTCTGCTGGTCGCCGAATCCCTCGAGCGCCTGATCGAGGAGTTGGATGCCTGGCCGGATGCTGCCCTGGTCTCGGGGCGCATCTTCGACATGAGCGGCAACGAGCAACGCGGGAGCCGACGTCAATTGCCCAGCCCCAAGCGCCTCAGAAACGAAGTGCTCAAGTTTCATTTCAGCAGCGGAGTCGACCTGACCCATCTGCCCGCGCCGGAAACAGCCTGCGAGGTGGAAGCCGTGTCAGGCGCGTGCATGTTGATCCGGCGCAGCCAGTTCAAGGCCCTTGGGGGATTCGACATCGGTTTCCCGATGCATTTCGAAGACCTCGACCTCATGGCAAGGCTGCGAGCTGCCGGCCAGACGATTCGCCTGGTACCGGAGGTGGCTATTTCGCATGCCGGTGGGATCTCGTCGAAGCACCGGCCGCTGCAGGTCGAATTCGACAAGCATCGAGGACTCTGGCGCTATCTGGTCAAACACTGCAGGGCGCAGTGGCCCTGGTGGTCACGACCGCTGTGGGCGACTGCCATTGCCGTGCACTTCGCGTTTGCCCTGCCCGCAGCCTTGCTGCGGCGATGAGCCGATGATCGAGGACAGTGCCGGTCCACCGGTTCTTCTGCTGGGCGCGACCACGGCCTGCGGCCAGGCTCTGATCGACCGGCTTGCCGGGCAGGGGGTGCATATCGCAGCGGTCTCCCGCCAAGCCCCCGATGAGTCCAAACCCCATGTGTTCTGGATGCAGCAGGACCTGGACCATGGCCCCGCCGCTCTCGAAGCGAACGTTCTGATCAGTACCGGGCCCCTGATCCACGCCATTCAGCAGCTTGACCACGGCACGAGGCTCGGCCGCATCGTTGCGATCAGCTCGGCCAGCACCGAGTTCAAGGCACGGTCCAGCGATCCACAGGAGCGCGAGCTGATCGAAGGCCTGATCGAGCAGGAGCAGGTTCTTGACCGGCGATGCAGGGAACGCGGAGTCGCATTGACCCTGTTGAAGCCCACCATGATCTACGGCGGATGGCGCAACGCCAATGTCGGGCGAATCGGCGCGCTTGCAGATCGTCTGCGCTGGCTGCCTTACTGTGGCCGGGGTCTTCGTCATCCCGTGCATGCCGATGACCTGGCAAAACTGATCGTCAGCTGCCTGATTCGCAGCGATTCATCTGCAGGTGCCTGGCTGCTCGGCGGTGGCGAGGTGCTGGCTTACCCCGCCATGCTGGCCCGCATCGCCAGCGCACGTGGCCTCAGGCCGCGCCTGATTCGACTTCCCGCCTGGTTCATGCAGGGGCTGCTCTCAGCCGCACACGCGATCCATCGCCTGGAAGACGTCAAGCCGATCATGTTGCAGCGCCAGGCGATGGACCTTGTGGTCGACGATAGTCCGGCGAGGGAGCGTCTTGCCTGGGACCCCCGTCCGTTCAGACCTTGAGGTGGATCTTTGGCCGAAGTGGCAATGAAAAGCGCCGGGGAGTGATCCCGGCGCTAGTGGCTGTAGGGTACCTGTGGCTGCCTAGAAAATGACTAGCGGCTGCTGCGCTCGCTCGCCATCTCGATAACTTCTTCGGCCGTCCGGCCGTCGAACATCCGATAGAACTCGGGCAGCCCGCCCGGTGGCATCGACTTGAACTGGAGGTATTCCAACGCCGAGTTGAGTTCCTGAAACTGCCTCGACGAGGTGTCTGCTGCGATCAGCTCCAGGCTGTTGGCAAAGGCATCCGGGCTGCTGCCGTCGATGATCATGGTCATGCCGTAGCCATCGGAGGTGAGTTCACCCTCCAGCTTGGGCAGCATGCGGTCCGGGCGCTCCACGATCTGTTCGCTGTCCTCGAAGGGTGCCAGCGGCTCGCGTCGCTGGCGAGGCTCCGGGCGTTCAGCGGCAGGCGCCGGGGATTGAGACTGTTCTGTTGCTGCCTGATCATCGGGTTCAGGCTGTGAGGATTGACAGGCGACCAGCGCACAGGCGCCCAGCAGCAAGGAAAGGATCAAGGCAATGCGTGACATGCTAGAAAGACTCCAAGTTATGTATCCAACGCGGCATTAGAACGCCGCATGCGGTGTGAGTTCCATGGCCCAGCGGCCTGAGCTCCATAGCCCAGCGGCCTGAGCTCCATGACCCGGCGGCCTGAGAGTCAGTGCCAGGCCGCTCAGTCCTTCAACTTCTTGTACTTCAGCCGATGCGGGCCGGCCTGATCGCCGCGGCGCCGTTTCAGGTCGGCCTCGTAGTCCGAGAAGTTGCCCTCGAACCATTCCACGTGGGAATCGCCTTCGAAGGCCAGTACGTGGGTGGCGATCCGGTCCAGGAACCAGCGGTCGTGCGAAATCACCAGCGCACAGCCCGGGAAGGCCAGCAGGCCTTCTTCGAGCGCGCGCAGGGTTTCAACGTCGAGGTCGTTGGTCGGCTCATCGAGGAGCAGGACATTGCCGCCCTGACGCAGTGTCTTGGCCAGATGGACGCGATTGCGTTCACCGCCGGAGAGCTGGCCGACGCGCTTCTGCTGTTCCGAGCCCTTGAAGTTGAAGCGGCTGGCGTAGGCACGCGCCGGGATTCGATAATTGCCGACCACGACTTCTTCGGCCCCGTCGGCGATCTCCTGCCAGACCTGGGCGTCGTCCGACAGGCTGTCGCGACGCTGATCAACGAAGGCCAGCTCGACGGTTTCCCCGACCACGATGCTGCCCTGGTCGGGCTGTTCCTGGCCAGCGATCATCTTGAACAGAGTTGATTTACCGGCGCCGTTGCCGCCGACGATGCCGACGATGGCGCCGGGCGGGATCTTGAAGCTCAGATCCTCGATCAGCAACTGATCGCCAAAGCCCTTGTAGACCCCATTGGCCTCGATGACCTGGTCACCCAGACGGGGGCCGGGTGGAATGTAGATCTGCCGGGTCTCGTTGCGGGTCTGGAATTCCTTCGAATTGAGTTCCTCGAACTGCTTCAGGCGTGCCTTGCTCTTGGCCTGGCGGCCTTTCGGGTTCGAGCGCACCCACTCCAGCTCCGACTTGATCATCTTCTGGCGGGCGTCTTCCTGCTTCTCTTCGACCGCAAGCCGGGCTTCCTTCTGTTCCAGCCAGGACGAGTAGTTGCCCTGAAAGGGAATGCCGTGACCGCGGTCCATTTCCAGAATCCAGCCTGCCACGTTGTCGAGGAAGTAGCGATCATGGGTCACCGCCATCACCGTCCCCGGGAATTTGTCCAGGAAGCGCTCCAGCCAGGCGACCGACTCGGCGTCCAGGTGGTTGGTCGGCTCATCGAGCAGCAGCATGTCGGGCTTGGACAGCAGCAGCCGGCACAGCGCAACGCGCCGGCGCTCGCCGCCAGAGAGCACATTGATCCTGCTGTCCCAGTCCGGCAGGCGCAGGGCATCAGCGGCGACTTCCAGCGTCCGGTCCAGTTCCCAGCCGCCGACCGCATCGATCTTGTCCTGAAGCTCGGCCTGTTCGGCCAGCAGTTCGGTCATCTCATCGTCGTCCATCGGCTCGGCAAAGCGATCGGAGATGGCGTTGAAGCGGTCGAGCAGGCTCTGAACTTCACCGACGCCCTGCATGACGGCCTCGCGGACGCTCATCTCTTCAGGCAGTTCCGGCTCCTGTGGCAGATACCCGATCCGCGTGCCCGGCTGCGGTCGGGCTTCGCCGTCGAACTCCTGGTCCACGCCGGCCATGATGCGAAGCACCGTGGACTTGCCGGCGCCGTTCAGGCCGAGGACGCCGATCTTGGCGCCGGGGAAGAAGGACAGCGAAACGTCCTTGATCAGGGTTCGGTTCGGGGGCACCACCTTGGAGACGCGGTGCATGGTGTAGACGTATTGGCTCATGGCAGGCTGTAATTGAATCGAAGGCTGTTATATGGGGCTGGCATTGTCGCAGCAAAAGGCTGGGCTTGCGCCTGGATTTTCAAATTGCTGTGGCAGAACGGGTATTCTCACGGACGGTAATCTGAACTGAGTTTGTCGAATGAAAATCCTGGTGACCGGTGGTGGCGGATTCCTCGGGCAGGCCATAGTGCATCAGTGGCTCGAAAAAGGGCATGCGGTCCGCGTCCTCAATCGATCCAGCTACCCGGTGCTCGAGGCGCTCGGCGTGGACTGCCAGCAAGGCGATCTGGCCGACGCTCAAGCCGTCGATCGCGCCGTGTCCGGCTGCGATGCCGTGATCCACGTCGCGGCAAAGGCCGGGCCGGGCCTGTATACGCCGGATTTCGAGCGCCCGAATGTGATCGGCACGCGCAACGTGCTCGAGGCCTGCCGCAACCACGGGGTTCGTGCCCTGGTCCACCCCTCCTCGCCCAGTGTCGTCCACGGCGGTGGGGACATCGAGGGCGGCGATGAGCGCTTGCCCTATCCAGCGCATTTCCATGCCCCGTACCCCGAAACCAAGGCTCGCGCCGAGCAGATGGTGCTGGCCTCCAACGATCGTGACTTCAGAACCTGCGCGCTGCGACCGCATCTGATCTGGGGGCCGGGCGACAACCAGCTTCTGCCCCGCCTGATCGAGAAGAATCGTGCCGGCCGTCTTCGCCTGCCGGCACCTGACAAGAAGATCGACACGGTCTACATCGACAACGCCGCCGAAGCCCACGTGCTGGCCCTGGAGGATCTGCTCGGCCCGGGCCGGGCCGCAGGGCGGGCCTATTTCATCTCCAACGGCGAGCCCATGGCAACCGGCGAGATCATCGCTGCGCTGCTGGAGGGGGCGGGCGAGGTGCCAAGAATCCGCGCCATCAATCCGCGGCTGGCGATGGCCGTGGCTACTGTCGTCGAAGGGCTGTGGCGCCTGACCCGCCGTCGCAGCGATCCGCCGCTGTCACGCTTCGTTGTCGATCACCTCAGCACGGCCCATTGGTACGACCTCAGTGCGGCCCGGCGTGACCTCGGCTACCGGCCCAGAGTGTCCATCACCGAAGGCCTGAAACGACTGCAGCCGGCCAACTGATTGAGCGCGCAAAAAAAGTATACGAAGAAAGCCCAAAGGTTTACTTGCGCAGAGCCGCAGAGCCGCAGAGAGAAAGATAGGCTGATCATTGATCTCGTTAGTAAGGTCCTTGTTTTTTTAGTTTCTCTGCGCCTTCGCGCCTCTGCGCGAGAATTTCTCTTGCCAGCCTTCCGTTATTGCGGTGTTTGATCAGCGCCGCCGGAGTCGCCCCAGCCATCGCTCGATACCGGTTCGCCTGAGGAGACGCTGGTCGGTCTCGCTCAGGCCCTCATAGCCGCCGTATTTGAGCTTGACCCAGGCGTTCAGATCGGTCTGGCGGATCAGCTTGAACAGGCCGTGGTTGACCGGGTGCCTACCGGGTTTGAGCAGCGTGGCCGTTCCGAAGTCGAGGATGACCGGATCGCCACCGGCCGCCACGAGCAGGTTGGCCTTGCGTTTGAGATCGCCGTGGGCGACGCCGCGCGCGTGCACGGCGCGGATCAGATCGAGCAGCGCGGTGAAGTAGCGGTCCTCGGGCTCGAGGTCTGCCGCGCGCAGCGATCGGCCTTCGATGAATTCCAGGACCAGGCGATCGCCCGGAAACAGACCATGGCAGGCGGGCAGGCCGCGCACACCGCGCAGGCGCTGATAGGCCCGGTACTCGTGGCGCAGGGTCGCCGCGCGCAGGCGCCAGGCCAGCCCGCGCCCCTTGGGCTGCTTGATCGCCAGATCCAGTCCGTCGATCCGGAAGCGCCGAACCTCGCCCTGATTCGACACGCCAAGCAGATCGCCGCGCCCGAAATCCAGATCGGCAACGGCCCGGGAAAGAGAGTCTGAAGTGGACAACATTGTCAGGAACAGTAGGTGCTTGGGCAGTTTCTGGCAGAATGGCGGGTTGGGAGTCTCGAAATCCTCCGGAGCAGGCCCCACTATAGCGAATCCTTGGTTGCTCTTTGCTTCAGGAAATGCATCATGCCGATCTATGAATACCGCTGTACGGCCTGTGGCCACGAGCTCGAAAAGCTCCAGAAAATGTCTGACGCCCCGCTAACCGACTGCCCGGCCTGCGAGCAGTCGACGCTGGTCAAGAAGATTTCTGCTGCCGGTTTTCGACTCAAGGGTGGGGGCTGGTATGAAACCGACTTCAAGAAGGACGGCAAGCGCAATCTGGCCGGCGACGGCGCGGGCAAGGACGCCCCGGATGCCTCGAAGGACGCATCGACCAAGAGCACAAGCGAATCGTCGGGCAGTTCCGCGGCGACCAGCAAGCCGTCGGGTGAGTCCGGTTCAGGCGGAAAGAAGCCTGCTTCGGAGGGCGGCTCCGGTGGTAAATCTTCATCGAACAGCGCGGCCTGAAAGACAGACGCGCCGCGTTTGATCGTTTCCTTCATTTTTTCATCGACCCACAAAGCGGCTGAACATGCGCACTCATCTCTGCGGCAACATCAACGAATCCCTGGCGGGCCAGACCGTCACCCTGTGTGGCTGGGTGGCACGCGCCCGTGACCTCGGCGGTCTGATCTTTATCGGCCTGCGCGATCACGCGGGTGTCCTGCAGGTCATCGTCGAGCCCGACAACATCGATGCGTTCAAGGTCGCCGAGAGCCTGCGCAACGAGTTCGTGGTCCGCGTCACCGGTACGGTTCGCCTGCGCCCCGAAAGTCAGTGGAATCCGGAGATGCCGACGGGCAAGGTCGAGCTGCTGGCCGACGATGTCGAACTGTTGAATGCAGCCGCCCCCTTACCGTTGCTGATGAACGACGACGACGGCGAGGAGGTGCGACTCCGCTACCGCTATCTGGACCTGCGCCGGGATCGCATGCAGAGGAATCTGCGCCTGCGCTCCCGCCTGACCGGTGCCATTCGGCGCTTCCTCGAGGACCATGATTTCCTCGATATGGAAACCCCGATCCTGACCAAGGCCACCCCGGAGGGAGCCCGCGACTATCTGGTGCCCAGCCGCGTTCATCCGGGCAGCTTCTTCGCCCTGCCGCAGTCGCCGCAGATCTTCAAGCAGCTGCTGATGATGAGCGGCATGGATCGCTATTACCAGATCGCTCGCTGCTTTCGCGACGAGGATCTGCGCGCCGATCGTCAGCCGGAATTCACCCAGCTCGACCTGGAGATGGCCTTCGTCGAAGAATCCGACGTCCAGTCGATCGCCGAGGGCATGCTGCGGGCCGTGTTCCGGGATGTACTCGATATCGAACTGCCCGGGCCCTTTCCCCGCATGAGCTGGGCCGAGGCAATGCAGCGCTTCGGTTCCGACAAGCCGGATCTGCGCATTCCACTCGAGCTGGTCACGATCTGCGATCAGGTGCGCCAGGTCGAGTTCAAGGTCTTCTCGGATCCGGCCAATGACCCCGGCTCGCGCGTGGCCGCGCTGCGGGTACCCGGCGGTGCGGTTCTCAGCCGCAAGCAGATCGATGACTACGCGGCCCTGACCGCGAAGTACGGCGCGCGCGGTCTGGCCTGGATGAAGGTCAATGATCTTGAAGCCGGCCTCGATGGCGTCCAGTCGCCGATCGCCAAGTTCCTCGATGCCGAGGCCGTTGCCGGCATCCTCGAGGTGACCGCTGCCGAGAGCGGCGATCTGCTGTTTTTTGGAGCCGGTGCGAAGCCTACGGTGGCGGCATTCCTGGGGGCGCTGCGGCTGCAGGTCGGGCGCGATTTCGATCTGGTCGAGGCCGGCTGGCGGCCACTGTGGGTGGTCGATTTTCCGATGTTCGAATTCGACGACAACGATCAGCGCTACTACGCACTGCATCATCCGTTCACCGCGCCCTCGACTCCCGATGCCGAGGCGCTGCGGGACGATCCTGGGACAGCCCTGTCGCGCGCCTACGACCTGGTCCTGAACGGCTCCGAGATCGGCGGCGGGTCGATTCGAATCCACGACTCGGCCATCCAGCAGGCGGTCTTCGATCTCCTCGGGATCGACAAGCAGGAAGCGCAGGAGCGCTTCGGTTTTCTCCTCGACGCTCTGCGCTACGGCTGTCCGCCGCACGGTGGTATCGCTTTCGGGATCGACCGGATCGCCGCCCTGATGGCCAGAGAGGACTCGATTCGTGAAGTGATCGCTTTCCCCAAGACCGCCTCGGCGTTGTGCCCGCTGACCAGCGCGCCGGCGCCGGTCGACCAGAGCCAGCTCGACGAGCTGGGGATTGCGCTCAAGCAGTCGGCGACCAGGGACGAATGATCCCATGAGCACACCGCGCCGTACCGCCGTCCTGGTGCACGGGCTCTGGTACGGCGCTGTCAGCCTGAAGCTGTTGGCGCGGCGGCTGGAATCGATGGGTTTCGACTGCCACTGTTTTTCCTATCCGACGGTTCGTCGATCCATCGCCGAAAGCGCCCAGCGGCTGTATCGCTACGCCCGCGGACTCGATGTCGAAACGCTCGACTTCGTCGGCCACAGCCTTGGCGGACTGGTCATCCTGCGTATGCTCGATGAATACGGCGGTCTGCCTGAAGGGCGGGTGGTGCTGCTCGGATCGCCCGTGTCCGGTTCGGCCGTGGCTCGCCGCATGGCCGGGTGGCCGATCGCACGCGGCCTGATCGGGCGTTCGGGCCAGATCCTGAAGTCCGGCTTCGCCCATGCGCCGCCCGGGCGCGAGACCGGCACCCTGGCGGGTACGCAGGGGATGGGGCTGGGACGCGCCATCGAGCGCCTGGAGCGCCCGCACGACGGCACGGTCAGCGTGGCCGAGACCCGGCTGCCCGGCGCCGCCGACCATCTCCAGCTATCGGTCTCCCATACGGGCCTGGTGCTGTCGCCGAAGGTGGCCGTGGCGACAGCCACATTCCTGAGCCAGGGGCGTTTCAACTCGCCCTGATTCAGAGGTTCTCTGGCCGCTGCCTAATTCCACGGATTGCAGCTGTAGCCGGCGATATCGATAAAGCGTTGGCCTTCGAGGACGCCGCTGCCGCCGTTGATCGGCGTAAAGTCGTAGCCCACGAGCAGGTTGTCGCAGTCGATCGGGTCGATAAAGATCGAGCCGACTTCTTCGATTGTGATATCAGACTGCTCGAAGTTGCCCGAGCCGAGGCCGAAGAACTCGCCGCCGGTAAATCGCAGCATACCCAGTTCGATCTGCGGGAAGCCCGGGGCCTCGCCGCCGGTATTCCCGACGAGCCAGATAGGCTGGCCGTTGAGATAGGTAAAAAAGATCGCGAAGATAAAGTTGGTGTCGTCGGACTGCTCACCGACGAGCAGCTGCAGGCCCGTCGAGGGAATGCCGTCGAAGGTGTACTGGCCCGACATGCGCCCATGCAGGATCTGGGTGTCGAACTGGGTCGGATCGATGGACGGGTCATAGGCGGCGATCGGAAACAGCTCGCCCAGCGGCGCGGCCTGCGGTGCGAAGTCGCCCCAGAACAGCTCGACCGTGAATTCGTCGTTGTAGTCATCCGGAAGGAAGAAGGATTCCGGATCGTTGATGGTCGTCGGATTGACGGCCAGCATATAGGTCTGGCCCTCGCCAGTGATGACCTCGCTGGAGGCGCCGGCCGGTCCGATCGCAGGATGCGGGATGAGCTGACCCTCGTGCAGCGGAAAATCGGTGACTCCGGCATCAGCGAAGATGCGTGGCACCATCACGAAGGAATTGCCTGGAAAGTCCACCGCCTGAAGGCGCATCATTACGACCGAGAAGCCCGGGTCATGACAGCCGACCCGCCAGATCGTGACGCGAACCGTCGAGTCCAGGGCCAGGCTGCCGACACTGGGTGCAGCGATATCTTCGTCGAACAGGGTGTTGTCCGCGCTGGCCGGTTCATCCGGCAGGGAGAGGGCGATACAGCCGGGTGGGAAGGGGGAGTTGAGGTCAGTGAGAACGTTGATCTCGCCCTGAGCCCGGGCGGTCAGGCAGAACAGGATGAGAAACAGGGTCGAGGTCGCTCGCATCGTCGTCTTCCAGCTTGAGTCTGTCGATCATTGTAGTCGCTCAGGCTGACCGGACGCTGAACGAAAAGCGATAAGAAATGCGCCGAGGCCGTTGCATTTCTTCACCGAGCCCGAACTTGTCGGTTCCCGCTCTCCCGGTCGGTGGCGGCCGGCCCCATCGGTTAAAATCAGCGCTTGTCGATCAACATACAAGAGTCAGCTCCATGGCAGGTCACAGTAAATGGGCCAATATCCAGCACCGCAAGAAAGCGCAGGACGCCAAGCGCGGTAAGATTTTCACCCGTCTGGTTCGTGAGATCACGGTGGCGGTGCGCGAAGGCGGCGGCGACCCGGATGCCAATCCACGTCTGCGACTGGCCTGGGACAAGGCCAATGCCGCAAACGTTCCGAAAGACAACATCGAGCGCGCGATCAAGAAAGCGACCGGTGATCTGGAAGGCGTGAGCTATGAAGAGCTGCGCTATGAGGGCTACGCGCCCGGCGGTGTGGCGGTGATGGTCGACTGCGTCACCGATAACCGCAATCGCACGGTGGCCGCGGTGCGCCATGCCTTCACCAAGCATGGCGGCAACCTGGGCACCGATGGCTCGGTGGCCTACATGTTCCAGAAGACCGGTGTCATCACCTACGCCCCCGGTACGGACGAGGACCGGGTCATGGAGGCCGCGCTGGAGCTCGGTGCCGAGGACATCATCACCGGCGAGGATGGCAGCATCGAAGTCCTGACCACGCCGGAGAATTATCAGACCGTGCGCGATGGCCTGAAGGCAGCAGGTCTGGAACCGGAGGAGTCGGAGCTCACTCAGCGGGCAGAGACCCTGGTCGAGCTGGACGCCGAGACCGGACGCCAGGTGCTGAAATTTCTCGATGTGCTCGAGGATATCGACGACACCCAGGACGTCTGGTCCAACGCCGACATTCCGTCGGAAGCCTACGAGGACTGATGCGCATTCTCGGTCTGGATCCTGGCTCCCGCATTACCGGCGTCGGGATCATCGAGGG
>Ga0102934_1001354_pt1 | contig 17086 bp, 18 predicted proteins | sample SalPonR2_A_D1_MG_FD_78175 | JGI IMG/M metagenome (GOLD analysis project Ga0102934, IMG submission 78175) | Salt pond soil microbial communities from South San Francisco under conditions of wetland restoration - Salt Pond MetaG R2_A_D1_MG | ecosystem: Environmental > Aquatic > Marine > Intertidal... | reverse complement strand
TCATAGATCGAGGACCTGGAAGCCTTCGTGCGATACAGACGTTCCTGGAATTCCGACATCTCCGCCTGCAAATACTTGTTTGACGCCAGGCACTCTGCAGCTTTGGCGCGATGGGCCGCTTCAGCGAGGCTGCGGGGACATTTTTGAGAGGCATTTTCCCGGCGTCCGTCGGGAGTGGACCGAATTCTTGTCAAGGAGGGGTCGAAGGCACGTTGTGGTGAGCTCCTCTCCCCCGGACCGCCATTCACTTCGTGCACAAATGCCTTCCGATCCCAGCACGCTCCCGCGTGAGAGAAGTCCTTTCCGCCCCCTTGGGGAAAGCTCCTACCTTGCATCGGTCCTAAGGCCAGTCGCGCGGCCATAGAGCCCGAAGGAGGGCCCGCCACGGCTTTTTCCCGCCCGGCGAAGGGAGAAGTCGGCACCGACAGGGCCTCTCGCTTGGACGTTTCTCGACGCTGACTGCGCTCTGACCCTTTGTCTCGCCTACCTCGGGGCTGAGACGACTGCAGAGCTGCGTTGCGCCGGGCTTGCTCTTGGGGGGTAAGGCGATATATAGCTGGGTTCTTGACGTTCGAATCCCAGGACGGCCGGGCTGGCACGGCAGAAGATGAGGAAGACGCGGAGGCGGCAGGGGGAGATGCTAGAGTACGGATTCGCATTTGGGATGGAGGAGTAGGGATGGAGAAGGAAGAAACGTCGGCGCCGGAGAGGGGGAGAGCTCCGGTTTTTGGTGTCGAAGCAGACTTTGATGAGGTGGAAGGCTTTACAGGCACACGCGTCGCGGGTGAATAGATGCCGTGCTTCGTGGCGAAGGGGGATGGATGAAGGCTCGAAGGAGAAGAGGATAAATTAGAGGCTTTACGCCAAATGCGAGATTTTGATGGGATGTTGGAAGTCGTGCCTTCGCTCTGATTGCACACTTGCTGGCGGGGAGGATTGAGGAGTGTTGTGGGCATAATACTGTCCTCTCTACCGCCTGCTGCTGAATCCTATCACTTGACGGCTTACTTTATCCCCTCGCACGTAAAAAAACAGACCAGAATGTGAAGAGGGCCTGAACGTGGAGTGGAACGTCACAAGGGAGGGCAGCTCGCCGCAGGGAAAAAGCGAAGCGATGTCTCCTGCCGGGGGAAAAAGACACGGCCTCTGTCTTGTGCGGGTACATATGATTTATTAGAGAGCGAAGATGGACAGAGTTGCCGTCGCGATGTGAGCTCGTTAGCTTTTTTGGTTTCTAGGCTGGGCTGGGAAAATATGACAGTGTTTCTATTTCCCGCCTTCTGCGATCCTCCAAGTCCTTTTGTTCTACACATTGTATCTCAAGGTGTAACAATTCTGTCACGTGTTGACCACGTGATTTCCGCTGAGTCGGATCCATGACAACCCGGGCCTGGGATGAAACACAAAGCTTGTGTACATGTGAATGGTGCCTTCAAGTTTTCCTCGATTGACGGCAAAGGCACTTTTGCCGCCATATCTCCTAGACTGCCCACTTTGAAGTAAAGCGTACCACTGCCAGAAAATCCACACGTTCTAGGAAACGGTGAGATGCCAAGAGATGTTTATACTTCGTTCTATCAAGACGCTCCCGACATACATCGATGGTAAATTCCCCCTCCACTACCTTTGAATAGCATCAGAGACACGGCTGTCAAATTTGTACACAGGCATTGACCTTCAGCTCCCGAGGCTATGGCCCGCTCCAATCGTCGCAGCGGCCGAACAAGCCGCAACAGCCATAGGAATGTTCTGGGCAATACTAATCGTACGAAAAGCGCCCCGCGTAAGAGTACCTTTCTGTTCGGAGCCGTGGCCTTGGTTTCGATAGCAATCGTCGTCCTGGTAGGTGCATGGACGCGATATGTTCCCCCCCCCCCAGAAATATCATGCAGTTACTTTGATCGCACGCCATGAGATGTATCAGTACGTTTGGCATTGCATGTATATGATTCTCTTTCGATCCTCATACCATACTATACGCCTGAACGCTCCACCTCAGACACACGCGAGCGAGCTAAATCTCGGAGGAGAGCGTCAGACGCTGGGCTCGCCCGCTCAGCCTCCCGACGCCACCACGGACGTGCCTGCTGAGTTTCCCATCGTCCTTGACGAGACAAAGCTAGGCGCGGAGTTGCTTCACATACCAGTCGACAAGACTCACGGTGGTAGCACTCCGTCAGCTGTGTTATTTCGCCTTAAAGAGCACGTCTCTACCCTGATAAAGCGGCTGTTGCGGTCCTCTGACACCGCCTGTAAGTGGAGCTGGCGGTGCTTGGCATGCAAACCCAAGGAAGCTTGCAAATTGAAGCCTCAATGGGGCGATTTGCATCTGGGGCAGGCTTGTCGGGCTCGGGAGAGCGAGGAGGAGTGGAGTGCGAGGTCAAGCAGGTTTGAAGATTGGATGAGGGTGGGATCAGGGAGGATCAAGCGGGTGTCGAGTAGAGCTTGCCAAGGCGTCGATCGCGTCAGGGACAGGGTGGTGCATCACGCGGCGCGCGGCCTGGCTTCAATTCTGCGCCGGGTGCGGTCCCGATTGCCATCGACGGACGCAGAATGCAAGTTTGACGTGGTGACAAGCGTAGGAGAGCGGACCACGGTGTGTGTGCCCAGGGAGACGTGTGCATTCCAGTACCGCTTCGGGGATGTGATGCTGGATCGATGCTGTCGCTTGAAGGCGCCTGGAGAGGCGCTGACGGACCCTGTGCCGTGAGAGACTTGAGGCCGACAAGGATGCGGTCTTGCCTCGATCGACAAGGGTTAATATATCAACGTGTACATACAAATATGGGGCCAGAGGGAAAAGGGAGGATGTTGTGGTTGTGAAGTATGCATGTATGTAAGGAGACGGGGAAAGAGAGGCATGTGAATGAGTATGATGGTGGCCTCGTTCGAGCGGAAAGAGACAATTTAACAGGAAAGACAGAAAGCCATCTGCCTAATCATTTTGGGTGAATATCAAGAAATGGCTGTCTTAAAACGGAGTGGCAGCCGGGCCCAGACTCTTGAAGTAATCCTTTCTTTCTTTTCGTAGCCCCATCGGTGCCTATTTCTACAAATTTCCTTGCTCCGTGTCATAAAATGCCATGCCGGTCGAGCCTTCGCCATCGTCACCCAACATGACGCCATGCACTTCTTGCTGATTCAAGCCCTGCACTTCCGGCCCCGTAGCCGCATTCAAACCGGGGAAGAACCACAACGTGCCAAGCCAGCTCGCGCCCCTGTTGCTACGCTTACCTTCACGTCCTGCCCTGTGGAGCCCGTGGCGTCGCCACTCTTTGATCCCAGCACTCCCTGTTTCGAGAATGCAAAAGAGGACCAAAGAAGAGGAAAAGGCACTGACAAGCAATGCTGTTGTGCTTCTTTCCCTAAACGCTTTTTGCCTTCACTTGTGCCAACTGCTTCCCTCCCAATACGAACCCTCCGAGGGGGAGACTGCGTCGAAATAAACCTGATACGGCTCGTTTCGCTCGTGGTGATCCTGACACTGGTCCATCGTGTGGTGGACTTGCGCACTTTCGCTCTTTGCCTCGTCCTCTGCAAATTGATATGAAAGCTCCTCTTGCTGCGCTCGCCCGGGCTTTATCTCTCCTTGCTCCATTTTTGACTCCCTCTCTGAGTCCACAACAAGAGCATGTATCCGTTGTCTTGCCTCACCTTTTTCTCGAGCCATCGTACGTTGCCGTGCGGCTCGTTCAAAAAGCCAGAGGCAGGCGTGGACTGCGGGGAAGATAACGAAGACCACCAATAAGATGATGGGGATGGTTACATCCAAACGGCCAAAATCCAGCCAAGGGTAAATGTAGTCCTTATGCCCGGGCGCGTAACCCCCAGTGACGTAGTAAATAGCGGCAAAAAATACATACGCGCACAAAAATGTCAAAGGGGCGGGGAAATGGAGGAGCCAGTATGGTAGGCGCGACAGCCACAAGTCTGCAAGGATGATCACGGCGTTTATGAGGTGTAAATGCACATCAACAAATGTCGTGTAACCGAAAAGAGGGAATAGGAGCGACCAATACAGGATCGTGACCATCACAGCAGCAGGAGCCACAGCGTCACGGGCGATCCAGGTAAGCACTCCTACACATGATGTCGTTTTAGACTGCTGTTCAATACCATAGTCGCTAATGGTACTGCGTGAGCTGAGGATCAAAGCTAGGCAAGCAAGCAATAAATATATCCAAAGAAGAATCGCAGTCCAACTTGTAGCATAAATAAGCCATAAAATACCGTAGTGGTAGTCTTGAAGCGTAACAGGAAGATTAACTCCTTTGGCAGACGACACCACGGACAGAGTGAGCCACACAGACCAGTAAAGCAATGCACCCCAGCGGAACAGGAGGAATTGTAACGATGGTTTACTATGGTCTTGTCCCTTGGAATTTATCAGACGCTTTCGCGGCGGGACAGGTACCCAAGACCAACGCTCTTCTCGTCGAAGCTCCTGTTTGAGGAGAACAAACCACGAGGCCTGAGGTTGCGGTGCTGCAGACGCACGGACAAAAGACGAAGGCAGCGGCGTCGACCGTGGAATATCCATCTTGCTCTCATTTATAGCATCGTTATTGTCCTTTATTGGGACAACTAGCCCTGACATCCCTGAAAGAGTTGGAGCGTCGGAGGAGGTAGAAAGGTGACACACAGCCCCTAGGACACAGCGCTTTTTTTCTTCTACAGATGACAAGGCCCAAAAATTACGTTAGGGTTAAAAAAAGAGGAGGGCACACAAATGGTGGGATGTATGTGAAATCCTCAGCAACTTTCATATTGAACGTGTGGTGCAAAGAAGGAACGTAAAAACACGACGTATCCGACAAACCTTCCGAGGAGAGAACGGCAATATTTTAATACCACTCAACTTGACGTTCTTGCAGGTCCTCATTAAAAGGTACCAAAGCCTTTGAATCTCTCGGAAACGCCTCTATGCGGATCTAGAGCCCTTTTTAGGTAGTCAACTCGTGTTCAGCATCTCCCTTGATGTCATCCTCAGATGGCGGGTCTATTTTACCGCTACATATTGTCATCTGTGTAAACCTTCAAAATTCCTCTACAACGGCACGAATCTTCCGTCATTGGAGGAAACATGACTTGCACTGCCAGAACGCTACGTCTCGAATGCTGCTGTGCAAGCTTATACGCCGCAAAGAGGAAAAATGGCTTGGTTTGTGGGAAGGCTCATCTTCTAGAAGCAAAAACGGACAAGGGCATGGAAAATGCACGTTTTCACTCCTGCACGATAGCTTCCATTTTTTCCCACTATTTCTTTCCATCTCACGCTTCTGCTGGAAATAAAACCAAACCAGCTCAGTTTTTAACGCAGCAGCAAGATATCCTGTACCTCAAAATAATCCCATCAGATACCCCCCGACCTGACTCCTTTTGCCTTCATCCTCCGTTTCTGTGCATTCAGCTTTTCGCCAAGGCGGTGACTCCCTCTTTCAGAGGCGTTTTCTTGTACCCCACCACAGGAGGGCGATAGATTTTCCCGTCCTTGATAAAATGGAAGGCTGGCAGCACCGAGACGCCGTGCTCAGCCACGGCCTCCGCCAAGGCGTCTTCGGTCGTGTCTATCTTCACAAAGGTCACCTTGCCCGCGTGTGCCTCGCTCAAATCGTTGACAAAAGGCATGATCTGCTTGCATTTGCCACACCAGCCTGCCACGAAGTCCAAGACCACCTTTCCTTTCTTCCCCAGGAGCTCCTTCAGGTGCTTCCCGTCCTTGGCCGTGACAATGTGCGGGCCGCCCGCCAAGGAGTCCTGCTCGCTCTCTTCCGTGGCGCCCGAGGCAAAGTATTCCAACGAGCCCTCAGGGTCGGCCTTCATGGTCTTGTCACCGGGCGTCCACCCGGCGGGGCAGACCTGGGAGTATCAACGAAGAGATGGAGAATGAGGGGGGACCGGGGACACGACAGAAAGGTGGATACGGAGGGCCAAAGTGCGCGCAATTAAAATATGCCGCTCGCCCTGCGGACGACGACAGCTTCATGCCACGGTCTCCCCCTAGGAGACGCCCCTTGTGCGGCGATCCCAGTCTCCACGGTCGGCAGGGACCCCCCCTCCAGGGCGCCTCTGGCCCCTCCCCATTCCCTATCCCTTCGTCCCCCATCCTCTCCCCTTTTCCTCGACCCCCCTTTCTGCTCCTTCAGGCTCCCATCCCCACGCACCTCGCCGTGTTTGGCCACGAATTGGAAGGCTTGGATGAGTCGAATGGTCTCGTCCACATTACGGCCGACAGGGAGGTTATTCACCGTAATCTGCTGCAGCACCCCCTCCGGATCGATGAGGAACAGGCCCCGCAAGGCTATCCCAATGTCCTCCAGGAGCACGCCGTAGTCCGCGGCGATGGTCTTGGTCACGTCGGCGACCAGGGGGATCTGCATGTGACCCAAGCCTCCTCTCTTGCGGGGCGTGCGCACCCACGCCAGGTGCGATTCTTCCGTGTCGGTAGAGATGCCGATCACCTTGGCGCCGATTTCTTCAAAGCGATTGGCAGCATCTGAGTACGCGATGATCTCCGTCCTGAAAAGGCGATGGAGAACAGATGGGGGGGGGAGCATTGAGGGAACGTCTCGTGTCAGAAGGGGGGGTGTGAGAGATCAAGCAGTGCCTCTGACATGCCACGCCGAGCTTCCACTCTGGTCGTACTTACGGGCAGACGAATGTAAAATCCTTAGGATAGAAAAGCAAAGCTACGTATTTGCCCTTGTAGTCGGCAAGGGAGATCTTCGTCAATTCCCCGTCTACCACGGCTCCCTACAAAAGCGCCGATCAAGAAAGTGTTATTCTTCAGAAATCTCATCCATGAACCCAATGCGTTAAGTTGATCATCAACCCTTACCTACCGCTGTAAAGTCCGGTGCCGCCTGACCGATTTTTACGGCGGGGGGGGAGTAAGTCACTGTTCCCATGGCACGAGTTGCCCTGGAAAGGGGAGTGAGGGAACTCGTCTTGGGAGACAAGGCGGCCAAAACGCCGTGACGAGGGCGCACCAGGACGTTGATGCCAACGCGGGCAATATTGCGCATGATCATTGTGTTGTGTGGTACCTTTTGGGGGGCTCTGTAGCATGTGTTCGACTAGCGCGTGAGACTGCATGTAATGCTTCTATCAAAAGCAGCGATAGGAAAGAGTAGCATGACATATCGACCCTGTTTTTTAAAAAAAAGAAATTGTGCTGGGAGGGGGACAGCTCAGCTTGCCCTCTAGCAGGCGCAAATCAGAATCAAGCCATGTCCCACGAGTGTTCTTGAATTCGTCTGTGGAGCTTGACATTTCTGGGTAGTGAGGCATAAAAATTGCGCTGAACGCCATCGATCCAAGGCCCGTCCTACTACTAGTACGTGTCCAAGCCGTCTGTAACTCGCCACCCTCGTCGAAATTCCCACTCACTAGGTTCACAAGGGCCTTATTCCCGACTGAGAAGAGCTTACAAGTCTGCGAGGCTGAGGTGTCAGAGTGGTCATGGCATCATCACCCCAGGTTCCTCTTGCCGGCGGCATAACCTCCTCCTCCTTCCCGGTCATCGATCTCACCCAGCCCTCCCTCTCGAATTTGCGGGAAGCCTGTAAGACGTATGGATTTTTTTATATAAAGGGCCATGGTGTGAAGCCCTCCCTTTTACAGGCGGCGCTTCGACAATGCAGGGCCTTCTTTGCCCTTCCTTTGCCACAAAAGCAGGCCTTGGCAGGCCGTGATCACAGCCAAGGCTACCAGGCTTTGGGGACAGAAAAACTCGACCATAAGGAGCAAACTCAACCATGTACTCAAGAGGGCTTTCGGTTGCTCCTGACTCCTCCTTCTTCGGATCAGCCGTGGCCCGCTCCCTCGCTGCTTCATGACTTTCGCCCTGTCCTGGAAGAGTACCATGCCGCCATGGAGAGCGTCGCGCATCGCGTCCTACGACTCATAGTGTCCTCAATAGGCTTGCCTCCAGATTATTTGCATGACAAGATACACGCCTTCCATCCCCAGGCGGCAGCGACGACCCGCCTGTTGCACTACGCCCCGATACCCTCCTCTGTGGAAGATGGAGTGTTCGGATGCGGGGCTCATACGGACTGGGGTTGTCTCACCTTGCTGCTGACCGAAGACAAGGGGCTGGAAGTGGTTTGCCGCCCCGAGGGAGGGGAGGGGGGGACGTGGGTGCGCGTGCCGCCCTGTCAATCGCCAGGTGGGGAGCGGGGGAAGGTCAAGAGAGATATTCGACCGGGCTCGAGGGAGAAGGCATGGAGCGACGGAAGTCAGGCAGGAGCAGAGGCGTGCGGTCAGGGGGTGGAATCGGAGTGGCTTTTGATATGTAACCTGGGCGACCTCCTTCAACGATGGACAAACGACTTTTTACGCTCCACCCCCCACCGGGTCGTGAACAGGGAAGGGAAAGATCGTTTCTCCATCCCCTTCTTCTTCTCCGCCAGCCCCACCGCGGTGGTCGAGTGCCTGCCCCCTTTTCGTGGAATCGGATTGAAGAACGGGGCCCAGGAGGAGGACGATGGGAAGTCGAGGGGTGGGGGGAAATATCCGCCCATCCTGGTGTCGGAGTACGTGGCAGAGAGGCTTCGGACCGCCACAGTGGGTCGACGACTCGAGAAATAGCGGGAGGGTTGGCTGGGTGCTGCAGGAATCAGAGGTTTGTTACCGTGGAAGGGCGGGGCAGGCGAAGAGATGAGATAGAGCGCCAGCACCCTCTGTCACGGGCCTTCGCATCGACTTCTATCTTGCATGTGTATTATAGCATAATGGAAGTATGAAAGTCTGTATGAAAGGTGAATGGGAACTCGTTTGGCGCGTTTATAAAATACAAATGTAAGTAATAGTACCAGCTGCATTGATCGATGCCATAAATATTTGTTCTTTTCTTTAATCTCACATTATGCCCGTATTATACCGTCAAGTTTGGACAGATGTTTCATATTTCTATGCATACAGCCAAAAGTATGCGTCGATTCAATGACTTTTTCTGGAGAAACGGTCGACGATTCACCATGACTGGCTTGCTCCTTAGCACCTTACCTTAGAGCCAGAGAGAGCTCGCATCCAGCACGCCCTTATTCATCCCCCTTCAGCTACTGCTATGCGACCTTATCCGACTTTGCATAGTACCTGTCTGGTCCCAACCCCCTCACGCCTCCCCTCCCTCCTCCCACGGTCCAAGCAGTTTCTCCAGCCCCTTGGGGAGTTTCAACTGCGTCAGGAGGCAACCCAGCAGGATGGTCGCGCCGCCCAGGTACCCAAACCCATTCATCTTCTCCCCGAGCAACATGGCGCCGAAGAGAGCCGCCCACAGGGGTTCCGTAGAGAGGATCACCGTCGTCTCCTCCGCGGAGATATGGGCCAGGGCAATGCTCTCCCCCACCACCGCCAGAGCACTGGTGACCACGCCGGTGTAGAAGAGGGCAGCCATGTTCACCGGCTCATAGAGCGCGGAGATGCTGGGTGTGTTGGCTGTGAGGGTGAAGGAGACCCAGAGCATGGAGACGGCCATGACGGCGACCATCTGGGCCGCCGTCATCGCCAAGGCCTGACTCTTGTTCTCTTGCATGCACTGCTCGCTCCGGACAAAGGCGATGCCGAAGCCAAGTGGCTGGCCCATCGACCACAGGTCTCCGATGGAGGGTGGCGTCCCTTTCCCCTCCAGGGTCATGAGTCCGACCCCCAAGACCGCAAGGACAGCGGCCAGCCACGCCGTGGGCGGGGCTTTCCTCTTGTAGACGATGGCGTTGACGATGGGGACCACCACCACAGCCAGGGAGCAGATGAAGGCAGATTTGGAGGACTGCGTGGTTTGAAGCCCGATGGCTTGCGCGATGTAACCGGCAGCCACCCACATTCCCACTTCCAGTCCCCTCATGACCACGGGCATAGGGGCCTTGTACAAGAAAGGACAAAGCGACAGGGTAGCCAGCGCAAACCGGATGGCGGTGACGATGGACACGTCCACGTGAGCTGCATCCAGGTATTTGATGGCGCCAAAATTGGTACCATAGATAAGGGCGACGGCCGCCAGCAGCACCTTGAAGACCAGGTTGTTCCCCCCCCCCCCTTCTCCTCCTTCTGGCGGTGGCATTTCCCCACCCGCCAGACTCGTCCAGATCTGATGCCAGCCGCCCGCCAGAGTTTTGGCATGGCTGGAGGGAGGTTCCAAAAGGGTGTTAGGAGAGCGGGCAGGAGCGGCAGGGCCTTGTTCCGTCATCTTTGCTGGATGCGCGGGGAAAGCCATGCCATTATGACCTTTCGGCACTGAAAAATCGAAGAAAAAATGTTTAGACGAGGAGGATGAAGTGGTAGCAGTGGAAATGGCCAACTCTTTGATAGGCGAGAAAGGCTGTACCTTACTGCTCCGTTTTGTTTTCACGTTCTGATTACGGCCGACGCTTTCGAGATCACTTTTTGCTTTTCTTCTTCTCCTCCTCGCGAAAGGGCCGTTGCCAATTTCTCCTGACGAAGGAGAGTGCGTTGGTGCAGGCGCTTGAGGAGGAGATATGAACGAGAGGGGGAACCCGTAATGAAGGAGTCTACCATATTGAGGACGAAGTAGACTTGAAGAGTCGTGTATCTCAAATCTGATGTTGCTGCAGGTCCTCACTGCATTTGATCGGGCCCAAGATATCAAGGTGGAATGTACAAAGAAAACAAGGAGAGATAACGGAGCCTGACGGGCCGCATAGCGTAATGGTGCTTTTGGCCGTAGCATTTATGTAGGAGTTGACCGTTCTCCTTCCTTGATAGTGAAGTTGACGCCTGCCTAACCGCCACAAGCTCGAAGATCAAGGTTCTCCTTTAGCTTCGATGCAGACTTCAAAGCTGAGGAACTGAATTTAAGTGGACATCTGTGTGTATGCGGTACATCAATTGCTTTGAGACTGTGCCGATGGTTGCAGCGGGGCTGGAACATGAAAGCAAAAGGAGTGAAGGGCGGGCGACTGTTTTTCTGACTTTCCCCTCCGGGTCGCTTGTCTCCCGTGCAGTGGCGGCCACAGAGACGCTGCTTTCACTGCGGCTCAAACAATGTTGCCCGTGAATTTGCTCCTTACTATCAGAATCAATTTAAGTTAATAAAATTATAGTCCTTACGCCTTATACATGTCGATTAGATTTGAATTCCACGGATTCTTTTTACACGTTTCTTAAGGATAGGGTTGGAGGTTGACCAAACCTCGCAGTGAGGTAGAAAAGCTCGCATTCATGTCTAACAGCATAGCAACTAACTCGCAATGGCATTACTGAAAGGTGGCAAAGAGACAGGAAAGGAGGTGCTCGAGGGTGGAGAGGATGGTCTCGACGCTGTGGTACATGTGCTCTTCACTAACGACACAAGCATTGAACGTTGCATGCATTCATTTTTCCTCCGTCTCGCACGTTCTTCCTCAACTCTTTCCTTCGCTCGAATGGTTTCAAAGTCTTCGATCTTCATGTTCCGCACAGCTTGCACCTCCTTAACAAGAGATCGCCCGTTTCTCCTCTCGGTTTCCTCGCTCTCATCAGCAAACAATAAAGCGTGAAGAGCTTTGTGAAGATAGGAGCGCTGCCGCTTCAATATTTCCAACTGCGCCTGAATATTTGCCGATTTGCTATCCAACTTGGCGGTTGTAAGCTTTGCTTTCTCGCACAGGATCCGCGTGGCCATAACATCCGCCTGCAAATGACGGGCTTGGACGGCTGCCACGTTCGCCGTGTCGCTCCGTGTCGTACTGCATTTTCTTCGACGGTTTTCACCCCCCGTCCGCCTTCTGTCTCCATGAGCCTTGTTATCGAGCTTGGTGGCTCCCGCCCCTTTTTGATCAACTTCCCGTCGAAAGCCATTTCCAATTATCCTGACTTGCGCGCGGCAATCGAGGACAGTAGTGGCCGTCCTGTCGCCCTTTATTCCAGCTCTCTTGGACGTTCTTAACTCGTTTAGCCCCTCTCCCACTGACTCAACGTCCATATCACTCATTCGCCTACCTGTGCTGGCTCCGTCCGTTAGCAAAGCTGCCATCGACCTCGACTCGTAGATGGCAGCGTCGAGACGATCCCTGCTTCGGGCTGGCCTCGGGGTGGCAGACCCGCTCGTGACGTCAAAAGAAGTAGGAGAGCTGAACGAAGGGCAGGATGTCCTTGGTGAGGCCCCTGAAAGATAAAGCTGAGACTGGAGGAACCTTTCGTCTTCTCGCGCATTTCTGTCCTCACAAAGGTCCCCTGCTCCATAGTTCTTTCCCTTGAAGCCGCTGCCTGCAAACAAAGAGGATTGCTTCTGAGCCTGCAAAGACACAGGAGAGTGACAAGCGGATAGGGAATCTGCAAGCGGGTCCGTAGCATTGATAATAGACGACATAGATCTGGGGGACGCCGAAGTTGACACCGAAGAGCATCTCGATGTATGCCATACCGAAATTCGATTGCTTTTGGAGGCTGCGTGACTTTCAGCATTTTCCAACACAGAGCATGTAGAAATTACTGACCGATGTAGGGTGCCAGGAGTATCTGTTGCCTCCAAGGCAGGATTATTCGTGGGTTTAGCCCGCGCCATGCGAAGTTCACAAGTTTTTGTCCTCCGTGGAGACGGTGGTGATCTTTGCGACATGGCTTTTGCGAAGACTCTGGCCGAGACGACGTCGTTAGAAACAGAAAGCTCTTGAAAATCTGTCGAATATGGATTTCCTGTTTACCTGGACCGTGAGCAGTAATGAGGAAGGGCCCTGCAGCCCTCAATTCCTACTTTCTTTAATCTTCAGCGACCTTTTTCAGAGGGACACTGTAAGTTTCGTTTGCTTCCTTCTCCCAAGATAACAACTATACCCCTGGATATCAATCTATGTGCTCAGCAAGCTTGTGACTGTAGCTTCGTTATAGCTGTAATTTGTTCCATAGGGAAATGGGCCTGTTCTTGAGCATAAATTTGTATGTTTAGTGCAGTCGCCTGTGGGCAACATTCCAACAGGCTAAAAATAGCACTATATCTTCCTTTACTACAATTTTCTTGTTTTTCCTACTCTAAATGCGCTATCAAAGTGCATGGAAAGGTATCTGTGTTGCGGGTCTTCTTCCGTTGACTCCAGTAGTAAACGTCTTTCGGGCGAGATATTGGTTGAAGGGGGTACGTCCACACCAGAAGGCATCGGCACATAAATGCTTCAGGAAGCTCCAAATGTCACTTACTTGTTTAATTATGTATTTTTGTTTTCGACAGCGAGGAATACTGGCCTTGTCAATAGTCGCGAGCAAGCATGTTTACAATTAACACTAACTTAAGATTTGAAACATGTGTGTCATCCATGTTAAGTGCGTCTGCCATTACAGAGAAGAAAATAGAGTGTGTCCTTTTCACGGCTTATGATGCTCCATGCCTTTAATTTACTCACAGAGGGTTGTAGAAAGAAAAAAGATTGTTCGATAATTTGTACTTTTGGGGTTTTGGACAAAATTAGGTGCAGAGAGCTGCTGTGGCACACTTTTATAACGTCCATCGAAAGACTCCGGTAAGTATTTATCGTGTCGCAATTGTGGGTTGTAAGTGCTTCTTGTCGCCAAAAATGATTCGATCAAAATACCTCTGAGACTTCTTTCTTCAGAGTACATTATCAAAAGGATGAGGTATTCAGACATAACCCTACACAGCCCACAGGAGAATTCTTTTAAAGTGCGTACTCTCGCCAGTGTTCATAGACCCTCCAAGCTGCCATACTTTAAGATTATCGTCAATCTTTAGCCTTCACGTATAAAATCTTTACAATATACGGTATTGCATTAAAATTCGTCACAGCTTTTGATATATTAGCAACATACACGGCATTGGCCTGACAGCTGCCTAGTCATTCTCTCTGCGTGTATACGTTACAAGGCAGTAAAAGACCTATATTTGATACGCAAAAAAATAAATGTACATTCATTCTCATCGTATTACGAAACAGATCTTTTCAAAATGGGGGTTTACGAAGAAAGAGTCACGTCTAAGTTACGTGTAACGAAGCATCAGTCACATTCGCTCTGTCAACTTTTAATCTCACTGCCCTTTTCCCGTTATAGTTGGAAATGCAGCAAATATTTCTTGATTGTACCAGCTGTCATGAAGTGGCCGTGACCGCTATCGGGAAAGATGTTGCACTCCCGATCGATCAAACCAATGCTCTCGGCCATAGCTTGAGTGAGCAGGAAACAGAGAGATATATTTTTGGAAGTTTCGATAAGTCCTCACGCAGCTCCACATATTGATTGATTGGGAATTGAGTCGTACATTCTCCTGAGCATTGGGTGTCATTGCTGTGCACGTGGCGTTTCCGTGGATTTCGCCCGAGATTTAGGGACGAGGAAAGAGACCCGGATATAGAGATGGGAAGACACCACATAGGCATCTGTGAAAGCGAAAATGTATGGGAGGACGAAGATGAAATATGGGATCCTGCTGGCCGATGTCGAATAGTGCAGATGCCAACTTCGTTGTTCATGGCTCTACTATTCCTTGTACAGGGAGATTTAACCTAGAGAGTCTGCAACAAGGAGTTGCGAGCTCTAGCCCTCTCCCTCACTCCCTGAAAAAAATCCCAAAAGTGACAATTTGCCCGAAAAGAGCTTGACGATAGGAAGACAAAACTGACAGCAGCATTATAACACGGCAGTACGCACTCGATAGGATATCTTGCGAGGAGTACGACCGGGTGCAGGGATGCCATCAACGCGGGCATCAGCGCTGTCCACAAGCGCGAGGTATGAAAGAGAGAGAGCTTGTCCTGGACGCGCCGGGCCCGGGTAATGCTCACTCATCTTTTCCTTCGCTTCCTATTTCTCAAATGCAGCAGTGAAAGCACTGTACCATCTGTCATCGAGGAGGAAAATGGCTCCAAACCTCTCGTTTCTGCGCAAGCTAAGGTCACAACCCAGAGACGAGCTTCCAAGAGACGGGCCTTGGAGACAAAGAAATCCCAGGATGATGGAGAGCAGGACCTACTGGATGTAGTACCGCTACCTGCAGTGCCCTCCCTCTTTCCCGTTCTGGACGCTCACGGAAACGATGACGAGGAGGAAGATGAAGAGAGCACAGACGAAGAGGAGGAAGAGGAGGAGGAGGAAAGCGACGATGACATCACACTTGTCATGACGGGCCCCCCACGGTACAGAGCATTTGCCAACAAGTACATAAGACCAGGTTTGGAAGGGGCCACAGGCGTGGCAGATGCAGAGGGAGGAGGGGCGGGGGGTCACGACAAGGCCCCCGGGGAGGCCAAAGAGGGGGATGAGGACAAGGAGGAGGAAGCGGCCGAGGCCCGGTAGGTATTTGTGGAGGCCCTGCTCATCGTCGGCTTTACCCATTTCATTGTAAAAGCCTAATGTGGACCTGCGACGACGCTCTTTCTTTGACAGGCGGCGGGCTTTGGCCTGGGAGGGCTTCGGGGCAGACGAGGAGGAAGGGAAGGAGGGGGGGGTGGGGGACGAGGAGGAAGCGGACATGTTCACGAACCCCTTGAAGCATCCAGGTACGTGAGGGGCAATCGATGAATACGGTGTTTATGTGTGTGTGTGCGTAATGAATTTTCGCTTCAGAGCCGGACCGTCTGCTCGGGCACAGCAGCACTCGAAGCCACTGACATCCCTCTTCCTTCCCTGTCTCTACCACGTCCATCGCCCCACTGACACACCCTTTCCTCCCTTCCTCTTCCACTCCCTTCTGTCCTCTCTCAGCCATCCGCACCTACACCCAGGACTTCAAGGACGAGGATTTCCCGCCCACGGACCAGCTGCGCCTCCGCTTCAAGCGCACGGCCTTTGACATCGACATCACCACCGTGGAGGAGAAAGGTTGGAACCGGACGGGGGCCTCGGCGGCTGACTACTTTAACTACGGCTTCGTTGAGGAGAGCTGGGCGGTGCGTTGGCTGTGGGGGTTGGGCAGGTGGCGCCCCGGATCTCGGAGCCTCTCTGTCCTCGTCGTCCGCCTCCTCTCTCCGTCTTAGAAACCCCTCCCCGACTTTCGTTCTTGTGCATGTCTCCCATGCCCTCTTTTTCGATCTCTGCTCTCTCACCCATGTTCCTCCCACCCCTCTCGCTCCGTCATTCTTCCTTTATGAACCTCCCCCCCCCTCCTCCTCCCTTCCCAGTTGTACTCGGAGAAACAGATCCGTCTCCGCTGGCTCGCCCAAAAGAAGGAAGCTCAGACAGCGCAAGAGGAAGAGAAGCTGCTTGCCTCCCTCCTTGAGGCGCAGGCAGCGGAGGGACGGAAGTACGAGGAGGAAGAGGAAGCCGAGTGGGGGGGGAAGGAGGAGCCCCTGCCGGATGGACAGGTGGAGGCTGCAGGGGATTACCCCCCGCCTCCACCGTTTCCTCCCCCTCCCCGCGGCACGCCACCAGGGATGATGGAGCAAGAGATGGGAGAGGGCATGCCTCCTTATCCCGACGAACCGCCAGGTGAGCCTGGGATGGCGGGTAGGGGGGGAGGGGGCGAAGAAGGGGGAGTGCGGAGGGTATCTTTATTTGGGTGTCTCTTGATGTGTGTTTTTGACGTGTATTGGTTGGTTCATATCGTCTCCAATGCGGCTCTCATGATCTCTCCGTCGCACAGGATACCCTCCGGCGTGGCAAAGGGATGGTCCCAACAGCCCCCCCCTCCATGCTCCCTTTCCTCCATGGCAGCAGCCGCGCCATGACGGTCCACCGCTTCCCTTCCATGGAGGAGGGAGGGGAGGACGAGGCTACGGACGGGGCGGGAGGGGAGGGAGGGGTGGAGGACGTTTTTTCGAAGATGACTGGCAGGGGCGGGGACGCGGTGGGCGAGGGCCAGGGCGGGGCTTGCCTCCGCCGCACGCCTTTGGAGGCCCGCCGTTCCCTCCCCGAGGCTTTCCACCGGCGCAGCATTTCCATGAGGGAGGGAGAGAAGGAGGTTTGAATGGCTTCTTCCCGCCTCCGCGAGGCCCCCCATTCCGAGGGGAGGACAGACGGGGAGGGGAGAGAGGAGAGGGGAGGGAGTCTTTCATGCGCGGACCGGGTGGCGGATCGGAGGAAGGGGAGCAGGAGAGGATGAATCGGAGAGATAGGGATGGTAGGAACTATGGCAGCAGAGAGATAGGATTTGAGAGAGACAGACGAGGAGGAGGAGGAGGAGGAGGAGGAGGAGGAGGAG
>Ga0102934_1001353_pt1 | contig 17092 bp, 20 predicted proteins | sample SalPonR2_A_D1_MG_FD_78175 | JGI IMG/M metagenome (GOLD analysis project Ga0102934, IMG submission 78175) | Salt pond soil microbial communities from South San Francisco under conditions of wetland restoration - Salt Pond MetaG R2_A_D1_MG | ecosystem: Environmental > Aquatic > Marine > Intertidal... | reverse complement strand
TTCAGCTCCTATATGAAGGTGATAGCGCCTTTTATTCATTAACAACTGAAATTTTGGGTAGGGAAAAATATCCGATCCCGACCTTAATTTTAAAGAGAACTAATGAAGTTAATAGGATTCAACGTCGGAGATATTTCAGATTACAGGTTAATAAAAAGATAAAATATAAAAGTTTAAAAGATATTGAAGATGAAAAAAAAGAAGCGGAATTCAAAAAAACTACCGCTGTTGATCTCAGCGGCGGCGGTTTACTCATGGTTTTAAGAGATGACTTGAATTTAAAAGAAAAATTGGTACTTAATCTTAATATAGAAAACCTTGATAAATTAGTCAAGGGCCGGATAGTAAGAATCAAACATAATCAAGACGGTTACAGCAAAACAGCCGGCATAGAATTTATTGAGATGGAAAGAAAAGATAGAGATAAAATCATTTCATTTCTTTTTAATTACCAGAGAAAATTGAGAAGGCGTGGGATGATCTAAGATGAAACTTAAATTGACAGGTTCAACATTTGCAGCGTTAATAGTATACATGTTAACAGCACTTATTGGATTGATACAGTTTAATCCACTTTCTTCTGTTTTGATTTCAGGAGTCAAGTTCGCTTTAACGGCTTTTGTTTTTACCTTCCTAATTACCTATGCAATGGAAATTATGAATAAAAAAACGCAAGCCACTAACCAAGATAGTAGTGATGATAATAAGCAAAAGCAGCCGCAGGGTAAATCGAGCCGTGAATATGAAAAAACAAAGGCAAGTCAAAACCAGGCTAATGCTCAAGAGGAATCAACGGGTGGGGAGCAACAAAAAGAAGATAAAGATAATGAGGAAAATAACTGGGACTTTGAAGATGATTTCAGTGAAATGGAACCACCTGTGATTGAGTATGAAAAAAATAATTAATAATAGAATGAGGTAGGTATAATATGCTGTCAAACCAGGAACTATGGCGGCGCTTTAAAGAAGAGAACGATCAAAAAGCACGTGAACAGTTAATAATGGAATATTTAGATCTAGTTAAGTATCAGGCAGGTAGGGTTAATACTTATGTACCGGACCGTATTGAACTAGAGGACTTAGAAAGTTATGGAATAATTGGTCTGATCGATGCTATCGAAAAGTTTGATCCCAGCCGGGGCTATAAATTCAATAGTTATGCCCAAAAAAGGATCAAAGGAGAGATAATCGATCAACTCCGTAAATTAGACTGGCTTCCTCATTCTTTAAGGCAGAAAGCTAAAGTTATTAAAAGCAAGACAAGAGAATTAGAAAGTAAGATGAATAGAAGTCCTAAGATTAATGAAATTGCAGCTGAACTGGACTTTTCAAAAGATCAGATTACCAAGGTGTTAAAAAAGTTAGAGGAATCGCAGTGGGTATCAATTTATTCAGAACTTAACGGTAAATCTTTAATTGACTGGCTGCCGAGCAGCAAGGTTAATAAGCCCCAAAAGATTCTTGATAAGAAAAATGCCATTAAAATATTGAAAAATGCAATTGTAAATCTCAGCGATAAACAAAAATTAGTAGTTTCTTTAATATATTATGAAGAGCTAACCCAAAAAGAAGTAGCAGAGATTATGGATTTATCACCTGCTAGAATATCACAAATACACAAAAAAGCAGTATATAGATTACGAGGTTATCTATCAAGAAAAAAAGAGGAGTTCCAATAATCAATTAACTAGGAAGGGTGACTATTAATTGGATTCTTTAGTAGTAAAAGCTGCCAGTAAAGAGAAAGCAGCTCAAAAAGCTTATCAAAAACTTTCCAAAGAAAGAAAAATTAAATTAAGAGATCTAAAAGTAGAAGAAAAAGATGGCATGTTTTCAGGTTTGCGAAGTAAAAAGAGATACCAGATAACTTTACACCCCAAAAAAGATATTAATTTCAATCTTTTAAGAAATGCACTTGAGATTGATAAAAAGTTAGCCCTGGATATCGGAAAAGTTGTCAAGACTAATTTGAGTACTTATCAAAAAAATGAAGAAGCAGAACTTATAATTAAAAAATCCGCCGATAAGATGAAAGCCTTTGTAGACTATATTCCTCCCCAGGGATTAGGTGAAGATTTTACTGAAGAAGATATCAAAGCAAAGTTAAAAGCTAATGATATTGTTTATGGATTAAAAGATTACGGTATTAATCTTATCTTAGAAAGCGAAGCCCCTCTTGAAGATATAGTTATTGCAGAAGGGAAAGCTGCTCAACCAGGTGAGGATGCCAGGTTAGAATTTCACTTTGACCGTTCCGGGAAAAATGTGGGAACTGTCCAGGAAGACGGCAGCATAGACTTTCACGATCTCGGTATTGTTAATAACGTAGAAGCCGGCGAAAAACTGGTTAGTAAGATTGAAGCTACCGAAGGTGAGGAAGGTAAAAATATTGAGGGTAAAACCATTACACCTGAGAAACCAGAAGATGTTAAATTACCTAAGGGTGAAAATACTGAAATTACTGAAGATAATACCTTAGTATCAACCGAAGTAGGCCATATTTCTTATAAAAATGATAAAGTTAACATCCTTACCGTCTATAAAGTTCAGGGCGATGTGGACTTCAATACCGGTAATATTGACTTTAACGGTAGTGTGTTTATTGAAGGTAATGTGACCGAAGGATTTGAAGTTAAGGCCGAAGGTGATATCCATGTGCGGGGCAATGTAGAAGGCGCCCATCTGAAATGCAGTGGAGATATTACGATAAATAAAAACTTCATTGCTAAAAACAAGGGTGAAATTGAGTGTGAAGGAAACCTTACCACCAAAACAGTCCAAAATGGGACCGTAAACTGTAAAGGAGATGTATTTGTTAAGGATGCAATTATGCACAGCAAAATCCATGCAGCCGGCAGTATAGAATTAACCGGACATAAAGGTCTAATCGTAGGGGGAGAAGTAAGGGCAACTAAAGAGGTCAAAGCTAATATTATTGGATCCAGTCTGGCTACTAAAACAATTGTTTCAGCCGGAATAGACCCTCATACCAGAAGCCGCTGTAATAAGGCAAAAGAAAACTTAACCGAATGTAAGTCCAACTATCTAAAAACGGTAAAAGCCATCAATATATTAAATCAGATGAAAGAAAAGTACGGTCAACTGCCGGAAGAAAAAGCCAATATGTATGATAGGCTGATAGAGACCAAAAGTGATTTAAAAGAGAAGATAAACAAAAATGAGAAAACCGTAAATGAACTGTCTGAAAAAATTAATAAGGCTACCCAGGGTGAGGTTATGGTCAAACGGAAAGTATATCCGGGTGTAAAGGTCCAAATAGGCAAATACCACCATGAGGTAGATGAAGTTCATACCCGTACCGTATTTAAAGTTGAAGAAGGAGAATTGAGAAGGTTTGGTCTTTAAAGGAGGGGGTTAAATGTCGGATCCGATTAATCCAAATACATTAATACCGATGTCCCTTGAGGTAGAAAAAATTGAACAGATGAAACAGGTACATTCAGCCAATGAACAGCAGACTTTAAATCAGGCGCAGAAAGAAAAAGATAAAAAGAAACAAAAAACGGTTAATAAAAAAGAAAAAAGTGAAAATCTGACTATTGATAAGGATGGAGCCAATCAAAATAAGCGAAAACAAGAGCAGAAAGAAGAAGATCAAGATGAGTCAAAAGAAAATAAAAATAAAAAAATTAAGGGGTCTGTTATCGATGTTAAGGTTTAAGATTGGTGTGATTTTATGGCCTGGTTAGTAATTTTAATGGCGATTAATGTTTTTTATAACAATACTCGGCTAAATTACAATGATAAAGTTATTGCTTCCCTGAACAAGAGAAAAGAAAAACAGCTTATTGCAAAAAGAGAGTTTACAGAAAAGCATAAGGATAATATCGAAAAATTAAACAAAAAACACAAGAAAGCTTTAGACGAATTCAATCAAAAGAAAAGTATTGATAAGATCGCAAAAAATTTAAAAATGGGTATTAGAGAAACAAGATTGATTGCAAAACTATATTCTTACAGAGGAGGTGAGATGTTGTGATAAAAGGATTATATACGGCCGCTTCAGCCATGCAGACCAATATGAGGAGAATGGATATTACTTCTAACAATTTGGCCAATGCTGATACAGATGGTTTTAAGAAGTCTAATAGTGTACAAAGAACATTTTCAGAGATGTTGATTTCAAGAATTGACAGTAACGGCCAAACCGAGATTGGTGCTTTAGGTTCAGGTGTTGATATTGCAGAAAATTATACCGACTATTCACACGGCAAAATAGAACATACTAATAATAAGTTAGATATAGCATTAAAAGGAGATGGGTTTTTTACAGTCCAGACTCCCCAGGGAATAAGATATTCACGCAATGGAAACTTTACGCTTAATTCTCAAAATCAGATAATCAATGAACAGGGTCATCTACTCTTAAATGAAAACAGTGAGCCCATTCAGACCATTCCGGGCCGGGAGATATCAATAGACAAGTCCGGACAGATTTACTTAGGTGAATTAGAAGGCGAGAGGATTAATATCGTTGACTTTGCTGATTACAGGAACTTATCAAAAGTTGGTGACAATCTATACCAAACAGCTGATGGTATAGAGGGCATGCCTGCTGATGAAGTTCAGGTTATGCAGGGTTATTTAGAAAGTTCAAATGTTAATATTGTACAGGAAATGGCAGGTATGATTCAGACTACAAGAGCTTATGAGACTAACCAGAAGGTTATTCAAACTATCGATAATAGTTTGGATAAAGCCGTTAATGATGTGGGAAGATTAGGATAAATAACAAGGTGCAGCTGGACCAGTGATTGGAAGCTGCATAACAACTACTGACTGACAGAGGTAGTTAACAAAAAATCATAGGAGGAATTTCAAATGATAGGTGCTTTATGGACAGCCGCGACGGGAATGAACACTCAACAAACAAGTATTGATGTAACTTCCAATAACCTGGCAAACGTAAATACAGGTGGCTTCAAAAAAAGCAGAGTTAATTTTGCGGATTTAATGTACAGACAGATTAGACAGCCCGGTACTCCCAATGCACAGGGGGCGCAAATTCCGGTTGGAATTGAAGTGGGTCATGGTTCAAAAGTTGCTTCTACTCAAAAAATATTTACAGAGGGGAATATAAGAAATACCGATAACCCCCTTGATTTATTAGTAGAAGGTGACGGTTTTTTCCAGGTAATGAAACCGGATGGTACTGTTGCATATACGAAAAATGGTTCTTTTAAAAGAGATAGTACGGGCAGGGTGGTAACAGCAGATGGTTATCCCTTACAGCCCGAGATAGTAATACCGGAAGATGCAACCAGTATTTCCATAACATCAGATGGAACAGTTAATATAAAAACGGGTAATACAACCGAACAGATTGGTCAAATCCAGCTATATAGGTTTGCCAATCCAGCCGGTTTAAATAGTCTAGGTAGAAACCTATTTCAGCAGACCGTTGCTTCCGGAGATCCACAGACCGGGGTTCCAGGAGAACAGGGTTTTGGAGCTATCAGTCAGGGGTTTTTAGAAATGTCCAATGTAAAAGTAGTGGAAGAGATGGTCAATATGATCTCGGCTCAGAGAGCCTATGATGTAAATTCAAAGGCAATCAAGGCAGCTGATGAGATGCTGCAGACCGCCAATCAATTAAGAAGATAGTGAGATAATATAGGAGACTGATCAAGTTGAAAAATAAAAGGTCTATTTTAGCCTTAACAATAATGTTAATAATTTCAATAACAGTTCCTTTATCAGCCTTTGAAGTAATTATTGAAAAAGAGGTTAGGATAAAGGAAGAAAGCATAAAACTCGGAAAAATTGCTGAGTTTAATGAAATAACAGCTGCAGAAGAAAAGTTGATCAATGAAATAGACCTTGGTAATGCACCCTTGCCCGGCTATAAGAAGTATATAAATAAAGCTTTAGTTAAATTGATGTTAAAAAAACAAGGATTTAAAACAGATGAATTTAGACTTAATTTTCCCGAGCAGATAATAGTAAGAAGAGAGGCAAAACAGATTGAAGCTGAGAAAATAAAGGAATTTTTAAAAAAGAAGTTAAACAGTATTTTAAGAGATAATTCTGATAAATTTACGATAGAAGTAAATCTGCGGCGGGAAAAAATTACAATTCCGAAGCAGGCATATTCACTAGAAATCTTAGAAAATAGGGATATAGAGCCCGGCCAGATGACAATACCGGTGGCCATTAATATTGCAGGAAAAGAATACAAACGATTTTATATCCCCGTTAATATTAAAGTATATAAAGAAGCATATGTAGCTAAAAAGTATATTTCTCAGGGGACTAAGTTAAAAAGAGATGATTTCGTATATAAAATGGTTGAAGTTGATAGTATTGAAGATGAAAAGTTTGTTAAAAAAGGGTCAAATATATTCACTCAGAATATTGAACTTTCCTATTCACTTAAACAGGGTGATATTTTAAAAAAGAATAACTATAATACTCCCTATTTAATAAACTGGGGAGATAGGGTTCAGGCTAAAATAATTGTTGGGGATGTAGAACTTACCTTAATGGTGGTGGCCCGGGAGAGAGGTAAACAGGGTCAATATATAAATGTAGAAAACCCCAAAAATAGGTATAAGTTTCAAGCAAAAGTAATAAGCCCCCAACTCGTAGAACTGATTAAGGATTAGAAAGGGGAATAAAATTGAAAAAGCTACTAACAATAATGATGATTCCCATTATAATGTTTACACTTACAACTGCTCTTTTGGCAGAAGGTAATTCACTCTGGAGTGAAGAGTCCGGAGATATTTATAAAGACCGCAAGGAACATGTTAAAGGGGATATAATAACTGTTTTAATTAAGGAAGACGCCAATGCTATTCAGAGTGCTAATACAAGTACCAGCCAGGCAAGTGAAGTTGATGCAGAAGCGGGTTTTGGAATCTTTAGTTTCTTAAAGGCCTTCGGCTTTGGGTATTCTGATTCCGGCTCAGCAGATGGGCAAACTTCCCGCAGCGGTACTTTAGAAGCAGATATTACCACTCAGATTGTTGAAATAAAAGAAAATGGAAATCTAAAAATATCGGGTACCAAGAACATAAATATCAACGGTGAGAAACAGTCTATTAAATTGACCGGAGTAATCCGTCCGGCTGATATCTCTTTAGAAAATACAATCTCTTCCAAAATGATTGCTAATGCAGATATAGAGTATGAAGGAGAAGGGCCGGTTGGAGATAAGCAAAAAACTGGTTTTTTAGAAAAGCTTGTAAACTGGATCTTTTAAGAGAAAGGAGCTTATTATTTTGAAATTGAAATACAAGAAATCACTACTGATTTTAACAGTGTTATTGATATCACCTATGGTTTTAACCTTAAACATACAGGCTCAAAACCAGGACCCGATTGTTAAGATCGGTAATATAACTAGAATAAAGGGGATAAGAGACAACCAGCTGATCGGATATGGTATTGTTGTGGGCCTGGCCGGAACCGGTGATTCGAACCGGAGTCAGGCCACTGTGCAGAGTGTGGCCAATATGATGGGGGAGTTTTCTATTAATGTAACCCCAGACCAAATTAGAAGTAAGAATCTGGCCGCTGTCATGTTAACGGCTGATCTAAAGCCGTTTGTTCATTCCGGTGACCGGATAGATGTAACAGTTTCTTCTATGGGTGATGCAGACAGTTTGCAGGGGGGCACCCTTGTAATGTCGCCTTTAAAAGCTGCTAATGGTCAGATCTATGCAGTAGCACAAGGGCCGGTCTCAATTGGTGGATTTAATGTACAGAGCGGTGGTAGTAGTGCAAGGAAAAACCACCCCACTGTCGGGCGAATTCCCAACGGAGCCTTAGTAGAAAGAGAAATAGAGTTTGATTTGAATAAAGATCATATCAATCTCTTACTGCAAAATCCCAACTTCAAAACAGCAGATAATATTGCAAAGGCTTTAAATAAAAAACTGGAATATGATAGTATAGCCAGAGCCAGTGATGCCGGTACTGTTAGAGTAGATGTACCGGATGAATTTGAAGGTAGGGTAGTCGATTTTATTGCCCAGGTAAACAATATTGATGTAAGATCTAATATAGAAGCTAAAATAGTTATCGATGAAAAAACCGGCACGATTGTGTTAAGCCATAATGTTAGGATAAGCACAGTGGCGGTAGCTCACGGTAATATTTCAGTAACTATTAAGACAAAAGAAAAAGTATCTCAACCACCTTCTTTTTCAGAAGGGGAGACCAAAAAGACAGAAGAAACTGAAATTGAAGTTTCAGAAGAAGAGGGCAATATAGTAATGATCAGCAATGAAAATACTATCGAAGACCTAGTTTCTGCCCTTAATACAATAGGTGCTACTCCTAGAGATATAGTTTCGATAATCCAGAAGATTAAGGCCGCTGGTGCTTTACATGCTAAGTTGGAATTAATCTAACGGGGAGCGATGAATAGATGAATATAGAGGGTTACCAGTCAATGAGGTCAAACTTAATAAAAAACCAATCTGAAGATAATCAGCAGATTGAAAATATAAGAAACTTTAATAATGATGGTGAAGCCGATGAAGATGAGGAAAAATTAAAGCAAGCCATTACAGATTTTTCGGCTGTATTTTTAAAGTTAATGTTTAAATCAATGCGTTCAACTTTACCCGATAACAAGTATATCGATGGAGGATATGCGGAAGAAGTATTTACTGATATGATGGATAAACAGATCAGTGAATTGGGAAGTGGACAAAGTACTTTCAAAAATCTAAATAGAGCTATGTTTGAGCAGTTAGATCAGACCAAATAGGCATATAAATAACAAACCCCCTTATAAATTTATAAGGGGGTTTTTCAAATTAAATTTATCGTAAAAAAATCAGATGTTAAAATAATTTTAAAATTTAATACAATTGAGATGTTGAAAAAGGCAGACAGGCAGTCTTTGGTAAAAAGCAGCCCAAAGTGAAAAAATATTTAATAGGTGGGGAAATTGTAATATTAATCAGATAATTATTGTTATAGAAGTATCAAAAAACACAACAAAAATATTAACTAATATATCTATGAACAGAAAGTAACAGGATAAAGTAATTGCTTTTCGTAAATTTCAGCCTCCCATTAATAATTTTCTTGATATGATGTATAATAAAGACAAGGTGTTAAAAAGGAGGGTTTTTAATATGAAGATAGCCTGTCAGGATACTTTAATACCCGGAGATAATATAAAAAAGATATTACTTAACACGAAAGAACTCGGTTTTGACGGTATTGAAATCTCGGGAGAAAAGTTTTTACAGAATCCCACCGAAGTTAATGAAGCTTTCGATAGTACAGATATTGAGTTAGCAATAATTTGTGCCGGCCATCGGGGTTGGCTTTTATCTGAAGATAAGCAAAAACAAAGAGAAGCAGTCCGGGATATAAAAGAGCTTTTGAATTATGCTGCAAAATACAAGGCGATAGGTGTATTAACTCCCACTATCTACGGTACTTCTGATTATTTACCCTATCCTCCCAGAAAGAGATCCCTTAAAGAAGACGAAAAGTTACTTATTGATACATTAAATGAATTGGGAGCACAGGCGGTACAAAGCGGGGTTTATTTGTTATTAGAACCCTTAATCAGATACCAAACTCATTATATCAATAAGTTATCGGAAGGTATTGAAATTATTGATAAGTTAGATAATAATGGAGTTAAACTAATGGCAGATACTTTTCACATGAATATGGAAGAAAAAGATATTGATAAGAGTTTAAAAGAGGCTAAAGACTACTTATACCATATTCATCTCTCGGACAGCAACCGGAGACTACCAGGGCAGGGCCACATCGATTTTCCTAGACACCTTGCAACCTTAAAATCTATTGGATATAATAAATATCTTTCTTTTGAGGCCCTAAAGCCGGACAATCCCACAAAACAGTTAAAAGAAAGTTTAAAATATATTTTAAAAAATATTTAGGGGGAAATATTATGTACAGAGGTTTAATTGCTGATAAAGTAGATTCTCTTAAATTAAAAGATTTTAAAGAAAGTGATCTTAAAGCTAATGAGGTTAAGGTAAGGGTGAAGTACGGCTCACCTAAACACGGGACTGAAATGACTATGCTGAAAGGTGTCAGCCCTTTCCAAAAAGAATATTATGATAATAATTGGGATATGTTTTTAAAAAAAGATAAAAAAGAGGAAGTTTTTCCCATGGATTTAGGCAATATGTGGGTAGGTTTAATAGTTGAAAAAGGAAAAGCAGTTAAGAATTTAAAGATAGGACAAAGGGTAGCCGGTTATGGAGGATTAAAAGAATATCAGTATATAAATAAAGAAGATGTTTTGGTACTGCCAGAGAATATGAACTGGAAGAGTGCTTTATGTTATGACCCGGCCCGTTTTGCCCTGGGGGGAATCAGGGACAGCAGTTTGAAACTCGGTGATAGGGTGGCAGTATTTGGTCTAGGTGCAATAGGCTTACTGACTGTTCAAATGGCTCTTAAGGCAGGGGCGGTCTGGGTAGCAGCTGTAGACCCAATTGAAAAGAGAAGGAAGGCTGCAGATAGATTAGGGGCAGACCTTGTCTTAGACCCCAATCAGACAGATGTAGGATATGAAATTAAGCAAAATACGAACAAGAAGGGTGTAGACCACTCCATAGATACCAGTGGTCATACACCCGTCTTACAGACGGCTATCAGATCTACCGCTTACGGAGGTAATGTAACCACCGTAGGTTGGTATAAAGAGCTCAAAGGACAGTTGAATTTAGGACGAGAAGCCCATTTCAATATACCCGAAATAATATTTAGTAGGGCCTGTAGTGAACCGAATAGAGAACATCCCCGCTGGGATTTAGAGAGGATCAATAAGACCTGCTGGCAGATGTTATCACGAGGACATTATGACTTTAGAGATATCATTACACCTGTTGTTGATTTTAAAGATATCTTGGAGAGTTATAGATATTATGTCGATAAAAATCCCGCTGAAAGTATCAAATTAGGGGTTAAATTTAATCAATAGAAAGGAGATATTATGGATCTTAAAAAGATTGTAGAGTTCATGCGAGAGGAAGTTGATCCTGATTTTGATTTTGAAGATAACAGGGATAAGGAAGTGCCTTTTAACAAATTGGATAAGAAGATTAACACGGCAAATATAGTATTGATATCCTCAGGAGGGTTTCATTTAAAAAATGACGAACCTTTTGATACTGATGATCCTATGGGTGATCCTTCTTATAGGATGATACCAAAAGATACAGAACCTGAATTAATAAAGATTTCTCATACCCATTATGACCACAAATATGTGAATAAGGACTTGAACTGTGCCTTTCCACTACAACTATTAAAAGAATTAGAAAATAAAAAGGAAATTGGAGCTGTAGCTGACGAAAATTATTCCTTTATGGGCTACTGTTTAAAAATAAAAGAACTTAAAGCCAATGCTGTAGAATTAGCTAAGAAACTGAAAAATAAAGATATAGATGCCGCTTTAATTTCCCCCACCTGACCGGTGTGTAATCAATCCGTGGGATTGATAGCAAGAGAACTGGAGGAAAATGGTATTGCGACTGTGACTTTAAACATGTTCCTAGAATTAGCCGAAAAAGTATTACCGCCCAGAACCGTAAATGTAAATTTTCCATTTGGGGCACCTTTCGGTGATCCTGATAATAAAAAACTGCAGTTAAAAGTAATTAAAGCCTCTTTAGATATGCTTGATAGTTGTAATACACCAGGCGAAATTAATGAACTTCCTTATAATTGGAGAGAAAGTAATTAATAAAAAAGGGTGATAATTTGAAGAAAGTAACAATAGTAATTCCCACATATTGGACCTGGCCGTCTGATCAGGATAATAAAAAGGAAGTATACAACTTTGATCATCCTACTCCTTTAGATGGTAAGGGTACTTTGGGAAGATTACTTTTTAGTCTTAAAAATTTAGAATATAAAAATTTTGATGTGCTTATAATAAGTTCAGCCGCCCATGATAAGTTAAAGGAAAAAGTGGAAGCTAAAGTTGATTTAATAGTAGATCAATATAAAAATGATCTTCCCATTAAACATTTTTCCTATTCTGATTTACCTGATTTAAAAGAAAAAATTAAAAATAAAATAGAAGATAAATTTTTAGAAGAAATTAATTTAGATAATTATCCTAATATCAGAAATATTCAGTTATTAGTACCGTATATGCAAGGGACTGAAATTGTAATAGGAATTGATGATGACGAGATAATTGAAGATAATATGTATTTAGAGAAGGCGGTCCAATATGCAGGTGAAAGGCGAGAGGGAGATTATATCGCCGGAGTAGCCGGCTACTATACTGACATTAAAGGGAGTCAATATCTGCAGGAAAACAAAAACCCTGATAACTTATTTGAAAAGAAAAATAAGCTCATGAATGATACATATAAAAAATTAGAAAGCACAGATAAAAGACTAGTTAGGACCCCCTTTATTTTAGGAGGGAATATGATAATTCCCAGCAAGACTATAGAAAGGATCCCTTTTGACCCCTATAACAGCCGGGGAGAAGATATTGACTATTTAATTAACGCTGGATTAGAAGGTTATAATTTTTATTTTGATAAACGGTTAAAAGTAGTGCACTTACCACCAAGTTATGGGAAAAAGCAAACTGAAGTAGCAAAATTAAAAAGTGATATTTACCGATTTTTATATGAAAAAAAGAAAATAGAGATAGCCAAAGATAAAAAGGGTTTTAAGAAATTAGATATAGAAGAATTAAGTCCATATCCAGGTGAATTTTTAACTGGAAGTATAGAAAAGGCAGCCTCTAATATGTTATGTAAAACATTTAAAGACCTTCATATTGAAAATCCCCGGGCTAAGACAGAAAACTACATCGGAAAAGCTGTTGATAAGGCAGATAAATTAGCTCCCACCTACTTTAATTTTAATAAATCCTGGAAGGACTTATTAAGTAGCTTATAGAATATTATTAATATAGAAGGAAACAGGCACAACTTATGAGAGGAGGCTTAGAAAAATGAATAAAAATTTAGTATCAAATATGAGATACGTTTTATCGAAGGCAAAAAATGCTCATCATAAGTATGAACAAAATGTTTTGGACGGCCGGTTTGATAAAGAGTGGTATAAGTGGTATGCAGACTTTATATTAAACAGTAATGTTAGAAATGAATTAAGAAAAAATATTGAGGAAGAAGAGATGATCCAGTTCCTCAAAGATATTACAGATGATTATACAGAAAAAGAAGTAGAAGAAGACTGGGAAGATTATGCGGCAGAAAAATTAGTCGAAAATTTTTCAGCTTAAATATATAAACTGAAAGGGGTAGTTTTCAAAACTACCCCTTTTAAACTACATAAATAATCTAATTATATAAATAATAAGGTTTAATATTATTGTAATAATTAGCAGGGAGGTTATGGGGATAAGTAATTTAAAGTTTTCCCTTTCTATTCTAATATCACCGGGTAAATTACCAAACCAGTTAAAATTAATTTCAATGGTATTAATTAAAAAGCCGATAAAGGCGATTATCAAACCGATATATATCAAAAACTTTCCCCAGTTAAATTGACTATTCAATGTGATCACTCCTGTTAATATTATAATAATATTAAATAATTTAATCAATTGGGAAAAGAGGTAATAAGATGATTCAAGGTAAAAGTATTGAACAGTGGCAAGAAGAATATCCTTTATTGAAAAAGATAATAAATACAGACGAAGTCTTCTGGTTAAATCCTAAATATCAAAAGGATCCTAATAATGGTGTATTAGAGATAACACTTTCAGATATTAAAGAGGCTGAGGCTAGACTCAAGCGTTTTGCGCCTTATATTCAAGAGGTCTTTCCTGAAACCAAAGAAAGTAATGGTATTATAGAGTCAGCTCTAGAAGGTATTGATGATTTCAAAAGTGAACTAGTTGATCTTTTTAACACGGATATGCCCGGTCAATTATATATAAAAAGAGATGATAATCTACCGATAGCCGGTTCTATTAAGGCTAGGGGTGGAATATACGAGGTATTAAAATATGCAGAGAGCTTAGCATTAAAAAATAATATCATAGATAAAGATGATAATTATAAACAGTTTGCTTCTAAAAAATTTAAAGACTTATTTAAAGAATATTCATTGGCAGTTGGTTCTACGGGCAACCTCGGTTTAAGCATTGGTATTACAGGAGCAACTTTAGGTTTTAAGACAACCGTACATATGTCCAGTGATGCACGGGAGTGGAAAAAACAGCTGCTGAGAAGCAAGGGTGTTATTGTAAAAGAGTATGATTCAGATTATAGTAAGGCAGTAGAGGAAGGCAGAAAGGAATCTGAAAAAGACCCCAAATCTTACTTTATAGATGATGAAAAATCAAAAGACCTCTTTTTAGGTTATGCAGTTGCTGCATTGAGATTAAAAGAGCAGTTTGAAAAGGAACAGATAAAGATTGATGATAATCATCCCCTTTTTGTATATCTACCCTGTGGGGTAGGGGGAGGACCGGGTGGTATATGTTTTGGCCTTAAAAAAGTTTTCGGGCCAAATGTCCACTGTTTTTTTGCAGAACCAACTCATTCTCCAGCCATGTTAATAGGAATGATGACTGAACTGCATAATAAAATTACTGTGCAGGAGTTTGGAATCGATAATATAACGGCCGCAGACGGACTGGCCGTCGGAAAGCCTTCTAAATTTGTGGGCAAACTGATGGAAAACTTACTGACCGGTATATATACGGTCCAGGATGATATCTTATCTAAATTATTAAAAAGATTATATGATAAAAAGAAGATCAAATTAGAACCTTCTGCTTTAGCTGGTTTTCCAGGACTTGCAAAGGTTTACAATAACATTTCTGATATAGAATTACTGGAACTTAGTAAGAGAGGTAAAACCGTTAATAATTCTACTCACCTGATTTGGGCAACAGGCGGAAGTATGGTGCCTGAACCTATTTTTAGAGAATATTTAGATCAATAAATTAATAGAATATTAGTTTTTAATAATGTAAGGATAGCTATATTATTAAACGAATCAAAACAAATAAAAATCATAATTAAATTAATAGAGGAGTTAATATGCGATGAAACATATATTAAAAAGGTATTCTTTAATTAAAGACTATAAAAATCGTCCGATCACAATAATATTAATTGCTTTTATCTTCTTTTTATCCGCTTCACTTGTACTTTATACCGGTGGGACAAAACATAGTTATCTACACATAATTTATATCCCTATCCTGCTCTCAGCCTATTTTTATAAGGGTTGGGGTGGTTTTATTGCTGGTATCATTGCCGGTATAATTTTAGGTCCTTTTATGCCGATCAATACAGCAAATATGGCCATGCAAGAGGCTATGAATTGGTCTTTTAGAATGTTTTTCTTTGTATTAATTGGAACAATAGCCGGTTTTCTGTTTGATCTCTTGGAACACCAACTTAATAAAATAAACAGGATAGCATACTTTAATGAGAGTACTAATTTACCCAATAAGACTAAGTTTAGAAAAGATATAGAGCAAAAAATCGAAAAAGGTGAAGAATTTCATGTTATTGTTTTTAGTATCAAGAATTACCCGGATATATATAAATTAGTTGGTTCCAGGAATTTTACGGATTTCATTCAACTTATGATTGAACATATTACAGATTATGAAGGTATGGGACAACAATTATATTATATAAATGACAGCAAATATAGTATGTGGATTAAAAAACAATCTAAAAAAGATTTAATTAAAAAATTAAGGAAGTTTAATCTTCATCTCAATTCTCCGGTAGAATTCAAGAACATATCGATTTTTACAGATATTATCATGGGTATATCTACCTATCCAGAGGACGGTAGTGGTTTTGATGAACTGTTAGAAAAGGGATTTTTAGCCCTGGAGAAAGTTAAAGAAAAGAAATTAAACTTCTGGATTTACGAGAAAGAAGCTGTGGAGATAAAATATAATAATATTGAACTATTAGGAGACCTTAATAAGTCATTAGAGGAAGACCATTTCGAACTCTATTACCAGCCTAAGATAGATCTAAGAAATAAGGAGGCAACTACCTTTGAAGCTTTAATTAGATGGAATCACCCTGAAAAAGGTTTTATACCGCCGGGTGAGTTTATACCTAAAGTCGAAAAAAGCAGTCTTATTGAACCATTAACAGATTGGGTTATCAGTCGAAGTATTTCTGATATAAAGGAATATGAATATAAGGAAGAAGAATTAGATGTAAATATAGCTATCAATATCTCAGCCCGGAATTTTCAGGATCCCAATTTCGTAGATAATTTATTTAGACATATTGACCAGTTTGAACTTGATCCGAGCAAATACGCAATTGAAATTACTGAAACTGATTTGATGATTGAGATGGAAAGTAATATTGAAAAACTTTACAGGCTGCGCAGCCGGGGCGTGCAAATCTATCTTGACGATTTTGGCAAAGGATATTCCTCCTTAAAATATTTAAAGAAACTTCCGATTGACTATATAAAGATCGATAAGTTTTTCATTGAAGATATTGAAAAGGAAATGACCAAACAGGATATTGTGCTTTCCATTATTAAATTAAGTCATGCCCTTGATATAGAAGTTGTAGCAGAGGGTGTAGAAAAAGAAGAACAACTAAGAAGTTTACAAAATATGGGATGTGACTATGCCCAAGGATATTATTTCACTAAGCCAGATAAAAAAGAAAAAATTATTAAATGGGCTAAAGAGTTTAATAATACAACAATAACATATAGTGAGTTGGAATAATATTTAAAGCAAAATATCTTTATTTGTACAGAAGGTATATTTTTATAACGGATTAGTAAAAAAGAGTGGTAGGGTAACATGTCAAGTAAATCTTCTATTTCATTTGACGCCCTTTTTAGGGCATAGTTCACCCATCCCCTTTAAATATGATTTTTAAAAGGGTTAAGAAAATTTAAATTACTAAAGGTAATTAACTCTATCCTGGGTGAAAAGATAAAACAATTATCTTTAGAGAAATTCTTTATAGACTGATTTCTAAAAGTCTTAAAACATTATTAAGTCAGCAACCACCTCCGCGGTTTTTAAGATATCTAGAAGGGTCATAAAGCGTATTTTTGCGCAGCAGAACAAAGATAAGCCTTACTAACTTTCTAGCACTTAAAACCAGTGCTCTAC
>Ga0102934_1001351_pt1 | contig 17108 bp, 25 predicted proteins | sample SalPonR2_A_D1_MG_FD_78175 | JGI IMG/M metagenome (GOLD analysis project Ga0102934, IMG submission 78175) | Salt pond soil microbial communities from South San Francisco under conditions of wetland restoration - Salt Pond MetaG R2_A_D1_MG | ecosystem: Environmental > Aquatic > Marine > Intertidal... | reverse complement strand
TGGATTAAAATATGAGACAGGGCGCAAGGCCGTCCGAGGGCGAGACAAAGGGTGTGGATAAGCTCAAATTCGAAGAGGATCGCGCGAGATAGAAATGCAGTTCAGTGCACACTATATTGCATCTAGTTGGTATAATTGAGGATTAAAGATCTATTTGATGAGCCTATGGCAGACAGGAAAAATTGATCGCTTACCTTGGCGGTCGCACCTGCCTCCGCGGCCTCCTGCAAAAAAGCCTTAAAAACATCGGTGAAGGTCGCAAATTCCGAGTTTCGATACCACATACTGTATAAAATTGTTCCTGGCGGCCTGAAATATCCGTGTTAACGATAAAGGTCAATCGACGTTCACAGAGACCCTTGTGCAGACGACTCGTGTGCGCACGACGCGACCCCAGCGTGACGACACTTGACCTCTACGCCCATCCATGGACACAAAATCCAACCAAATATTTTTGCATGGAGGTCTTCTTTTCATCACCTTCGCGTAAACCTCAAGCGGACGAAGACACCTACTACATTCGACTTACATACGACCCTCTTCAAGGGCGAGCTTCGTTGCCGGAACCGTGTAGAGTGCCAGTCGGCTGTTGGTCCCCCCCACATCCCCGCCAATGACTTGGTAGCTCATGCCTAAAATACTTGTGTGTTTTCGACGAGGAGGGAGTACGAAGAAAGATGGAGCGCGGTGAGGGGGCTGCAGGGGGCAGGGAGGCAGAACAACGGGGGCGAATCCGGGCCTGGCGAGTCGGCGGGCCTGCGGGCAGGGGGGCGGGCGGGAGGAAACCTTGCTCCTATCAGGTGGGCAGCGTTTTCAAAATTGATGAAAGTGACCGTGGATGCTGACTGGTCCCGACTTACGTTCGATCACCGCGGTCCTGACGCGGGCGTCGTTCCGCCTAACACTCTCGACATTTTGCCGCACCGCACCCATACCTAAAACACAGAAAAGTCCTGCAACTTGCACCAGCGTCTACCTGCAATCTCCACCATGCTCAAGGTCAAGCTGCGGCATCTGAATCTTTTGGAAGGGGAGCTAAATGCTGCGTCTGAAGATGCGCTGCGGGTGAGAACCGGTATCCGTATTGACGTCTTGCGTGACTTTCCGTAAGCCGACAAAGAAGTACCCCTTCACCACTCAATGAGCAGATTGCGATTCCCATTCGCAGCGAGGGACCTCACGAGGACCGCGCTGTTCTTAGGCCTTCTGATTGCAAAGAAGGGCAAAATACAGAACAGCGCTGGCTCGGTAAGTGTTCTGCTCAGGGGTGTGAACGATCAACGTTGCTGTGGAATGCCCTGTGCTTCATCCGACGTATTGTTATCTAAAAGCTGTTCTCACTCCATCGCTCTGAAAGGCCGCATGGTAACCAACACTTTGGGGGAGATTCGCAAGCGTGCCGACCTCTGCGACAGCAAAGGGGCCATGCTCAAAGTGGACATAGAAAATGAAGCGACCGAAGGTGAGAGAGGTCACCGTGCCTGCCTCTCATGCTCAGGCCCCGCCTGTTGTGAATCAGTCGAAGCATCCGCTTAGTGAGGATCCCCGTTGAAGTTCATAACTGCGGTGGCTCTCACGGGGTCACCTGCTCGTCTATGATGTTGGACTCTGGCATCTTTGACTTTCTGACACCACACCCAACAACAGTCGACAAGCTTCTGCAGTCGAAGAAGCGCAAGCTGGCGGAGATAGCAGAACTGAAAAGTCGCGTCTCGGTGATGCGCAGAAAGGTGCTGGACCTGACGTCCTCTCGGTGCGCGAGCTGGTGCAAGGCGCTTAGGCCGGCGGAGGCAGCGGCAGCCGAGGCAGGGGCGGAAAGGCGCGCGGCGGCGCAAGCGGTGGAATCTCTCAGGGGCCGGGACGTCTTGGCAGAGATATCGCCGCTGCAAGAGAAGGCGAGGCAATGCGTGGAGGAGCTTGCGGGCGGCTCTGAGCTTCTCGCCCGGCGCGTAGAAAGCTTGGGTCAGACTAGCACGGCCGTGACCTCCCTCCTGAAGTCCAAGCCGTCGCGAGTTGACAAAGCCATCCGTCAGGGGCCGCGCGACGGACTGGAATCAAGGAAAAGCGCGCGCGAGAGACCAGGGGCTGGCGGGTATGAGAATAACCCCGCCAACCGAGAAGCAAGGGCTCCGGCGGATGAGGAGACCGCGACGCCCGCCCTCATGTCAGGCATCTCTTTGTTGTCAGCGCACTTGAGACGGGATTGAAGCGTGTCCGCATTGACCCGGTAAAATGTGTATATGTAAGCTGCATTCCTGCCAAGGAGCGTTTCAAAGTGCGTTTCATATTCAAAACTCAGCATTAGATTTCCGTGTCGGGCTGACAACATAAGGCTCGCAGCGCTCCAGACTGTACACTCGAGAAAGGATGTCACGGAAAGAAAATTTGCTTCCTTGTTGGCCTTTGTTTTTTTTTGTATTCCATACACAGCTACTAAGCTCGAATATTTTCACATACCACTCTTCCCATCATTAAGGAGACCTGCTTCTGCACATGTCTGTGCCAGTCTGCACGCAAGGAAGCTCGCAAGCCTCTGCGAGCGCATCCAGACGGCCCGACGTCCCCGTCCCCTCACCCAGTATTTCTCGCAACTCAAACCTTGTCAGTGAGCTCCGGGACCGCCTGGAAGAGGTCCGCGACAAGCCCGTAGTCGGCCACTTGGAAGATGGGCGCCTCCTTGTCCTTGTTGATGGCCACGATCACCTTGCTGTCCTTCATGCCTGAGAGATGCTGGATGGCGCCCGAGATGCCCACAGCCAAGTAGAGGTCCGGCGCTACCACCTTCCCGGTCTGACCTACCTGGAGCTCGTTGGGCATGTGAAACTCGTCCACGGCCGCGCGAGAGGCGCCCACTGTGTCGTGAGTGGCAATGATATGAGAATCGTGGTCACCACAAAAATCCAACCCCCCGACGAGGAGAGCAAGCACTGGAAGGACAGACCGGCCCCCGCCCCTCCGATCCAACCCGGCACCGCCATGCCAGACCCCCCACCCCGACGTATACCTGCACCCTTTAGCTTGTCAGCGAGCGCCTCCAACATCTGAAAGTGCTCTTTGGTCTTGAGCCCGCGTCCACCTGAGATCACCACCCTGGCCGAAGACAGCTCCGGGCGAGCCGACTGACTGACGCTCTCACTCAGGAAGGCACTCAAGCCTGCCTCCGGCTTCGCCACCGCCGGTGCTACCTCCGTAGCCGCGCTTCCGCCTGTGGAGGGTGCCTTCTCAAAAGCGGTGGTGCGCACTGTAAGGATCTTCAGAGGCTCGGATGTGGTCACGGTGGCGATGGCGTTTCCCGCGTACATGGGGCGCACGAAGGTAGCCTGGTCCTTGATAGCGATCACGTCGGTGATAGGCTGCGAATCCAGTAAGGCTGCTACCCTGGGGACGTAATTCTTGGAGCGCATGGAGGAAGGAGCTAAAATATGCGAATAATCACCAGCTTTGTGTGTGGCCACGACCGCCTGGCTGAGATTCTCGGCTATCCCCTTTTCGTAGGCAGCGTGCTCCGCCACAAGGACCTTGCTGACACCTGGAACCTGGGCAGCCTGCTGAGCCACTGCGTTGACGCCCTTCCCCCCAGCTACCAGGACCGTCACAGGATTCTGCAGTTGACCCGCGGCCGTGATGGTGCACAGCGTGCTGGGGCTCAGAGTCCCCTTGGACTCGGAGTGTTCGGCCACCACCAACGTTGAGGCATCGCGCGTGCCAAATCTGGACATTAGTACCCCCACAAAGCGTCGTGGCTGAGCCGAGACAGTCAGGAGAGGCCGTCGCAGCATAGTGTTGAGGTGAGTAAGATCGACGGGTCGCCCCACAGGTTGAGACGGGCAGACAGGATAGGAAGCGATTTCGTCTCCGGGGGCCTGAACCCTGTACTCGTTTGCCAAAAAATGCGTGCCGGTAAAGACCAAAAAGTGAGTCCACGCGTATTCATGTGTGTGCGAATTCCGAGTGCGTCTCTCGGCGGCGCCCATTGTGTGGCCGCCCCTCCCGCCGCAAGTGTACGTGCCACGGGGGTGAAGAAGCCGAAGAAGCCGCCCGTCGTTGGGGGGAAACGGGCTTTTAAATTTTTTTTTCACGATACTTATTGCGCACAAAGGTTTGTACACAGGTTCGAGCACCGCACACATACTATGGCAACCAAGGAATTTCTCGAAACGTATCAGGTATGTCCACAGGAAAGGGGGGGGCAGTCTCCCCTTCTTTTCCTCGACTACGTGCCAACGTTGTGTGCGAGTTTTTGGTAGCCCTTTGCGTACCATTATCAGCCAGCACGCCATTTAGTAAATTGTTCGTTCAACATAATGAAATTTAATGTATTCGCCCCTCATTGACGTCGACATTGTGTCGCGTGTTCTTTTTGTCCTGGGGCCTCTCGAAGACTTTCTTTCTGATGAAGTGCCACCACTCCATCTCCATCCTAACCAATACTCACGTCTTCTGTTCGTGGCTGTAGAAAAAAATCATGGAGTTGCGCAGCGTGATGCCTGCACGCATCGCCGAGGTGGAGGCCGTGCTCCAGGCAGCGCCCTTCGGGAAGAGCGTTTCTGAGGTTATGACGCACTCTCGGGCTGCGGTGGCCGCCAACGCCGAGGTGTCCGGGTCTTTGGGCACAGCGCGTGATGTGCTCCTCCGCACTGTGGAAGACTTGCATCTAGTGTGCACGTGGCTTAAGCTTAAAGTGCCCAAAGTCAGTGACGGGGGCAATTTCGGGGTGGCTGTGATACTGGAGGTGGTGAAGACGATTGAGGGCAAGATAGAGGTCTTGAACAAGGGGCTGGACGAGCTCCCGAACTACTTCTCAGAGCGAGCGAGCGCTGTGGAAAAGTTGGTGGCGCGCACATCGACGGACGTCAAAGAAAGCAAGAGCAAGAGCAGCACCACGGGCGGCAAGGACGGAGACGAGACGAAGGGTAGCGAGTCCCAGACAGAGGAGAAGTCCGTCAAGAAGAGCGAGTTCCTTCCTGACCAGCTTGAGCATTTGGTGGCGCTGGATGCTAAATTCTTCACTATCTTCAAGCGAGATGTCGAGCTGTGCCACTCGGCCTACCTGACGTGCTTCGACATCCTCGAGAAGAATTTTACGCTCTTGAACGCACCTCGCGGGGACAAGGGCGACTCGTCGCATCTATCCATGTTCTAAGGGATGACAACGTTGTAGCAGAACGCCCTCGAGTCGTCGCCGTCCTCTGAAGGTGATGCTGAGAAGATGGCGAACGCATGCCGTGGCGGGTGCTCGGGAGAGGGAAAGATGGGAGAGAGTCCATAGGGACGCTTCACTGAGAGTCTTCTGGAAAGAAGAATATCTCTGCCTTCGTGCAAGAAGGCCGCATTCTTCCTCGTTATACAATTGGAGTTTCGTGGCATGAAAAAGTTGACGTGTTGTTTCTTTGTCACACCTTGTTGTTTAACAGCTGCATACCTCAATCGTAACACACCAGCTTGTCTGCTCTGAGACACGTGGTGAGGTGGAGACTCGTTGTCTCCCTTATTTTGTCACCCAGTCAGCGGCTGTGGACAAATCAGCGCTTGGAAAGGGTCCACCGTGACTAGCTGTAGATGCTTGTCGGGGGCCATGGGGAGGCCGAGCTTGTGCGCGTGCAGCATCATCCGGTAGCTCGCCCAGTCCCCTACGTAGGTGTCCCCCACTATACCGTAGCCTAAGGACATGGTGTGAACCCTCAATTGATGACGCCGACCAGTGATAGGCTTTAGTCTGAGTTTTGAGACGGGAGCGTTGAAATGCGGCCCTTGCAACCTCAGAAATCCTCTCTCCAAGACCTCTACTTGTGTCTGCGCAGATTTTCCCTCTGGTCCGATTCGCATCCTGAAATCACTATGCGGATCTTTTTCGATTGGAGCATCGATAAAAAGCGTGTCGCTGTCGGCGGTCGAGGACACATGGCCGAACACGACCGCAAGGTCTGAAGGAAAGCAGAAAGGATGAAGAGCCTAGATAAGTCTCTGATTGATTACGAGAAGAAATCAGGCGAGTATCTAGACTCATTGTATATTGCCTACCACGAGAACGACATGAGTTAAGCACGTGGGATTCGACGTACATTCTTTTTCCACCATCCGCTTCGAAAACAGCTCCACTACTCGCGCGGCCGCAGCCTGGTTTCGAGCAACACAAAGGATGCCAGAGGTGGCCGAATCTAAATTGTGGCAGAATCGTTTTTTTTCCAGCGGGGGCTCAATCAGCCCCGGAGTATCGAGCCAATCTGAGCATGTAAACTCCATGGGCCACTTCCGTTGCCCTTGGACGCCTTTCCGCTGGGGCACATCCATTCGCACGTCACTGGGTTTATTGATGACAACCAAATCATCGTCTTCATAAACTATCGAAAAAGGCATTTCCAGAAACTGCGGTTGATTGGCAATCAAATGCAAGGCCTCAGAGAAGGAATACACTCCTTGTTGGATGATGAAATTAAGGTGGTGCAGTCGGCCGAGGACTTCAGCATGCGGATGACAATCGCGAAGTCCTGGAAAAGATGTCAACGCTTTGGCAACAATGTCCCTCGGCAGTTGTGCCAGGAGTAATACTTCTTCAACCGTCTGGCCTTTGGCTGCCGCCGACAAGTCCAGGGCGTGAAGAGATTCAGTGGTTGGAACATGACCGGCTCCGTGCGCTCGGAGGAGTGGAGACTTTGTCAAGTATAGGAAGGAATTCCTGTGAATTTGATTATAACTGGAAGCCGGGGCCTGATGCTTGACGTAGACTTGGTTAACCCCCCCCGAATTTTTGTCCTGATCCCGTCTTCTGCCCTGGTTCTCGTAGACGGGCTCAGAAATTTTCAGTTGAAGCGGTACATGAAGAAAAGACATGGCAGGAGTCGTGCAAAAAATAAGGTCCAAAGCTGCGATAAAACGCCAAAGCTTTGGTGTCGTCATCACCTTTTCAGCCAAGTTTACATCTATGTGTTCTGTACATTTCGTGTGACTTATCAATCTCTGTCTTTTATCACGCTCCGCGCCCTGCGGAGAAGTACGTGGTGGTCCCTGCGGCCGGGAGGTTAAAGCCAGTAAGTAAGGAAGTTAAAGTCAGTCAGTGTCTGTTGCGTCGGACAGTCGTGTCGTTTTCCCCTAGAATTGGAGCAAGCGAACCAGGATCTGGGTTTTGGTCGCGATAGATTACTATTTTGGACGGTATCATTGTAAAATATGTACCACTATGCTACCCTTTCACTTCGCAAGAGCTCAACTTGATACTTCCGCATAGAATCATCGAATGCATAGTCTCATGTCCCTCTAATGCCCCTTCACTGTCTAGTTTTATGTCTGGCAATAAGTGTGCGGTCGCAGGAGCATATCATGACCATGATTTCGATTTCGATGCATATCGAAGGTCGACCGAACCAACCCTGGCCACGGTCTCTTGCCTTCCTCGGGAAGACATCTTCCGAGCTGAGTCTCCACCAGTACAAGCATGGGAATCTTTTTTCCATCGACACTCCGATAAAGCTACTTTTTTCAAAAAAAGACGATACTTGGTATTGGAATTTCCGGAACTCCTGGACAAGGCTGGGGAATACGCAGCCACAAATAATTTCAAGTGCCGATTGCTCGAGATTGGATGTGGGTACGGCTCAAGCCTTGCAGCCATTATGGAGGCAAACCCCGACTTGATATGTTTTGCCTGCGATCTTAGCACCACAGCCTTGCATCTATTAGATAGAGCGCTCGGAGACATTTACAAGCAGCGCTTGACAGCTTTCATCTGCGACGTGGTAAAAAATGATATACCTTGTCATCTAGTTCTTCCAGGAAGCATGGACTTTGTCCTGATGACTTTCATGCTTTCGGCAATTGGCAAGAAAGAGGAGCATCAAGCCGTCTTCCACCGTGCTTATGCAGCCTTACGCCCTGGAGGATTGCTCTTATTTCGAGACTATGGTTGGTGTGATGCGAAAATGGTACGAAGCAGGAATAGGATCGGGCAACAGTTGTACAAACGTGCAGACGGCACGCTCGCGTACTTTTTCACGGCGGAAGGTATCAATCAGCTGGCAATTACAGCTGGCTTTCATGTACAAGAATGCAAGTATGCCACTGTTCTATCCAAGAACAGAGCGACGAGAGAGGAACTCAAGCGCGTGTTTGTACACGCCAAGCTACAGCGTGGCGATGGTTGAGACATTGTGATGAGTTTTTGGTTATACAATGCGGCGTAATAACCTGCACAAGTACCTCAGCAGGTAAATGATAGATGTGAATAAAAATGGATTGGCGTAGCCCACCTTCACCGAAGACAGAGTCAGGTGGAGCTGTGATTGTAGATCGTTTTTGTGTGCTTTCCTATTCTATAAATAAAATCGCGTGTTCAAACCAAGCTACGTCTTTCTCATAAGAGGCAAAGCTAAAAGTATAATTTTTCTCGTCGCAGCATAGAATATGCTCGCATGCGGATGATGTGTTCGAAAACGAAGACATTTTCAGGAGTCACATTAACAGTGATGACACCAACACATCTCAAAACTTCATTCTACAATGGTAGTATCCCTATTTTTTTCACTATTCTGAGGCAAACAGAAGAGAACGAACCCCACCCACGTCGAGAATCTTCTGAACCGTCTTCAACTGGTCACGATCAAGCTTGCCGCTTTCTAGGCACCGGACAAGCCTCTGCACTTCACGCTCTTCATCGAGGTAACGCAAGCAGAGCTCAGCCAAGCGTTCGCGGGGCTGAGACTCGAAGAATTTGGTTCCCTCCCGGTAGACAATGCGGCTGGCCAAGCAGCAAGCGAAGGCATTCGTGATGTATTGCGCAGGTACCTTTTCTCGAACTTGATCGAAGCCGAGCGCAACCACTGTGGGAGGCAAATGCTCTTTAAAAAGAGGCAAAAGGTCCTGATATTGCTCTTCGCTCATACTTTCAAGGCCTACTGTGAGTGTGTCGCGGGCCAAGTTGATTGCATTAGAAATGCGCTCACTAAAGTAAGGAAGCTGCCCGGGATAGGTTGCGAACTCTCGGAAAAGCAGCTCGGCTTCGACACGAGCGTAATAACGGAGCTTCTCCAGGACCTGGGCGACAATTTCTTCTTTATGCTCCTTGAACTGAGCATCGGTGAGAAGCATGGAGGAAGCGATCTCAAACGAGGAGCAGATGACCCCGCACTTGTTGGCCGATGAGTCCTTTATGATGAGCACTCCCGCCTCTTCGAAGAGCTTCTTGCGAGCCTCGGGCGTGATGAAAATGTTAGCTCCTTCCACGATGAGGCGAGAGCTTGGCACCTTGTAATCAGGGCCTTGCAGGAATGCGCGGTAGTTAGTGCCATCAATGGTGCCGGGCCGCCCTCCCGCGGGTATGAAGGCGTCCGCCACCACCCGACTGTGCATAGTGTTACGGAGACGAATGCCCTCCTCGGTATCTACGGTATGAAAGTCGCCCCTGTCTGACAGCCTGGTGGGATCAAACGCCGACAAAGGGAGCGAGCCCTCCACCATGCGCAAGAGTTCAGACATGTCCAAGCCCGCGGGGTCTTCCACGACGGCCGTGCCATCCGCCAGGCCCACGACCCGAGCGCGGGCCCCGTAGTCGCGTGCGAGTATTTTGATCATGTTCCCTGCCACATCTCCGTCTGTGCCACCCGTTAGCTTGATTGTGAAAGGGTCTTCGTGCGGGTTGAGGCCCAAGCGCTTCAGACCCACTGCCAAGAAGACAGCGATACCTTCACTGGTCACGCCGTAGACCTTGTGATTGATGCCCGTGTCGGCTTTGGAGGACATAAAGGTGGAAGGATTGGTGTAGCTCCGCTTCTGTGCCTGGTTCACGATCCACGTGATGTCCTGCGGGATGATCTGCTCGTCGGGACCCAGGTACAGGTACTCGCGGCGGCCCCAGTAGTCGACAATATGGGCCTTGGTCTCCTCCGTCTCGGTGATGAGGTCAAGCAGCCCGTCCACGAAGCCTTTCACGGCCTTTCGCTTGGCGAAATCTCGAGACTTGGCCTGGACGTTCACGGTGTCCACCAGCACCACTGCCTTGGATCCACCCTCGGGAATGTCCTTGTTTTTGAGTTGCTGAGCGTAGGCAAGTCCGTAGGCCTCGTCGAATTGCCTGGCCGACTCTGCGAGTCACAGATAAATTCAGATAAGAAGCAGAGAAGAAACAAGTCAACTTTTCCACGCACACTTTCTAGTACCTCAAAAAGGCGCTACGGTCCATGTCGACCTCCGCAAGTCATTCATGTTAAGTTAATTCATACAGGCATTAAGACGCAATAGTATTGAAGTTGACCGCGGGCCCCTTCTTCTATACGCACCAATTGCAACCTGCTCAGGCATCGGCGGACTCACGATGCGGAGACCGCCCCGGGCGATATCTCGGAAGCGGACGTGGAAACCGTTAAATCGGCGGCCGTGCACGAAGAAGACGCCGTATGGCAGAACTCTGTTCTCACCAGGTGCCATCATGATTTTCGGGTCGATGCGAAGCGCCAGGCTGTAGCGGTTAGGCATGTAAAGGTTTGTGCGGTAAGTGCTTTCAACCACGTCCACCATTTTGTCCAGAAGGACAAGAGTGGTGCTGTCCTCCACGCTTTGACGGACGTCCGCGCGTAGAGCCGACGCGCGGTCCGCCACCTCCTGGGGAGGCAGGGGGTGCGCAGGGTCAAATCTCGCGGCAAACAAATCCGCAATCTTTGCAGCGTGTACGACGATACGCGGGTCCGAGAGCTTGGTGGAAATGCTGGCCTTGGAGAAGGCCCACAGATTCTGCTTGGCGAGGACCCCGTGCAGCATGTGCCCGAGGGCGACGATTATCTCGGCGCGGTCGAATCCGAGAGCCGGACACTTGGTGGTGGCAACTGATTAAAGGACGGATCAGAGATGCGATCATTTGGTTAGCTATGAATATAACAGATATTGTCGTTCTGTTATAAAGAAATGCCTGGCCCGAGGAGGGGCGACCTCGTCTAGCTGAGTCAAAAAATGGGAGGGGTGCAGGCCAAATCGGAGCAACACACTTACGATCAATGGTCGCGTCATCCAGCCACTTGATTCGGCGCAGCTCGTGCTTGAGAGTGGTCCATTCCGTCCCATCCAGGGGCCAGGGCTCCTGGTCAGTGTCGTGGAGCTGAACGAGCATCCGAAGAAGGCAGACTTGACCATTGCCCGGGTCGTTGACGCGGTCCATGTGACAGCGGAGGACGTCCAGGTTGTGGAGCTTGAAGAGCTTCAGGCACTTATCGAGACCTACGCGGGGCAAGACGTTGGTTTGTGCCAGGCTCACCCAGAATCTGGAGTCCTTGGCGGACGTGTCGGGCTCGTAAGCCTCCACGTCCACAGCACAATTTTCAGAGCCTGCAATTTTGTCGTACAGCTGCTTGACGCGCACAAAACGCCGAGGATTGGATGTGGCCACGTGAAATCGCGTGCAGAGGTCAATGTAGGCATTGAGGGGCCCGGGCTCCAGTCTCGGGGAGGGAGCGGCATGGCGAGGGTCGCCTTGGTATTGGCCTGCCTGCACCTCAGCTGCGTACTTTAAGATCGCCTCTCGATCTTGAGCCGAAGATTCCAAAGCGTCATCTGCCTTAGAATCAGCCGTGAAAACGTTGAGCACCAGGCTCTCGTCGGAGGAGGTGAAGACCTTGACCCGACTGAGAGGCCCGAAGTCCCGAGGGAGCAGTGAGATCATCTCCCGGAGCTGGCCCGTGAAGTTGCCCGATCGGATAAACGTCATCTCGCGGCGGCCATCAGGGTTGTCAGACTTAAGGATGATATTGGTGTTGTTGCCCGTGTCCTGCAAGGCGCAGATGGCCTGCAAGTGCTTGACGCGTACTTCCTCTGGGATTTGTCGAAAGTAGGAGGACGGCATCTGGTTTAAAAACCAAGGAACCACCTGATTCGCCGTGGACATTTGCACTTGCATTAGTTCATGGACCAGTGCTTGTCGAGTCACTTTCTGTAGAGAGGCGTCCTCAACCGGAACCCATGACTTATTCTCCCCTGGTGCAGGGTTGTCGCCATCGCCTTCCCGGGTGTACTGCCTTACTTGCGCCCTCAAGTGCAAAAATACTGGCGCAGACCGATGCGCCACGCCTCCAAGACGGGAGACGGAAGCCGCCGCTAAAACTCTTCCCCGAAGCACGGTGCGATGCATACTATATGTCCGTGAGATTCGACTTTTTCAAGATGGGGTGGAGGACTTGAAAGGAAAACTTAGCAGCTCCTCGTCTTTCGGCTGACCAGCTCACCAAAAGCCGACTTCCGAACAGAGATTTTCTGGTAAAGCCTGTCGGGAATTTGAGGATTTTCAGTCAATTCGCATTCGTCGCCCCTCGCGACGGATGGCACCGAATCCCGTCGAATGCACATCTTGAAGCTTTTCATTTCTAGCGAGGCTGGAGAGAGCGAGTCAACGTCAACTAAATCAATAGGAGCTCACGCGCGGTGGCCCCGACCTCATCTCGCATACAAACAATTAGGTCCTTCATAAAATATGTCCATGCATCCATTATTCGGTATCATAACCAGGACTTCGCTGTGAAAGGCAGGGCTTCCTTACAATAACACATAGCAGGGGCTCGATAGGTTACGGTCCGGTGGGATCCGGGTAGCATTTTTAGGCGCAGGGGGGGGTAGGAGGGAGGGCGAGAGGCTAGTTGCGTTAATGAGATAAAAGTTCGGTAAAATCTTGAAGACAGGTGAGGTACGTCTCCTACTTTGTAACGGAAGTTAGATTTTACCATTACGCCTCGGTCAGCAGCCATTGCATACTTTACTATACAAACTATAGGAAAGGAACTTTGCCCGTCCTAGCCCCCTCAGCTGTCTGAATATCCTCATTCTTGGACGTGTAAACTTGAAAAAAATAACGCAAGGAGTTGTACATTCATAAAATTTCTTGTTCATGCCGCAGGGAGAAATCATGTATCCGTAAGGCCGCAGGGAGAAAATATGTATCCGTAACGTAAAAAGTAATCTATAAACTTTCGTTGCTTAGCTCTCGGCAGCTGACGATGGCGCACTCCGGTATTGTAATGTTTTCTCCAGCCAACACATTGAATAACATCATCTATGAATGTTGGCGAGACGTCTTTAAACTCACAGAAAAATCCGCATTAGATTACTCGCCGGTGTGGACCTTAGCAGCCTTACGCCTGTACGGACTTCCTGCTGCCAGATGCCATGACAAGCGTCGCGAAGGAGTGAAAGGACTGGAAACGAGAGCAATGGGATCGATTGCATAAAAGAGCTGGTCATCCACCCGAGATAGAAAATAAAAGAAGTATGTGCCCCTCGGGAAAACTTTGAGGGCTCTAATGCCTTGAAGCATAAGAAGTAAGAATGCTTTAGTATATGAGAAATGCTTTTGTATGAGACGCGACGACGCTATTGCAGCAGCCACGCAGCACAAGATGTCAGGATATTACGAGTGCTTGTGTCGATGTTTGCGCTCGTACGCTTCCAATACGCGGCAGGCTTCGCTCGTACTACGAAATTTCGGCGACCTAGAACGGGAGCGGGAATGCCGGTGCCTTGTGCGGCTGCGACTATGACTACGGCTTCTCATTTCGTGCTTGTGCTTGTGCTTCACCTTTTCTTTTTTCCTGTCCTTCTTTCTATCCTTATCTTTGTGGTGTTTCTTCTCTTTCCGATTTTCATCTCGATCACTCCGCTTCCTTTTCTGGCTTTCAGAATCCTCTTTTTTCCTCGAGCGCCTCTCATCCTTCCTCCCTTCAGACCGTCTGGACGACTCCCTGCTCCGACGTTCTATGTCTACGACTTCCGCGGGGGCGGAGGGACCTGCGCCCGAAGTCATCCAAGCCGGCAGCGTCGCACCGCGACCTCGACCTCTTCCAGCCATGCCGACGACCCCCTGCCCGCCACCCTCTCCCCTCTCGAAGGCATTCGAGCCGCGAAGCCCGCCGCCACGCTTGTCGTTTCTGGGCATTTCCAAGCGCGGTTCCTGAAAGCGAGAAGGCCTGTCATTTGCAGGTGGAGAGGCTCGTGATTTCGAGAAGAGTGCGGCGAGGTCGGGCTGAGGCCGCTTGGCCCCCTCCAAGGAGAGCCCCTGCCTCGACATCCACGCCGGCGTTAGCATGGCTCGCCCTCGGCCCCGCCCCGCTGTGGTAGTCAAAGGAAGCAGAGAGGGTTTCTGCTGGTTGGGTTGCCGGGTCAAGGCGGCGAACTCGTCATCCCCTATGAGTCCGTAGCTCTTGCCGTCGGGCAGGCCTCGGCATTCGAAGGGCATGTGGCCGCGGACCTTGCACTTACTGCACGTGGTGTTCACGATGGCCCCAACTTCGATCTTTCCGCTGGGCTGAAGACCCCCACGCCCGCCGCCTCCGCCCCCCCCCCGCTGTTGATCCCTCTTAAGGTCCTCGTTCCCGGGGTCCAGGTCCTGGCCCGTGGATTGATGGGCGTACCGCATCGAGAGGCTTACTCGCGGGGCACCACCCTCGTTTGTCACCTCTACCACCTTCACGAACACCTTGTGACCCGTGTCGATCACATCGTCCACCTTCTCTGTCCTTCCTTTCTGCAGCTGACTAATGTGCACCAGTCCTTGGCGCTGAAAGCCAGGGATGCGCACGAAGGCGCCATAGCTTTCGACCTTCACAACTTCTCCCTCGTAGATCTTTCCCAACTCGGGAATTGCATTGAGTAATCCGCCGCTGCCATTTTGAGGGATGATCTTATCTTCCAGTCTACCTCTTTCAAGTTGACGCCGCTCTGGGGAAGGTGAGAGGGAGCGAGAAAAACCACGTCGGCGGCGGGATGGACGTGAGTCAGGGGAATGCGACGACTTTCGGAAAAAGCGGTCTTTACTGCGGTCACGGCTCCGGCTGCGTTCAGAGCGTCCTCGTCTTGACCGCGGAAAAGCGTCTCTGAACCGAGAGCGCGAGCGAGACCTGCGGCCCCTGGATGTCGGAGACCGCGGGCCGGCACTGCGACGACCATCCTGGCGTAAGCTAGTCTTCGACTTGTCTCTGTCCCCCACGTTTGGAGAGCGGGATAAGGACCGAGAGCGAGAGCGCCCGCGAGGCTGTGTTATGTGGAAAGGGTCGGGGACGAGTGGTGATGGTGAGAGAGGCGGTGAGCATCTTTGAGCGCGCATCGGTAGCAGAAGAGACTTACCATCTCCGTAGGGTGATTGACAGACGGCACAAGAGGGATTTCGAAATTTTAGACTTCCTGCGCGCCCTCTGCAACTAACTCTAGTTCAGAAGAGATGAAGCTGCCCTTTTCCAAAACGATTTCTCGTTTCACTAGCCGAGAAAGATCCTTGAAAATCCCACGTTCCCTAGAAACGCGCTCTTTGAGCCAAGACAAGAGATAAGTGCACCATGAAGACAGAAAATGATGAAAATAAAGGTGAGTGAGCCCGGAAAACTAATCGGCTAAGCATTAAACAACGTTGGTGGGCAAGACGCCGAGACTGTCGAGTGCACGGCGACCGAGCCTAGCGATCACGGCCTGATTGTCCTTCTAGTTCGGAGACGTCTTACAGGGGCAAAGCACAATCGTCGCCATTAGATCCAGCCAAACTCTGGCACTAGACAAGCGTGGTTGCTCCTCTCGCCTGGAGAGGTCTGGCAATGGGTATACGTAGTGCTGGACGAGCAAATGGGGGAAGACGACGAGTATCATACATCAACAACCTCCCCTACCTGCCGCCGAGACTCAGACCCCTCCTTGATCACGGTCAGGCATGTCTTCAATCCAGGGGAAACGTTGCGATGACTGCAATCAAACATATGATACGAGAGATAGACTATGTCCGATTTGCGGGGCTGCATTCCCCAATCCTGTAGCGCCAGCCAGCGCCCACGCCCCACTCCTCCGTCTCCAATCGGAACAAGCAAATGAGCCTTCATCATCACACGCATTTCAAGGAGAAATCACAACGCATCTTGCAGAGCGCCTAAGAATTTTGCTCCTGCAAGGTGGGTGGATTGGGGAATCGGATGCTTTTGGCGGGGACATAGATCTGGAAAGACTTTTGTCGAGAGGAGATGGACTCGGCGGAGGGAACGGCTTAAGCGACGAAGACATTGACAGGCTGCCGCGTTCACAGTTACACAGCACCAGTTCTATGCTCATATCAGGTAACCAGGGGGGCTTGATGCTTATCTTTACAATTTATTTCCGAAATCAAACCACTGATGTAAGATTGTCTCTCTCTTAAATTCATCGGCAGTAACCCTCACTTTGGAATCGGATGAGGTTGAGTCAGATATTACGATGGAATGCATACCAGGATCGTTTTCGCCCATACCTCCTGATGGTGCGCTTATAGATTTAGTGCCGACAGTGCCGTTGACGGCGGACGCTTTGCCTTTGCGGCATCGGTCTACGTACCGCGATAAGGTGCTTGTGATGCAAAGGGGAAAGCAGACGTTCGGAGCAATGCTTCGGGCAGCAAGGGAGGTTGAGGCGCGAGGCGTTGTAGTGGTGAACTCCTTACCGCTTTGGCCTTATCTGATGCGGGACGGGCGGGGCGAGGCGCGTCTGGTAGAGCATCTGTCCGCGCGCGGCGGGGAGCAGAAAGCGGCCTCCTGCTTCATAGTCATGGTCTCCCAGGGGCACGGGCAGGAGCTTCTCCGGCGACTGGACGCCGGGAGAGCGACAGAGGAGACCCCTGGTAAGCCCTTGGCGGCTCGACTGGCAGCGTCCAGGGTGGAAAGGGAGTGTCTGATCTGCATCTGCTCCTTCGCCGAGGGGGAGACGATCCTACGACTGCCGTGCCAGCACAGCTACCACGCCGACTGTGCTAGGAAGTGGCTAGCCCTTCAGAAGACTTGCCCTGCATGTCGCACGCAAATCAAGACGCGGCGTAATAGCTAAAGCATTCGACATGGATACATTCGAGAATAACCCGAGCGTCGAGCGGGGGGTTTCTTAGGAAAAGTCTTTCCAACCCACGTTGATGCCCTGATGCCAACGTTTTAAAATAATAATTTCAATTTTGTTCTTTTTATTCGTTCCAATCTGTTTGAAACGGCGCTGCGGCTTTGCGATTCTTTGTAATGCGGTCCTTACAGGCCTCCTTTTCAAAGCGTGTTGCTCTCGTTTCCCCCTCGGCGTCAGGGCTTCTTATTCCTCCTCCTCGTCTTCCTCTTCTTCATCCTCATCATCGTCGTCATCATCATCATCAT
>Ga0102934_1001350_pt1 | contig 17121 bp, 10 predicted proteins | sample SalPonR2_A_D1_MG_FD_78175 | JGI IMG/M metagenome (GOLD analysis project Ga0102934, IMG submission 78175) | Salt pond soil microbial communities from South San Francisco under conditions of wetland restoration - Salt Pond MetaG R2_A_D1_MG | ecosystem: Environmental > Aquatic > Marine > Intertidal... | reverse complement strand
CCGGAGGAGATTATGGGCGATTTTCAACGCTGGTGGGAGCAGGAAGGGCGCCGTAAATACAAGGATATTAAAACAGCTTTTTTTGAATATATCATGTCGATAAGAGAACAGTCGCAGGGCTGAAGCAGCCGCCGGCTCTACAATGGAGGTCTACAATGTTACAGGAATATGTAATTACATTCGGCTGGGGTATCACCGGCGCAGTTACCATGGCAGTTTCACTGCTGATAGTACTGACGTTATTCAGTCTGCTCACTCCGAAACTGAAAGAGTTCGAAGAGCTGAAGAACGGCAATATTGCAGTCGGCATTCTGCTGGGATCGCTCTTTATCGCCACCGGGATTGTGATTGCCGCGGCAATTGTGCCGAGCATGACTGAAGTTATGCCGATAATAACCGGCGGGAAATAATAATATCACACTTATGTTTTAGCAGGTACTCGGAACTCACCTCTGAGGGGCCTATGGCGTGTTGCGGGTCAGGCTGCCGATCGACGACAGGTCGCTTGATAAACGCCCGCAGTGGTATTTTCGCTGCAGGAGGACACCAACTGGGAGCTGCTGCTTGCATACCTGCAGGACCACATAACTAGAGACCGCCCAAAAGCGCCGACATCCGACCTGTACGGGCGAGAATATACAAAATATTCAAGAGCACAACTACCAGATTTGCGGTAACTACAATAAGGGTGTCGCTGGTGCTCAGCGGCCATGTAGGTATCTTCTTTAACATACGTTCCTTCTGCTGCAGCCATCGAAAGCGTTCGAGGCTCTCTTCATTCGGGTCAGCGATGTATGCGCTGAATGCCGCTTTGATATGCTCGGAGTACTGATAAGCGGCCTTCTGCCGGGCCATTTTACCGGAGCGCTGCAGCATAATCGGCAAACCGAAGGAAAGCGCTAAAATGAGTGCAGTAGCCGCAGCAAGGAAATAGAAATCGTAGTACCCAGCAATTTGAACTCCCTCGAGTGCCACAAGAATGAGTAAACCGAAGGTCACCGTTCCGCCGACCACCAATAAAAGCATGATCGGTGCAAAAGCTCTTAATCCTTCATTGGCCAGGCGACTTATCATTGGTTTGAGCGACAGTTCGCCGTAATGGTACATAAAAAACAGCAGCCCTATCACTGTTCTGGCGGCAGCAAAACCGATGCCCCACAGAAGCAGCACCACTGCAATACGGAGCACAGTAAAAATATAGGGCCCGACCGCTTCGGTAAGATAGATTGCACCAACCGAGAGCACTACGGTCCACATCGCCCAGGCAGTCCAGACAAAAGGTTCGGTACGCATACTGGCGGTAACGGCGAGAGTACCGCGTGGAGTGTAGCTATACTTTCCGAATATTAAATCCATCTCGTCTTTGAACCATTCGTTGAAACGGTTCAATCGCATTGAATCGAGCTGCAGACTAAGCGGAACCCTGACGGTAATAGTAACCCTTCTGGCAATGCTGACCATTACCACTACCCCAGTATATAAAGCCAGCACCATCATACAGATAAGCGAAAAGTGCGGGTCGCCCCAGAACCACTCTACTAGAGCCGCCAAAGAGTAGAAGCCCGCTCCTAGGATGAACCAGAAGAGCGAAGCCCATTTGCGTGCCCGGGGCGGTGCAAGAGCGTGCAGCAAGGTAGGATGTTCAATAACAGGAGCGCTACTCCCAGCTGTATTTACGGCTTTATTTCCACCTTCCCCTTTTTCCCTCCTCAGCTCGGACTGCAGCGCCAGAGCACTGGGATTGTCCGGGTCTATTTCAAGGGCTTTCAACACGGTCTGCTCAACTGTCTCGTTCAGCTCGCCCAACTCATGCTGAATAGTCGCCATTTGACAGAAAATATCGGCGCGGCGTTCGTACACCGCAGCCTGTTCCAGCATTTCCAGAGCTTCCTCGTAATGGCTCTGGGAGCTCTGAAAAGTGGCTCGTTTGTACAGCTCCTCAGCTCTGGCCGCTCGCTCTTCGGTTGAAAGATGGCTGACATCGTCTTCCATTCCGCTGTCCGCCAACTTAAGGCTGAGGAGCTCTTCAAAAGCTCTGTGGAGTTCTTTATGGTAGAAGTACGCTCCACTCTCATAAGAGAGATACTCGAGCTTGGTTTTCCAGGCATCATTGTAGAAAAACAGCTCGGATGATTTGGTTTTTTCGTTGTATTTCCACAACAGAAAGGGGCTCAGGGCAACGCTCCGATTGAAGTCCCTGACATCGGCATCGGACACATGCAGATAGAGCTCATGCAGCTCTACCTCTGAAGGCGAGACCATATTCACCGGCTCCTCGGTAGAACCGTTGAGCTGAAGCGCTTCAATCTGATACTCCTTCTTTTCGGTAATTTCCACTCTTTCTATATGCAGCAGCTGAAACTGCTGGAGGAAGCGGGCCGAATCGAGCAAATATCCCAGTACACTCTTCAGGACATCCAAGCGAAGCTCCATCTCCTCATCGGTGAATCTGGCCCCATGTGCCAGCTGTTTATTTCGGTAAGTTACCAGCCCGTTCAAGAGTTCAGCATGCGGCTTTTTACTGGAAGTGTTAAAATTGAGCCCTTCAATCTGTGCGAGCTTCTGTAAGGCGGCCCGATTGTCCTCTTGCTTTGACCGGTTATACCATTCAGCGATCAAGGGTATAATTCTCAATCCCGGAGTAGTCTCGAAGGAACATAGGCTGCGCAGCAAGCCTACCCAGCCGCCAATTGAAGGGCGCCGCAGAAACTCGAGGCTCTTTTCTTTTTGTGGAAGCCGGTCGGAAAAGTTATTGATGTGTAAACGGGCTTCAGCTAAAGCGGAAATTGCGAAGAACTTTATCAGGACCTCCAGCAAGTCAATAAGATTTTTGTGTTGTCCGCCGTAATCCTGGCGGCTGGTAACCCGGCAGCGGCGGTACACCGAAGCTATCGGCCGCGGATAAGTCCGTTCAACAACACTTCTAATTGAATTGAAATCTTGATATTGGTCTTCCATAGGTAGGTCTTATCTTACTGTTTGAATTCTGAGCTGTCAAATTGATTTATCCACTTTTATCAAGTATCATGTATCGCACATGTACTGCTATAAAAGGATTTGGATATGTCGAACATAGAGAATCATTACGTAATTTTCTCTGGAACTTTTACGTATAAGCGAGAAGAGTTCCTTCACTCCACCGCAGATACTCTTGAGAAGAATTACCAACCGTGGTTCAAGAATAAACCGCGCATAAATCCGACGACCTATTCCATCCTTCAGTCGCAGTACTATCCGAGCTTTCTCGAGTGCACTTTGCCCGAGTACTCTTTTATCCACTCATTTACTAAAGAAGAACTCCCGGGAATTCATGTGTCCGATTATGTGCAGAAGATGTTTTCCAGCTCGCCGGCATTAAAACCCATTCGGCTTACTTCGAAAGCCTGTAGAGATTTGCACGGCATCCGAATCAAATCCCAGGATAAGCCCCCCGTTCGATTCGACATCGAATACGCGGATGTACTGTTTTACCCTGAGGATATGGGAATATTCCTGTTCAAAGCAGTCATATCCGAATCCGATAAGCCGAAAGGTGCTACCACATTAGAGCAGATTTCAACCCTTATTTTTCAATTGCGTACACTTGATACTGTTGTTACTCTTCCGGACGAAACCAATCTCACTATGACAGAATTCCTACATCAGTATCTTTTGCACCAGTCCGAGTTTTCCGCCGCCGTACAGGATCTCACCCAGAGTTCTTTCCAGGATAAATTGAAGACCTACACGGTGATAGAAAAGGATTTGGATGTAACAGACCCATCTTTTCCCACACAAGAGAATGAGATTCTGTATGAAATGGGCAGTGTAGCACCAGTCGGAACTGTGCAGAGCAATGGACAGTTTGCACCTTCAGACCACTATTTCAGTCATATAATCGATACCCATAAAATATCGGTGTTCAAATGGTGGTCGGCGCTTTCATTGCACGATACTGTGACAGTTTTGATTAACACCCCTGAAAGCCGGCACAGGCAGTTCTCTACATTTTCGACCTTTGAGGATATGTACCTGCACGTGTATCTCGAAGTGCTATTTTTGAAGTTTTCAATGTTTGAGAACAACCTCGAGTTGAGTCAAATCCCGTTACATCATAAGTACAACCGGCTGCTGCGTGACAGAATGATAGAGCTGAGGAACCGTTACGAGTTCAGCCATATCTCCAACAACTTCCTACCCAATGTGCTCTACTCATATTTCAAATCGGGGATGGATGTTGAAAATGAGGTCGAACAGATGGAGCAGAAGTTCGAACGTATTAACAACTTCATAACCGAGAAACAGGAGCGCCGCACAAATGTTTTGTTGACTTTCATCTCCTTTCTCGCCATAGGTTCCGCATTTCTGGATACCTCGGACTGGCTGGCACATCTCTTCTCACTTTCGGATTTGGGGTACATAGCAGTAAGCGTCGGTTTAGCCGGCACTACATTCATAATCGGAATCAGTGTACTTATTATGAACAGCAGAGCAGTGCAGAAACGGCGCGCAGCCCGGGTTAAGAGGAAACTCGGTACAACGGAACGCACACATTGAAAATAGATCACATCTGCAGCCTTTTAGAAACAGTGTCCCTGTCTGACGAAAACCGATTTCACCTGCTGCGCCACTTTGACTCCGTACCGGAGCATTACAGTATGGAGATTGCCAATCGACTAGGCAGACCGCCGGCCGACATTAGAAATCAGTTATTTTACTCCGGTTCGAAATTCAGCACTTCCTTTGCCGCCCACCCCGATATGCTTTGGCAACGCTTATCAACCGATATCTCTAAAACTGCCCTCCACACTCCATCGGACGACGCAGAGCCTCGTACCCTTTTTACTCCGCGCAGTGATTCTGATTATGTTTTCCACCTGCATTATTCACCCATACCCTACGCCGGGGGTATCGGGAGCGATGGTGTTGTGGCTTTAAACGATCTTAAGACCACGGACCGCAATAAAGTCACTATGAAAATGCGTGGAAAAGAAGATAAGATTGAAGTACCGACGGTGTACTTGTCCCGCCTGCCGGCGACTTGGAAGGTACAGGTAGTACTTCGGAAAACCGAGCAGGCACTTATCGTTCTGACCATCTTTCCCGGGACCTATGCCCCGCCACTCCCGGAGCCCGCCGCCCAGACTGCAAAAGACTTACAGGCTTCAATTGAATTTTGGAAGACCCATGCGCTGGTACAATCAGTTTCCCTCAGCGAGTCGTAGCACGCTGCCTTTGAGAAAGAGATCTATGGGCATCAAGTCTCACTCAGACATTTGAAAGAATTGCTGGGCATATTTCTTCAAGTCTTCATACAGACTTTCAGGAAGATCAGAATCTCTAGTGCTCAGCAGATAATGTACCTCGCGTTCATACTCTTTTGCCATCATGCTGTCGGACTTCGTACTGGCTATATGCAGTATTCCATTGAGTGCACTGACCTCTGATCGCTTGTCTTTAATCGAATGCGCATCCTGCAGAACCTCGATATAGAGCTCGATGACCCGTTCGTCCTGTACGCCGATAAGCAATTTGCCCAGGAGTAAGGCACTCTCGATTTTGTAATTAAGCGCCCCCACTCTCTCGGCGGCAGCATGGGCCTCGACTAATAATCGCTGTGCTTCGCCCCCGTTTCCGAGCTGCACACTGCACCTAGCCTGATAACACTGCAGTTTTGCGATTCCCTCAACGTCGTTAACTGCGAAGGATTTTTTCACATCGATTGCTAACTGGGTCGTGGAGAGTGCCCCCTGGTAGTCCGCCATATTATATTTTTCAATGCCCCAATCCTCTAATATTTCGGATTCGAGCCGCAGAGCTTCAGCGTGTAGTTGTTTGTCATCTACCTGTTGTTTCGTATCTCCAAGACGCCCGTATAAATCTTCCAAGACATGCATGTGGGAATGTGCAGAATCTTTCGATAGCTTTAGCCTACTCAAGCTCAATTCTACTCTAATCCTAAGCAAAGACGAGAGACCATTCTCTTCCAGGACTGACTGCAGCCGGAAGACTAACTGTTCGGCAATCGGTTCGAACTTCTCCCGGGGATGCTGCGAACTGAGTACATAATCAGACCACACACTGAGGATACGGCCTTTCCAGCTGGTTTGAGCCTCCCTTCCACTGAGGTTTTCCGCATGAACTAGGGCATCCTCAACAATTTGACTCATTTCAGCTTCGGATCGTACCTGGATTGTACCCATTTCTATCAGCAAGGCTTTCATCCGTAAGGCCTCTTCGCTCCATTGCAGGGAACGCAGCTTTCCTGCGCACTCTATTGCCTGAGATGCAAAAGTCGCCGCCTCAGTATATCTGCCTGTCTTTGCGGTTCGTGCAGCTGCATGTGAGTTGAATTCAAAGGCCTTGCCGATCATTCTGTCTCCGGCGGCATAGGAACGTCGAGCCAGGGCGATGAGGTTGTTAATTCCAATGGTTTCAATGTCCTCTTCAAAACGCTCCATCCTCTTTATCAGGGACAATGCAACCCGGTGATGATATTCACGCACCACCTGTGGTACTTCGGAAGCTTGTTCGATGTTTCTGATATTCGTCTGATGCCGGATCGCTGCTGCCAGAGCGGTCGAGTTGAATGCATATACATCATCCTGGTCGACTACATCGTGCAAAACGCCGTTACTTTCCAATTCCCTCAGCTCGTGCAGTACTACCAGTCGATCGATTCCCAGTACATCGGCGAGTATTTCCGCATTAAACTCATAGCCGACGAAGGCCGCACATTCGACGATATTCCGCTGCTGAGCGGTAATGTTATTAAGCTTCTCCATGACCAGTTCCTGCAGGGACGTCGGCGGCGGCAGCATTTCAAAATTAAAATTCTGTTTGATATTTACCCGATTAGCCCTCTCATCGATGTACACACCGTCCAGATGAATCAGCTGTGCTACCGTTTGCAGAATGCCCATTATTGAGTCGGGCTTATAATGCTGAATGTTCCGCAGCAACTGGTAGGCGGCATCCGGGCTAAACCAGAGGGCATCTATCAGCAGATCATCGAATCTTTCTGGATTCGATAGTTCAGCCCCGTCTATCTTATGTATATCAATATTGCCAATCTCTTCATGGTCTTGGAGTACCTGCAACCATGAGGCTGAGCTGCCGCTCTTGCGTTCCTCCATACGGCTGGGATTTTCGGTTAAAATAAACACAACTCCCTCGGTCTCTTTGGACACGGAGAGGTTATTCACAACTTTTTCAAAAAGCTCTTCTGATAATGCATCGATAAAATGCATATCATCCAATATCAGCACTATCGGGGCTTGGTTATGCTTGCTGAGTTCAATGATCGCTCTGGAAAGAGTGTAGGCCATTTCAGCAATTGACGAACTGGCAGCACTGATATCATCTTCAGTACGTTCAAGCCCCATCAGAGAACCCAGTACACCCAGACCGGCAACGCCAAGGGCCGTTTCCAGACCGGCTGATTTTAATCCATTTGCTATCTTTGCCGCTCGTTTGCTGGGGGGCTCAAACCGTCCGGCACCTAAGAGTTTGTGAAACGCCTGGGCAAAGGGCTCGAAGGGAACACCCGAACCGTCGCTGTTCATCTCGTCGCAGTCTCCGAACAGTATTTTCCCTTCATAGCCATATTTCGCCTTATAGGCTTTTATAAGTTCATCTGCCAGCTTTTCGGCTGTTCTGGTCTTTCCAGTACCGGCATTTCCGCTGAGCCGATATACAAAAAAGGGTGACTTACGTGCGACTCCGGCCTGATGATGGGTTTCATAGAACTGAAAAAACTGATGGAGTCTGTTCTCGATAAAATCACCGGTTTCACTCTGATCCACATATTTCCGCGGCTCGGCAGTCAGATCTTCGAGTCGCTTAATTGAAATCCTGTTCTCTTCATCGCCGGAAACAGCCTGCTCACGTTCCTTCCGCTGCAGCAGTCCGGCTATCCGCTTATGGGCAATCATAACAAAATATATGAGCGCCGTAACAGCCGCCGCACCACACATTAGAGACAGGCTTGCTGAGACTATTGCACTGAGCAAGAACCCGGAAGCGATAACTCCGATTATTCCAGGCACAATTTCTACAACCTTCCCATGGCTGAAATAGCGGAACATTCCCAGTCCTGCCGCTGTGCCGGCCAATACCGCAGAAGCACCCAGCAGGGCCAGTGGTAAAACAGCCTCGGCAATTCCAAATCTGGTAATATACGCAGTTCCCAGCAGCATACCGGCCCCAATAATACTGCCGGAGATTATTGCAGCCAGGGTATTCGCATTCCCCATGCGGTCTTTAATACCTGAGATTCGCGACCCGGCCAGATAGGACAAGAGAATCGGTAGGCCGGTAAGAAGTATGATATAACCGATAAACCAGAACCGCGAATGCAACAATACCATTAAAGTGGCCGGCTCGGGTGCTAAGGGAATAAAGGCAGCAGTGATCAAGCCGGCTGTTGTTACTCCAATGACTGCCGTCACAATACCGGAATGCCAAGCTACGGTACCCCGGTCTCTGCGCGGCTGAAAAGCCAACATAAGATGTACTACCCACGGGAGCGCTAAAGAGAGGAGAACCATTATGCCAAAAAGACCAAGAACAGTCGAAGTCATGTGCAGCCGATCCTCGGTAAATCCGTCAGCATAGAGACTCTTGGTGAACTCCCCAGCGACAGTATTGTAAAGCCGCAGATACACCCCGTAATAGTACACATCATCGACCAGGTCGTTGCGGACTAATTCAACATAAAGGACATATTGTTTATCCCATCCTTTAGCTAGTTTTGCCAATACTTGTGGTGCAGCTTTATAATCGTACAGCTGCTTGTATTCAGCTTTGCTGAGGATTTTTAAGATATCTTCGTCCGGGCGTGGAAAAAAACGGATATCGTTACCCAGAGAAAACCGCAGTTCATCCTCAAGCGCTTTGTTTACGGGCTTACTAACAACAACGGTGTAGTACTGTAAATCGGGTCGGGCCTGCGGCAGGTTGCTGATTGCAAGTTCCTGCGCCCTATTCACCGCCAGGACCTGCGGGTCATCAACATATTCGTAGGTAGGCTGATTGTTCGTCAACAGAGCAAACAAGGGCAATTCATTGACAATATTGTCAAAATTGTTCTCATACCTTATATCAAGTTCTTGCTTTAGGGTTTCGGCCAGCAATCGCAGTTCTTCCACCCGCGGTCCGGTCTTACCTCGGAGTGCTTCAATAGTTTTTTGGGTATACTCCTGTGAGATAAGAAAATCACGTGAATTGCTGTGCTTGGCCCGCCCCAGCCAATGATAAGTTTGGGCATGACGAAACAGCTCTTCCGCTCGGTCAACTGAGGGTTCAGTTTGCGCCTGCACATCGAATAGCAGTATGCACATTAGTATCATCCACCACACAACATTTTTAGGAATACTGCGAAAAATAATCACCTTACCGCCTCGCTTATTTAGTCATTATTTTGTTGGCTTGAATATGGTTGTTATAATAACACTCAAATGTGCTTATTGCATTCACTTTATTCTGTCAACTTATTCTGTCAACAGCCACATACTAAGAAGCTAAGCCCTCTATACTACAGGTATCAGCTATTTTAAATTAGTTTTGACAGTAGGATACTTATAATTTACTATCTTTCCTATGAAAAGCAGGCAACTAAGGGTTTCTATTTCTACTTCAGTAGTAATCTTGCTGGTTTTTGTTCTGAGCGGATGTTTTTCGTTTAGTTCATCATCCGCCCCCTCAAACCACTCACTTCCCTCCTCGGATTACCCCATATCTTCTGATAATTCGCTTACCCTCGCCGGTTTACATTTGAATGCTCCAGATAGTTGGTCCTTTATTCGATCAAAGAAGAGTTCAAAACACATAACCCGTGTTAAAATACTGGATTCTCAAAAAGAGAGTATTGAGAACATAGTACAACACCGGCGCTTTGAGGGCGAGATTACGGTAAGAGCACTACAAAACAAAATATCCGGCCCCCGGGCTGAAGAATGGTTTCTAAGTGAGGTTGAAAAATTTCGCAAAGAAATGAAAGATGCAGGGATTGTTCCTGAAACCCAACCGGTACGGGGCACACAAGGGGGAATCCCCTTTTATTTCACCAGGTTTGCAGTGGAGCGGGATCCATCTCAATTAATTACCGATACTCTATTTGCAATTAATGGAAATACTTTTATTACTATCGAACTTGTGTACGGAATAGCCGAGAATGATTCCTTAAAAAAACAAATCGCCGAGTCCGTACTTGCCCATACTCGATTTACTAATTCACACGTAAGTTCCCGAATAAAGGGTAATAGTTTTAGCTTTTCCTCGATTACCGGCAACTGGGTATGGTTTTCGGATACCCGGAAGGGTATGCTATTGCGCAGCGGTGAATCGCTCATCGCAAGACTCATCCCGTCTTATTCATTTACTCAGAATATCCAGGAAACAAGTAGTAAACCCATAACAGTTTTGGTAAATAATTCCTTCACTACCGGTACATTTCATACTCTCTCTCATGCTGAATTCCCTTCGGATATGCAGCATATTGTATTTAAGTTCGAGGTAGACGGTTCAGAATATATAGTGGAACTGTTTGACACTAGGTCGATTAACTCAGATAAATCCGACAATGCCGTTTCGCCCGAGTTGCATAAAAAGGTCATGGATTTACTCCAGTACGATTTAACATTTTAGGAAAACTGCATGTACACATATAAAACGATAAAAACGGTACTCCTTGCAACTCTTTTCTTTGCTTCTCTCTCATTTACTTTATATGCTGAAAACGATCAGGCCCAACTTATTCGTGTCTATGTTGCCGAACCTGCCGTCACTATGCAGAACGGTTCAGATTCAGGTATATCAAAAAATCGATACACCCCAATAGCCCTCAGCCTCTCCGATATGATCGGTTTTACCCTTACCCAGTTAGATCAATATGAAGTGTATACCACAGCAGATTTTTCGCATTCATCAAGCGAAGAAACGCCGGAAAGTATTAGCACTACAGAAGAAGCCCGTTCCTTATCAGAACAATACGGAATAGATAATGTTATTTTCGGCACTATTGAGGCATTAGAGGCTGGCGGAACAAAGATTACCCTATCGCTTTTCGATAGATATGAAAATCAGGTAACAGTTGTAGAAAGCAGCCGTACTGCTTCAATCTTGGATACCTTCGACGCTGCTGATCATCTATCTGTGGCCCTTCTGGAGGGATTTAGTGGTGTCCGAATTTCATTTGGCAATATACACATTAAAAACATCGGTATTGACGGCACATATTTAGTTGAGTTAGACGAAAAACGCATAGGTAATAATATTACTCATATAGACAACCTGCTGGTGGGTACTCATGAAATTAAAATTACTCATACAAAAAATAATAAGAAAAACATTCTTTTGGAAGAAAAAGTTGAGATTCACGAAAACAAAACTCATACCATTGCCTTTTCCTTTCCAGCACTTTTTCCCGAAGAGAAGAAACATTTACTATCCCTGGATAATGAAATTCATAGGGCATACTCTATCGCAGATACACAAAGGGCTGCGACCATTGCCGATGAAGCCCTTACTTTTTCCCAAACTGTATACGCTGCCGAAGTAAAGGACAAATATACCCGGCTAATAAAGATACTGGAACGGCCGGTTAAATTGCCATCGGAAAAATATTCACCCGACAAGAAGCTTTATGATGTAGTTGAAGCACATATTCCCGAAACAAAAATGATGAGTAGTGCGAATTTGTATTTCAGCTCAAAAGTAGGCACTATCTCGGATGAAGATCTAAGATATGCAGTAGGAAAAAACCTATTTAATGCTGCATTACGGTCGGCTCATTATATCAGCGAAGAGAAACTCTACCATCCTACAATCAATGTTACTCTTCCGGATTATGATGTTAAAATTGAAAAAATTGTGTTCGGTTTAACCGATAAAGATGCCTTTGAAGAATCTACGGGTTCGCGGCTTCATAGCAAACAGGTCGTAAGATCAAATATTTTTTGGAACAACAACAGCCCCCATCTCTCCCGCGATATTGCACCGCCGAACATTACCTTTCCAATCTCTTCAATAAAAAAATACGGACACATCGTAATGCAGTTTTTTTACACAAAAGGAGACAAATCATACTCTCATTATGAAACCATACAGGTTGAACCCTTTACTGAACACAGCTCTGCACCAAAAATTACCAGTAAAAGCTCAATCGACGGTTCAACTGCATCCATTGAAGTTCAGTGGTCCCCTTCTCCTTCAGCTTCTATAAAACAACAGCAAATTGTAATTTCAAAAACCTCCAACTTGTGGCCCCATCCACAGGATTGGGCCTACGAAGCCCAACTCCCTTCTACTACAGACAGTGCAATTATCAAGTTAAGGAAACAACAACCTAATACAGAATATAGGGCCCATATATGCACCATGGATAAAAGGGGACATTGGAGTTGGATTTCCGGTATACGTACCTTTACACTTCCATAACAGATGTGAAGGGGAGATGTTATTTTGCCAATTCCCTGAGAACCAAAAATCCTCAATCCGCCGGGTTGAGTTCGCTCTCGTCTTCGGGATTGACCGGACGATGAGCCTCGATGAGGTCCGCCAGAGGGTCCTCGGCCTCAAGGAGTTCATGGATTCGGAGGAACCTCGGATCACGGTCCGCAATATCCTCAGTTTTGTGTGCACGCTGATACTCATACCAGTTTTTGAGATCTCCATAGAGCCGCGCAAATCGAACATGCCAGGTTTCTGCATCCTTCTGATGCCGGGCAATAAAATCCATGAGCTCCGCCCTATCTATATGGAGGAGACGATCTTCCGCCTCTTCGGCGGTATTATATACACCCGCCAGAAGGGTGTGCCAGATAGAGAAGTAGACTTCCTGGGAGACACTGTTGCAGCTTGAGCAGAACAGATCCTCCACAATCACTCCGGTGAGCATTGGCGAGCCGTTTACAATGTCTCCTATCCGATATTCCCTGAGGGCAGGAGAAAATGATTTTGTCTGGACCGAGTCGATCGTCGCACCGCAGGATCTGCAGATCTTTGGTTCATCAAAAATGACCGTATCAAATAATCCCATGTCCTCTCTCCTTCTGTATCTTTCTAGTACCATTATAAGAAGAGCAGCTGCACTGTGTCCACGGGGGCCCAGGAATTCTATTCAACCTTCATCAAGGGATCGAGGATGTCCCATTCTTCTTTTATTTTCTCCAATGCTTTCTTAGCTTCCTCCATATCTCCTTTTCCTATCGATTGTTCCAGCTGCTGTGTTATTGAAGTAAGCCGGTTACACTTAAAACTCAAGGCCATACTTTTGCATGACCTGTCGAAATTTTTCGATATCAATGGGTTTCGTAATTAAATCATCCATACCTGCACGGAGGCTTTTTTCCTTTTCTTCCTTCGTGGCTCCTGCGGTGAGCCCGATAATATGAATAGGAGTTAATTGATTTTTCTTTTCATGCTTCCGAATCTCCCTTGTAGCATCGTTCCCGTCAAGCTCGGGCATCTGTACATCCATAAACACAATGTCCGGCCTTTCCTTTCCCGTCAGCTCCACCGCCTCTTTACCGTTCACAGTTTCAATTATACTTGCGGAAGGAATGCCGGCAGTCACTATGGATTTGGCAAGCAGCATATTAATCGCATTGTCTTCGGCAATCAGTACTGTTATCGCCGTGTTTTCCTGAAATCGGGTCTTTGATTCCTTTCGTGCATCTTCTTTCAATGCCATCTCTTCCGAATCCTTGGAATACAGATCGAGAAGCTTCGTATAGAGCTCATTCTGTTTCACCGGCTTCGTAAGCCGCCAGCGGACCCCTAAATCTTTACATTGCTCCACCAGCTGAGCATCATCCACAGAAGAATGGAGCAGTATGATTGGCTGTTTTTCCGATGAAAGTTCCAAATTATCCCGAATCCTCTTAATGGTTTCCAAGCCGTCAAGGTAGGGCATATGATAATCACAGATAATTACATCGAAGGGTTTGCTTCGTTCGATTATCTTTAAGGACTCAAATCCGTTTTCACAGCTTGTACATGCTATGTCCCAGGCGGCCATCATGTGCTCGAGAATTTCTCGATTATTTTCGTTATCGTCAATAATCAGACAGCGGTCAATATGTTCTATTTTTCCTATGATAAGTTTTTTACCGTATTCAGTTTCCGTTTCTATGTCAAAATAAAAGGTGGAGCCTTCTCCATGGGTACTATCGAGATTGAGTTTTGAACCCATTTTCCCGGCAATATTTTCTGAAATAATAAGCCCCAGTCCGGTACCGCCGAATTTTCGGGTAGTAGAGCTGTCCGCCTGGCTGAAAGCTTTAAACAGTTTCTCCTTTTGCTGATCTGTTATTCCAATTCCCGTATCTCGGACCGAAAAGTGAAAGGTTCCGGCGGTTTTCTTCTGTTGTTCAAATCCTACTTTTAGTTCTATCTCCCCGGCTTCGGTAAATTTCACCGCATTACCTAAAAGGTTCGCCAAAATCTGTTTCAATCGTACCGGGTCTACTACCGCGAATCGGGGCATATTCTGCTCAATATCTAAAAGAACTTCCAAATTTTTTTTTGCAGCTGCATATTTAATAATATCAATGCTCTGTTCGAGTAACTCGTACATGTCCGTTTTTATCAATTCCAATTCCAGCTTTCCCGCTTCAATTTTCGAAAAATCGAGGATGTCGTTGATGATTCCAAGGAGGGCCTGGGCGCTGGAGGTTACACTGTCGACATACTGCTCTTGGATCTGTGAAAGGGGAGTTTCCTGCAGGAGCTGGGAAAACCCTATTACCGCGTTTAAAGGGGTACGTATTTCATGACTCATATTGGCGAGAAACTCGGATTTCGCTTTATTGGCACTTACCGCCGCTTCTTTCGCTTTGACTAATTCGTCTTCCACCTCTTTCCGGTCTGTAATGTCCCGGGCAATGCCGATATAGGCAGTTACGTTACCTTCTTCATCTTTCATTGGGGAGGCGTTGGACATGTGCCAGCGCCATTCATTGTTTATATGTAAAACCCGGTACTCGATACCTTCTTGTTTTTCTCCTGTCTCCAAAACTCTTTCAAAGAAGTACGTACACCTGTTCAGATCGTCGGGATGAATAAAAAAATCGATTCTTCTTCCAAGCACTTCCGCCGGATCATGACCGAGGATATCTTTCCAATTCGGCGAAACATAGGTAAAAACGGCGTCCCTTGAAAGAGCATATACAATGTCGTTCGCGTTTTCGACAAAACTACGAAATTTATCCTCACTTGTTCGCAGGGCATCTTCCGTCTGTCTCTGTTCGGTAATGTCGTCAAATATTGTTAAAATATATTCTTGCGCGTTCACCGTGATAAAGCTTGCAAACATTTTCGCAGTTAGTGTGTAACCTTCTGAAGTGTGAAAGTCCATTACCAAACCGTCGACCCTTCCATGGGTGCGCAGTTCGTGAGTAAACTTCTCACGGTCAGTTGGAGAATAAAAATTCAATTCTGTGGTTGTCCGGCCAAGAATGTATTCCTTTGAAACATTCAGTTTTTTACAGAAGGTATCGTTGGCCTCGATAATTTTTCCGCTTTCCAATGCCGTCAGCGCCATAGGCTGAGGGGAATTATGAAAAATGGTTCTAAATTGGGCCTCCCCTTCCCGGAGCATTCTTTCCGATTCGATTTTCTCGGTGATGTCCGAATGAGAGCCTGCCATTCGGTAGGGTATCCCGTCTGATCCAAACAGGGCTTCTCCCCGGGCTCGTATCCAGCGATAACTCCCATCCTTGTGCCTCAGCCTGAATTCGGCGTCATACTTTTCGTGTTTTCCCTTAAGGTATTCATCCACATACTGGAGAACTCTTTCTTTGTCATCTTTATGAAGGAGTGTGAGAAACGTATCAAATGAATTTTCCAGTTCAGTATCCGTATATCCGAGCATCCCCTTCCATCTCTCCGAAAGATAGAGAGTATTGGTGTGCAGGTCCCAGTCCCAGATACCGTCATTGCTTCCTCTCACCGCCAGCTCGAACTGCTCTTTTCTCGAACGCAGTTTCTGTTCCCTTTCTTTCCTTTCGAAAAAGGTGCCAAGCATCTGTGAGAAAGTCTGTAAGAGGAGAATATCATCCTTACTCCATTCACGGCCTTCTAACACATCGTCAAAACCGATAAAACCGTACCACTCTCTTCGTACAAAGGTTGGAATAATGAGGATGGATTTTATTCCCTGGGCCTCCAGGATAGTACGTTCTTCTTCAGGAAAGTCTGCAATCTTGCCGTATAAGATTTCTCCTCCGGATAAATATTTCCTCCAGCGTTCGAAACCATCCTTGCTGTACACAACATGTTGTAGTGCTTCATTTCCAATCTGTGGTTCGATGTTGTCGGCACAGATTTCAAAGACTTGCCCCATGGATAAATAATTATTTTCATCGATGAAATTTTGAAAGATATAAATACGGGAGGCTTTTGAGCATGAGAGAATATGCCCCAGAGCCTTGGTTACCGCCCTATCACCGGTTGCATTCAGTTCGATAATCGCAGAAGACAAAGAACGTTCGTAAAGGAGTCTATGTTCAATGTCCTTCTCTGAGGGATTATCCATTTTATTCTAGTATTAAAAAAAACTTTCACTTTAGCAAGTATAACTACGAAATATTGCCTGAGGCGCAGAGAACAGTGTGGCCTCACCTCGCACGGTTCAAGGAGCGCTTCGTCCTCTACGGGGGCACGGCAATTCGATAATTTCTTATCTATACATGAAATCCAATTGCAGCTCGAGCAGAGCAGGGCCTCCATGGTCACTCCCATGAGCCTCGGTGATCCGTTTACAATAACTCTTGCCTCAGATACACGCTCACCGTTCCCCTATAATATTGAGCCTAAAAACTGCACTTCCATATGCCGGCAGGCTAAGCTCCAGGGCCCCGTCCTTCACCGGAAAAAAGGTACCCCGCCGGAACATATCCTCTGCAGCTGAACTGTCGGATTCAACTGGTATCGAAATTGTGGTCTGTTCGCCTAAAGAGTTGACGGCCACTACAATCAATTCTTCCTCCGTACCCCGTTCAAAGGCAATTACATGATGGTCCAGATACAAGCGACGGTAATTTCCCGCCTGCAGAGCCGTCGAGCGGCGGCGCACCGCCGCCAGTTCCGCAATAAAGTCGCTCAGCCCTGACGCCGAATTGTCCTCGCTTTTATCTGCTG
>Ga0102934_1001348_pt1 | contig 17122 bp, 16 predicted proteins | sample SalPonR2_A_D1_MG_FD_78175 | JGI IMG/M metagenome (GOLD analysis project Ga0102934, IMG submission 78175) | Salt pond soil microbial communities from South San Francisco under conditions of wetland restoration - Salt Pond MetaG R2_A_D1_MG | ecosystem: Environmental > Aquatic > Marine > Intertidal... | reverse complement strand
TCTAATAACATAATACGACAATTTAGTATTAGGTCTTCAGTAATCAAATAATTTTTTAAATCGTCAAATAGTTACTGTTATCATCTTAATAAGTTATCATAATACAATGACTTACCATTATTTATAATATCTTTAATTATTCGTTCTGTAACCGGACCAATTCCTTTAATGCTTTGCAAACAGTATCTGATCTGATAAATGTCCTCTTTTATTTTCGATAGATTATAGGCTGTGTATCCAAAGCTGGATTTCTGGCCCCTCATTTTTCGTAGATAATCTATTTGCTCTAAAGTAGCAATTACCTGATCTTTGAGAGGAATAAATTTGCTCACAAAATCGATTGGTAAACGAATTGGGATATTATATTTACGGGATAGAGATATTAAAAACTGGTTATATGATCCTGTATATTTCGAATCTGGTGCACCCCATTTGTCGCTTTCAGCATAAAGTTCATCGTAATCTTCAATGTGATCAGGAAAATGCTTGTCTAAAAAATCATAAAAATATTGTTTTTGCCGTCCTTCTTTTAATGTAAGACCAGCATAGACAATAAAGTCGAGACCAATTTGGCTGGCTTTTTTGAAGCAATCCTCAATTTTTGCGGGCGTATCGGTTATATAAGGGATAGTGGGCATTAAATACATTCCGCAACTTATACCAGAATTTTTGAATTTTTCCAGCACTCTGAGTCTTTCCGAAGGAGGCGCAACACCGGGTTCCAGTAATTTGCTAAGTTCATCATCAACAGATGAGAAACTCATGCTTACTATTGCCTTTTGCTGATTTATGCTTTGAATGAGGTCCAGATCTCTTTCAATTAATGTGGATTTAGTAAGAATGTGAATGGGTATTTGATATCCGTTAATTATAGACAAGATTTTGCGAGTCAATTGATAATCTTTTTCAACTGGTTGATAGCTGTCCCCAACTCCGCCACCGATCAGGATAAATCCGCTCTTTTTTTGATTATTTGATAACTTTTCATCTAACTCGTGATGAAGTAATTCAGGCGCATTTATTTTGACTGTAACACTCTTACCAAAATCTCCCTGGACCTGATATTTTTCTGACCTTCCATCACAGTAAACACAGGCATGCTGGCAACCTCGATAGATATTCATGTTATATTTTGATAGAAACCAGCTGTCGATTTTCCTGGATTCATTCAAAAGTGTTTTGGCTTTTATTTCTCTTACATCAAGTTCTTTTGGCGATTTATTCATATAAATTTTGGTTTAAAAAATTAATATTATTGCATAAATATATGTTTTATAATAGTTTAAAAATTAATGGTCATCTGGATTAGAATTTATCCGATTTTTTGAACATTACAGAATAAAAAATATTTTATTCATAGTTTTAGTGGGAAAAACTTGTTATTTACTGTTTTGTAAAAATAATCTAATTCTAAATTTTCATATACGAAAGTTAAATTCTGGTATGACTGCCATTGGGTGGTAGAACTTTGGCTTAATTAGAATAAATTTTTAGGCCGGCTTTTACATTGCCCAATGCGAGTTTTCGATTTGAATATTTTATATTGTTTTTATTCCATTATAATGATAAATTAATAATTAAGGTTGTGAAAGTATTCAAAAATAAAAAATTTCAGCCTTCCTTTAAACCATTCAAAGTATTTCGATAATTTAAAAAAAAGTAATAATTATAGGGGAGTATATAATGGGAAAAGAGAAAAATAAAAGTCGTAGAGATTTTTTTAAACTTGGTGGGGGATTACTGACAGGAGCATTAGCAGGGAATATGCTTTCAGCCCAAGAACAGAATCCAGAAGATAAAAATGAAGAAAAGACCATTATTCGCTATAAAAAGCTGGGAAGAACAGGTTTTAAAGTCTCCGATATAGGTATGGGAACAACTCGTTTCAAGCATCCCAATATTGCCCGTTTTGCCTATGACCATGGAATAAATTACTTTGATACTGCAGAAGGATACCAAAATGGAAATGCTGAAAAAAATCTGGGTAAAGCTTTAAAAAATATGGATAGGAAGAAAGTATTTATCACTACCAAAATTCATTTTGGAAAAGATGAAACCAAACAATCAATTTTGAAAAGATTTGATAAATGCCAGCAAAGACTTGGCACTGATTATATTGATGCTCTCTATATGCATGATGTAACTGGTGTAGATTTACTTGACCACAATGGTTTTCACGAAGCCACAGATAAATTGAAAAAGGATGGACGTTTAAAATTTATCGGTTTATCTTCCCATGGCCCTCACAATGATGATCAGGACTCAATGGAAAAAGTTCTTTGTGCAGCTGCCGAAGATGGTCGCTTTGATCTCATGCTTTTAGTTTACAACTTTATGGATAAAGCGGCTGGCAATAAAATTTTAAAAGCCTGCAAAAAGAATGATGTAGGAACTACTGCTATGAAAACCAGTCCTGGTGTTTTGAATTTTGAGCCTGTGGATTCTGAAAATTTAACTAAAAGCCAGGAAAAAATTATACAACGCCTAATGGATATTAAAGGTTATAGCAGAAAAAGAGCTATTCGGGGCATGAAAAATTCTGTCAGTGATAAAGAGGAATTAAGTAAGATCAAAAAATTCGCCAAAAAGTATGAACTCGATTCCGAACTTGAGTTCTACAAAACAAGTATAAAATGGGTTATCAGCAATTCTGATATGCATACCGCTTGTATATCTTTTAATAACTTTAATCAACTCAACGAACTTTTACCCATATCAGGTACAGAATTAAGTTTTCTAGAAGAACAATCATTGAATGATTATAATAATATCTTTGAATCAAAATATTGTCGTCATGGCTGTAAAGATTGTTTCCAGGAATGCCAAAATAATGTGTCTGTCAGTCGAATAATGCGCTATGCTTATTATTTTCAATGTCAGGGGCGAGAAAAAGAATCTATGGCAAAATATAATAAACTTCAGCAAAAAGCAGAAAATTGTCTCTCTTGTGAAGCGCCCTGCCTTGCAGTATGTCCCCATGATGTAGATATTCCATTGAATATGATCAAAGCTCACGATCTTTTATCATTAACCTAAAAAACCTGAGGTTCACCAATGCAAAAACTATTTAGAAAATTTTTATTATTACTAATTTTTATTAATATCGCTTTTGCATACTCTTTTCCTGAATTTGATGGCTGGGAAAAAGTTGATTCTATCCGAATATATACTTCTGATAATCTATGGAATTATATCAATGGAGCTGCTGATATTTATCATGACTATGGTTTTGAGAGGGTAAAAACAGGTAAATTTAAATCCGGTAATAAAAAACTCACCCTAGATATTTATAATATGGGTAATCAGTTGAATGCTTTTGGAATCTATGTTTACGAACGTGCCGATCAATATGATCCTTTGAAAATAGGTACAGAAGCAGTCTTTTACCCGCCAGGCGAAATTAATATGTTGAAAGATAAATATTATGTAATTTTAAGATGTCAATCGGATACATTATCCGAGTCAACTATAAAAAATATGATGAGAACAGTTAGCAAAGAATTGCCAGGTAAAACGACATTTCCTCAGATTTTATCTATATTACCCCAGAAAAATAAACTCTCTAATTCTGAAAGCTATATCAAAAAAGATTTCATGGGTATGGCCTCGTTGAAAAATTGTATTATGGCAGATTACAAAGGTGGAGAAGACCATTATAAAATATTTTATATTGTAAATAGTCAAAAAAAGAATAGTGAAGTTTGGTCAAAATTCAGTCACGATTGGGAAAATTTAGAAAAGACGGGAAAATCCATAAAAATACGAGAAGTTCCATACCAGGGACTGATAGGATTAATAAAGACAAAATCTGGTGTTTTTGGTGTTGCGGAAATGGGAAATAAAGAAAAAATAATAGACATACTATTATCTATTGCAAAAAATTAATCTGGATAGCCGAAGCAGAGAATTAAATTTAATTTTTAGTTTTCTACCATAAATTGTAAATTCAAATATGAAGTTGAAATTACCTAGAAAGCGTCCTGATAGAATTATTTTTATTCTATCCTTGATAATTCGTATTTAGATTGTAATTGCAATTGTAATTTCGATTTTAATGAAAGAATGGACACCCTTATATACAAGCACTCTAACTCTTTTCCTCACCTTTTTACCGGCTATATTTGAAAGAAATTATAAAATCTCACTGCCTGCTGAATTTGAAATTATTATCATTATATTTATCTATGCTTCTATCTTTTTAGGTGAGGTTCGAGGCTATTATACAAAAATATGGTGGTGGGACATTTTCTTACATACTTTTTCGGGCTTGATTTTGGGATTCATAGGTTTCATTATTTTATATGTTTTATACGACAAAAATTTCATCAAGGCCCGCCCTCTTATTCTAGTCATTTTTTCCTTTTCTTTTGCTCTTGCGATTGGGGCAATCTGGGAGATTTTTGAATTTGCAATAGATAGTATTTTTGGATTAAATATGCAGAAATCTGGTCTAGTTGATACAATGTGGGATTTGATTGTTGATGCACTTGGAGCGTTCATTATTTCACTGGCTGGTTATCATTATCTCAAGAAAGTTGAAACGCCACTTTTTAGAAGATTAATTAGGCGAATTTCCAGGGCCAATCCGGATTATTTTGATGAGAATAATAAATAGATTTGATTACTACCCAAATTTTACAGATTATCCTTTGAAAAACTGATAATTGATAAGTAATATTGAGGTCAATAAAAGAGGAGTATTTATGCATAAACCAATTGCAATTAATAAGAAAATTTATTGGGTAGGAATCAATGATCGAGAGACTGATCTTTTCGAAGCTCATTGGCCCTTACCAAAAGGTGTTTCCTATAATGCCTATTTGATCAATGATGAAAAAGTCGCTTTGGTTGATACTGTCAAAACCTATTTTCAGACGGATTATCTAGATAAAATAAGAGAAATAATTGGACAGGATAAAAAAGTTGATTATCTTATAATTAATCATATGGAGCCTGACCATTCTGGAGCTATTAAGGAAATCAAGGAAGTTTATCCTGATATTACTATTGTTGGAAATAAAAAAACTATGAATTTTTTGGAAGGTTTTTACGGTATTCATGAAAATGTAAAGGTTGTTGAGGATGGAGATGTTCTTGATCTTGGGGATCATCAACTAAAATTTTACTTAACACCTATGGTTCATTGGCCGGAAACAATGATGACTTATGATCAGACAGAGGGAATTTTATTTTCTGGCGATGCGTTTGGTGGATTTGGGACTCTTGATGGTGGTATTTTTGATGATGAACTTGAGGTCGATTTTTATGAAGATGAAACCTTGCGCTATTTCTCTAATATTGTTGCCAAATATTCCAAGATGGTCCAAAGAGCAATTAATAAACTTGGCGATCTAGATATTAATGTAGTAGCTGCGACCCATGGGCCTATATGGCGGGAGAATCCTGAAAAGATCATCAATGATTACGTAAAATGGAGCAGCTGTAAAACTGAAAAAGGCGTCGTTGTTGTCTATGGCTCTATGTATGGTAATACCAAAAAAATGGCTGAGGAAATAGCCCGCGAATTGGCAGAAAATGGCATTGAAAAAATTATCCTTCATGATGTCAGCCGAACTCATACATCTTTTATTGTGCGTGATATCTGGAGATATGAAGCCATGATTTTGGGTAGTTGTACTTACAATACGCAGCTTTTTCCACCAATGGAAGAATTGGTTAATTTTCTGGAAAATATTCGAGTCCATGACCATAGGCTAGGAATTTTTGGATCCTATAGCTGGAGTGGCGGTGCTGTAAAACGCTTGAAACAGTTTGCCGAAAAAGTTAAATGCGATCTTGTTGAACCAGTTATTGAAACTAAATTTTCACCTAAAGATGAAGATTCTGAAAAATGCCGTCAGCTCGGTAAAAATATTGCTGAAAAACTGAAATAATAATCTATTTTCGAATATATTCATAAATTTTAAAGGAGTACTGGTTGGTTTGATCCTGCTTGTATTCCTTTAATTTATTTATATTCCATTTTTTTTGATCAATCTCTGGAAAATATCGGTCACCTTTGATAGTAGCGTCAATTTCGGTGATATACATTTTATCGACTTGATCAATGGTTTGTCTGTAAATTGAACTGCCACCAGCAATGAATAACTCTTTTTCATTATTTGTAAGGGCAATCATTGAGGCATCGGACAAGTTATGAGCAATCAGGTGATTTTTACTCTGAAATTGATCATTTTTTGTGAGAATAATGATCTTGCGCCCCTTTAATGGGATATCTAAATTTTGGTAAGTTCTTCTTCCCATCAAGACATGATGGCCAATGGTTTTTGATTTGAAGAAGGCCAGATCACCAGGTAAATGCCAGGGCATTTTGCCTTTTTTACCGATTACATTATTTTTAGTTTTAGCTGCAATAATTGTCATAAGCATAAGTATTTTGAATTTATAATAAAAATTAATGGAAGCAAAAGAATTCATGGCCCTTAAGGATTCTAATTAAAAATTAATTCACCCTTTATTATTTACCGCATTATGCTTATAATAATGATGAGGAAAGTATTTTAAATAGATAATTTTTACTCAGGAAACATTTTTCATAATAGAGCGTAAAATTTAATAGGTTGAAAAATAAGATATGCCTTGATTTAATCTAAAAAAAATATTAAAATGAACAAGATTTAGAGGAGTTAAAAATGATTAATAAAGGATTTAAAATATTTACAATTTTTGGACTGATTATTCTTTTATCAGTGAGCAGTTTTGCTCAATATAAATCGCAAGTTGAAGAACTTCCCACCCTGGAAAAAGCTATTCAATTTCCAGGATCAAATAATTCTAATGGATTAAATCTACTGGATCCTAACAGATTCTTTATGAATCAATCATATTCTCTGTCAATGGGATTTGGGCAAACTGGCACTGGTTCCATGGGAATGTATATGAATAACATGAGTTATATATTGACAAGCGACCTGATTGTTAATGCTCGTTTAGGATTTGTCCATAATCCGCTTCAGATGGGAAATACAATGACTGGAAACCTGGGGCAAAATCTGATTTATGGCGCTGATATTCTTTATAAACCTACTGAAAATATGCGCTTGAAATTAAGTTTTGATAAAAGACCCTATACCTATAATCCTTACATGAGTCCCTATCGCTATCCAGGTATTTATTAGATCAATATTTGCAACTAAATAATATATCATTTTATTTTAAGGATTGAGAAAAATTTGAACAAGAATGACTCCTCTAAAAATTCAAAAGAAAGTTTACAAAAATGGCTATTTAATATAGTCATTTTTAGTATTGCAATCGTCATAATTGGTTTCATGATTTCAACTAGCGAGAGAATTCTTACAAATGAAGAAAAAATTGAGCTCAACCGTTCTGAAATGGTTGATCACCAGTACAATACTGTGATGATCGAAGTTCTCAATGGATGCGGAGTTCCCGGCCTGGCTAATCAATATTCAAATTATCTTCGACAACAGGGCATTGATGTAGTTTATGTTGGCAATGCAGAAAGCATGGATTACGACTCAACCCATGTAATAAAACGCGTAGATGATGAGGAAAAATATGAAATGTTAATAGATGTAATGCATTTTTCTGAGAATAGATTTCGGCCCAGTGAAACCAATGCACCTTATACAGATTATTCATTAATACTGGGTAAGGATTACCCAACTTTGGACATTAATAAAAAAATAATGAAAGCAGGAGAAAAAGATTAAAGAACAAGTAACAACAACCCAAGAAGTTGACAAAGATGTTTCTCAAAAAATATATGACTGGACCAAGAAGGCAGCAAAATCAGCATTAAATAAAAAAGCAAAAGATGTAGTAATCCTTGATCTTCGGGAATTGACTTCTATGACAGATTACTTTGTGATCTGTTCCGGCGAAGTTGATGCTCAGGTAAAAGCAATATCTGATGCAATCCAAAAAGATTTGAGAGATGAAGTAAAGCCCTGGCATACAGAAGGTTATGATAACCTTGATTGGGTTTTACTGGATTATATTGATTTTGTTGTACATGTTTTCCAGAGGGATACTAGAGATTATTATAATATAGAAAAGTTGTGGCACGAAGCACCTCTGGAAAAGGTTACAAGTCCAGAAATAGATTAACTATTTATTTTCATGTTAGCAATAAAGTGAAGTTAGAGTTAGGGGATAGCTCAATCATTCACAAGCAGAAAAATACTACATTGTTATAATAAAAATTTAAGAGAGGGGTATATGAAAGTATTAGTAACCGGAGCACTTGGCCAAATAGGTTCGGAATTGGTTGATGAACTAATTAATCGATATAGTTCCGAAAACGTGTTTGCTACTGATAAAAAAGACAATAACCAGGATTTTGATTGCAAATTCGAAAAATTGGATGTCCTTGATTTTAACAGTGTTGAGAAAATAGTAGCTGAAAATAATATTGACACTATATATCATCTTGCTGCTATTCTTTCGGCTGTTGCTGAAGAAAAACCAAGATTAGCCTGGCAGGTTAATATGGATGGATTAAAAAATGTTCTTGAGGTAGCTGCAAAATATGATTGTTCTGTTTTTACACCTAGCAGTATTGGCGCTTTTGGTCCTAATACGCCTAAAAACAAAACTCCTCAGGATACAATCCAGAGACCATCTTCTATGTATGGTGTCACAAAAGTATCGGGCGAACTCCTCTGCGATTACTACTATACCAAGTTTGGTGTCGATACAAGAGGCTTGCGATACCCGGGCATTATTTCCAATAAAACTTTACCAGGCGGTGGAACAACAGATTACGCAGTTGAGATCTATTATGAAGCCCTAAAAAAGGGTCATTATGAGTGTTTTTTGGAAGAAGATACTCAATTGGATATGATGTATATGCCTGATGCTATCAAGGCCGCGATTGAACTTATGGAAACGCCTGCTGAAAAATTAAACCATAGAAATGCATTTAATGTTACTTCCATGAGTGTAAGACCTCGCGATTTTGCCAATTCTATAGCAGAGTATCTTCCCGAATTCACAATTGAATATAATGTTGACCAAACAAAACAAAAAATAGCCAATTCCTGGCCAAATTCTCTAGATGATTCTGCTGCAACTCGGGAATGGGGCTGGGAAGCAGAATATGATCTGGATTCAATGACAAAAGATATGCTTGAAAAATTATCCGTCAAACTTGGCATAGATTTTAAAATTAAGGAGTAAACTATGGCACTCAAAAAATTAAATAAAGCTCTTAGCAAAGAAGTTCAGGAATTGGAAGAAAGCGGAAGAGCCAAAGGCGAAGAAATGGTCATCAAAAAGGTGCTTAAGCCCCAGGGTAAAAAAGGGCCCCGTTTTCTTTTGCAAGGTCATGGTGATAAAGAATTCATAAAAATGAATGCCAATTCCTATTTGGGGTTGTCATTACGAGAGGATATGCTGGAAGCCGAAGAAAAAGGCGCTCAGGAATTTGGTGTTGGACCCGGAGCCGTTCGTTTTATTAGTGGAACCTATACTCCGCATGTAGAATTAGAACAAAAGCTGGCCGATTTTCACGATCGTGAAGAAGGAATGATCTTTAGCTCAGCCTATGTTACCAGTTTAGGGGTGGTCTATCCATTAACAACAAAAGAAACCATGCTGATCAGTGATGAGTTGAACCATAATTGTATAATCAATGCAATGCGCCTCAGCAAACCAACCGGTAAAAAGATCTACAAGCATAATGATATGGAAGATCTGGAAGAAAAGATCAAAGATTCCATAGGCAAGGCTAAAAGAGCTGTTGTTGTTACCGATGGTATCTTTAGTATGCGTGGTGATAATGCTCCTCTTGATGAATTGGTTGAAATCTGTAATAAATATGATCATGAATTTGAAGAGGGAATCGTAAGCGTGGTTGATGATTCCCATGGTGTGGGTGCAATTGGTGAAACCGGTCGAGGAACTGAAGAATACACAGGGACCAAAGTTGATGTTCTGATCGGAACCCTTGGAAAAGCTTTTGGGGTTAACGGAGGTTATGTAGTTTCATCATCTGATGTGATCACTTTTCTGCGTGAATCTGCACCAACTTATATTTATTCTAATCCAATTACTGTCAGTGAGTGTCAGGCTGCAAAAAAATCAATTGATATTCTAGAGAGCGAAGAAGGCACCCAAATCCTGGAACACCTTCGCAAAATGACTAAATATTTTGAAAATGGTCTCAAAGAGGCCGGATTTGAAACAATTGAAGGGGAACATCCAGTCGTTCCTCTCATGGTTCGCGATACTCAAAAAACTCGTGAATTGGTTAAATATTTGACCAAAAATGGAATCCTGGCAACTGGTTTAAATTTTCCTGTTGTACCTAAAGGTGACGAAGAAATCCGTTTCCAAATTTCAGCTGCTCACACAAAAGAGGATATTGATTTTGTGCTTAATGTGCTTAATGAATACAAGCAGTAAATATTTATAAAAAGATTCTGGACGAAAATAGACCTTATTTTGTCTGGATAACCTTTATATTTCAGTTAAAATCTATAAAACCTCCGGCTGGATTCTCTTGCCGGAGTATTTTTTTTATAGCCGGAATTATTTTGCATTTATGGATAAATAAAACAAAAAAAACATTGATAAATATAAAATCCTGTATAATATTATTAGTAGGAGAAACGAGGTAAGAATGAATATTCGAAAAATAGCAATCCCGATTTTAATTATTTTACTGTCATCATTGACACTGGCCGAGGGAATCAGAGTAATCGATATTAATGGGGTGATAAATCCAGCCTCAGCTTCCTACATTCAGGAAAATATTAGAAGAGCTGCTGATGAAGGTGATGAGTGTCTAATTATTAAACTGGACACACCTGGTGGACTCATGGAATCTATGCGGCAAATTGTGAAAGATATTCTCAATTCTGAAGTCCCTGTCATTGTTTATGTTAGTCCATCAGGAGCAAGGGCTGCTTCAGCAGGTGTTTTTATCACTGTTTCGGCTCATGTAGCAGCCATGGCTCCCGGCACGAATATTGGAGCTGCCCACCCTGTCCAGATGGGGGGCGGTTTTCCCGGTAGTCAACCTGATTCAGCCACCACTGAAACTATGATGGAAAAAACATTAAATGATGCAGCGGCTTATGCCCGCGGTTTAGCTGAAGAAAAGGATCGCAACGCTGATTGGCTGGAGCAGTCAATTCGTGAAAGTGTCTCAATCACTGCTCGAGAAGCCCTTGAAAAAAATGTTATTGATTATGTAGTTACTGATTTTGATTCATTGCTCAGTATTTTAGACGGAAAGACTGTAAAGGTTGATAAAAAAGAGATCACTCTGTCAACAGAGGGGAAAAATGTACATAGCCATGAAATGGGTTTTCATCGTCAAATACTGGATGTAATTAGCAATCCCAATGTATCCTACATTTTAATGATGTTAGGATTTATGGGACTGTTTTTTGAAATTAGAAACCCGGGGGCTATTATACCTGGTGTAGTCGGTGGAATTTCCCTTATCCTGGCCTTTTATTCTTTTCAGATATTACCAATTAATTATACAGGATTGGCTCTTATTATTGCGGCAATTGTCCTATTTATCCTTGAGGTCCATGTTGTCAGTTTTGGTTTTTTAACTATAGGAGGAGTTGCACTAATGATATTAGGTTCTATGATGTTGATTGATACAACCGAAGCGCCTGCCGAACTTTTTTCTATATCTCTGGGAGTTATAATTCCTATTGTAATTATTACGGCGGGTTTTATAATATTTGCTTTAACTATGGCCTTAAAAACTCATCGAACCCAGGTCAAGACTGGTAATGAAGGGTTGGTCGGGTTAAAAGGCGAAGCTGTCAGTGACATTGACGAAACCGATGGACAGGTCATAGTTCATGGTGAAGTCTGGAACGCTAGAAGCAAGAAGCCAATTGATAAAGGATCAGAAATATTAGTTGAAAAACGTGATGGAATGAATTTAATCGTCATTAAAAAAGAGGAGTAAGAAAATGCAAATTCCACTTTTCACAATACTTATTATAGCCTTTTTTCTTTTATTGTCGGCAGTAAAAGTTCTAAAAGAATACCAAAGAGGCGTTGTCTTTCGATTGGGAAGACTGGTAGGAGCAAAAGGTCCAGGTCTTTTTCTGATCATACCTTTTGTAGATAAAATGGTCAGAATTGGATTGCGTACAGTTGTTCATGATGTACCACCTCAGGACATTATCACAAAGGATAATGTTTCTATTCAAGTCAATGCTGTAGTCTATTTTCGGGTAATGGATCCTGAAAAAGCCGTAGTAGAAGTTGAAGATTACTATACGGCCACCTCACAATTATCCCAAACAACTTTGAGAAGTATAATTGGTGAATCGGAACTCGATCAGGTTCTATCTGAACGGGAATCATTGAATGCCCAACTACAGAAAATTCTTGATAAACATACCGATCCCTGGGGAATCAAAGTTTCTAATGTTGAAATCAAGCATGTTGATCTGCCCAAGGATATGAAAAGAGCAATGGCCAAACAGGCTGAAGCCGAACGTGAACGCCGGGCCAAGATCATTAATGCTGAAGGTGAATTCCAGGCTTCTAAAAAATTGAAAGAAGCAGCCGCCATTATTCAAGAAGAACCGGTTGCTATCCAATTGCGTTATCTCCAGACTCTGCAGGAAGTCGCTGTTGAGGATAATTCGACTACAATTTTCCCTCTACCTATTGACCTAATCAAGCCATTTATGGAAAAATTTCAATCTTCCAAGAAATAAAATTTTGATGATATTAAAATAGTTATTATTAAGCAAAATTAGTCATCATAGACTTTTTTCAGAGGAGACTGCCATAGCCTGTAGGTAGTAAAATAAAGAACTTTTGACTTCTACAGGCTATACAGATTTCTTTGGGTTCAATTACTAATTAAAACAGGTGGGATATGAGCGAAGTGGAAAACCGTATCAACGAATTACGCCAAAAATTGCATGAAGCAAATTATAATTATTATGTGCTGAATAATCCTACTATCAGTGATGCTGAATATGATCGATTACTCCGGGAATTGCAGAAATTAGAAAATGAGAATCCTGAATATCGTAGTCCTGATTCACCTACCCAGAGAGTCGGTGCCGAACCTATTGACGAATTTGGAACAGTTGAACATACTATTCCCCTCTTGAGCCTTAATAATGCAATGAATACGGGAGAATTGAGGGATTTTGTTGATCGGGTTTATAGAAATTTACAGGATAATGAAAAAGTTGAATTTGTCTGTGAACCAAAAATTGATGGTTTGGCTGTTGAACTAGTATATGAAAAGGGTATTTTTACAACCGGTTCTACCAGGGGAAATGGCTTTACAGGCGAGGACATTACGCAAAATTTAAAAACAATTCGATCTATTCCTCTTAAACTTCGAAATGACAAACGGCCTGCTCCGGAACTTCTGGAAGTTAGGGGAGAGGTCTTTATGACTAAACAGGATTTTGAGAAAATGAACCAAAGGCAAATGGAAAATGATGAGAAAATCTTCTCAAATCCCAGGAATGCCGCGGCTGGCTCACTGCGGCAGCTTGATCCATCAATTACTGCCGAACGCCCACTCAGTATTTTCCTCTATTCTATCGGCGATTTAAGCGGGATAGAATTTGCTTCCCAGCAGGAATTCATTAACGCTCTTCCAGAATGGGGCCTGCGTGTCAATCCTCATATTGAAATCTGCCAGACTTATGATGAAATGGTTGCATATTGGGAGCAAATGGAGGAGAATAGAGACAATTTTGATTATGAAATTGATGGAGTAGTATTCAAAGTTAATTCCTTTGAAATTCAGGAACGTCTGGGTAACACAACTCGCAGTCCTCGCTGGGCAATTGCTGGAAAGTTTAAAGCCCAGCAGGAAGTTACAAATATCAATAATATTGAAGCCAGTGTAGGACGAACAGGCGCTATTACACCAGTTGCTAATCTGGAACCTGTAATGATCAATGGTGTCAAGGTTTCTAATGCAACTCTTCATAATCAGGATGAAATTGATAGAAAGGATATTCGGGAAGGCGATTGGGTTGTTGTTCAACGAGCCGGAGATGTGATTCCTCAGGTTGTCAAAGTAGTAGAAAAACGCCGATCTGGAAACGAAAAGCCTTACAAAATTCCTGAAAAATGCCCGGTTTGTGAAAGCAAAGTTGTGCGAGAAGAGGATGAAGCCCGTCATTATTGCACAAATATAAATTGTCCTGCTCAACTCAAAGGCCGTATTCAACATTTCGCTTCAAAAAATGCTATGGATATTGATGGATTGGGAGAAAAGATCGTTGACCAATTGGTAGAGGAAAAATTGGTCGAAAAGATTGAAGATATATATCAACTCAAAAAAAGTGATCTGGTTAAATTAGAAAGAATCGGCGAAAAATCTTCGCAAAATTTGCTGAATGCTATTGAAGATAGCAAAGAAGTTCGATTAGCTCGTTTCCTGTATGCGCTGGGGATTCGCAATGTTGGCCGGCATGCCGGAACTCTGCTGCAAGATCATTTTGGCAGTATCGATAAAATAATGGAGGCTTCTAAAGAAGAAATTAGTAATATTCATGAAATTGGCCCTATTGTAGCAGAAAATGTTAAGTCCTTCTTTTCTGAGGATAAAAATGTAACAACTGTTAAGAGTCTTTTGGACCAGGGAGTGAAACTAGAAACGCCAAGCAAACAAGAAAAATCAAAATTAGAAGGCAAGACTTTTGTATTTACCGGCGCTCTGGATAATTATACCAGAAGTGAAGCCAAAGAACTTGTGGAACATCTAGGAGTCCGGGCTACTTCTTCAGTCAGCGGTAATACAAATTTTGTTGTAGTTGGTGAAAATCCAGGCTCAAAAGCCGATAAAGCCCGGGACCTGGGTGTGACTGTTCTCAATGAATTGGAATTTGAAAATATCATCCGCTAGTTATTCTTCAGTACTGGAATTTTTGAGAGATTCTTTTTCAGTCATTTTATTAAGATTTATATGGCGGACATATTTCTCAAAGGAAAGATATATAACTGCTAAAATTCCCAGGAAATAAAAATCAATAAAACGCCACCCAATTAAAATTGTGCCAATTAAATCGCCTGAGATTGAGCGATTAAAGAGGAGAAGAAAGAGCCCTTCAGCACCACCTGATGCACCCGGTGTTGGGACAAAATGCATAGCGAAAAAAACCAACCATTGCAAGACAAAAGTTTTAAAATAATTGAGTTCATATCCCAGACCAAGAGCGAGCACTGTGACGACTGCATAACGAGCGCCCCAGTGAATAAAGCAGAGCAGTATATTTTCTGCAAAATGGATTTTTCCATTTTTTATCATAGATGAATATAATTTTTTAAAATCCCGCCAAAAGTGGTGCCATTTATCTTTAATTTTGCGGCCATATTTTGATTTTTTAATAAAAATGTAACCAATCAGAGCAAGTCCAATTAAAATACCAATAAAAATCAAGGGGTTGGAATAATTCATGTTGCCGAAGAAAGAACTAATGCTGCTGGAAATATCTGGAGCCAGAAGCATAGCCAGCGGAACCCCTAAAAAATAAAAAAGAGTATTCTCAACAGCAGCAATACTGGTAATGCTGATGGCTTCACCTCCGGAAACGCCGTTATTATAAAGCATTCCAGCATAAAAAGATTCACCACCGATCATTGTTGGACTGACCATAGCCCCCAATTCAGTGTAGATTATAATTCGAAAACATTCAAGAAAACTGATGTCATGATTTCGAAATCGAACCCAGTTATAAAGGCGTAATGATTTTGTAATCCAGGGAATAAAACGACAAACAGCAGCCAGAATCAAGAGGGGAATAGAAAAATGCTTTAATTTGTAAATATTTTCAGCATCTGTAAAAATCAGAGCGATTACAATATTTATGGTAACTGTAACTGGCAGAATCCATAATAATTTGTGAAAAATCGATTCCAGGTCCAGGGCTTTAATTTTCTGTTTGATAATATTTCTCCATTAATAATTTATGAGATCATTGTCAAACTGAATATTTCTTCCAGATGAAATTTAAATCCTTTTTTATTTTTTTCTGAGTTAAACCAAAACTGCTATAATCACGGTTTTTATGTTTTTTCTTCTTATCTCTTTGCCCATATTTTTTAATGGTCTCCCAATATTCTTTGTCAGGCTTTAGATCAAGAAATTTACATACCTCTTTTAATAAAGCTGTAAGATCATTTTTAATTCGGGGAAAAGGTACAATTTTAAGTTGATTATCAGGGATTTCATGCTTTACTTCTTCAAAATATTCATAGAGTTGGCGACTCCACTTATATTTTTCAGAAAAATATTTTTTTCTTTCTTTTTCAGTGAGGCGGCCATTTAAATATTTATCATGAAAGGAGAAAAATGAGACGATAGCATCATCAGGTGCCCGCACAATGTAGATGATATTAGCATCGGGAAAAGTTTTTAGAATCTGTTTTATGCGAAATATAGAGGGATTGGATTTAATCAGCATTCTGTCCTTTTTCTGTTTGACAGTTTGTCTTTTTATATACTCTTTTAGAAACTGGACATTTAACTCACTTTCCCTATGATCATCCCAGCCAATTTTTAAGCCCTTTTCTTTAAATTCTTTATCTGTAATCATCCACGGGCACAGAATTGTTAGCAATTCTGTATTAAAAGTATGCAGAAAAATTGCCTCATCTTCTTCAATACCAGTTAATTCTATTTTATGACCTTTTTTTTCCGTCTCCAGAAGATTGAGTTCCAATTTGTTGAATAAATGGAAAAAGGGGCCTATAATTTTTCTAATGATCAAAGAAGGAGCAGCCAAAGTATGAGTAGTGCTGTATGCCAGCTGACCGGTTTCCACAAGGCGCTTTTGCAGATAGGTGGTGCCACTACGAGGATGGCCAACAATAAAAATAGGTTTCTTGACTTTGACCCTGTCCAGCCCTTCATAGATTAATTTATCAAAAAAGAAAAAAAAGTAATAAAAAAGAGTTACAACAGGCCCTAATAAAAGCAGAAGTAAAGCAGTGACATATTGCTTATTTCGAAAATAAACTTTTATTAATAAGCCAATACGCCGCAGCAGTACTCTGCTTATGTTGGTAATTCCTATATTTCGTAATTTACTTCTATTCATTAAAAAGCATCAAGTTAATATTATTTAAAGTCACTGAATTTATAAAAAATACGTCCATGGAACCAAGAGAAATAATG
>Ga0102934_1001347_pt1 | contig 17142 bp, 12 predicted proteins | sample SalPonR2_A_D1_MG_FD_78175 | JGI IMG/M metagenome (GOLD analysis project Ga0102934, IMG submission 78175) | Salt pond soil microbial communities from South San Francisco under conditions of wetland restoration - Salt Pond MetaG R2_A_D1_MG | ecosystem: Environmental > Aquatic > Marine > Intertidal... | reverse complement strand
TTCAAGACCAAGTGAACCTGTACCAGCAAAACCATCTAAAACCATCTTATTTTTAATATCTATATGATTAAATAAAATATTGAAAATTGATTCTTTAACTCTATCAAGAGTGGGTCTGAGCCCATTTAACTTTTTGAATTCTACTTTTCTACTTTTATACTTTCCTGAAATAATTCTCATATCTAACTACATTGTATCATCATAAAGATTTATTAAATGAAAACTTCTTTTTGTAGTATTGTATCTAAACCTGAATTTTTTATTATATTTGGGGTACGACCACTGTATTATTTGGCCATATTCATCATCATCCATGGTTCTAATTGAGTCAGGTTCTCCATATTTTATATATATACGTCCTCTATCTGAAAACATACCTTTTTCAAGGGTTCCATATTTTATATTTGCTGTTCTAATTCTTTTAATCTGTTCCATTCTATATTTATGTTTATCCATGTTAAGTTTTTTAGCAATTTTTTCAATTTCTTTTTTTAAAAGAAGGTTTTTTTTATCTTTACTCTGATTTAATATATATTTAATTCTTTTAGAGGGAACACGGTAAAGCAATAAATAATAGTTAATCCGATCACCGGAATCATTTAGTTCCTTATAAACTGTTTTATATGATGTGCATCCTGATATAACAAAAAAAGCTAAAGAGATAAATATTATCCCTTTAGCTATTTTATTAATATTATTATTTATCTTCATTATTCTTATTTTCATTTTCAATTATAAAATATTTTGTACGGCTAATAATTTTATCTGATTTATAGTCCTGAAATTCGATATAAAGTTTATAAATACCCTGTGGGGCACTTGATAAATTTAAAAAAGCCAAAAACTGTCCATTTTCACCAACATTTTCTTCCTCTTCAGTTTTACTGTAAATTTCCTGGTCTGTTATCATATATGTTAGGGAGTATTTAACCCTATAGTCTCCTTCGTTATATAAAGCATCAGTATGAAGGTGATAATATTCAAAATAAAAACCAAAATTTCTATTTTTAATATATTTCTGTGAAAGTGTAGGAACTATAAAATATTTATTTCTTCTAAAGAACATTTTTTTTCTAACAGTATTCAAGCTATTCATAAGTATCACATCGGATATTTTGGTAGTTTCCTCACTTAAATCGATCAATTTATACTCATCTATATCAATACTTGCATTTTCACCTTTATTACCATTAACACTTATTTTTATATCCTTATAGAGACCTTTTTCAAGCTTAAAGTCTACTATAAATACGCCATTTCCCTCTTTATTTACATAAATCTCTTCCCTTTTAAAATCAAAGTTTTTGTTGTATTTAAAATCCATATTATCTTTTGCTTTAAAGTTGATATTAAACTTATCACTTTTTAATTTTTTAAAATCCAATATTTCAAATACCAAGTTAACATTTAAATTAATATATCCTTTTGTTGACATGGTATCAAATATTTTATAATAAACATCTATATTGCCCTTGAGTTTTTGTGTATCATTATTATAAAATTTTTTGTATTTCTTCATTCCTTCATTATACTCTTCTAAAGTTAGCCTATTACCTTTTTTCTCTTTCTTTTCAGAATTATTTTTTTCACTGTTTTCAGCATCCTGAGCTGATATAAATATTATATTAAAAATTAAAAACAGTATTATAAAATATTTTTTCATTATTCCTCCTTTTTTTAAAAAGATATAATAATATTTTGAAAATGTCAAGTTAATTAAATAATTTTCACATTATTTGTAATCTTATCTATTCCAAATAATTTTTTAATTTTTCTATTTCACCATTTGTAAGAATTTTTTTACTTTTGTTATCAGATAGGATATTTGTAATATATTTTTCTTTTTTTAAAGTTTCTACATAATTTCTTTTATAATTTTGATAATTTAATACATATTCTTTTTTTGTTTTACTTACTTTAGGTATAATAAATTTTTCACTAAATTTTAAAATCGGTAATACAGTATCAGCTTTCATTCCAACATATTTTGCAAATTTATTATATGATTGATGTGTATTTTTTTCCAGATATGGAGTGAATTCAACTCTATTTAAAAGTTTCTTTGCAATTCTATCATAATCTTCTACATTATTTATTCTTTTTTTATAATCTTCAGCAGCTTTTCTGGTATCAAATTTTATATATAAAAACTGTGTCCGTGTTATTTTAGGAGATTTTTCATATAACTCTATTATATTTTCTTTTTCAACATTATCAGGTTTAATATTTTTTATTTCTTCTTTAATTTTTCCTAATATATATCTATTTTTGAATCTTTTATTTATTTTAACAAAATCATTTTTATTTAGATCTTTAAGTATTAATACAATATTTTCAATATTTTTATTTATAATAAACAAATTTCTCAACTTGTATTTTCCCTTGTTACTTTCCTGCCCATAAGCACGAACAAACCCTGATAGTTGTTTTTTTCTCAGTATTTTATCTGAAACTTTAGCAAGCTTATCATTTGGATCAATTTTGTCATAATTATCAATATTTTCATAATAATATTTTATATCTGTCTTGTTTTTCAGATCCTCTATCATTTTCAAATAAGCTATCTTTCTAATTAATTGATTATCCTTAAAAATTTTATTCTTAATATTTTTATCTTTTATATCAATTATCTCAATTGTGTGATTCCCAAAAATATCATTTTTCTCTATTTTTTTTCCTTTTTCATTTCCTATAGTTAAATGAAACAAATACATTTTGTACATAAGGCTATTTCGATTTACCCGGTATTTTTGTGATCTGTCATTATTGTTAAAAGTATCTTTTATAACATACTCTTTATTCATATTATTTTTTAATATTTTTTCATATCTATCTTCATATTTGGACAGTATTTTCTTCATATAATATTCTGAAGAATAATTATTTTTAACCTGATTGTATAAAGCAGCTTGTCTCTTTTTTAAACTATTTATATTGATATCATTATTTGCTTTATAGTATTTAATTAAAATAGGAGTTACATCAGCAGATCCATTTTTTTTAAAACTAAAACTCATTGAAAAAATATTAGAAAACAGTATAAATATTAAAGATGATATTATAATAAATTTCTTCATAATTCCCTCCGAAATATTTTAAAAAGGGGTGGGAAACTCCCACCCCAAATTATGTTAATATATTATGATACTACCCTTTTAGAAATTAAATCCAATAGTCATCATATGAGATTGATCTAACCATTCATGGTTAGTATATGAGTAATCAAGATTGATGCTGCTTGTTTCGCTCATCATATATTTAACACCAGCACCAAAAGCATATTCAGCGTCATAGTCTTCTTCTCTATGCTGTTTTGTACCAACTCTACCAATCAATTCGAAATTGTCCATTCCGGTATATTTATATTCAAGACCGAAATTAAAGTTTTCAAACTGATCTTTAGTTTTTATAACTGATGTACTCATTACTAAAAGATTATCTCTGCTTGTAAAGAAAGCATTTTCCCCTACTAAATCTCCTTTTAAGCCAATAGCGATTTTAGCTGGAGCAGGAAATTCCTTTGTTCTCAGCATGTAATCTAATGGAATATCTGTATTATCTACTGGATCTTCACTATTTTCATCATCTGTTGGATCAACAGTATCCCATAATTGCTGTCCTTCAAAAGCACCTTCTGGACCGAAGTTTTCAAAGTTAGCAATAATTCTCATATTTTTATAATTCAATCTGTAAGTAGTAGCAATATCAATTAAGAATGTTGTCGCGGTTGTATTTCTTATAGATTCATTTACAAATTTAACTTTTGATCCTATAGAGAATCTTTTGGTTATTCTATAACCAAAACCAAGACCAATAGCCATGTCTTTAAATCTATAAGTCAAACCACTTTCTCCTTCAGGATCTGCCATTGTTCTTACTTCCATTTCCTGACTTGTTAAAGATCTTGCAGAAAAAGCAAGTCCAATTCTTTCAGATACCTTAGCGGTTAAAGCAAAATTATTCATCTGGAATAATCCTTCATAATAATTCTGATTTGAATATCCTAAAGAAATACCTTCAAGATCAGCTATTTCAGAAATATTCACAAACGCACTCATTGCACCATCTTCACCAGTTAGTGCTGAATCTTCAAGAGCTACCTGTCTCGCTGTTACAGGTAATCTTAAAAAGATAAATCCTGATTGCGCTCTATTGTTTGTTCCATCAGCTGATGTTGTTTCCGCCATTATTAAAGGAGAAATAACTACACATATAACTAATAATATTATCAATTTATTTAACTTCATATTCCCCTCCATCCTTATCTTACAATACTGAATGTACCTTTTTGTTTGTTACCATTATCATCAGTAACAACAAATATATACATTCCAGGAGCAACTTCCTGATTATATTTTGTTAAAAGATCCCAGCTCATGTGCGTTTCAGTATTATTCTTGGTTAATGTTCTCAATATTTTACCTGAAATATCAAAAATTCTAATCTTACATTTATTTGGTAAACGATTAAATTTAATTTCTGATTTTTCCTGAACATTATCCAGATATGTTGAAACATACAGAGGATTAGGTACTACAGTTACATCTCCAATTCCTGATCTATGAGCCATAGCTGCTGGAGCTAACTCAAATGTAGTAGAAGATTCAACATCTCTACCATCTATAGCGGATAATGTAAATTCATAAGGATAAGCAAATCTAAGATCTTCCATTTCAAATATATACCCAACTATATTATCGATATCTGTATAATCTGTAGTTCCTTCAGCAAATCTGATACCTATCTCAAAGTTTAAATCATTTGCTGATATTCCATCAAGAGAAACACTCGCTGGCGCTATAAGATACCATCTATTAGGATTCATATCTTCAACTTCTTCACCCTCAGTTTCATCATGTTCTGAAAGTTGAAAATAACTTCCTTTTGAATCATAATTAGGATTAGCTGGATTTGTTAAAATATCTGCATCCGCATCAAGCATATCCTGTAATGAAACTCCGGTACCAGTTATATCAGCATTATTCAAGAAAGCTCTAAATTTAATTATATCTTTCTGTTTTTCACCATCAAACATTTCAAGTTTATAAGCTGTGGTTGCATAACTTGGTCCGTAAATGTCACCATAAGGTGCAAGTTCGGAATTAAATGCAAACTCAACCTGAATTGATTCATTATTTTCAAATCTATCTTCAGCTTCTGAATAGTTTAATTTTTTTGTTATTGTAGGAACAAGTGGTGTAACATCAGTTGACATGTAATTTTCCCACAACTCATCTAAATTATCATTAAGAGTCATTACGTCTGCATATTCATTATCTAAATTAGAGAAAAACTGGCCGTTTTCATAATCCCAGCTGTCTCTATCAACCATAGATTCAGCAAAAACGAATCTTGCTGTTTCACCAGCAGCAAGGGTATCTATTACCCATGCATGATGATTTCCAGCAGTAAATGGTTCACCAGGCCAGAATGTTTGTAGATCACTCAAGTTATAAGTTGCCCAAACATCATTTACCCATGATTTTGATCCACCTGTCATACAGTCCCAAAGATTGGCTGTATATACAGATGTATTCCACCATGTTTTTGTATTATTACCATAAGCCGGGTCTGAATCATAAGCATTAAGCATTACTCCACCATAAGGTGGTGTAGTTCCGCCAGGATTTGGAGCTTCTAGGCAAGCCCAAAAATAACCTGCAGCTTCATCAACTGGAACTGTAGTTTTTGGTGTTGCTCCATTCCAGCCCATTTTATAATACGCATCATTCATAGAAGTAGCACCGTATACAGCATTATTAGCTGCAACTCCACCCATGAAAGTAAATCTTTTATAAGGATCAAGTGGTCTTTCTTCTACATAAAAATCTTTCATCATTTTTACAACATAAAGATCATAAGGTTTAGAACCATATGAACCTGTATCCCAATCAGCTGCACCATCTGCAGTTCCACCTGCAGCATCATACATAACAGAAAGTTTTTCAGCAGGATAATACTGAACCGCATCATCCCAGATATATCCACCAATATTTCCATATAGAAAACTACCTACATGAAAATTATTAAGGTCTCTATTATCTGCTGGATTAGCAATTTCAAAATCATGTATGATTGTTTTATTTAAATAAGTTTCATCAAACATATATGTTCTGTGAACTACAAAAAGATCAGGGTTTTCCATACCTGCTTCTGGAGCCAAATTAGAAACATCTTTTGTCACAACTATTGTATCAAGGTCACTAACAAGACCAAGAGCTCTAATTAAAAATTGATCTCCAGTTTGAGGAGCAGTAGTATTTCCATCTGTAACATGAAGAGTTATGCCTTCAAAAGTTTGATCAGCATCAGGAGAAATTGTAGCAATTGAACTACCAAGTTCAGCTTTCCATTCTCCAGGTACCTCATCAGCTGTATCTTCTACCCACTCTGTAACAGGATAAACATCATAACCTGTACCATTGTATTCTAAAACATAATCTACAAGACCATTTGCTTCAACTGTAGCTGGGTCTGAAACGTATACAGGAACACCCTCTGCAGTATCCTGAACAAATGCATCTGTATTAGATTGTACATTATAATATTCAAATGAACTTCTTCTATAAGCATATATAGGTTTATTATAGGGCCATTTGTTATTTGGATTACCTTCTCCCGTAAATTGCTGATAATACACATAATTACCGCCTGCATCAGTTTCATTAGACATTACAAAACCAGCTGGTGCATGTTCTGTTCCGCCGTAATTTGTTACAGCCCATTCATTTGTAGCTTTTGAATTATCATGTAATGTAACCATGTGAGTTTGATATGTAACATCCCCACCTGGAGCTGATGAATCAGTTGTAAATTCGGGAGTATTATCTACGGGTCTCCCCATTGCATCTGTATCTCCAATTGGTGTTGCCTGAGTATTAACTGGCTGCAATGTTTCATCAGTATAACCATAAATAAAATAGTTATAAGACACATAATTTCTCAATGTTGTAGTTGATTGCGGATAATATAACTCCCACATATTATCCTCATCCCAATAAATATAATCAAGCTTATTTACCGTAACCTTTACAGGTTTAGCGATAGTCAAAGCTGTGAGTATAAAAATTAATAGGATTGATAATGTAAGTGTTTTTTTATTTACCATATCTTCCTCCTTACCTAAAATCCTAATTTGATTCCGACACGCATTAGTCTTGGTTTACCATATTCCCCTATAAATGGAGTTCTTGTTGTTCTAAGATACCAATAATATTCTCCACCAATTGTTTGAGAGTAATCAGCTTGATCTCTACCATAGGTTTTTGACCAAACCTGCCCAGTAGCAGGATTAACTTTTTGTACATTTACCCAGTTAAAGATATTTTCACCTTCAACTATTATACTTGCAGTTAAATCCTTGTATACTGTAATACCCTTTTCAAATTTCAAATCAACAATTTTTTTCCATGGCATACGGTGTTCATTATTTTCACCATAAGGCAGTCCCGATGTGAAATTACCTGAAAGTGTCAATGTAGTATTCCCTAAAATATTATAATTAAATATTTCAGGACCTTCATCTTTACCGAATGCAAATGTAAGTGAGGAATCTATAACATGACGGATATCAAAATCTAAATAATTAGCATTAACAGGGCTTACATAACCCTCTGTTAACAATTGATCAACTTCTGAAGTAGCACTTGAATTTGATCCTTTTGCTGTCATGTATCCATAAGTTACATCAAAAGAGAAATGATTAGCAAATCTCTTTGTTACTGTAAAGTCAACACCAAAAATCCTACCAAAGTCTTCATTGGTATATCTCTGGAAAATTACACCACTGGATTCATAACTATTTAAACTTAATTTATCTGAATTATCTTTAAAATAACCAGTAATATCAAATTTTAATACATCTGTAATACCCTGTTCAAAACCAGCTTCATACTGAACTGTTTTTTGAGGTTTAAGCTCTGGATTACCAAGAAGTCTTCTACCCACAGGTCTTTCAATATGTGAATATACATATTGATAAGCAGGATATTGATAAAAGTGTCCATAGTTAAAGTGGAATACACCAGTATCACTTAGAGGATAAGATATACCCAATCTCGGCATAATATAAAGCTGTGAATCTGCTTCAATTTTACCTTCATCTGGGAAATCTCCTACAAGAGGGTTCTGACTACTTCCACCATATTTGTTTGCATTATATGCAACACCTGGTTCTTCATAATATTCTACATTAGGATTATAATATTCAGCTCTCATACCAATATTTACAATCATATCTTCTACTTCTATTTTATCCTGAAGGAAGAAATTCATGTTTATTGGTTGAACATTATATTTATCTGCTTGAGAATAATCTCCTTCTCTTGCACTATAAACTTCATATTCAATATCATCCATATTATAATCAAAACCAGTTTTAAATTGGTTGTAATTATTAAATTGATAAGTGTATGCTGCACTAACTTTAATTGCTTCATCAAAATATCTTAGATAGAATGGATCTTCACCCGGTGTAGCTTCTGAATAGTAATATACAGGAACTCCACCATAACTCAATCTCTGCTCATTAATATAATTTGTATAAACAGAATCAATTGCATAACCATCGAAATTTTCGTAATGCTCATCATACTGTTCAACAGCATTATATTGAGAAGTCAAACTCAATTCATAGTACATTTTATCATTCAATGAATGAGTCATACGCATTGTATAGAAATCATTCTTTTCTATTCTGTCATTTGGCTTCCAGAATAGATATTCTATTTTTTTATAGTTTTGATTACTGTGAGTAATCTGCCTGTTTACAACACCTTTAATCTTCATTTTATTGGTAGGTTTCATAGACATGCTACCATAATATGTCCACTGTCTGTTGTATTCAAAAGGCTGCCAGTAATGCCAGTATGGATAATCCATACTTCCAACAAGAGAAGTATAGTGACCAATATCTGAAGCACCTTCAGCTATCAATTTGTCATATTCCTTTTTCCAACTTCTAATTTCGTTTATTGTAGGGAATACAGATTTTGGATGATTTAAATAATATCCATTATTATCATCATATTGGTAAGCTAATTGAAATGAAGCTTTCAAAAATGGATTTGGAATAGGTCCTGAGAATGAAAAATTATATTTCTCTTCGCCAAATTGTTCAAAATATTTATCTCCAAAAGTTGATGTCTTATATGAACCTGAACCGTGATATTCATTTTGGATATCTTTTGTAACAACTTTTACTATTCCTGACTGTGCTCCACCATATTCAGCGTTAAATCCACCAGTCATTATTTTTAATTCCTGAATAGTATCTGAGTTCAAATTAAAAGCACTAGAGCCTGTAAGTCCACTATTCACTCTTACACCATCAATAATGTAAGTAACCTCATCATCTCTACCACCTCTAACGTGAATCTCTCCAGATGCACCTTCTGTTACACCTGCTTGTTTTTTTACAGCACCCTGAACTGTGTTATCTGTTAATCTTTCAATTTCTTTAGTGCTGAATGTTTTTGAAGAAGAAGTGTCATCTTTTTGTACAATAGGCCTGGTAGCCTGTACAATTACCTCTTCTCTTCCAGCGATCTTTTCTTCCATTTGAAAATTCACTGTAGTTGTTGAGTCAACAGAAACAACAACATTTTGTTTTCTTACAGTTGCGTATCCAACTATTTGACACTGAACTGTGTATACTCCAGGAGGTACCTGCAAGATGAAATAAGATCCATCTGAATCAGCGTACGCTCCTAAAGAAGTGCCTTCAACTAAAACAGAAGCACCTGCAAGAGGTTTTCCAGTATTTTTGTCTATGACTTTACCCATTATTTTACCAGTTGTAGCCGCAAAAGCTGTCATAGAAAAAATCAATAAAATTACTATTACTGAAAAAAGTCTTTTTCCAACCATATCTACTTTTCTCCTTTCCTTTCTTAATTAACAATAATATCAAAAGATGTTCGTACCATTTGCTGTGCGTTTTAAGCTTTTTGGAATTAACCAAAATGAAAAATTAAAAATTAACATTATGTTATGAACTTCTTCAAAGATAAACGATTTTACACTAAAACCAAATTTCTGTAGGAACCTCCTTTCATTAATAAATAGATTAATTTTTACATTTTTCAACCACCCCCTAATGTTAAAAATAACAAAAGAGAATATTCTGTAAAAACTATCAACTAATTTAAAAAAGAAACTAAACACTTCAACCCTTCTAATTTTCATATTCCTTATTATATAAAATTCACAGTAGTTGTCAAGATTTTTTTAGATAAAAAGATAATAAATATATTTATCCAAACAAATCGTAAAAATTATATTTTAATCATCCCTTTTAATAATTTCATCTAAAAATTCCAGAGCATTTTCTATACCTGATGGGTCTGATCCACCAAATTGAGCCATGTCGGGTCGTCCTCCGCCCCCGCCATTAATTTTAGATGCTATTTTGCCTGAAATTTTACCAGCATTGTATTTGTCAGTAAGGTCTTCTGTTACCATAATAACACCCGAAACCTTATTTTTTTTATTTCCCATCAATAATATTATCGAATTTTCTTTTACGTTATCTTTAATTTCCTGTGCCATTTCTCTTAGAATATTATTATCAGAAACTTCTAAAGATTTTTTAATAATATTTATCCCATTAATATTTGATTTATTTTTTATAATTTCATCTACATTAGATGTTGCTTTTTTTAATTTTAACTTTTCTATCTTTTTCTTTAATTCTTTTCTCTCTTTTTTTAAAAAATTAATTTTATCAACTATATCTTTCGAATCAGCTTTGATGAGATTTTGAATTTCTTTTAATAGATGATCCTCTCTTTGTATATATTCATAAGCACTCTCTCCTGTTACTGCTTCAATTCTTCTAACACCTGAAGCCAGAGCCGATTCATCAACAATCTTAAAAAAGCCAATCTCCCCTGTATAATCAAGATGGGTTCCTCCACATAATTCTTTGGTAAAATTATCAATTGAAACAACCCGGACTTTATCTTTATATTTTTCGCTAAATAAAGCCACAACATCTTCTTCTTTAGCTTTTTTTAAACTTTTGATTTCAGTTTTAAGTTTATAATTTTTCATTACAGCCCTGTTTATACGCTTTTCAATATCAATTATCTCCTCACAGGATAGTTTTGACATGTGAGTAAAATCAAATCTTAGCCTGTTCCCTGCAACCATTGAACCTGCCTGATTTACATGTTCTCCAAGAACTTCTTTTAAAACCCTATGTAAGATATGTGTAGCAGTATGATTTCTTGCAATTGCTTTTCTTCTCTTTTTATCTACAATTAGTTTATATTTTTCACCTTTTTTAAGTTCCCCATCTTTTAAATTTCCAATGTGAATAAAAACATCATTGACCTTTTTCGTATCTATAACTTCAAATAGAAGACTATCTCCAGTAATCTTGCCAGTATCACCAACCTGCCCTCCTGATTCTGCATAAAAAGGAGTCCTCTTAAATATTAATTGATAGCCATTATCATTATCTTTTACATGTATCAATTTAGATTCAGCTTCAAGCTTTTCATAACCGAGAAAATCTGTTTTTGTAATTCCTTCATTAACAATAAAACTAAAATCCTCTTCTTTTTGATTTCCCTTCCAGGATTCTTTACCTCTTTTTTTCTGCTCTTCCATTCTATTTTTAAATCCACTCTCATCTACTTCTAATTCTTTCTCTTCAGATATTTCTTTTGTTAGCTCAAATGGGAAACCATAGGTATCATATAATTTGAAAGCAATATCTCCATTTATAGTTTTATTGCCATTTTTTTTAAGTTTTTTAATCTCATCATTTAAAATTTCAAGGCCTTTATCGAGAGTCTTAAGAAAATTTTCTTCTTCCATTTTGATTATATTTTGAACATGCTGCTGTGCATCCTTCAATTCAGGATAAGTTTTTTCAAACTGCTTAACTACTACCTGGGACAATTTATATAAAAATGGCTTATCATAATCAAGTATTTTTGCCTGTCTTAAAGCCCTTCTTAAAATTCTTCTTATTACATAACCTCTTCCCTCGTTAGAAGGTATCACTCCATCAGTAAGTGCAAATGTAAGCGCTCTAACATGGTCAGCAATTATATGGAAATGCTCTTCATTTTTTTTATTATATTCAACACCAAGAATTTTTTCGCATTTTTTAATAAGGGGTTTAAATATATCTATGTAGAAATTATTTGTAACTCCCTGCATTACAGAAGCTATTCTCTCCAACCCCATGCCTGTATCAATATTTTTTTTGCTTAAAGGTTTTAATTCTTCATTTTTATTCATGTTATATTGTGTAAATACAAGATTCCATATTTCTAAAAATCTGTCACACTCACATCCGGGTTTACAATCATCTTTCTCACAGCTAAATTCTTCTCCCATATCATAATATAATTCAGAACAGGGGCCGCATGGTCCCGTATCACCTGGAGGCCCCCAGTAATTATCTTTTTTACCCAATTTTACAATTCTTTCTTCCGGTAAATAGTTCTGCCAGATTTTATATGCTTCTTCATCTTCATGATAAACTGATGCCCATATTAAATTTTTATCAAGATCTAAAATATCAACAATAAATTCCCATGCCCACCTGATAGCTTCTTTTTTAAAGTAATCTCCAAATGAAAAATTTCCAAGCATTTCAAAAAAAGTATGATGTCTTGGAGTTCTTCCAACATTCTCAAGATCACTATCCTTTCCCCCTGCTCGCAAACATTTTTGACAGCTTGCAGCTCTTGTGTATGGAAGGTTTTTTGTGGATTTCGCTGAAAAGAAATCTTTAAACTGTACCATACCGGCACTTGTAAATATTAATGTTGGATCATTTTGGGGAATTAAAGATTCAGAATCAACTATGTTATGATTTTTTTCTTCAAAAAATTTCAGGAATTTTCTTCTAATTTCATCAGTTTTCATTGCTACTCCTTTTATCTCTTAATATTTTTTTTACAATTTTATTAATATCATCAAAATTAAACCCTTTTCTTGCAAGATAAGCAAACACTTTTTCCTTTTGCTCTTTTTCACCGAGTGTATCAACTCTTTTAAATTTTTTCTTTGCCAGTTTTTTCAGTATTTTTAACTCTTTTTTCTGAATATCTTCACCGGACAAATGTTTTTCTATAATTTTTCCGGAAACTCCTTTTTTATATAATTTATTTTTAAGCATTCTTATACTATATTTTCTATTTGATTTCACATAATTCTCAACATAGTTATCATCATCTATTAAATTATACTCTTTTAATCTATTAATCTCTTTTTCTGATATTTTTTTTGAATAGCCTTTTTTTAAAATATAATCCTTTAGTTCCTTTTCTGTTTTAGGAAACCTTGATATTAATCGTAATACCCTATCATGAAGCTTTTCTTCAATTTCTACTTTTCTTATTTTTTCAAGGTCCTCTTTTTCTACTACCTTACCTTTATAAAGATTTAATTTTACTACTGTATTTTCATCAACGCCTTCAAAAAACTCACCATCAACATATAAATTGTATCTATTCTTCCTTCTCTTCTGTTTTTTTATCTTGGTTATCTTCATCTTCACCATTATAATTATCCCCAAAAACTTCTTTTTTTACTTCCTCTTTAATCTCTTCAAATAATTCTGGATTATCATCAAAATATTCTGAAACATTTTGTGTTCCCTGTCCAAGTCGAATATCGTTGTATGAATACCATGATCCACGTTTATCAATTATATCATTATCCACAGCTAAATCTATAACTTCATTTGTTTTTGAAATTCCTTTACCAAAAATTATATCTACTTTGGTTATTTTAAAAGGAGGTGCCAGTTTATTTTTTACAATTTTTATTCTTGCTCCATTACCAACTTTATCATTTCCATCTTTTATAGATCCTGACCTTCTAATTTCTATTCTAACAGATGTATAAAATTTAAGAGCATGTCCACCGGTTGTAGTTTCAGGATTACCAAACATAACACCAATTTTCATTCTTATCTGATTTAGAAAAATCAAAGATGTTTTAGTTTTATTTATTATACCGGTTAATTTCCTTAGAGCCTGTGACATTAATCTTGCCTGTAATCCAATATGAGAATCTCCCATTTCACCTTCAATTTCAGCTCTGGGTGTTAAAGCTGCAACTGAATCAACAACAATAACATCAATTGCCGAGCTGCGAACAAGTGTTTCAACAATATCAAGTGCCTGTTCTCCATTATCAGGTTGTGATACTAAAAGATTGTCTATATCCACCCCAAGCTCTCTTGCATATTTAGGATCAAGTGCATGTTCAGCATCAATAAAAGCAGCAACACCACCCATTTTTTGTGCCTCTGCAATTATATGAAGTGCCAGAGTTGTTTTTCCTGAAGCCTCAGGTCCAAATATTTCAGAAACTCTTCCCCTGGGTATTCCACCTATTCCAAGTGCATTATCTATTTTAAGAGACCCCGTGGGAATAGCATCTATATCTATATGAAAATCATCCCCCAGTTTCATTATAGTCCCTTTACCGTGATCTTTTTCAACCTGTTTTATTGCTCTTTTTAACATTTTTTCTTTACCATCATTTTTTGAAGCCATACAAACCTCCTTGCATTTAAACTTATTATAGATGTCAAATCTAAAAATTCAAGATTGATTTTTAAACTATATCCATTCTTGCTTTAGCATTTAATTTTAAAACATCTTCCTGATTTAGTGGGCCATTTTTTTTAAATAAAAAATACCCCAGAGAAGCAATCATAGCACCATTATCAGTACACAATTTAAGCGGCGGATAATAATAATCTATATTATTTTCTGTAGATATTTCTTTTATTTTGAATCTTAGAAGGCTGTTAGCTGCTACACCACCAGCCATAACAAGTGGAACTTTTCTCTTTTCTGTAATATATTTTTTGACCCTCATTGTAACCGATTCCACAGCAGCTTTTTGAAATGAAGCAGCAACATCAGCTTTATTATAACTATTTTTCTCTTTCAGAAATCTCCTTACAGCAGATTTTAAACCGCTAAAACTGAAATCATAGAAATTATTCTTAATAACAGGTCTTGGAAAATTGTACATATCCGGATTACCTTTTTTTGCAAGTTTATCAATGATTGGACCACCCGGATATCCCAATCCCAGCATTTTTGATACTTTATCAAAAGACTCTCCAATAGCATCATCAAGAGTTTCTCCTACTAATTTGTATTTATGATAATCTTTTACTTCAACCAGAGTTGTATGTCCCCCTGATACTATAATTCCAAGAAAAGGAGGGTTTATTTTGTCATGGGTCAAAATATTTGCAAAAAGATGAGCCTCAATATGATTTACGGGGATTAATGGAATATTTAAAATATAAGATAAAGTTTTAGCCGTGTTAAGTCCTACAAGAAGTGCTCCCAACAGTCCCGGTCCCTGGGTTACTGCAACTAAATCTATATCCGATAATTTAAGATTGGATCTGTTAAATGCTGCATTTAGCACTTCAAAAATCTTAATGATATGGTTCCTTGAGGCTACTTCAGGAACAACACCACCATATTTTTCATGAACTTTTTGTGTAAAAACCTCATTAACAACCAATTTCGTACCATCTTCAACGATACTAACAGAAGTTTCATCACATGAGGTTTCAATTCCCAGTATTAGCAAAACAAACTCCTAATATTTTGTTTCTTTATTTAAAACACTTAAAGCTTTTTTTACAAATTCATCATCCTGGATTAAATATTTTCTTCCCTCTTCATTATTATATTTTAAGGTAATTAATTTATACTTAATCCTATTATTAATTTCACCTTTAATTTTTTCAAATATCTTTTCCTTCCATTCAGGAACAGCTCTTTTAACAAGCTCTCTTAAAATTTCATCTTTAATAAATTTTTCTTCGAAATTGTAATTATTCTTTTCAAGATATTTAAGAAAATCATCGTATGGCTTGGGTGAAATTTTATAGTTTTTATCAATTTTATATTGTTTATAATTTTGTTCTGAGAATTTTGCAATGTAATCTTCAGATAATAACTCCATGAGCTGATAGGAAACCTTTTCTTCTTCAATCTCAAAATCAGGGCTAATCCCCTTTTCATCCACACAGATACCGTTGGGGGTGTAATAATAAGCCACTGTAACTTTTACTGATGAATCATCCTGTAATCTATATATTCTCTGAACAGAACCCTTTCCAAATGTTTTTCTTCCTATCAATGTTCCCCTGTGAAGGTCTCTAATTGCACCGGCAAAAATTTCTGAAGCACTTGCTGAACCTTGATTTATTAAAACTGTTAGAGGAAGTTCAGCATAGGGAGTATCTCCTGTTGCAACCTCTTCGTCAAGAATTTCATTATTTTTGCCTTTCGTATAAACAATTTTTTTACCCTCTTCAACAAAAAGATCTGTAATATTTGATGCCATTCTTAATAACCCACCTGGATTAAATCTTAAATCCAGTATCAATCCTCTCATTCCCTTTTTATCAAGTCTTGAAAGTGCTTCTTTCATTTCTTCAAGAGCTTTTTCATTAAAATGGGTTAACTTAATATATCCTATACTGTTTGATATCATGAAAGATGCTGAAACACTGTGGATATCAATCTTTTGTCTTTCAATTTTATAATGAATTATTTCATCAATATTTTTTCTCATTATTCCTATTTCTACCTTTGTACCAATCTTTCCTCTAATTCTTTTCATAATTCCATTTAAGGATATTCCAATAACTGATTCACCATCAACCTCAACAATTCTATCTCCTGCTGATAATCCTTTTTCAAAAGCAGGTGTACCTTCAATGGCAGAAACTATTACAATATAATCTCCTCTTTTGTCAATTCTAATTCCTATTCCACCAAAAGAACCTTCAAGATCTGAAATAAAAGCTTCTTTTTCATCAGGTGAAAAAAATGTTGTGTGATTATCCAGTGAATTTAACATCCCCCGAATAGCATTATAAGTTAATTCCTTGTTTTTTATCTCATTATAATTTACATAATCTTTTTCAATTATATGATGAACATCATTAATTAATTTTAAATTTTCAAAATAATCATTAACAGGAAAAATAATATTAATACTTACAATAATCAAAATTATTAATACTAAAAAATAACCTTTTTTATTTATCATTCTACCTCCTCTAAAAAACCCTTAATGAATTATAAATATTATAATCACATTTACAAGGTTATTTTCACTAAATAATTGTAA
>Ga0102934_1001346_pt1 | contig 17147 bp, 17 predicted proteins | sample SalPonR2_A_D1_MG_FD_78175 | JGI IMG/M metagenome (GOLD analysis project Ga0102934, IMG submission 78175) | Salt pond soil microbial communities from South San Francisco under conditions of wetland restoration - Salt Pond MetaG R2_A_D1_MG | ecosystem: Environmental > Aquatic > Marine > Intertidal... | reverse complement strand
TTTATTGTTGAGTTGTTAATATCTTTTTAAAAATGTGAAAAGTGTGTTAATATTTATTATAGAATAAGATTTTGAAATAAAATCATTTATGAAAAATAATAAAGAATTATGGCAATCTGTTCTAGCCAAAATTCAACTAAAAACAAAACAACCTAACTTCCGGGCTTGGTTTAAAAACACCCGTATAATAGAGAAAAACGACGACACTTTAACTATTTCTGTTTCTAACAAATTTTCACGGGATTATCTAAAAAAACATTATACTGATGAAATTTTAGAGGTCATTAAAGATATTGATCCAAAAATTAAGAAAATTCAGTATAAAACAGAGCGTCGAAAAGAAAAAAAAGAAAACCCTTCTTTTGAAAAAGTTAATCAAATTAGTTTTAAAGACCTTAAAAACACTCAAGAAACGAACTTAAACCCGCGATATACTTTTGAGGAGTATGTTGTTGCTCCTTTTAATGACTTGGCGCACGCCGCCACTTGGGCTATCACTAAAGATTTGGGGAATGTTTATAACCCCCTTTTTATTTACGGTGATGTTGGGCTTGGAAAAACCCATTTATTACAAGCGGCAGGAAATAAAATTAAAAATCAAGACGAAAGTAAGAAAATAAAATATATTCCCGCCGAAAAGTTTGTTTCTCAAATTGTTACTTCTATTAAGAATCACAATATTGAACAATTTAAATCAAAGATTAAGTCATTAGATCTATTAATTGTTGACGATGTTCATGTTTTTGCTGGAAAAGATAAAACGCAGGAAGAATTTTTTCATATTTTTAACTCTTTGTACGAAAATAATAAACAGATAATATTATCTTCGGATCGCCCCCCTTCTTCTATTCCAACCTTAGAAAAAAGGTTAAAGTCTCGTTTTGAAGGAGGCATGATGGCTGATCTGGGTCGGCCTGACTTTGAAAGCCGTATGGCGATATTAGAAGTTAAAGCTCAAAGTAAAGATATTGATTTAAATAATAAAATTTTAGAATATATTGCCTCTAATATCCAAAATAGTATTCGTGAATTAGAGGGAGTTTTAAATCGTATTAAAACCTACCAAGACCTTCATAATGAAAACCTTAATTTAAATAAAATCAAAAAACTATTAAAAGATTTAGTTCATTCGCCGGCTAAAATAACAACAAAAGAAAAAATACTCGACACGGTTTGTAATTTTTATGACATTGAAAAAGAGAAAATATTTTCTAGTAGTCGAAAAAAAGAATTTTCTCATCCTCGACACGTTGCTATGTATTTATTACGAGAGGAATTAAATAAATCTTACCCAGCAATTGGTGAATTTTTTAGAGGACGAGATCATACTACAGCAATTTATGCTTTTAAAAAAATATCTAAAAAAGCCGAAAAAGAAAACCAACTATCAGAAGAAATTAACTTAATTCGTCAACGAATTTACTCGGGATAACTTGATGATAATTCATTAATAAGTTGTTGATAAAAAGAGAATAAAAACACCTTTATTATTTTTTTAGAAAGTTATTCAGAATCCATTAAGAAAGTAGTTACATTTTTATTAACAATTTGGTTTAACTTTAGTTTAATAAATTCAAGATAATAGATAGTTGTTAACAGAATTCACAGTCCTAATAATAACTATTTATTTAAAATATAAATATTAATTATAATTATTATGCGAGCCGAAACACTTAAAGAAAAATTAAATAAAGGAGTTGGAGTTGTTAGAAGAAGTATCGGGAAAACAACTAACCTTCCAATTTTAGAAGGAGTAAAAATAAGTTTCCAAAAAAACTTCTTATGTTTGACTAGTACTAATTTAGAAATTGCCACGCAGTGGTGGATTTTATCTGATATTAAAAAAACCGGGGAAATTGTTGTTCCGGCTAAAATATTAGCTAATGTTATTGGTTCTACTAAAGAAAACAAAATAAATTTAGAGGTTAAGGATAATAATTTAACTATTAAAGACAAAAAAAATAAAACTGTTATTCAAGGACTAGAAAAAGAGGATTTTCCTGTTATTCCAGAAGTAAATAAAGATTCGAAGAAAAAGATTGTTGTTAAGAGTGAAAAGATAAAAGACGGTTTATCAAAAGTAGTTAATTGTGTAGCTTCTTCTAATATTAGACCAGAAATTTCGGGAGTATTAATGAATTTTTCTAAAAAAGAATTAACTTTAGTTGCTACTGATAGTTATCGTTTAACAAGAAAAGAAATTTCTTTAGATTCTAAAAGTCCGGTTAAAGAATCAGTTATTCTTCCCCAGGAAACCGCTCAACAATTGATAAATATTTTAAGTCAAACTCAAGGAGAACTAGAGATTTATATTGACGATAATCAAATATTATTTGAAATGAATATGGAGGAAACTGATCACCCACAATTTCAACTTACTTCTCGATTAATCGAAGGTCATTACCCAGATTACGATTCTATCATTCCAAAAAAAGGTGAAATAACAATTAATGTTTCCCGAAACGAATTATTAGATCAAGTAAAAACAACAAGTATTTTTAGTGGAAAAATTAATGAGATTAAATTCATTATCGAAAAACCTAAAAAAGGAAAAATTCAAATCGAAGCGATGAATTCTAAATTTGGACAAAGTGAATCTAGTGTAAACGCTCAAATAAAAGGTGATCCAATAAATATATCTTTTAATCATCGTTATCTAAGTGATGCTTTAAAAACAATTTCCACTAAAGATATAGTTATTCATTTAATAGACGACGAAAAACCGGCTTTAATTAAACCGGTTGATGATGATAGTTATTTGTATGTTTTAATGCCCTTAAAAGCCACTTAATAAGCTTCTAAAGCAGCTTTGAAGAACTTATTCCATAGAGAGCCAGCGGTACTTACCGCTGGTTTGTCTATCATTGGTTCCTGGTTATTATTTCCAACCCAAGCTCCAACTAACAACTCTTTATTATAACCAATCGTCCAAAAATCTTTATAATTTTGATTAGTTCCTGTTTTAGCGGCAACATTATGTTTTGGTATATATAAATTAGAGTTATAACCAAACATAGGGGCGCGAGCTTCTTCACTAGATAAAACACTAGTGATTTGTTGAGCGCTTTCAGTTGTTAAAACTTTTCTTTTTGTTTTATTTTTATTGTTTTGAAAAATAACGTTTCCTTCTTTATCTTCTATTTTTTTAATAAAAACCGGGACAACCTTTTTTCCTTCGTTTGGAAAAACTCCGTAAGCACTTGTTATATCTAATAACGTTACTTCACCCGAACCTAAAACAATTGATGGTAGTTTCGGTATATTAGTATTAATGCCACATTTTTTTATTAATTCAACACTTTTATTTAATCCCGCTAAATTTAATAAAACCTTTACCGAAGGAACGTTTAAAGATTGAGCTAAAGATTCTTTTAAAGTTACTTCTCCACGAAATAATTCATCATAATTCTGAGGAATATAATCATCTTCTCCCCATTTTCCGAAATTAGTTTTTTCGTCAATTACTGTACTTGTTGGAGTGTAACCCTCTTCGAAAGCAGCGGCGTAAATAAAAGGTTTTAAAGCGGAACCCGGTTGTCTTTTTCCGTTAATAGCGACGTTAAATTGAGGGGTAAATAAGCATTCATTTTTTTCTAAAGAACAACCCTTTGGAAAAGAACTAGTAGCAAAATAATCTTTAGAACCAACTAAAGATAAAACACCACCGGTATTAGAGTCGAGAGCAACAACTGAACCATTATGAACATTATATATTCCCTGTCTTTTAATTTCTTTAAAAACTAACTCCTCAGCTTTTTCTTGAAGATTATAATTTAAAGTGGTGTAAACCTTTAAACCTTTTCTTTGTAGGTAACTTAAACCGTATTTATCAATTAGTTTTTCTTTAACTTTTAAAGTGAAATGAGGAGCTTTTAAAGGTTGTGACATTTTACCAAAATCAATTTCTTTTTGTTGGGCTTCTTTTAACTCTTCGTCACTAATATACCCCTCTTTATTCATTCTTTTTAAAACATAGTTCTGTCTATTTTTTAAAGCGTCAATATGTTGTCCGTGTGGAGAATAATAAGTTGGAGCTTTGATTATAGCCGCTAACATAGCGGCTTCTTGGAGATTAACTTCCGCAGCCGACTTATTAAAGAAAGTTTGACTAGCAACCTCGACACCATACATATTAGAACCAAAAGGAATTTGGTTAAGATACCATTCTAATATTTTTTCTTTTGAGTAACGACGATCTAATTCTAAAGATAAAACTATCTCTTTAGTTTTTCTTTCAATAGTTTTTTTATTAGTTAAAAAATAAGAACGAATAAGTTGTTGAGTGATTGTTGAGGCTCCTTGGCTTAATTCTCGTATTTTTAAATCCATTAAAATAGCCCTTATAATTCCTTGAAAATCAATTCCGGGGTGACGATAAAAATCATCATCTTCGGTAGCAATAACCGCCTCTTTAATGTAAGGAGAGATGTTATCTAAAGAAACAGTTTCTCTGTTTTCCGGGCTGTAAATAGTATGAAGAAGAGTTTCGCCGGTTTGATCATAAATTCTTGTTGGTTCCATAAAACGGCTTTCAAAATTTTCGGGACGAGGAAGGTCGCGAACGTAATACAAAAAAACACCCCCTCCAATAATAGCGATTAAAATAATTATTATTAAAAAAAACTCCCCTAATGACTTTATTTTATTTTTATCAATATTCATTATATATAATTGGATTTTTTACTATTTTTATATTACAATAAAAACAAATGAAAGTAAAAAAAGATTTCACTAAAATTAAAAATTTATTAGAAGATGAGCGAGTGGACGAGGTTGTTGTTAAAAAAGATTTAAAAAAGAAACTTAAACAAGATAAACCACTTCGAGTTAAGTTTGGGGTTGACCCAACTTTTAATACTCTTCATTTAGGACATACTGTTCCTTTATTTAAACTAAAACAATTTCAAGAACTTGGTCATCAAGTTATATTTTTAATTGGCGATTTTACGAGTCGAGTTGGTGATCCTAGTGGTCGTGTTAAGTCCCGCCCTATTTTAACTAAAGAAGAAATTGAGGAAAATATGCGGTCTTATAAAAAACAAGCTGCGAAAATTTTAGATATTAATAAAGTAGAAGTTCGTTATAATAGTGAGTGGTGGGAAGATATGGACCTTTCTAACTTTTTAAACCTCTTAAGAAAGATTACGTACAATCAAGTAATTAAAAGAGCGGATTTTCAAGAAAGAATAGAAAATGATCAATCTTTTACTATTCAAGAACTTATTTATCCTGTTATTCAAGGTTATGACTCTGTTGCTTTAAAAGCGGACGTAGAAATTGGAGGAACGGATCAAAAGTTTAATATATTAATGGGACGAAAAATCCAAAAACAATATAATCAACCCGAACAAAACGTTATTCTTTGTCCTTTATTAGAAGGAACTGACGGAAGTGATAAAATGAGTAAATCGAAAGATAATTTTATTGGAGTTACTGAAAAACCTAAAGAAATGTATGGAAAAATTATGTCGATTCCCGACAAAGTAATGTCTCGTTATTATAATCTATTAACGAGTTTATCAAAAAAAGAAATAAGCAACAAAATGAATGAACATCCACGAAAAGCAAAAGCTTTTTTAGCGGAAACTATTACGGCTTTCTTTTATAGTTCTTTTAAAGCTAAAAAAGCGGCTAAAGAATTTGATAAAGTTTTTAAAAAACAAAAAAACCCGGACGATGTTCCGGTTAAAAAAATAAAGGCGAAAGAGATGGGTATTTTGGATTTACTAGTTAAGTTAAATTTAACCTCTTCTAAAAGTGAAGCGCGACGATTAATTAACCAAAAAGGAATTCGAATTAATGGTGAGGTCCAGAATGATAAGTATAAAAAAGTTAAAATTAAGAAAGGAATGATTATCCAAAGAGGAAAAAGAAAATTTGTTAAGATTTCTTAAACTTCGGTTTTTCTAAAAACTTGTTTTGTATTAAGTAACATAAACCCAAAGCAATAGCATCCGCGGCATGATTAGGTCGCGGTATTTTTTTTAACTTCAAAAACTTTTTAATTGTTTTTTGAAGATCACTTTTTTTAGCTTTTCCGTAGCCAGTTACGGTTAGTTTTACTTCCGGCGGACTAAATTCATAAATAGGAATATTATTATTATATAAAGTAAATAAAGTTACTCCTTTTGCTTGACTTACAGAAATAGCTGAACCTTTGTTTCGAAAAAAATAAAGAGCTTCAATAACAGCGACATCGGGCTTGTATTCATCGATAACCTCTTTAATCTCTTTTTGTATTTTTGCGAGTCGGTAAGCTTCTTCTCGACCGGGCTTAGTCTTGATACTTCCGTAATCTAAAACCTCCGGTTTGTTTTTTAAATTGGTGTCAGTTTCTAAAATACCGTACCCGGTAGAAGCCGTTCCTGGATCAATACCTAAAATAATCATTATTTAATATTGGTAAAAACTTCCTGGACAGCGGGATTATCATCTAGTTCTTCCATTATTTTATTAATTTTTTCTTCCTGCTCTTCGTTAACGGAAGTAGTTTCCTTAGGAACCCATTCAATATTAGCTTCTTTAATTTTAACCTCTTTTTCTAGAGATTCGCGGACCTCTTGGAGTTCTTTGGCATTAGTGTAAATTAAAATTTCTCCTTCGTCTATTTCAATATCTTCGGCACCCGCCTCAATAGCCGCTAATTCAACTTCTTCTTTATTGTTGTCTTTAGGTATAATAACGATAACTCCTTTTTGCTCAAAAGACCACTTTACGGCGCCCGAAGCGGTTAGTTTCCCTCCCTTCTTTTCAAGAGTTTGTCTTATTTTATCGCGAGTTCGATTTTTATTATCGGTAATTCCTTCAATAATAAACTTAACCTTAGCCGGACCAATAGCTTCGTAACGAACCTTTTCTAAAGAACCCTCTAGTCCTTTTCCGGTTCCGCGATCAACCGCTCTTTCAATATTATCAGAAGGCATATCCGCGTCTTTCGCTCTATCAATAGCAGATTTTAGTTTAGGATTTGTCTCCGGGTCACCACCTCCTTCGCGAGCAGCGATGGTTATTAAATTAGAAAGTTTAGCAAATTTTTTGCTACGAGCTTTGTCTTTTGATTGTTTTTTATGTTTTATTGTTGACCAATGTGAATGTCCACTCATAATTTAATTTTTAAAATAATAATTCCGTTAATAAAAGCAATTATAATTGCTGGTAAAATAATATTTAAAAGACTGTTTTTTTCGGGCGATTGTTTTCCAAAAATATTTTTACCTGATTCTATTTTATCACCACTTTCTGCTTTTTTAAACTCCCCGCTTAAATAAAAATCATTTTTATTAGAAAGGGTGTTTATATATAAGTCTTCTTTTTTTCTTTTTAAAACTTGATAAGGGGCGGGGTTTTTAGGAAAAAGGTTTTTTAAAAAGTATTGGTTTTTTCCGTCTCCCCAACCAACAGCATCAACTATTTTATTCTTATTATTGATTAAAGCAACACTGTTGTTTTTCGATAGACTAGCTTTACTTTTTAAGTCGGCGTCGGGAAAGTATTCACTATTTCCCCAAACTAAATATTTATGAGAAGGAATTATTGTTTCTGAAGGAAAAAGGCGAATAGAATAACTTTTCCCGGTCGAACTTTTCTTTTTTAGTTGAAACCCCGATAAGTCTTGGGTGTGGTTTTTAGGGTTGTAAATTTTAATATAATCTTCGTTAGCGTTTTCTCCGGAGATTTGTATTTCGGTGATTAAAAGGTTGTTAGTTTGAGAAAAACAAAATAAAGGTATAAAAAAAGTTAACCCAATAAGAGTTAATAAAATAATTTTTCTCATAAAAACTTTAAAAATTAATCTTTTTGAGTAACCCGACTTAACTCTTTAAAAGTTGTTTTCTGCTTTAAAACCTTAACTAAGCCGTCTTGATACAAAGTAAGCATTCCTTGGCTTTCCATTTCTTTTCTGATCTCATTGATGGTCGCCGACTGATTAATAAGATTTTCCATTTTATCGTTAACTAATAAAGCTTCAAAAATCCCGACACGCCCCTTATAACCAGTAAAATTACAGTGTTTACAGCCGTCTGGATTAGCTCGAGAAATTTTAAAATCATTTTGATATAATTTTTTAATTTCCGTTGGAGCCTCTTTTAAACCTTTTTTAATCTCCTCTTTTTCTTCAGGAGTCGGTTCTTCTAAATGAGCACACTTAGGACAAACTTTTCTCAGTAATCTTTGAGCGATAGCTAAATTAATAGCCGGCGCAATATTCTCTTTAGAGGCTCCTAAAGATTTAAGACGAGCAATAGTTCCGGCGGCGTCGTTAGTATGTAAAGTAGAAAAAACAAGATGACCGGTTAAGGCTGCCTGGAGGGCAATATTAGTAGTTTCTAGGTTTCTGATTTCTCCCACTAAAACAACATCAGGATCTTGGCGAACGATTGATTCTAAACCAGAAGCAAAAGTGTAACCACGATCTTCATCAACTTGAGTTTGAATAACTCCTCCTAACTGATATTCAACAGGGTTTTCAATAGTGATAATTTTAATTTCGGGATTATTGATATTTTTTAAAAAAGCATATAAGGTTGTAGTTTTACCAGAGCCAGTTGGACCAGTGACAATAATCATTCCGTTGGGGCGACTAATTTCTTTAGTAAAGAGTTCGAATAAATCATCTCGGAGACCTAAGTCTTTAACGTCAATTAGGTTTTCCGGGTCCAAGATTCTCATAACAATTGATTCTCCGTGTTGGCTTGGAAGAAGGGAAGCCCTAATTTCAATTTCTTTTTGGTTTAATAAAATATTAAATCGTCCGTCCTGAGCTTGTTCGGTAACATTAAGCTTCATACTAGAAAGTAGTTTTATACGAGAAAGGATTTTATTATAAATTGCTTTAGGAAGAGTGGTTACTTTGTGTAGAACACCATCAACACGAATTCTAATTTTAACTCCTTTTTCTTGTGGTTCCAAATGAATATCAGATGAACCTAGTTTAATAGAACCTCCCATTAAAACACTAACTATTTGCGTAGTTGGAGATTTTTGCCGGTTATCAATGGTTTTTTTAAAATCTTTTATATGTTCAATTTCGTCTATTACTCCTTTGTAAAAATCTCTTTTTATTTCAACTCCTTTTTTATCTTTACTCATATTTTTTAATCAAGGTTAATAAGTATTTTTCAACAGACTTTAAATTATCTTCCGAATTAAAAATAATTTTATTATGCTTTTTGTTTGATTGATAACTAGAAGCGATTTTTTCTAAAACTTTTTCATTGTTACTATATAAAATTCCTTGAACCTTCTTTTCACCTTCATGAAGAATAACGAGATTTTCTAAATTAAATAATCCAGCGTGCAACTCTTTAACTATAATTTTAATCTTCTCTTTAAATTCTTTTTTACTTAAGGAGCTTAAATTTAAAAAGAAAAAATCATTTGGCCAAATTTGTAATTGACGAATAGACTTCTGTAAAACACTCAACTCTTCTCGATTATTAACTTCTACAGGATTAATAGCGTAAGCGAGGCTTTGATGTTCTAAAAGATAAGAAACGTCTTTTAAAACTTCGTTTGATTTTAAACTATCAATCATTAAACGGACTCCTTGAAGTAAATAAGCTCCCGGTTTCGAAGTTAAAATAGGAAACTCCTCGTCTTTAAAAAGATTAATTATCTGCATTGATAATGATTTATATTCTTCATCAACAAAGTTTACTTCCCCAAATAAACTATTGTCTTTTTGGTTGTCAATATTAACAACAGGAATCTTTTTATAATTATCTTGAAAATAAGGATGTTTTATATGGGCCGGGTTTTTCGCGCCAATAGTAATAAATAAATCGGGGTTATTATCGTAATCAAAACGAAACGAAAAGTCTTTTGGGTTAATACGTTTTTTTTGAGTATCAAAAAATAGATTAATTTTCCCGGATTCTTTATTATATTTTAACTGTTTAATGTGTTTTGAAGAAGGCGGGTTAATAACTAAAGAAGGTTCTTTAAAAGAAGGAGTCTCACTACCAAATTTTTGAAAATTTAAAGGGACGCGCCCAACGACGAGATTAACTTTCTGATTATTATTTTTTAAACTATAAAACAAAGCTAAGGCTGCGAAAATGCTGTCTTGCTTAAGAGAAGGAAAAATATAAACACATTCTTTGTGTTTTAATAAGTCGTGAATTTTTTTTGATAAACCGTTTTTCATGTTATAATAATTCTATGAAGATCGTTACTAACAATGTAAAAGAGACTCAAAAGATTGGTCAAAAAATTGGTCAAATTATAAAAAATATTTCTTTAAACCTTGATACAGCGCTCGTTATTAGTTTAGAAGGAGATTTAGGAGGCGGAAAAACATCTTTTATGCAAGGTTTTGCCAGAGGTTTAAGCCTTGATCAAAAAATATTAAGCCCAACTTTTATAATCTGCCGCCAGTACGAACTATCGGAGTCTTCTTTTGAATCTTTATATCACTGTGATTATTATAGATTAGATCAAGAAGAAAATAAAGAGGTTGGTTTCGATTCTTTTTTTTCTAATCCCAAAAATTTAGTAGTTGTTGAATGGGGAGATAAAATTAAACCAATGATTCCCGAGCAAAGCTTAACGATTAAATTTGATTTTAAAGAAAAAGAAAAACGAGTAATTACTATTATTGACTCTTTTAAAATTATTGACTCTTTAAATAATGAATCGATTAAATCTTAACTTAGAAGAAAAAGTTTTAATAATTGATGCTAATGCTCTTATTCATAAGTCCTATCATGCTTTGCCAAACAAATTAACCAACAAAAAAGGCGAGACAATGAACGCCGTTTTCGGCTTTTTCTCTATTTTTTTAAAAATTATTAGAGACCTCCAACCACAATACATTATTACTGCTTTTGACTCTCCGGGAAAAACCTTTCGGCATGATCTTTATAAAAAATATAAAGAAACTCGCCAAAAGACCCCCGACGAATTAATTGCTCAAATTCCAAAGGTAGAAAATATATTACAAAAAATGGGAATAGCGGTTTTAAAAAAGACCGGGATGGAGGCCGATGATATTATTGCTACTTTAGTTAAAAAAATTACTCCCGAAAAAGAGGTAGTTGTTTTAACGGGTGATCGGGATTTGTTACAGCTAGTTGGTTCCAAAACAAAAGTGGTTCTTTCTAAAACAGGCGTTAGTAATGTTGAGATTTATAATGAAAAAAAAGTTCGTCAAAAGTATCACAATTTAAACCCCGACCAGTTAATTGACTTAAAGGCTTTAGAAGGAGATAAAGCGGACAATATTCCCGGAGTTAAAGGAGTAGGAATAAAAACGGGTTTAAAATTATTAAAAAAAGCCTCTTCTTTAGAAGAAGTTTATTCTTTACTAGAAAAAGATAAGTTAGACATTAAGCCGAATTTAAAGAAAAAACTTCAAAAAAACAAAGAAATAGCTTTTTTAAGTAAAAAACTAGGGAGTCTTAAAAATGACGTTGAAATAGATTTTGAATTAGAAAAATATCCTCAAAAAGGTTATAATAAAAAGGAGTTAATTTCAATATTTAAATCAATGGGGTTCGAAAGCCTTGTTAATCGATTATAATTTTATGGAAGAAAAAAAACACTCTTCTTATTCTCCGCAAAAAGCTTTTAAAGAATTTTTAGAGGATAAAAAAATTCCTTATAATTCTTTATTAGGGGTTTATTTTGGAGCGTGGTTGGTTACTTTATTTACAGCTTTCTATAGTGGAGCGTTAAAAATATCCGCTTTATTTGGAAATATTTTTTCAATTGAGATTTTCTTTGTTTTTTGGTTGGTAATAATTGGAATTAGTTTTTATACTAAAAAAAGAGAGTTTTTATCAAAAGCTTTTGTTTATATTAATAATTTTATTTTAATCGGTTTATTCGCTTATATGATGCTTTTATCGCCGACTTTTTGGCCCCCAATGGCGGTCGAATTAGCTTTACTTTTATTATTAATATTAAATTGGATGGGGGCTAACCTTTACTCTCCGTGGGGGATATTAGGAACAGCGCTATTCTCTTTATTCTGGTTTGTTATTTTTGCAACTTACAACTTCTCAGTTTTTGAAACCCAAGCCCAAACTCTTAGTGCTGTTTATTTGTTAGTTTACTTTATCGTCCTTCCGGCGATGTTTTTCTGGAATAGTTCGCGGACGAAAAAATTTCTTTGGAAAGAGTTTCAACAAAAAGAACAATTAAAAGAAACTGCTCAAGTAACAAAAGTTCGAATTAAAGCGCGAACCCGTCAACTTCAACAGCAGGCTAAAAATTTGAAACAAGCGAATCAAACGAAATCCGAAGTTTTACGAGAGCGGATTGAAGAATTAGAGCGTTTTAAAGACGTAACCGTGGAACGAGAATTAAAAATGATAGAATTAAAAAAGAAAATCAAAGAACTTAAAGAAGAGATTAAAAGATTAAAAAACAATAATAATGAAAAATAATTCTTTCTCTTCGCAAATAGAAAAAAATGATTTAATTGAGAGTATTAAACTTCAAAAGAAAGTTCGAATTTTTCTTTTAGCGGGAATTTTTATTGTTTTATTTTATTTAAATTTTAGCGTCTTTTCGGATCTTTCTCTTCGTTTAGTAAGCGGGTTAGTAATCGCTGTTAATTTCATCTTTTTAGCTATTGGTAAGCAAGTTATTGATTTTCCTCAAAAACAGAACAGCGAAGATATTCGCCAGACTTTTATTAACATATATTGTTTAGAAGTAATTAGTTCAGCCTTATTTTTTTATGTTTTAATCCCTTTTACGGTTACATATTCTTTTCCTTTAATATATATAATTATTCTTTTCTTTAGCTTTTATTTAATTTTTACCCATTCTTTTCTTAAAGAAGAGGTTAGTCAAAGATTTTTATTTTTATTAACCTGGTTAATTTTAATACTTTTAACAATTACTTATTATAGTTCTTTTGAACCAGAAATAAGTTATAAAATATCACCGGCCTTTTTAAATCATTTCTTAGTTCCTATTATCTTAAGCACGGTGGCTATTTTTAGTATTAATTATATTGGCTTTTTCTTTAAGCAACGCCCGCAGCGTTTAACTAAAAATCTTAAAAAACTTAATCAAGGTTTAGAAAGAAGGCTTCGGGAAACAAAAGAAGATCTTTACGAGATGCAACAGAAAATTAAAGAACAAAAGCAAGTTTCTTTGATTAAAGAGCGGGCTCATAATCGTCAACTTAAAGAACTAGCCCAACAACTTCGTTATGAATTAGGAGGGGCCCCGCCGAAGAATAATGATAAAAATAATGATCGTCACCGAGACGGAATAAAGAAAATGAGCCAAACAACTAGCGCTCTTTTAAATATTCTTGAAGACAACGAAAAAGCACGAAAAACAGCCGAAAAGGAACAACGAAAAACAGCCGCTATTATCAATAATTTTGTTGACGGATTAATAACCTTAGACGAAAACAATAAGATTTCGGTTGTTAACCCGAAAGCAAAAGAAAAGTTTAATTTAAAAGATGTTAGCGGCCGGCCGATTAGCGTCCTGGAAGATAATGAATTAATGAAACCCATTTTAGAGGTAATAATGGAGGGTGATCAAATTAAGGAGGTTGAAAAAAGACGAATAGAGCTAGAACCCGAGACAACGATAGAAATAACAACGGTTTTAATTGGAGAAACACCCGCCGATCAGTGGTTAATTGTCTTAAGAGATGTCTCTCGAGATGTCTTAATTCAAAAAATGAAAACTGAGTTTGTAACCGTCGCCGCTCACCAGCTTCGAACTCCTCTTTCGGCGGTTAAATGGAGCTTAAGCATGTTAGAAGAAGCGGGTGATCTCAATAAAAAACAAAAGAAAATTTTAGAAAAAACTTATAAAAGTAACGAGAAATTAATTAATTTAATTAACGATTTATTAAGTGTTAGTCAAATTGAAGAAGGACGGTTTTTAGGAAAGACAAAAGAACAAAGCTTAATTCCGGTTGTTCGAGAGGTGATTGAGAATCACGAAGCGGAGTTAGAAAAAGAAAATATTGACTTACAGTTTAAAGTAAAATTAGCTCAGAGTGAAAAGATGCCGTTGGTCGAAATTGATCAGGAAAAAATGAAAATAGCTCTTGATAATTTAATTACTAACGCTATTAATTATAGCCCGGAAGGAGAAAAAGTTATGGTTTCTTTAGAACAACAAGAAGAAGAATTAAAGTTAATGATTAAAGATAACGGGATTGGAATTCCTAAAGAGCAACAAAAAAGAGTTTTCGAGCGTTTCTTTAGGGCGAAAAACGCACTTAAGAAAATAACCGAAGGAAGTGGATTAGGTTTGTTTATTACTAACAATATTATTGAAGCTCATAACGGTGATATTTGGTTTGAGTCAAAAGAGGGCCAGGGAACAACTTTTTACGTAACCTTGCCGATTAGCAACAAATAATGACAATTATGTTGATTTATGATATACTAAAGGCGTTAAAAAAGTTTGCATTTTGCGTAAGTTAAGTTTATTATAATAACTAGAGATGCCAAAGAAACAAATATTAATTATTGAAGACGAGGAAATTTTATTGGATGTTTTAGATAAAAAATTAACCCGGGCTAATTACGAAGTTTTAATTTCTAGAAACGGCGAAGAAGGTTTAGAGATTTTAAAAAAAGAACAGCCCGACTTAATATTATTAGACATCTTGATGCCGAAAATGGACGGATTTGAATTTTTAGAAAAAAAGAATAAAATAAAGAAAATTAAAGATATCCCTGTGATGATTGTTTCTAATTCGGGACAACCAGTAGAACTAAGTAAAGCTAAAAAACTAGGAGTGGATGATTGGATTATTAAAGTTAGTTTCGATCCCGACGAAGTTTTAGAAAAAGTCAAAAAAATATTTACTTCATAATAAAAAAATGTCTCAAAAAGAAAAAATATTAATTATTGAAGACGACGTTTTCTTAGGGGATTTAATATCAAAAAAACTCAAACAAGAAGGTTTTGAGGTAATTCACGCCACAGACGGCCAACAAGGAATTGAAAAAGCTAAAGAGACAAACCCCGATTTAATTTTATTAGACCTTATTCTTCCAGAAATGGATGGTTTTGAAGCTTTAAAAACCCTTAAAAGTACCGTGGAGACAGACAGTATCCCCGTTATTATTTTGTCGAACTTAGGACAAAAAGAAGATGTCGAAAGAGGTTTTGATTTAGGGGCTGATGATTACCTTATTAAAGCTCACTTTACGCCGGACGAGATTATAAAAAGAGTGCGAACTCCTTTAAAGTAATTTAAAAACATGCCGGAGATAGCTGAAGTTCAAACGATGGTGAATGACTTAAACCAAGAGGTCCGGGGACGGACCTTTCTTAATTTTTGGACTGATGCTCCAAAGTTAATTCGTCATCCGAAGGCAAAAAAATTTAATCAAAAAATAAAAGGAAAGAAAATTAAAAAAGCTCGTCGCCGAGGAAAAGTAATTATAGTAGAATTATCAAATGATTTACTTCTTCTCTTTCACGCTAAGATGACGGGTCATTTTTTACTAGGACAGAATTCTCTCGAAGAGAAGTTTAAAGATTATTATATACACGCCGCTTTTTATTTAGATAATAATAAAATTTTAGGGTGGACCGATCAAAGAAAATTTTCTCGGATTGAGTTGTGGTCTAAAGAAGAAAAAGATAAAATTGACTTGTTACAAAATTTAGGACCGGAGCCTTTAGAAGTTTCTTTCCAAGATTTTTATAAGATTATTCATAATAACCGTTCCCAAATTAAGTGTCTTTTATTAAAACAAGATCAGATTGTCGGAATTGGGAATATTTACGCTAGTGAAATATTATGGGCGGCCAAAATTCACCCCGAAAAGAAAGCGAGTGACTTAACACGTAAAGAGGTAAAAACTCTTTATGAAGAAATGCAACGTATATTAGAGGAAGCTATTAAGTTACGAGGAACAACAACAGCGGAGTTTCGAGATATTAAAGATAAAAAAGGACAATACGTTAATAAACTACAAGCCTATCACAAAGATGGTGAAAAGTGTTCTCGTTGCAAGAAGTCAATAGTAAAGAAAAAAATTTGCGGAAGGTCAACGTTCTTTTGTCCGCAATGCCAAAGCAAATAAACTATATGATTATTCTTCTTCACGGCTTAGACCGTTATAATATTTTAAAAAAATGGACGGAAATTAAAGAAAAGTACCGTAATAAAAACAACGGTGAGAAACCGTTAATTTTTAATGCTAATAATAAAGATTACGAAGAGTTTTCAGATTTATTAAAACAAAAATCGTTTTTTAATAAAAAGCGCTTAATTGCCGTTCAGTCTTTATTTAAAAATAAAAAAATTCTTCAGGATTTTTGTGAGAATATTGAAAAACTTAAAGAATCAGACGATGTGATTGTAGTCTTTTTATTTCGTCAGAAAAATAAAACCAATGACAAGACAAAAAAATTACTTAAAGCTCAAAGGAAGTGTTTAAAAACAATAAAAAAGCATAGCCAAAATGAAGAATTTGGTTTATTGTCTAACCGAGAAATAAAAACATGGGTTAAAAGAAGAGCCGCCGAACTAGAGCTTTCTTTTACTTCGCAAGCTTTAACTCTATTTATTAACTACAATGACAAGAATTTATGGAGTCTCGAAGAAGGTTTAAATAAATTAAATGGTTTTATTAAAAAAGGAGACGTAACAACAGAGATTATTAACGAGTTGTTTACTCCCTCTTTTGAAACAACGGCTTTTCAAGTGGTAGACGCTATTAGTGACAAAGATAAAGAAAAATATTTAGAGCTTATTAATCAATATTTAGAACAAAACAAATCTCCTTCCCGCCGTTTTCAGCTTTTAGGAGCAATTGCCTTTCAGTTACGAAGTTTAATAACAATTAAAGATTACATTCAAAAAGGTAAAGATTATTCTTATGTTAGTAAAAAATCGAGTCTTCATCCGTATGTGGTTAAAAAATTGTATTCTCGAACGCAGAATTTTAATATGGAAACACTAAAAAAGATCTATCACGAGTTATTTATGATAGACCTTAAAATTAAAGTCGGTGAAATTGAGCCTGATTTTGGACTCAATTTATTAATAACAAAAATTTAGTCTTTTTTAACCAACTTAGTAATGCGCGATTTCTTTCGAGAAGCTTTTCCTTCTTTAATAGCGTTTGTTTTAGCGGCTTTATCAATAGCCTTATAATAATCAGAAAGCATTTCTTGGGCTTTCTTTTTTTTATTATCTTTAA
>Ga0102934_1001344_pt1 | contig 17159 bp, 20 predicted proteins | sample SalPonR2_A_D1_MG_FD_78175 | JGI IMG/M metagenome (GOLD analysis project Ga0102934, IMG submission 78175) | Salt pond soil microbial communities from South San Francisco under conditions of wetland restoration - Salt Pond MetaG R2_A_D1_MG | ecosystem: Environmental > Aquatic > Marine > Intertidal... | reverse complement strand
GATTGATGTATTAGTAGCAAACAATACTGAATGTAGAGCAAGTGCTGGAGATTGTGATATTCCTGAAGTATGTAATGGAGTATCTCCATTATGTCCAGTGGATATAGTAGCAGTCAATGGTACATCTTGTAGACCTGCTGTTGATCTTTGTGATGTTGAAGAAGTATGTAATGGTGTTAATGTAACATGTCCAATAGATACAGTAGCAGTCAATGGTACATCTTGTAGACCTGCTGTTGATATTTGTGATGTTGAAGAAGTATGTAATGGTGTTAATGTAATATGCCCTATTGATATGTTTGAACCAATGAGTAAAGTATGTAGACCTGCTGTTGATAATTGTGATGTTGAAGAAACATGCACTGGTATTAATACAACATGTCCAATGGATGTATTTGCAGTGAATGGAACAATGTGTGACGATGGTGATGCTTGTACTGATCCAGACACTTGTGATGGAATCGGTAATTGTGTTCCTGGTTCTATGATTGGTTGTGATGATACCAATTCTTGTACAGATGATATTTGTGATATAACAATAGGATGCGTATATACTCCTTTAATCAATGGAACGTTGTGTGACGATGGTGATGCTTGTACTACAAATGATACTTGTAGTGGAGGTACTTGTATCGGTACAATATTACCTCCAATTGTGATTGATTGTGGTATTTTTGAATGTCTTGCTGGTAACTACACAATGACAGGACAAGATGCTTCCTTCTGTGATGATGATATGAATGAATGTACTCAAGTATTGTGTGATATGGGTATATGTGTTAGTAACACTACATTATTAGATGGTGCATTGTGTGATGATGGAAAGAATTGTACACTTGGTGACATCTGTATGAGTGGAGATTGTATTCCTGGTGTTGATATCTGTCCTGATTGTATTGTACGAGCAGGTAGTGATGCATTTACTGTTGCCATTACAGACATCGACTTTTCTATTCAACCTATTCCTACAGGATTCTTTGGTCCTGGTTCTGATCCATTTACTATGCCTGTATCTATGGTTGGTGATGGTGTGAACTTTATTGATGGTGCAATTGCTGGTAATGTAGATACTATTGTTGAGAGAAAGACAGATGCTAATCTTATGCTTCCTGGTGGTTCCGATACAATAGATATTGAAATAGTAGCACTTTCGTTAAGATCTATTGCTCCTATTACTGTTACATTTGCTACAATACCAAGCGCTGAAATGTGGAATCTTGATTGTCAATTATCTCCAAATGTAACCCAACCTTTAGGTACAATGCAAATTACAGCTTCCAACTGTACTTGTGATGAGGGTGGACTTTTTACCACAACATTTATTAACCCTCAACGCCTATTCTGTATATTGACCAGTACACTTAATAATACACTCACTATTGATAATGTACCAATTATGTTACTACCAAATGTGGACATGCATTGGTATCCTGAGTCGCCAAACCCACCAGATACAATTTCTCTCATTAATAATCCTACTATCATTGATCCATTCGATACTGGTATAGTAGAACAAGAACTGATCCCATTCTGCGGAGATTTCTATCCTGGAGTAAGATTCGATAAATGTAATGATACATGTGAATTGGAATGCTACATGAACACTGATTGTGATGATGGATTAACATGCACAACTGATACTTGTGTATCTCCTGGACAATGCTTTCATACCTATGACCAACCTACCCTCGGAAATAGTTGTTATACTGGACCTATAATAACTAGAAATGTTGGTATTTGTAGAGATGGTGTCTTATCATGTGAAGAACCAAGTGGCGCCATTGTATGTAAGGGCGAAATTACTCCACTCGGATTTGATATGGCAAATGATGGTGTAGATACTGATTGTGATGGAATGGATTAAAAAGTTAAATAAAAAATCGAATATTATATTTTATTTAGTCAATGATTTTATTAGTTTCTCAAGATTGTCTAAACGATAGTAATAACCTATTACTTCAGCTTTTTTTCTTAGTTGTCTGTCAGGGTGATTAAAAGTAAGTGTCGATTCTACTGAAATATTTATGTAGTACAAATAATTATCTTTTACCAAAATTTTATGTATTTTGGTCATACTTGGTAAAGTGGTATCATCAGATTTATTTTGTATATCATCGATTATTAAATTGGTTATGTTTTGATCATCAAATAAAGATTCTCTTAGCTGTTCCACTTTGAAACTATCTTCAAAAATTTCATGATAAAGAAATGAAATATTTTTATGTATAATTTTTTGATTTTTCAATCCATTGCAAATAGCATTAATGTATCTCAATCCTAACGTATAGCGTGGAATATATTTTTTCTCTTGTATATATTCTTCCATTAATTTTAAAAACTGCCAGTCATATAATTCAAATGGCCCATTTGTCAAGCGCGTTTGGTGTTGAAATGCTTTTTTCTCTTGCATTGAACTTTGAAGTTTTTTATAATCTTTCAAACAATAACAATAACCTTCTATTTTCAGAAATCTTTTAAATGTGTCAGAAGAACAATTAACTGGTCCATCTTTATGTGTTGTAATATGAATGTTTATATAATATAAAACGTTTTCTTTGACAAAAATTTTATGCAAACATCCAAAATTTGAATCTATACCACTATAAAAACTACTAATCTCATCAATGATATATTTATTGTTTGACAGTTTTTTTGCAACATATTCGAAACTAAATGGGCGCTCATAGTTTTGTACAAAATTTCTATGACACGAACTACACATAAAGTCTTCTTCGTATTTAAAGAAAAAGGGATGATATTCAATGTTTTGCTTATTCAATGCATTTAAAAATTTATTCACACATTGCAATTCATCATCTCCCTCCACAAACAGCTCATTATTATATGCTATGAACATTTTGAGAAAATCCCATCCAAAAAAATCATTGTTCATACTTTTTATGTATTTTGTAATCAAAAACTAATGATTTAATTTTTGTTTTTTATTTTGCTGTTCACAATCCATAACAACACGTTTAATATTTGAGTATAAATTATCTTTTGATACTTATACTTAACAACCAGAGAATGCGCAGAAAATTAATTTAATTTTTACTTACAAAATATACTTTTATTTTAACAAACCAAATTGCAATATCAAAAAGTTAGCTCTGAAATTTTGTTACTTTTTCTGAACAAAAAAAACATTTTTTTTCATCAAAAACTTTTCTTGCACATTGAACACAATATTTATGAAGACATGGTATTGCTTTTAAAATTTGTATATTTTCGTTACATATTTCACAGGGTTTTTGTATTCTTGTATCTCTCATTGGTGGAACATACTTATCCAGCTCCGAACAAAAAATTGTAGTTCTTAATATTTCTAAGACGAATAAAAACAGGAAAATTAGCATCAAATAAAATAGATGACGAGCATATGCTTCCTCAGCATTATATCTCTTTGGATATTCAGGTAATTGATAAGAATCATTATCATCACAATCTAGTACTTCAGCTAAATGATCAGAATGAATATGATCACAATCTAGTACTTCAGCTAAATGTGTCTCACTAGAATAATAACTGATACCTTTATCTTCACAGATTACATTAAATAAAACTAATATAATGAATGTAAAGTTTAAAATAAGCCTCATCTTAAGATTACTTTTTATGTATATTTACTTTTTAGAATAATTTTCTAAAAGACTCAACAAAAATTTAGTATTATTTTTACTAAAAACATAAAAAATGCCCATCTGTCAATTTTGCAATGGAGATAAATTTAGCTGCAAATGTAAAAATTTTATGAAAAAGTGTAGCGACTGTGGTAATGTAACGACTGAACATATCTGTCATCAATGTGTTTCAAAAAAAGCAATAAAAGACAAACCTCGTACATGTCAAATGTGTAATAAAGGTGATATGTTGGTTACATTTAACAGCCAAACACTATGTTATAAATGTATGAATAACCTAAACAGTCAAAAAAATATAATACAAAACACTCAAGAACCCACAACAGTTAACAATGATGGATGTACAGAATGTGAGAGCAAAATTTGTCAATGTACTATAAAGTGTGATTTTTGTCATAAAATACCCGATAGAGTAGATATATTTTACTCTTTTGATAACTGGGTGTGTGTAGATTGTTCATTTGATGTCTATTACAAATTCGACCAAAATCACAATGTTTTAATCACAGAATTGTACTCCGACCAAACATGGAGACCAATGATAGAAGTTAGAAATTACCTCAAAAACACAAAAGATGAGAATATAATAGAATCCAAAACAAAAACAGTAATAAATGATACAAAAGGTAAGTTTTGTGAGCTTTGTTTTGAATTTGGTCCAGTACGTAAATTAAAAAATAGATATATATGCAACAAATATCCATCATGTATTGCAGGGATTGTCATGAAAATGAGCTGTAATACATGTAAGAAATCATTTGACTACTATCCAGATATAGTTATTGGTAAAGAAGCGTTTTGTTGGGGATGTTGTAACGATACATATTATATTCTAGACCAAGATAAAAGTCCATTTCGCTTTGGTATACTAGATGAAATGTTATACAAAGATTTTGAAATGCTTGCAAAATATTGTATAAAACACAGAACTAAATATAGCCCTATTCAAATTGCAAGTATCTATATATTTACAAGAAAAGTTGAAAATAAGCAAATCAAAGATTTATTTGTTCGTGATCAATACAAATGTGAAAAAAGTGAAAAATGTTCAAACTGTTGTACTCATGACCTAAAAGACAGTATAAGAACTGGTTCTCAAATATTCTGCACTAAATGTTCTGGTAACTTGTATTATAGATACATTCAAAAAGACCTCATACAAATAATATCTACTAAAAATAATGATTCTAATTTATTAAGCAATATTAAACATATTCCTGAGAATTTTAGACCAGACAGTTGCTTTTACGAGATTGAAGACGATATATCTAGTCCAGAAAGATTTTCTTTTATGTGTTCATCTGACTATGTACCAAGTACTCCAACTGTCTTATCATCTGACTGTGAACTGGAAGACCCAGAATCTGTTACAAACAATTCAAATTCTCACGACGATAAAGAATCCTTATATTTGCTTTCTGACCACTTTGATAAGTTAGAAGAGGATAAAAAAAAAGGTAATGGTAAAAAAAAATATTGCGATAAAGTTTGTAACGTATGTTTAAGTATCTTAAAAGACGGACATTGTTCAAATTGTTTGCAAAAAGATCAACAAATACTAAAGAGAAAACATAAAACAAGGATGCTACAACAAATTTATGATAAAGATAACCAGAAAAAGCACAAAACAAAAATATCACAACAAATTTATGATAAAAACAATAGAAAAAACTATGTAACAGGAATGTCACAACAAATTTATGATAAAGATAACTAAAAGAAGCACAAAACAAGAATGTTAAAATAAATTTATCATAAATAAAATGTTTTATTAATTTTTTTATAAATACATACAAGATGAAGTTTATTTGTGATTTTTGTTTGAAACCAACAGAGGAAACATTCAAATTATATTTTGACAATTTCTATATGTGTGGTGACTGTGTCGAAAAAAATTCAACAGCAGGTTGTCTCATTGTTGAAAAGTGCTTTGATTGTTCGGGTTTTGAGTGTGAAAAAAATTGTAAAAAACAAAATATTGAGAAATTAGTTGATAGAACAAGAATGAAACAAAGCTTATATTATCCAAAACAACAAAACACATATCAATCACATTTTTGTAATTATTGTTCTAAACAAATGGAACGTGCTCTCCGTAAGACTGATAAGTCAGATTATATTTGCAAACATTGTGCTAAATCAAAAATTGATCAATCGGCGATTAAAAAAATAGAACCTGTTCAACTTACTTTTATGGATTGGATACATCAAATTATCTTTAACTCTTCTAAATAAATTTTATTCTGCAAATACATACAACATGAAGTAGATTTGTGACCATTATTTTAAAAACATCAAATGCTATATCGAAATACTAGAAAATAAAGATATATGTGATGTTTATCGTGATATTTTTTGCGTGTTTCAAACATATTGAAATAGTGGTAGGTTCCAATCTACAGCTATATGATATATGGGTTGTTCAAACCTAATGTGATCATATAATGAACCGATATATTTGGTTTCTTCCATATACAACATACTTTTTATGTATGTGATAATTTGTAAATACATGAATAGTGACATTATTCAAAAGTTTTTTGAAAAATACACTGCTATCAAATGCGTGCAAATAAAATACGATAATGATGGTAAAATAAGTAAGCAAGAGCATATAGATTGCAGTAAATGTGAGCAATATATACCACAAATGATAAAAATTGCAACAACAAAAGAATCGATAGATCGTGTAGCTGGTTTCATTAGATACGAAACAGATGAAGCAGATTTGGAAATTTCTGATAACACCAATGGATATTATAGAGTTACTTATGATGAAAAATCAAAAAATACAGGTGTTGCAGTTTTTTATAAAAAATAAATTATATTTTTCAATTACATAAAATGTACGTTTGTAATCTTTGTAACAGAATAACTGAAAGTAATACAGAAAGTTGTGATTACTGTAACAATAACTATATTCGTAAACCAGGCAGAGTATCAAGAATGATGGTAAGTTCATATGACCATAAACCTTCACTAAATGGTAGACCAATGATCGAACCAAAAAATCTATCTGCATCTTATTTTTCTGAAAATAGACAAAAGATTGACACAACAAAAAATCCATTCGAATAAAATATTTTATTTAGAGATGATCCTTAATATATTTATCAGGTACTACTTTTTGAAGTCTTTTACTGTCATTCATTGTTTTCATCAATCTAATGTGATCATCTTGTGTTAGTTTATGTCTGATTCCTTTGTATACAGCATAATAATGATCATCTTGAAACTCGATAATAAAAGGGTGTTCACTATTAGTTTGGAACACAGTTGATCCAATTACACTGTTTACCAATAAGCAATCAGTATTGTTCATATCCCTTTCTTTCAATATTTCTTTAACACGTTCACATTCTTGTTGTGTCTTTTTTAGTTCACTTGTGTAATTATACACCTGATCACCCTCATTATCTCCATAAGTATTGTAAATATACATAAACTCTTCACAATAATTGTCTCTCTTTTCCATATCTTGTTCAGTTGCTAAACAATGTACATAATATAGATCATAAGATCTGCCCCATTTACAGCATTCAGTATCTGCTTCGACAGCATAGTTACATTCAAGTATATAATTCAGTATGTATTTAAAGTCTTTGCTAAAATGATCTGATTCTTGTATCACCTCATTTAGTGCTTTCAAGTAAAATAGACGTATAACTGTCTTGTAATCCAAGAACTCGCAATGCAAGTGTCTGATAATAATATATATTAAATGTAAACATTCAACTGGTGGTATATTTTTGACTTTTTGTCTGTAATATGGTGCTGCTAACGGATACCCTGCAAGGATTGCTTGAATTTCAGACATTTTATGTTTCTAAAAAGAAAAAATTATTTGATTGTAAATATACAATTTATATACTTGTTCCAAACAATAAGGCGTTATTATTTCAGGAATAAAATTTTCTTCATCGGATGATGAATCCTAAGTATCATAATCATAAAAATTTTGTGACATTACAATTTGTATTTATTATAAATTTTACAATTAATTATATTCATTAACATTATTTACATAAAATATGAGACTTTGTTCTGTCTGCTCAATAGATATTACTGGGCTAAATGAACTAGAGTATCGTTCACTGTGTATCAATTGTAGCTCTAATAAAAATGAAGCATCGTCATCACATGTTTTAGGTCCTTATCTTATGTTAACAAGTTCATATTCAACTTCTAGTGATGATAAATATGAAGAAACAGAAGCAATTAAATTTGTCTATGATGATAATAAAAAGCTTTGGGTTAAAAGAGAAAATAAATAAAATGTTACAACACTCTATTTTTTATCAATATAATTTTTCAAACAAACATAAAAGATGAATATTATTGACAAAAAGGATATTGTAAGTTGTATGGTACATGATTGTACTAGTCCTATTATATTAGCACACACTCAAAATAGATTTGTTAGAACAAAGCAAGAAGACATATGGGACATTTTATATTATCAAACTACAATTAAACAAGAAGACGTGTTTTTATTTGAGTTTTATTGTTGTTTACACAATACAAAGACTGATGTGAAAATATATGAAGCCAAAGTTAGATTGAATGATACACAAACTGATAAATTGCCACTTATTAAACATATATTCGAATTAGATACTGGTGTGTGTAAGGCAGAGGATATTCCAGGGATGTGGTTCTGTCCACATAGTGATAACACAAAAAAAATGACAGATGAGAAGATGAAGAAATACCAACAGGTAGTGAGAGCAGAAATATTAAGTTTTATTAAAGAATTAGAAGAGAAAATAAAAAAATAATTTTATCAATAAATATACATCTCTCATTACTAAACTGTTGAAAAAACAATTTACGTTTACTAAATCATCTCATATATCTATCATATCAGTATTTATTTCATAAGTTCTTGCAACAATACTGTATAATCTTTCAATACCATTGCATCCATATCGCCTTCTTTGCCATACTCTGCCCTTGCAATTAATTTCATCTGATTATCAACCACATGATACTTGTCCGGCCATGCTCGGAACTTTAACTCAAACTCATTGTCCCATTTGTCCACAAACACAGGATATGTAGTACCATATCTATTAATAAACTCTTTACATCTATTGATACGATCTTCTAATGAATGTTGCTGATGTTCAGGTTCTTGTGGATGTCCTATTGTCCAATGTTCCTTTGTGTGTGCTTCCCATGTCTGTACAAGTATAACTTTAATATTGTGTTTGTCCAAATCCTTTGCCATCTTCAAAAAATGGTCGATTCGGGCTAGAAATGGGGGTCAAGACAATGAGAATGCTGCTATTAATGTATATTTACCATTAAACTGCTTAATTAAATCATGCAATTGTACTTCTTTTGTACCATTATCTACTATCTGTAATAATGTAGAATTGGGTATTGTTTTGCCTTTTTCTAAAGGTTTATTTTCATAAAATACACATCTATTGTAACGCATATAGAACGAGGCATTGATAACTTCCTGATCGTAATCATAGGGACCATTGAAATAAGTTCTGAATATTTCTCTGTAGTTTTTTACACTTTCATCACTACTGTCAAATCCAAATTCTAACAGTGTTCTTCTATGCATTATAAATATCAATTCTAGCCCATTTTTCAAATGGTTGTACTTTGGATCAGTATACATCTTTCTACCTTCTGCCCGTTGAAAGGTTTCCTCCCATTGCAACATGTTAATGATTAGTTTTCTATCTTTAACGTGTTCTATGGTGAAAGGAATGAGAGGGTTTTCCAAAATCATGCGACTTTTTATGTATTATAAATTTTCCAAATACATAAAATGTCAAGTCACAAGGAAAAATATCTCAATTCACATGAATCTTATATTTTTTACAATATGATGCAATTCTGTTTGCACGAAGACAAAGTAGAAGATGAACATTTATCATTAATATTATCATATATTAACTTTATTTCACATGTAACACTAGCTGCTGTGCCTCTAAGATTGTTCGTTACACAAAAGGTACAAAATTATCTACAAAAACATTTAAATCCAGAGCTAATGGAAAAGCAATACATTTTATTCAGTAGAGCTGAAGATGAAATTAAATATGATAATAATGATTTCTTTGTATTTCTATTTCATGAACATACACAAGCTATTAAAAATGTAATCAAACAAAAACTATTACAACCTTTATATAATGGAATGTGTTCTATTATTTATTCAGCACAATATAAGATGTTAGGATTAAGAATGGTACAATCTCCACCTTCAAAAGACTACAATATTGAAGTGATACATTGTTATAATCATGAAAAGGCTACAAAAGTTCTAATTACAATAGAATGTGATCCAGTTAAAATATATCCTACGTTTTATAATCAAGAACCTGCAAATGTTAATCATACACCATCAATAGATGTTGATAAAATTTGTACTGCCTTTCATACTACAGACATTCCTTTTTTCAATGAACCAATCTGTCGTCCAAGTGTTGGTACTTGTCCTGTTTCACAAGTATTGGACAATATCGATACTGATAAATATACAAAATAAAACAAAAATAAATTTTAATAAACTCTTTTTTAAAACATGAAAAGTGAAGAATTTAAAGTAAAATGGAAAGAATTAATAGAGAATGTTAATTCACAAATTGACCTGTTAATAAATGAAATCAACTCAAGTGAAATAGAAACACGAATTGATAAAAAGCATTTTAATAATGTGTTCAACAAACCAGAGTTGAGTGATTGTGCCGTAATTAATGAAGATGTTTTTGAGTGGTTAGAATATCCTGAAGAACAGAAAAGGAAAAAGTTTATGCAATATTGTGATGATATACGTAAAAATGATCTTATTATTAATATTGAATTGAATCCTTTTTCAAGAGTAGATATAATCCAACCACTCACAGAATTAATACAAGCCTTATTTAAATAAATCATTCCTGATCTTTTGAATTGTAGTGCAATAAATAGTTGCAATTCTTGATGCTTTCTTTTAAATCCGTGATGTGTTTATTACCTTTAACATATTATTACTATTTTATTTCAAACATAAAATGCCACAAACTAAAGAGAACTTTCTAAACTCAAGAGAAGCATCTATTACTATCTTTGATCAAATGAATATGAAAGATTTAAAAGATAGTGATCTAAATGATACACATTTGCACTTATTCTTGTGTTACATTAGATTTATTTCAAGAGTAACCTACAGTGCAGCAACATTGAGAATATTTACAACAGAAAAGATACAGTCCTATATCACACAAAACATTGACAAGCAACTATTTGAAAATAAATATATAATATTCAGTAAACCTGAAGATGATGTTAAGTGTAATACGAATGACGTATTTATTTTAATCTTGTATGAACAAAATGATGCAATGAAAGAAATTGTCAAAAAGAAAATGTTGCAAGAGATCAATCATATATTGTATACTGTACATAAAAAAGATAAAGAACCTTTGACATTATCCTTAATACAATCAATTCCATATTCTGGTTCAAATGATCTATTGTTACAATATTTTGAAATAATAGATTTATTTAATAATGAAAAGGCTGTGAAAAGACATATGAAACTATATTTTAATTTAAAAAAATTCTCCACTCAAATTTATGATATTAAACACCCAGATGTAACTGAAGTTGTTGATATAGATCCTAAAAAATGTATGCACAAAAATGCTAACATTAGTTTTAATTTCAATTAATAAAACATATTTTATTTCTAAAAACTTCTGCTCTCATTGCACTAAAACGTGCCAATTTTTCATATTTCCTCACTTTGTAAAAGGTTAAACAAGACACAAAACTAACATAAAACAATTCACAACCATTACATTCTTGTCCATCATCTATATGAAATAATGAATAAAATGCTAATGGAACATAGCTAATCAAGCAATATTTACACCATCTTATAGATCTATTATTGAATTTATCCATTTTCATCGTGTACATATCATACACAGAAAATAAATTGGCACGATTTTTCTCAGTCAACTTGTATATTCTTTTAAATAACATACTTTTTATGTTTTTAAAATATAAAATGATAATAACAAATTTGCTGCATTTAAAATAAAATATGTGTAATTCCAGATGTTTTATTTTCTGTTTTTGTACCTGTTTTGTTTTTTCTTCTGTTTTATCAATTCCTTCATTCTTTTCTTATTTGGATCTTCTGCTTCTGCAAGCGGTGAAGAGAAAAATTCTTCTTTTGTTGTTGGTACTATATCTTTCTGCAACTTATCAAAACAGGACGTAAAAAATGGTAGATCTTTGCTTTCTGTATAACTGATGAGCATACATGTTTTTCCCACTCCTCCATTACCAACTACAATACATTTTACTTGTTTGTTGTTTGACTCTTTTTTTTGTATAGTTGATTTTAGTGTTTTCTGGTCATTTTCATTCAAGTCATACTTTTTTATAGCATATTCAGATGTAATTTCACCATTTAAAACGTCTCTGATTATATGTGATAAACTCATTTGTTTTACACTACAAATTTTATGGATATTAAAACTATCTATTAGATTATTACTGTTATTCATAAATAAATCTTTTATTTAAAAAAAGAATATTTATTTAATTTCTATTTTTGGATGTTTCAATAATAGGTCAACTATTTCACTATAGTCTTGGTTTAAATCTATTTCTCTTCCATTTTTAATGTTTAAATGTACATTCTTTTTTATAACTATTTGGTGATTTTCATCATAATACACATGATTAAATATATTCTCTTGTTCTTTTAAATGTAATCTCATAACAATTGAAAGTAATGTATTGTTATTATAATAAGTGATTCTATTGAGTTCAATATCTTTCTGATCAAGTAACAATTTTACAATTTCTAAATTATTGTTATAAATTGCTAATGATAGTGCTGTGTGACCATCTAAAAGCCTATTTATATCAATACCTTCTTTTGTTAACAATAACTCTACCATTTCAAAATTATTATTACGAACTGCTAATGATAGTGCTGTATATTCCTCACATATAACATTAACATCAATATTCGTTTCTTTCAATAGTAATCTTACTATATCGAAACTTTCAAGATAAACTGCCCATATTATAGGAGAGTATTTTTTATCCAACATATCATCTACTTTTAAATCTTTGGATGACATACTTTTTAGGCTTTTTATATCCCCATAATAACCAATCGTAGAATTTTTGATATAAGGTACATGAATAAGATAAGATACTTCTATATCATCATCATCAGTAAAAGAATTTTCGATATATTCTAGTTGAATAGAATAAAATTCTACATCATCATCAGTAAAAATGTCATCATTTTGTAGAAAACGAACATTTTCGTAATTTTTTTTAGATAGTATGTGTTCATCTGAATATATTATACATTCCTCTGAAACTTCAATATCTTCAAATTTCAACAAATGTAACAATGCATTGTATTTTTTGTTAAATAAAACATTGCAAAATAAAGAACTACCATGATCATCTTTTATATTATACCATAAAACACCATGCGAATCTCTTTGATTATATAATAATGTATCTTTTGAAGTTAAATATTCAAGTAGTTCATTACTAGGATCTTGATGAGTCAAAACATTAAACAAGGTTGGATCAATAATTTCAGCAATCGAATCTTTTTGTTTATGTAATAAAAACTCAAATATTTCAATTTCCTCATAAATCAATGCCAATCCAGTTGCTGTATCAAAGATGTCATAAATTTTATTTCTCTGAAACTTTTCATCAATCTTTACATGATCAACAATTTGTTTTACAATTGTTAAATTACCACTAGCAATAACTGTAGATAATAATGTTGAGACTTCAACATCATTCATATGACATTTTATATTATATTTTTCTAAATGATTATTCATATAAGTAATATTCTGTTGACCATTTAAAAAATCCTCACATATTTGTTCATCTGTCTTTTCAAGAGAAATTTCATTCTGATTAACTTTGAAAGGTTGAACAGAAATTTGATTATAACTAAAATTATAAATAATGATACAAATTGAGAGAAACAACAAAGAACGATAATACGAAATATGCATAACAGATTTTATGTTTTTTTAAAAAAACTATGAAAAAAACTCAAGATCCAGAAAATGCACTAGAAAGTAAAAATTAAATTTCCTGACAAGAATTTTATCAAATTTACTTTCTAGTGCATTTTCTGGATGTTGAGTTTATTAAATTCTTCAATCCATTTTTGTTTATATTCATTCACTTGCAGATTTGTAAATACTTTTAATAAATCATACCTTTTCAACTTTAGCAATATATTATACACATGTTTATTTTGTGTTATTATAATATCTTTTCGTTCTAATAATAATCGAACAATATCAATATGTCGATTTTCACAAGCCCATACAACAGGTACTCCTTTATTTACATCAATATTAGAATGTTCTAATAATAATCGAACAATCTCAACATATCCATTTTCACAAAAGTAAGAAAGAGGACTCCAAACAATTATATTAATATTAGGATGTTGTAATAATAATTTAACAATTTCAATATGTCCATTGAAACAAGCTGCTGCAAAAGGTGCAAAGTGATTTACATTAATACCATCTTGTTCTAATAACAATTGAACAATCTCAATATGTCCTTTTTCACAAACATAAGATAGTAATGTAAAATATTCAAATGGCTCTTTTATGTAAGTTTCGTTTATATCAACATGTTTAATATAGTGTTCTAATTGAGTTATATCATTATTATCTATCAATTCAAATGGATCTAGTTTTTGTAGTTTTATATATCCATTATTTTGTCCCAACCCAGGTTTCATATTTTTACAAATGAGAAACTAATTTTTTATTTAAGTTTATTACTCAACATCCGGAAAATGCACTAGAAATTAAAAATTAAATTTTTTGATTAAATTTTTATGAATTTTTGGTTTTTAGTGTATTTTCTGGATGTTGAGTCAGACTAAAATATTGAAAAAGCTTTTTCATATGTTATTTCTTCAGACAATAATGCGTTCATAATTCTAGATACTAGTGTTTTTCCAAACCTTCTTGGTTCACCACAAATAATGATGTGTATTTAAAAATAAATTACAAAAATTGTTTTATTAGTTCATCTTTTTTCTTATTTGATGCTGACCTGATCGCTTTTTTACCAACCATTGATTCAAATATACCTACACTATCTCCATCGAATTCATCGTACAAGTTATAGAATAATGAATCTAATTGCTGTTGATACATTAATAAAGCAATCCTATACAAATCCATATCATAATTATTATATTCTCTCAATAATTCTCTATTTTCCTCAGTTAATTCTTGCTTTTTTTGGTTCACATTCTTCTTCTGTATGGCAAAGTTAGACGGGATAAAGGGATAGTACATTTTAAGAAACAATATGTAGTCATTTAAGTGATCTTGCATTCCAATAATATCAAACGATAACAGATTTCTTCTTGCTAGCAAATACGCTTCATGTGATGGACGATTGGAATGAATGATATTTAATTCAGTTACATTTGCAGTATACCACAATTTGTGTGTTGGTGTGAGAAATTGAGTGTAATGATTAGAGCCAAATGGATACAATTGCAACCATTCCTTAAATGTAACACCCATTGTTTTCTCATGATTTGAATCCTTTATATTTACTCTATGATAATTGTAGTGTGACCATGCTCTCTCTATTGGATCTCTGAACACAGCAGTATATGAATACATATTTGTCATCCTTCCATCACTTAAATTTGATGTGTAATTCTCTGTGAACCAAGTATGAATACCAAAAGGTAAGTGACCGCCTAGAAACTTGAGCTCTTCATTCATCGAGTCAAGTTCCTGTTCTTTTGGAACTTCCCATAAATGCACCATATTGGGATGTGTATCTAATATATTTTGCAAGTTTCTAGTTTTAGTTGCGTCGACTGTTTTACCATCCAGTTGAGAAGCAAGTCCCGTCAGAAAGGATGTACCACCAGTTTTTGCCATATGAATGAATAGTAAAGGTGTTATTGAACGATTCATAGCTATTAATCTATTCCATCTAATGTCCAATGTATCAAGTTCATACTCACTAAAATATGTTTGAATGATTTCATCATTTAATAACTCATAATCATAACACACAAAAAGAGTTAGCAGCAGTGAAAGTATCAACAAATGCTTGTTTTCAACCATTTGGTTATATTGATCGTTTCAAATAGTAAATATGTATCAAATAAAATTACTTATTTCACTTGATTTTATTTTTACATAAATATTCTACTATTATGAAATTCAAAAGAAGTTGAACAACATAAAAATTAAGTTCCAATATACCGGATCAATTAATTTAGACAATATTATATAACTCATCCAATTTTATATTCATACTATTTGATATGTTTTCTTCACTTACTAAAACAGAGGTAGTTAATGTTTATCGTGCTCCAAAACAAAAAGTAGAGACAAGAAATAGTCATGTTGTTTTTATTATCGATACATCTTCGTCAATGAGTAGCTTTAGTGATAAAGTACTTAAAGGTGTAAAAAAAGTTTACGATACATTACCTGAAGAGTGTGGTGTCAGTGTTTATACCTTTGCAAATGAATATAATTTGCTCTTAAAAAGAAACCAAAAGAAATTTGTAAATTGGGATAAATTTGTTCAAGATTACAAAAGTAATGTTAGAAATGGTGGTTGCACAAAACTATATAGTACAATTGTTGAGGCCATTAATCAAGTTGATTATAAAATAAGAAAGACAAATAATATCTTTTTTATTTGTTTTAGTGATGGTGCTGACAACCATTCTTCGATTTCGTCCAAGGATTGTGCAGACAATGTAATAAATATTTTATTCAATGGAATGTCATATAGTTACTTTTATTTTATTAGTTATGCTTATAGTGGTGATTTAAAAAAAATTAAACATCCCAAATATAAATACTATGATTGCGATAACGTACACAAGATAGAATTATTCTTTGAAACTGTCAGACAAAATATTTCCAATATAATCTCCATCAAGAAAACACAAACAATTTCTATCAGAGGTAATCATCATTCAATGACTAACACACAAACTATGATAAATAATACCAATTTTAATAGAAAAGCTTTATTAAATCAAATCTCGAACATGAACTTGAACAACAATAATGATCAGCTCTTGTTAACTAACAAAACCTCGAAAGAAAATGTTAAAAGTTGTAAATTTGGAAAAAAATGTCGTAATATCACCAATGGAAAATGTTCTTATAAACACACATGCAAATTTGGTAACGACTGTCGTTTAAAAGTCTCTGAATGCAATTTTATTCACTAAAATATAAATTAAATAAAAATCTTACCTTTTCTATTTTAAAGTTATTCACCAAATCATCACAATCAACTAAAAAATTCTCTATTAAATTTCTTCTTTTCAATTTTCCTATATTAATATTGTTATAATTTTTGTTCTATCATTTTATTATACAACACTATGTTCAAATTTCTACAATTTATCATAATTTTTAAGTCGAGTTCCTGGGGGAAAGTACGGTCATTCTTTTTATAAAAACACCCCGTTCCAAGAAACCACATCTT
>Ga0102934_1001342_pt1 | contig 17161 bp, 10 predicted proteins | sample SalPonR2_A_D1_MG_FD_78175 | JGI IMG/M metagenome (GOLD analysis project Ga0102934, IMG submission 78175) | Salt pond soil microbial communities from South San Francisco under conditions of wetland restoration - Salt Pond MetaG R2_A_D1_MG | ecosystem: Environmental > Aquatic > Marine > Intertidal... | reverse complement strand
TCCGGGGAGGTAGAAAAACCCCTCACGGAAGAAGGGATAAAATCGGTTATTTCTAATCGGATAAATAAGATATCTGATGGTCTACCCGATTATAAGAGGATATCCGATTTTCAGATAAGGGATGAGGAACTTCCAAGAACAAGCACAAACAAGCTCAAACGTCACTTGATATCATGGGTCAGGGAATAGGAAAGTTGAGCTCGAGAACAGAGAAGAAAAGCTTACCACTCGACTATATATTTCTTACTCGTCCAATAATTCTAATCCCCGTATGGACATTTTTCCTTCTGGGCGCTTATCACGCGGCAGATATAACCGGAAAATCAATAAAAAATCAATTGCTACTCTACGGAATTTTCTCATTCACCGCCCTGATCGGAGCCGTATATATAATTAACCAGATAACAGACAGGGAAACGGATCTTGCCAACAACAAACTCTTCCTGATACCGCGGGGCATTATCAAAGTAAAAGCCGCCTGGACAGAAGCCTTTATTCTTATAACCGCTTCACTCCTCACAGCCGCCCTTCTTCTTCCCGGAAGATTTATAATTATTCTCATCCTCAGCTTAATTCTGGGGCTCGCTTATTCAATTGAACCGTTCAGATTTAAAAGACGGCCCGTCCTCGATGTAGCTTCAAACGCCCTCGGTAACGGTATTCTTAACACACTTGCCGGATGGATAGTAGTCTCCGGCCGAATTGAAGGATGGGAAATTCTCCTTCCGTACCCTCTGGCTGTAGCTTCTGTCCACCTTATAACAACAATCGCCGATACGGAAGGTGACAGGAAAAATAAACTTAGAACAAGCGGGGCAGTGCTGGGACAGCGCGCAACGGCAGTCATATCTTTAATACTTATGGCTCTTGCCGCTGCCGCAGCCATTATCGTTGAAAACAGAGCGGCTTTTTACGCATCTATCTTTTCCCTGCCCTTCTTTCTGGTTCCCGCCTTTACAAAAACAAAGATCCTGCCTGAAAACAGAATTCTTATGCCGGCCAGGATTTCGACATTGATATTCTCAATAGCGGCGTGCTTTATATTCAAACTCTATATACCGTATCTGGCGGCAGTCCTGCTTTTGACCCGCGTGTACTATAAACTCAGATTCCACATATCGTATCCGGCCATGAAATAGAATGAAAATTAACAGACCTGAGGGGGATTTCGTTCGAAAAAGTTTTATGTCCTGGGGTTTAAAATATTGCCCTGATTTTACGGGGAAAATTCTACTTATGCTCTATTGACTTGATTCTCTCCTCAGCCCTGGATATCGCTTCTGAAACAGCATCGTCGATCTGAGCGCTTTCGGGCAGGAAGGAACGCACACTTTCGATATATCCTCTTTCTAATACCCGTTTGAGCGCGCAGCTGAAATTAATTCCGTATATCCAGCTGATCTGAAGGAGTTTAAAATCATTCTGGTTCTTTAATTCCGAGGATTTTACCGTCCTCCCTTCGTGAAGATCGTCGAGGATTTCCAGAGAGATCCCTTCGGTATCAGGAAGGCCGAGGCCAACAGCTTCGTTGGAATAGCGATCCTCATTCGAGTAATAATCGATCATAACATTCCATATATCCAGTTTGTCAGCATCTCTCAGCAACTTAAGATAGAACAGGCACTCTTCCGGTTCATCTTCCGGCAGTGCCAGTTTGTTATGATGTAATATGGCGCAGAGAATAATCTCCCGTTCCTTCCGGTCAATACTATCAAGAATAGCTCTGCTTTTAAGAATTTCAACGCCAAACTCCGCGTGATCAACCGACTCGGCGTCGACGAAAGTGCCGTATCTTACAAACTGCTCAAATCTTCCAATGTCGTGAAGAAGCCCTATAGCCTCAATAAGATGAAGCTTCCGGGCATCTACCCCCATCCGGGTTCCCATTTCCAGCGCCTCTTTACTTACCCTTCTGGAGTGCTTCTCTTTAAGAACGATATTCTCCAGTTCTCCATACCCGGATGCTTTGAAGGTTTGAACATACATCTCAAACCAGTCTTTCAGATCCTCGAGCTCTTTCTTTTTCATAAGATAATCAATTCCTTATCTTGCCTGTCATGGGCACAAACCTTACCGGAGAGGAATGGATCAATTTCAGTTCTCCACCCGCCTTATTATAAACATTCAGGTGCTGCATAAAACCCCCGACCGGAATAACCAATCTTCCTCCTTCGCGCAGTTGCCGAACGAGTTTATCTGGAACTCTGGGCGCGGCGGCGGTCACTATAATCGCGTCAAATGGAGCTTTGCCGGGCCACCCGTCATACCCGTCACCGGCTCTGACTTGCACGTTATCGTATCCGAGAGTATCAAGAAGCGCTTCCGCTTTTGCCGCGAGCTCGGGAATAATTTCAATAGTGTAAACAGAATCAGCAATATTAGCCAGAACAGCTGCCTGGTATCCCGAACCCGTCCCGACCTCCAGCACCCTCTCACTTCCCTTCAAATTAAGTGAAGATGTCATAAGCGCCACAATATAAGGCTGAGAAATAGTCTGCTTCTGTCCTATCGGAAGAGGGCTGTCAACATAGGCGTTCATCTTTAATCTGGCAGGTACGAAGAGATGCCTTGGAACTTCAAGCATGGAAGAAATTACAAGAGAATCTGTAAGCCCCCTGGCTTTTATCTGTTTGCTTACCATCCTCTCCCTTAATTTTTCATAGGCCGGTTCGCCTGAAGAACATCCGGAAGCGGCCAGTGTTATAAAGATAAAATATATAATAACTGTTTTCTGCTTATTCATCACCGCTTATTTCTTCCTTCAATTTCTGTTTCAAGATTTTTCCTGATTTATTCTTCGGCAGTTTCCCGCGGAACTCTATAAATTTAGGCAGTTTATACTGCGGTAAATTTTTCCTGAGGTGTTTTTCGATCATATCACTATCACAGTCACCTTCTGACCGGGGTACAATAAAGGCTTTTACCGCCTCTCCCAATATATCATCTTCAACGCCTATAACGGCGGTTTCATGAACTTCATCCAGTTCGAGGATCTTCTCCTCAATCTCCTTGGCGCTTACTCTAAACCCCTTTACCTTTATAATATCCTTGCTTCTTCCTACTACAAAAAAGAAACCTTCATCGTCAATCTTAGCGAGATCACCCGTATAGTATAAACCATTACGTAATACTTCTCCTGTACCTTCCGGGTCTTTCCAGTAACCCCGCATAATATTCGATCCCCTGGCGGCAATCTCTCCCACCTCCCCCGGGGGAACGGGATTTCCATTATCGTCAACCAGCAGTAAATCAACGTTATCAACCGCTTTTCCAATAGAGCCGAGCTTGTCATCAAGCCGGTCAGGTTCAAGGTAAGAAAGTCTGGGGGCGGCCTCGGTTGCTCCGTACATAATGTAGAGCTTAGCGGGAGAGAAAACCTCTTTCACTTCCTTCTGGACGGAAGGGGCCATCGCCCCCCCGGCCTGCATAAGATAACGAAGTGAATCGAATGAATATTTCCTGACTGAAGAGCGGTCGAGAAGGATCATGAAGGTTGAGGGAACACCCGCAAATCCCGTCGCTTTCTGCTTTTTCATTGTAGCCAGCACCTGATTGGGATAAAGGAAGTTATTATCGATAATAACTGTTCCTCCCACGAGAAAATGAGTCAGAAGGAGCGATTTTCCGTAAATATAATAAAAAGGCAGAACAACAAGAATGCTGTCATCTTCTGACAGATGGGCGTAGCTGACAATCGATTTCATATTACTCACCAGGTTCAGGTGAGTAAGCATAACACCCTTGGGATTCCCGGTACTTCCTGACGTGTATACTATTTCGGCGAGGTCAATATCAATAGAACGTACATCATTTTCAGCGGCTTCACCTTTATAAAGATCCGCCAGTGAAACTGTGTTGCAATGACCTATTCTTTCATACGCTGAAAGGTCCTCCTGATCTATTATAATTTCTTTTATTTTCGGGCATTTCTTAAGTGCCGGCAGTAACTGCTTTGAATATTTGCCTGTAGTAATAATCGCCTTTGCGTCACTGTTATTGAGCAGATAGATCAAAGCCTCTGCTGTTGTCTGAGTATTGAGACTTACAGAGACGCATCCCGCGAAGAGAACCCCAAAATAGGCGATGATATGGTCATGGGAATTCTCAATAAGTACGGCGACTCTGTCTCCGCGTTCTATATTATGATCCGATAGATAACCACTTACTTTTCTGGACATATCAAGAATCTCAGAATAAGTTCTTGTTTCACCCTTAAACCATACGGCGTTTTTATCAGGAAAACGCTCGGTGGTTTTTTCAAGCAAATCGTTTACAAGCATTTTACCTCACATTCATTTTTTATTTTTCTATTCTACACCCAAAGACCCTTTATAGAATTCTAAGCCGCAATCTCATAAATAAAAAGTTCAGCTCCAGAGAAAGCCTGTAACCCGTGAATTTCATCATACCAGAAGATTGAAACCTTTCCCCGGAAATTTCAAGATTTCTTTCATAAAAAAACCTGACTTACATATCTTCCGCGAAACTGATCCCTGAATTAATTGTACGAAAATTATCCATAAGCAGACTTCGGGCCAGAATCGATGAAAGCAAGATGATTTTACGTTTTTATAGATCAGATATAGCGGGATTGGCAGAGAGGTTTTTATACTTGCTACTTGAAATCAATAAGCATACAATACTGCAGGTATTCGGCATCGAGGTTACCCCAATGAAAATATTGAAAAGATTAAAAGATTCCCCTCTTCACACTAAGATACTTCTTGGACTGCTGGCGGGCATCCCCGCGGGGCTGATTCTCGGTCCTGACTCGGAAATAATCAAACCCGTGGGAGATATCTTTCTTCGTCTTATACGGATGATCGTGGTTCCTCTGGTTTTTTCTTCTCTCTTCGTCGGCACTGCCAGTCTTGGAGATATAAGGAAACTAAGCCGAATTGGAGCAAAGACAATAGGTTATTATCTCTGTACCACGGCAATCGCCATAACAATCGGACTACTGCTCGGAAATATATTCACCCCGGGGAGCAACATAGATAAAACTACAAAAGAAAAACTTATGGTTTCACAGAGATCAGCGGCGACTGAAAAAATAGATATCGCTTCTAAAAAACCGGATATCTTTGACACTATTGTTCATATTGTTCCGGGTAATCCAATTGAAAGCTTAGCTGAAGCTAATATGCTCCAGATAATCTTTTTCGCCATACTGCTTGGGATCGCCTCTACAATGATACCCTCAACCAAGGGTAAACCACTCATCGATTTCTTTACTTCCATGAGTGAAACCATGATGAAAACCGTGCATATCGTTATGAAAATAGCTCCCCTTGGAGTTTTCGCTCTTATTGCGGTAGTGGTGGGAAAATTCGGAGCCGACATTCTGCTTTCCCTTCTCAAATATTCGATCATAGTCATCGTCGGCCTGGGACTCCATGTTGTCATAACATACTTTACCGCAATCCGGATCTTTTCCCGCGTAAGCCCAATCGAATTCCTCAAGGGGATAAGACCGGCTCAACTGATAGCTTTTTCAACTTCTTCCAGCAGTGCCACTCTGCCGGTTACAATGGAATGCTGCGAAGAAAATCTCGGCATCTCGGAAAATATTTCAAGCTTCGTGCTCCCCCTGGGCGCTACAATAAATATGGACGGCACAGCGCTCTACCAGGGTGTGGCGGCGGTATTCATCGCTCAGGTATATGGGATCGGGCTGGGGTTTACAGATCAACTCACAATTGTTCTTATGGCGACACTCGCGTCGATAGGAGCGGCCGGTGTGCCCGGGATTGGCATAATAACTCTCGCTATGGTTCTTGAAACTATAGGGGTTCCCCTTGAGGGAATTGCCCTTATTCTGGGAGTCGACCGGCTGCTTGACATGTGCCGTACAGTGGTAAATATTACAGGCGACAGTTCCTGCGCCCTTATTGTAGGAAAATCCGAGAATGAATTAAGACCAAGACCGGAGATTAGAGAATAGCTGATGTCTATTTCAACAACTTCTGCTCATTTTATATTTATCTTACTACTGCTCTTTGCGTCATTTATTTGTCCGGACATTCTGTGGGCGGCAAGCTGGTGGTCTTACATTTCCCTTACTGGCCTCGTGATATTATCCCTTATATCTGTGATATTTATTACTTCGAAACCTTCAGAATTCATCAGAAAAAAATCTGCCTGCTGCACTCTCAATAAATCTCTGTGTTTTACACTCAGCCTGTCGGTTTCAGCGGTTCTTATGTGGGTCTTCAGAGTTAAAACACCCCTGCACGGAGATATATACTCAACAGCAAAAGCAATAGAGCGGGGAGCGGTCAACCTTCCGGGTTCTTTTGTCCCCACGGCGATAAATCAGCTCTTCTACCGCGTGACAAATGCGATCTTCCTTGCCGGCAGCTCGGTTTCGCTGAATCTTACCAGTATAATCTCCGGACTTATATTTATCGCGGGCGCCTACTCAGTTACAGGCATAATATTTGATAAATCTTACCGGGGAAGAAGTTTATTAACTCTTCTGTTTGTATCAAACGGCTGTTTCGCTGTCTTCTTCGGCGGCGGCAATATTCCCATGGCAGTCCTCTTTTCCTTTCTATACGTCATAGCCATTCTTAAATATATTAAAACAGAGGTATCTCTGATACCGTCAGCGCTACTCCTGTTACTTTCTATCTTTTCCCATCCTTCAGCCATCTATCTTTTGCCAGGTTTTATATACATTTTAATATCCGCCTTAATTTCAAAAAATAAAAAAAGAGATGCAGTGGCAGCTTTCGGGATATTTATTATTCTTTGGATCGCGGGTGAAATAATTCTTCCCGTGATAACAGAATACTCTGCCCCCGCTAAATACATATCCTCACTCTTAACTCCAAACTTTCAAAGATGGACACTTGCAAATTCAGTTCTCAATATAACTAATTGCCTGGTTTTAGCAGGTCCGATCTTCATCGCGGCTCTTTTTCTGTTCATCCGATCGTTGATAAAAGAAAATGCAGATAAAAATACCGACTGGCAGCACAAATTAATTACAACAAATCTTATTTCGGCCATTCTTCTTATTATCCTTGCAAACGGTTCTGTAGACGGCGGATTAAAGTGGTCTGCCCTTTTTGCAACAGCAACAGTGTTTCCTCTATACTTCGCCGTTGAAATCAAAAAGATAAGGGATATATCCCATCTTTTTAAGATGACTCTGCTCATAACTATATCCGGTTTAATTCACCTGCTGCCTATAGTACTTGCAGGCTCATCCTTAAAAACCGCCGAGCAGCGGCTTTTGTCTCTGCCTCTTATTGAAGGCAGAGGTGAATATATCATAGCGGAATCAGCGCGGGAAAATTACAATATCGAAAAAGCGGTTAAATATTTCAGCCGGGCAGCTGAGAAAGATCCTGAAAATGACAGAGCGTATTACAAACTTGCCGAGATAAGATTCGATCAGGAAGAATATTATGAAGCTGCAGGCTTTTTTACTAAAGCGGCGGAGCTGACCCCCGGGAACCATCACTACCGCTTCAGACTCGCGGAAACATATATAGAAATACGATGGTATAATAAAGCCGTTCCCATTCTTGAAAAATTGACATCCGGTTTCCCCGACAGCGCTTCCTATTGGACCAGGCTCGGCTACGCCTACAACCACTCAAAGAAGTTTTCAAAAGCTGTAACAGCATACAACAGGGCTCTTTCGCTTGATCCAGACAATAGAATATACAAGGACAATCTTGCCTCGGCAACAATCAACAGAGGATCGGAGCTTCAGCAAAACGGTAATATTGAAGCGGCAAGGGAGAACTATTACAAAGCGATTAAACTAGCTCCGGACAGATGTGAGGGATACACAAACCTGGCAACAATCGAATTGGATAGAGGAAACTACAGGGAAGCGAGAAAATTACTTTCAAGGGCTCTGAGGAATCCAACAATTACCGCCAGAACCTATTTCATAATGGGTATTGTAATGGAAAAACTCGGAAAATATGAGGAAGCCGTTTACTATCTGGATAAATGTAAGAATATAAACCCGATGTCTCCGGCCAGTTATCACATAAAAAGAATCAAGGCAAAAATAGAAAAAGAATCGAACTGATGCTTTTCTCCAGCCCTGCCGGCCTACTTCCACTTAAAGCCGCGTTTAAGGCCTTTCGCAATATTAGAAAGGTGATCACCGATCTTCTCGAGTGAATCAACAAAATCTGTAAAGACAAGACCGGCTAGAATATTGCATGATTTCTTTTTTAATCTCTTTACGTGCCTCTCGCGGAAATCTATCTGCATTTCATTCAGTTTTTCTTCTTTTTCCAGCGCGTCATCCGCGTGATACAATTCGCCGTCCTCAAGACCGCCGGAAATATCTCCGATCATTCCCTCAACAACCTGAATCATCTTTCTGAGCTCTTCGCGGGCAACCTCAGTAAACAGGTTTCCTTTTTTCGGTCTTCTTTCAATAAGCTCCGCAATATTCTCTGCCTGATCGGCAATTCTCTCTATATCATTGACTGAATGTATAAAAACCGGGATCATCTGCGCTTGTTCCTTATCAAGATCCTTGACAGAAATATCTATCAGATATTTCGTAATTTCCGCCTGCAGATTATCAACGGCGTCTTCTTTCTGTGCCACTTTCCCGGCCAACCTGTAATTGTTTTCCATTACCATTTCAACGGCATCATTGAATGCCGATTCGGCAAGATGAAGCATCCTCATTATCTCTTTCCTGCTCTGTTCAAGAGCGAGCGCGGGGGTTTCAATAAGATGTCTTTCGAGGTATTGCGGCTCCATATGAATTTCATCCGGGTGCTCCTTTACAATTTTCACAACAAGTCTCTCGAGCCATATTACAATCGGCAGGAATATAGCTGAATTAAATACGTTAAATACGGAATGAGAAAGTGCTATATGGAACATGATATTACCGGTTGTTACCTGTCCCGGTATAATCCATTCGATAAAGTTCTGGTATACCCCGATATATATCAATACAAGCATATAAGCGGAGCCTATAACATTGAAAAGGGTATGAACCCAGGCTATCCGCTTGCTGTCTGTATTCCCGCCTATTCTAGCGATCTGAGCTGTAAGGGTAGTTCCAATATTATCGCCGAGAATCAGCGGTAACGTAGCGGGAAATCCGATAAGGCCTTTAAGCGCCAATACCTGAACAAGGGCAATAGTCGCGCTGCTGCTCTGAAACAGCATTGTTATAGCAGTTCCGACAGCTACGCCCAGGATTGGATATTCACTGAACTTTACCATTATATTTTTGATCTGTCCGGAGGACTGCAGGGGCGCGAAAGCATCTTTCATAAAACCGATCCCTACAAAAAGAACGCCGAATCCAAAGAGTACTTCACCCCATCTTCTGCTTCTTCCGGTTTTGCAGGTAAGCATGAGGAAGAAACCAACGCCTACCGCGGGCAGGGCGTAATGAGTAATTTTGAAGATAGCGAAGAAACTGACAAGCCAGGCTGTGAATGTGGTTCCTATATTCGACCCTATCACAACCGGTATAGCCTGTCTGAGTGTAAGAAGCCCCGCGTTTATGAAACCTATCACCATAACCGTCATGGCGCTGCTGCTCTGAATAAGAGCGGTCAGCCCCGCGCCGACGGAAAACGCGATAAATCTATTGGCGGTAAGGTATGAAACAATATTCTTGAATTTGTTGCTCGAAACTCTGCCCAGAGCCTCAGACATGAATCTTATTCCGAAAAGGAAGAAACCCAATCCCCCTATGAGTTGGAATATTACCTCAGCTGCCAAATCTTACCTCCGGAATCCTTTTTCATAAATTAACAAGAAGCATGAAATATCGTTCAAGGGAACTCAACCATAATATAAATATCTCCGGAGTTCAAGGCTCAAATTATCAGGAGTTTTCCCAATTTTTATAACCTATAGGGTAGAGGATGGTTTGTAATAGTATGCGGCTTAGTGATATTTTCAAATTCCGATATATTTACCTCTCGACATATACATAACAGTATTATTTACTTATGCCGGATAAGATAATACAGGACTTAACATAATTAAGATTTCGAAATCATTCTCTTTCATCTTGACTACAGCTCCGGTATCTTCTTATAATTCACGAGAATTGTAAAACGGGAGCCGAAATTGAATATAAGAAGATCACTCTTATTAGTGCTGACACTTTTTTTTATTGCTTTATTCAGCTATGTAACGGGCCATACATCCGAAATAGCCATGGTAATAGACTACCCTTCCATTTCACCTAACGGCGATGGAATAAAGGATGAATCCCCCCTGCATATAGAACTTTTGAGCAGTTTCGACACTCTTGTTGTGACAATAGAGAATATAGCGGAAACAGAAGTCTTTGACACCCTGCTCAGAGGATCAAATCCGGATTCAGGCAGTTATATATACGAATGGGAAGGAAGAGACTCTTCGGGAACCGTCCTTTCCGATTCTGAATATCTACTCAAACTTTACGCCTCCCGCCCGGATACGGTTATCAATATCAAAAGAACCGTGATAGTCGACACCTCCCCTCCCTATATACACATAGACCGGATTGAACCGGGAGTCTTCAGCCCGGACGAGACAGACACTACCGACAAAGCTCTTATATATTATACAGTATCGGAATTTAATGAGGGGAGCAGAACTTCCGCGCTGATAACAGACCCTGAAAATAATACCGAGGAGATAACCCTCGATATCCATTCCGACAGCTCATACTGCTTTAAATGGAGACCTGAAACCCCGGTAAGCGGAACCTACAGTATATCCGTAATGATAGAAGACCTTGCGGGGAACGCCGGGACAGACCAGGGACACATAATCGTGGACGCGGACAGTCCTGAGATATCATTTTTAACGACGGTTCCCAGGTACACAAAGCATCCCCCGGACTCGATAACAGGAACAATTTACGACAGAAGCGATATTGACAGTCTCAGCTTTACGTGGAACGACAGTCTGGTAATATCTCCCGACTCGGTTTATATCTTAAACGATACAACTGTCTGGCATATTGTTATATATGATTCAGTATATTCCGGAGGCAGTTACATCGAGGGTGATTATTCGCTCGAGGTTTACGCAAGAGACATCTTCGGTCAGAGTTCAGATAACTCGATTTCTTTCGAAATAGACACAACCAGGCCGGCCCCTCCTGTTCTCGCTCAACCCCAATCACCGGTTCTGAAAGGAGAAGTTGTATTGTCCTTCAACAGTCTGGACGCCGGCGCTGACAGCGTCAGTATCTTCCGGCTGTTCGACGGGGACACATTTACAACCACAGTAAGCTCTTCAAATTCGAGCCCTAAGATCGATCTTTCCGAAGGGGAAAATGAAATATGGGCGAAAGTCACTGACGAAGCGGGAAATGAAAGTTATCAGTCGAACCATATATCGGTAACCTATGAAATTTCTTCCAGGAATCTGTTCCCGGAAGCATTCCGCGAACCGGATGACTTTATTATTTCAACTTCCAGTGAGGCGGGAAAGGTAAAGATACAGATATTTGACCTGAGCGGAGAGGAAGTCAGAACGATCTCAGAAACCGGTCCTCAAACCTATTTTCAGTTGGAATGGGATCTTCTAAGCAACGATGGAGAAGAAGTTAGAAACGGAGCATATCTTGCTGTAATTACAGTGTATTATAGTAACAGTAAAACCGTTGACAAAAACTTTATAGCGGTAGTCAGGTAATAATGAAACAGAAAAAAGCTGTAATCATATTTCTAGTATTATCACTGCTTGCCACCTGCGGTCTTATTACATCAGTATGGGCGGGCGAGGGATCCAGGGGCGGGACATTTCTTCCTCTCGGATGGGATGCTGAGGGGGAAGGAATGGCGGGAGCTGCCACACTTCTTATCAGAAACGACGCGAGCAGCTACTGGAATCCCGCGAATCTCTGTTTCATGACAGCCAGGCGAGCTATGGTTACTACGACAAAGCCCGTACCCGGGATGCCGGCCAGCTACAGCACCTTTTCTATCGGAACTTCAATGCTGGGAGGCAGGTTATTCCGCGGCGATAAAACAGATATGCACAGAGCGGGAGCCGCACTCAGCATTTCCCACCTCGATCTGGATCTCGCGGAAGGCTCAGCATGGAATGAAAGCACAGTGGGGTTTTCCGGAGCTTACAGCATAAATCACTACAACAGCCTTGGCGTAACATTCCGTATTCTGAGAGGATGGAACGATCTGGACAACGCGGACTGCTCCGGGATGGCTCTGAATATCGGATGGACCGCAAAACTGAGAGAAAAATTATGGTTTGGTATCGTTGGAAGAAATATCTACAGCAGGATTTCCTATCCTGTCAGGAACGAGAATATCGAACCGAGCTGGAATATCGCCCTCAGCAGGAATGATATTTACGGCAGAGTGTCAGCTGAATTCGATCTTGTCCTCAAGGAGGGGGAGATTAACCGCGTCCTTACCGGCACGAGGATAGTCTTATTCAAGGACCTTATGAGCGTGCTCGGCGGAATAGACAGGCGCTTAGCAAACGGCAAAAGAACAATAATCCATTTCGGCTTTTTAACACATTACAAATCCGCCGATATTTCAATCTCTTTTAAACTCGATCCCGAAGACGCCTTTGATAAACAAACCTTCCTGTCGATAGGATATACTATCTGAGACGAATCTCTTTAAGTTAATTAATAGCTTACAGAAGAATTATCTTCCGGACTCGAGCCTGTTGAGCAATTTGACCAGTTTCAGATCGCCGGGTGTTATCTCAAGCGCTTTTCTTATCCAGTATACAGCCGCATCGGTATTTCCCTCCGACAAAGCGGCCCTGGAAAGATATTTACACGCTAAAACCTTATCCTTCCCACTTTCAACCCCGTAGGCGTACCTGAATAATCTAACCGCCTTTTCCCGCCTGCCCAGCCGTTCGAGTACAACTCCGTATTCAAGCGCGAGGTGAGGAAAATCGGGAAACTCCTCAAACGCTGATTCATAAAGCGGTTCTGCTCTATTGAACTTACCCTGCCTGCTTAAGATTCTGGCGTAATTTATTCTGGCCTCAACCCTCTCCGGATCAAGCTGATACGCTTTATGATACGCCTTTTCCGCCTTCTCTTCCTTCCCTCTTAAGATATATTGATTTCCGAGAAACGCGTACATAGCGCTCCTATTTATCTGTACCATATCTCTGTCTACAACAGCGAAAAAGAGCACGGGAGCAATAAAAGCGGCAAGAGTCAGATTTTTCCACCCTCTTCTTCTAACCTGATGCGCGGCCCATGAGAAAAAAACGGAAGCCGAAAGAATAAGTATCGGAACCGAAACAACTCTATATCTTGAATTAATATAGAAAATAATAACTGAAAAAACAGCCGAACCGGTAAAGACTGAAAACAGCGCTCTGTTTCTCCTGATTATAAAAATAACTGCCAGCCCCATTACCGCTAGTACAGATATGAAAGAGAAAGGTATAAACAGCAGCCTCATTACCGGGCAGGACTCCCTGTAAAACGAAATATCAATCACATCGGGAATCTCCTCTTTATTCCAGAACAGGAGCAGTTTCCTTCCAAGCAGTTTTAACCAGCGGGAGGGATCCTCTCTGATTCCATCTACCGTTCTTCCGAACCAGTATTCAGATACTTCCTCTCCGGTAAGTTTCTCATTTGACAACTGCCGGGCCCTTTTCTCCGCGTCCTCCAGAAGTCCCCTCATATCAGCTCTCATGCCATCGGGCGGTTTATATACACCATCCGCTTCAGGCCTGTTGCCGATATAAAAATTAATACCCCCGTGAGATGTAACCGGAATGAACCGGCCGGTCCTTACGGCATTGAATGCTATCGGCAAACTAAGGATAACAGCCGCTCCCACAAAGCAGAATACCGCCGTTTTCCTGCCGTTATCAGTTCCTGTTCTTCTGAAAAACAGCCATACTATAACAGCCGGGATCAGTATAAAAAAGAGGTTCGGTCTTCCGAGCGCGCCGATCCCCATGAGAACACCAAGTAAGAACCCCGCGGAATATTTCCTTCCGCTTCCCCTTTTAATCTTGAATTCCGAAATTCCGGATATATGAAGATCTATTCTTAAAGCTATAATAAAAGAAGAGATAAAGATAAGTGTTACAAGAGATGTGGCAAGCAGGCTCCCCTCGTACAGCAGGAAATGGGGATATAAAAGAGCTGTCGCGGCGGCGAAGATACCCGCTTGCTCTCCGGCGCGAGTCCCCGCCTCTTTATAATTCTTCATTATATCCTTCCCGGCGACATAATGAAGATAGACCGTAATAACCCCAAGCAGAGCCTGAATAATTCTGGGAACAAGGAGTCCATTTCCCGCGACACGGAAAATAGCAGAAAGAATAAGCGGGTAAAGGGGATTGAAAGATAAGGCTCCCCCCGGTATTGAAGCTCCGGAGGACAATCCTTCGGCCAGCTCCCTGTAAAAACGCATATCAAGCGGAAGCAGCCACTGGAGATCTGATTCTCCAAGCTGTATGAGATAAACTACCCTGACAAGTACAGCCGCGGATATAATGCCCCAGAGTGCTAACTTATAACCACTACCGCATGTAGACCTGTTTCTTTCAGACATATTATTTAATTCCCACAGCCGGAGCCTCTATTTCGGGAGTCACACTTAACTACTTCAATAATATCATATTATCTGTTTGACGGCGAGTTTAAGTTTATAAACTCACAAGGTCAACATACAGAAGTCATTCTCCCTCTAAGGCCCGCTGTTTCTCAATAATTCTCCTTTATGTAATTACCAAGCTGTGGTATAATAGGTTAGCGTCTTGTTATTTAGTCTAATTTATAATTAATTTTACTTCAACTCCCGCCGCTGTCGGGATTGATAAATCAATTTAATTATGGGTTTGGCTGAATCGGCAAAAAACAGCGCTAAAATTAAATTAAGCATACTTTCTTTTTCTAACTCTGGAGGTAGATAATGAAGAGGATAATGTTATTTATTCTGGCCGCGCTTCTGACCGCGGCCCTTTTCTATCCTGCAGAGGCGCGTAACATAAGAAAGAACGACAGACCTGTTATAAAAGCTCCAGGCAAAACAGACTTGAAAATAGACGACAAAGCTTCAGGTTTCTACAAGGCCGCCTCTGTTGACACTTACACTATCGTAAGGTACGATTTCGAAACTCTCGACTGGCAGGGCTGGGAAAGAGTTGATAATACAGCCGATCCCGACACATTTTTCCACGTGGATGATTTCTCCGGCCTGGAATCTTACGGCCGCCTTGAGGCAATAGAAGGTTCCCAGTCTATCTGGTGCGGATCCCGGCCGGCTGATGACTATTATATGTGTTCCTGGGCCGCCGCCCCGGGTTACGGGAATAACTGGGAGCAGTACCTTGTTTCTGAAGAGGTTGTGTTCGAGGGAAGCCTCCACCTGGATTATCATCTTGTCTATGACTGCGAAGGCGCCGGCTACGACAATCTGTATATCGAATACGAGAATGACGACGGAAGCTGGACGAAACTTGCCACCTACGGCGGCATAGGCGACGTTATAGATTCATATTCGGTAGATTCGGCGTCGGTAGGAGGAAGCACAAGATTTCGTTTTTATTTCTCATCAGACGGAGCCTGGAGTGACGAGGACGGTCTCTGGCCAACCGAAGGCGCTGCTGTTATTGACAGCATTACAGTCTACGATACGAACGGATACTTCAATTATGAAGATTTTGAATCCGCCTCCGTAGGCGATCACAGCATCGGCATCTGGCAGGCCGAGACAGGACCCGCGTTCGGCAGGTACAGCGGCCTGCGTGAAGGAATGCGGATATTAGACGGAGATCCGTGTAACGAAAACCTAAACACACAGATCGTATTTTTCGAAGGTTCAACGGAGCCTGCCGACGAGAGATATCCCGGTCTTTATGTAACCCCCTTCTGTCTTAACGGCGGCGGCACCGAAGCGCCGTGCCAGAATGAATCGGTCTATTCGCCTGAGATTGTAATGACAAAATACTCATCAAACAACGATGAAATACAGGATATGACCATCCCGGCCGGGGATCAAAATGATTTTGCCGGTGTGATTCTAAAATTCGATATGTACGTCGATCTCCCCCTTGATAACCTGGTCTTCCACACCTGGGCAGTGCGTAATATAAAAGACGGATGCCCTCATTCCTGGATGGACCTGGGTTACCGTTATTATTATTTGTCCCCCGGTTACTCAACCTTCGGCCATACTATAGGCGACCTATTGACATCACCAAACGATACACTTGTCATTAATTTAAACGTTATTGACATGTGCGATGCATGGGGCGGAACTTACGGATCTTGTACATATCATACACCAGCACCTTGGTTCGATAACGTCATGGTTCAACGCTATGATATTTCCGGTCCTCAGTGGCGTTACCGCATGCTTGACCTCTTCCAGGATAATTTTCCGCCTAACGCGGATTATACCGGATTTGTAAGAGCTGACGCGGCTAACGACATTGCTGGACCTGCAGCGACTGAAAGAATCGATCCCGGTGATTCAATTACGGTTCATGTAACTTCACCTCTAGCCGGAGGAATTGCTGGAGTCGACGCTAACGGATATGAGAATGGCGCGGGAACTGCTGAAGTTTACATGCATTTTAAAGTGTATGACGCCATTTCCGGAGCTGTCCCCGCTGATTTCGCTGCATCAGTTGATACCGGCGATGTTGGCGCCTATCCTCTTCCGACACCTACCTCAGAACCGGATGGTTGGTTTAAGGTTCAGGGTAGAAACGCAGTAGTTGGTGAGAATCCAGAAAAGGTAGCCGATGAATATATGTTCGATCTTAACGACGCGATCTTCACTTATAATCACGTCATCGAATATTATTTCTCAGCTACGGATAAGAACGCTGAGACAAGCTATCTGCCTTCGAACGCTCTTGAGGGCGGCAGCTTTGAGTGGGAATGTCTACCGTCACAACCTACCGTTTACAGCATTCTCTATGTGGACGATTTTGATCACAGAGGAAGCTGGGATGGCCAGGTCGACAACTACATGACACCCGCGCTTAACACTGTCAGTGCTACCGGCTATGACCGTTATGACGTTAACGCGCCTACTTCAGGAGTTGGAAACGGTCTTGCGAGCCGCATCAATGTGGATAAACTGAGTATGTTCTATGAAAAGATTATATGGGATTCCGGCGACCTTCCTATCGGAACCATAAATAATGGAACAGACAGTAAAGAAGATGATTGCGCGCTTCTCGAGGC
>Ga0102934_1001340_pt1 | contig 17172 bp, 21 predicted proteins | sample SalPonR2_A_D1_MG_FD_78175 | JGI IMG/M metagenome (GOLD analysis project Ga0102934, IMG submission 78175) | Salt pond soil microbial communities from South San Francisco under conditions of wetland restoration - Salt Pond MetaG R2_A_D1_MG | ecosystem: Environmental > Aquatic > Marine > Intertidal... | reverse complement strand
CCAACAATGTCAAAGAGCAAAAGACCACGAAACCCGAACGAGCCCGCAATCACCGCAAACCAAAAAAGCGCAAACAGTCAAACCCCGGCAAAACCAACCGGGACAATCCCGCAAAACACTCCAGAGGAAGCGAAGCCGCCGAAAACGCTCAAAAGCGCCGGCGCCGATGCCCAGCGTTCTACGCTCGGGACCCGCCAGCGTCAATCGAAAAAACGCGAAATTTTCCCACAATTTTGCACCGTTCCATGAAATTTTGATGACATTGCGAAGCTCAACACCCGCAAAAACAAGGGTTTTCGGCCAATCCGGGAGCCAGCGCATGCAGAATTTGTCGCAAACCCGGTTTTCGCGCATAAGCGCAGGCAATGACAGCAGCGCGGTCGCATTACCGGGCCGGGAACCGGCCTGCGTCACGCCGGACAGGAGCGCATATTCTTGATCGAAATCGAGGCCATCCGGCATCGCGTCGAGGCAATCACGATCCTGCACGAACTGAGTCTGACCCTTTGCGAAGGACGGATCGGCATCATCGGGGCGAACGGCTCGGGCAAGAGCACCTTCGCGCGCCTGCTCAACGGGCTCATCCTCCCGAGTGCCGGGCGCGTCCGGGTGCATGGCCAAGACACGCGCGCGGCGGGCGACTCGGTTCGCGCGCTCGTCGGCTTCGTCTTCCAGAACCCGGACCACCAGATCGTTTATCCGATCGTCGAGGAGGATGTGGGTTTCGGCCTGCGCAATGCCGGCCTGCGCGGCGATGCGCTCAGTTGCGCCGTTACGGACGCGCTAGAACGCTTCGGCCTTACCGAGAAACGCAACCAGCCAGCCCATCTGCTCAGTGGCGGCGAGAAGCAACTCCTCGCACTCGCCGGCATTCTCGCGCTCGACCCGCGCGTCGTCGTGCTCGATGAGCCGACCGCCTTGCTCGATCTGCGCAACCGCCGCAAGATCAGCCGGATCCTCACCGATCTCCCCCAACAGGTCGTTCTGGTGACGCATGATCTCGACATGCTCGACGGGTTCGACCGGGTTCTCGTCTTCGATTCCGGCCGGATCGTCGCTGACGACACACCCTCGCGGGCGATCGCGCATTACATCAGCCTGATGGAGGCGTGATGCTCGGGATTTATCGGCACGGAACGAGCCTTCTGCATAGCGCCCGCCCCGGCGTGAAACTCGCCGGCCTCGCACTGATGGCGATCGCGCTTTTCATGCCCGCCTCCCCTGCCGGTATTGTCGCGGTGAGCCTCGGCGCGGCCTTTACGACCGTCGCCGGATACGGAATTGCGAGGATACCGGCGCGGCTCGCCATCGCGCAAATCCGCCCGACCCTGTGGATTCTGGGGATGATCCTCATTTTCCATGTGATCATGGGCGATGCGCTCATCGGGGCGCTGATCGTCGCACGTTTCATTCTGCTGATCGCCCTCGCCGCCCTCGTGACACTGACGACGCGGGTCTCCGACATGATCGCGACGATCGAAGCCGGGCTAAAACCGTTACGACGCTTCGTCGATCCGGGGCGCATCGCCATGTGCATCGTTCTGACGATCCGCTTCGTCCCGGTTCTGGCCAACGAAGCGCATGCCCTCCAGGAAGCACAGGCGGCACGCGGCGGTAAACGAGCCGGACCGGGCGCCTTCATCCGCCTCGCGGTGCCACTGATCCTGCGGGGCCTGCGCTTGTCGGAAACGGTCGCGGAAGCGATCCATGCACGCGGTTTCGGTCGGAACGGATCACACCGGGATCGCGATCAAACGTAATACGGCCACGCGAAGCCCGGCCTCGCGCAGCCCGATAACGAGATCGATCCGCCAATCGAAGCACGCCGCGATCCCTGAAACGGGATCGCACGGCGCACAACCCTTATTCGGCGACAGCCTGCTTCTTTTCGATCTCGCGCTTGACGGCGAGCACGTTCGGAGCAAGCTCGTCATTCGACGCCTTCGCGAGAAATGCGTCGAGACCGCCGCGATGCTCCACGGTGCGCAGGGCGTTCGCCGAGACGCGCAGCCGGAAAGAGCGGCCCAGCGCATCCGATTGCAGAGTGACATTGCACAGGTTCGGGAGGAACCGGCGCTTGGTCTTACGATTGGAATGGCTGACGAGATTGCCAGTCAAAACGGCTTTGCCGGTCAGTTCGCAACGGCGCGACATCGTTCCTGATCCTGTCTGTCCTGGTGTGGCCACCGGGCCGTGCACCATGCACGTCCCCGATCCTCGCGCGAACCCGCTCATGCGTGCTCGCGGCAGCCGGACACCGAAAGTCCTCGAGAAGAGCGCTGCGTATAAGCGAGGAAGCGGGGTCACGTCAAGGATAGGAGAGCGTTAACCTTCATCACGCAGCGTAGGAAACGGTAACGCGTTCGCTCCGGGGCGATTCGCCGGTTGATTTGCCGTCGCCCGTCACCGGAGCCAATCATACGAGGAGCCGCGCAATGCGGACCATGCGCTCTCGAACCGCCCCCTCCCCCGCCATGCGTGCGACCGGGGCCCCTGCTTTTGTCCGGCAACCCGGCATGCCCCGCCGCGGGATCACGGGGGCGATCGCGGCCCTGTCGCTGACATGCGCCTTCGCGCTGACGGCACCGGCGAAGGCCACCGAAATGGAAGCGGTCTACAAGATATCGATCGCCGGATTTTCGGTCGGCACCGCCGACGTCAAGAGCCGATTCGACGGATCCGCCTACAATATCGATCTGCAGGCGCGGCTGACCGGTCTCGCGGGGGTGCTCGTCAGCGGGCGCGGCGCGGCGAGTGCGAGCGGCACAGTCTCGGGGAGACAGGTCATCCCCCGCGCCTTCGCGGCGAATTCGCGCAGTTCCCAGGCGAGTCGCACCGTGCGTATGGGGCTGAACAACGGCAGCGTCGCCGCAGTGGAAATCGAGCCGCCGCTGCAGGAACACGCTGACGCCATTCCCGTCGAGGCCGCACACAAACGCGGCGTGGTCGATCCCGTAAGCGCTTTTCTGATGCCGGCGACGATCCGGGGCAATCCCGCCGATCCCCGCAATTGCGAGCGCACCATCCCCGTCTTCGACGGCGCGGCGCGTTTCGACATCATCCTGAGCTATGACGGCACCCGCGATTTCAGCCGCCCCGGCTATTCCGGGCCGGTGCTGGTCTGCAAGGCGCGTTTTCGCGCTGTCTCCGGCCATCGCCCGTCCCGCGAGGCGGTGCGCTTCATGGAGGAGAACCGCGACATGGCGGTCTGGCTCGCCCCCTTCCCGGCCAATGATTCACTCGTGCCGATGCGCATTGAGCTGCGCACCCAGATCGGCATGAGCGTGATCGAGGCCGGGCGGGTGAATCTTTCGCCGGCCCCGCGCCGGGCCGCAGCCGCGCAGTGAGCGCTCAGCGGGCGCGTTCGATCGCCCGCTGCACGACGCGGCGGACTTCTTCATCGGAGAGAAAAAGGTCGTGGTTGAGAATGCCACGACCGAATTCGCTCGCATCGGCGACGCGCACGCCCATGGCCGTCAGGCGTTCGCGCTCGGCGCCGCCGGCACGGGCGACACCGCCGGCGATGCGCTGCGAAGCCATCAGGGCGCGGTCGCGCGACGAGACGATCACGGTGATGCGCGGCGCATCCGGGCCGAGGCGGTTCACCGCCTGCTCGAACTGATCAATATCGACATCCGGCGCGGCCAGAACCACGGCGCCGATGCGTGCCATCAACCGGTCACCACCGGAGCCGCGCAGCATCCGCAGCGTTTCCAGCGTCAGCAGCGAGCCCATGGAATGCGCCACGATATGGATGCGCCCGCCACTCGGCGACTGCGCCAGCGTGAGCATCAGGGCCTCCAGGGCATCACGCGACCACATGGCGCTCTCACGATCATAGGCGTAATCGAACGTCCCCCCGGCGGAGGGCCAGGTGAACAGGCCGGGCGCACCACGAAAACCGATACCGTCCGCGAGTTCGGCGGCACTCGCGGCCGCGCTCTCGAAGGTCTCGCGATAGCCGTGCACATAGAGCAGCACATCCTTGCCCAAAGCCGCGCGGGTAAAGGCATCGGTGGCTTCGCGGGAGGTGACGTCATCAACACCCGCCACCTGCCAGCCGCCCGAGACGATATTGCTGACACGGGCCGTCAGACCCGTCGCCGGGGGTGTCATCCGGGCCCGGGCGAAGGTCAGACCGGTGCCGCGTTCGGGCCCGAAGAACGGGGCTTCGCCTGCCGGCGTCGCGGGGCGCCGGGTGGTGGCGACGAGGAGCGTCGGTTCGCGGGAGATGCTCGCGCGCGGATCACCACCGAGGCTTCCCGCACCGGCGAATCCGAAGCAGCCGCCGAGAAGCAGACTGGCGCCGCCGACGAGGAAGGCGCGACGGGAGGCGTGGCTCTTCGATACTGAACTCGGATGACACGCCATGATCGGGATTCGCTGTCTCTGGAGGGCTACGGGCCTGTCATGATCGTAAAGGGGACCGGATGGTAAGCGACGCCGCGCCCGCGCCGCGCGGACGCGGCGGTTCGAGGGCAGTTCAATGCATCGCGATTGGGGCGAGCTTGCGGCGGAATTGCCGATCAGGAACAGCAAACCGATCCGTTACGGCTCGCAGACGCGCTTCTCGAAGAGAGATCTTCATGCGGTGGCGGCATGCCCGACCCAGCACGACAAAGCCGCCGGCGCCGCAAATAGGGCACCGACGGCGTGATCAGCCGTCACAGCGTTTGCGAGCCTCAGCCGGGAACCTGGCCGAACGGCATCGTGCCGGTGGTCGGAGCGGGCTCGCGCGGGGCGGGCGACATGTTCGCCACCTCGTGCCACCAGGTCCAGCATTCCGTCTCGATCGCCGGCATGACCGGGCGGGACGAGGGGAAGCGCCGGTCGTTGTTGAAGGCGTCACGCAGCGACGCGAGCCGCGCATTCGCGGCATTGCGCTGGTCCTCGTTACCCTGCTCGGTCACGAACAGCAGACGATAGACGATTTCGCGATTGGGGAGGCGCATGGGTCAGACTCCGCCGTCAGCCGAAATAGCTGTTGTACAAGGACGCATAGTTCTGGCGGCGCCCTTCGGACAACTTGTCGTATTCCTGCCCGAGCGTCTGAGCTGCCGGGCTTGCTTGACTGTCTTCGGTCGCGGCAGCACCCTGTGTGGCCGGCATGTCGACCAGCGGCGCTTGTGTCGCACCGGAGGCTGTGTCACCAGCGCCCACCTGCCCGGTCGTCTCCGACGTCGGAATCCTGAAACCGGATTCGGCACCCGGGACGATGGAAGCGCCCCGGCCTACGGGGGAACCGAGCGCAGAGCCAAAAGGACTGGGAATATTACTCATTGTCTTTCATTTATCCTATGCATTGTAATTGCCACCACCATAAGCGAAATGCGCATCAACCTCAAGAGATGATTGAATTCGCATTTCATCCCATGTTTTGTTCGATGCTGACACATCTAGCACAAACATGTTTCAGTTTAAAGCATAATTTTTATGAATTGCATTGCAATATATGTATGCGATATCAGGCGATGTGAGCTGCCGGTTGCTCGCCGCAGCACATACTTCCCCGCGCCGACGGGCCTGGGCCGGGACCGGGGCCGGCAGGCGAAAGCATGACGCCTGCCGTAAAGTTCCGTTAATCGTATTTTCAGTCTGTATCGCGCAAAGATTGTACGATGCCATACGCAATCATAGAATGCGTTTCGTCCCGGGCAGGCGATGCCCGGCAGTCGAGCCGCATGGCACGGACGCCATCATCGTCAGGGAGATCCGCTTGGATACCATCGGACCCGCATCCGTCAGCGGTTTTCACGTCGGTGCGCCGGGCCCCGGCGCAGATCCGGCGGGCGGTGACGCGCGGGCGTTCAAGGCCGTCTATCGCGAGGCGCTTGGCGAGGCGCCGGCGGCGCGCGAGCTTAATCCCCGTGCCGATCTGCGCACCTTCGGAGACAATTTTCGCAATCTCGAGCGTACGCTGGAAGCAGAGCGCACCGCCATGATGCAGGTGTTGATGCCGCCCACGGTCGGAGCCGGCGAAGCGCATGGCCAGAACTACCGTCACGCCGCACAGACTGCATCGGTCCCGGGGGGCAGCGCCGGCAATTTCGCTCCGGCTGCCGGTGGCGGCGCGGAACGCGGGCATTTCACTTCGCATGATCAGCAGCGCCTCGCCCGCGATTCCGACCGGATACAGCCAATCTTCTCCGATCACAGCCAGCGCGCGGTCCCGGTGGTGCAATCGGCGCTGGGCATGAATGGCGATACGAAAGCCAATACGATCGATTTCGCCGGCGAGATCAGCCACCTCACCAACCGCCTCGACACCGTGATGGGCGAGTTGCGCGAGACCATCGCACAACCGCGACCGGATTCTCCCGAGGAAGCCATGGAGCACAATTCCAAAGTGCACGCCCTGACGCGTGAAGGTGACAAGCTCAATACCGAACGCAGCATGATGATGTCGCTGCACATGGCCGCTCACCAGGAGACGCGCGTACGCATGCTCTCGGCCTTCGAGCATGTCACGGGTATGGTGAAGAAAATTAACGAGATCTTCAATCAACTCAAGCAAGGGTCGTAATCTGCCGATGAGGACGATCCTGAGATGCGCGGTCTTTCACGCTCTTTCGTTGTGATGTTTTGCCTGTTCCTGGCTGCCTGCCAGGTCGAGCTCTACGGCAATCTGTCGCAACGTGAGGCGAATGAGATGATCGCGGTTCTGGCCCGTTCGGGAATCGAGGCCACGCGCGAACCGGTCAGCGAAGGGATTTTTCGCGTCATGGTCGCAGAATCCGAGATGGCCGCCGCCGTCGAGGCGCTGGCGGGAGCGGGGCTGCCGGCGGAACGCTTCCAGTCACTCGGCGAGATCTTCCCCGGCGATGGCCTGATCGTCTCGCCCTACGAGCAGCGCATCCGCACGATGCATGCGCTGAACCAGGAGATCGCGCGGACGATCAGCACGATTTCCGGCGTGCGCAATGCCCGCGTCCATATCGTGCTGCCCGAGCTCGATCTGCGCGGGCAGCCCATGAACCAGCCCTCGGCTTCCATTCTGATCCATCACGCACCCGGTCTCGATACGGAGGGGCTGACCACGCGCGTGCGCATGCTCGTCACCAATGCGGTTCAGGGCATGGACTTCCGCAACGTCGCCGTCGCCTTCTTCGATGCGTCTCACGCGCTCGCCGGAGCAACGGGGCGGGCTGCCGCGAACGGGCCGCCCGCCGGAGATGCGGCACCGCCTGACGCACCGCCCGAAACGGCGACCGGCGTCGGCACGAGCCGCAAGCCCGGCGGGGCGTCATCAGCCCAGACGCCGTCTGCCGGAACCGGCGAGAATGCGCCGCCCCTGCCTTTCATGACACGCATCGCTCCTTACATATTCTGGGCGGTAGCCCTTGCCATGGCGGCAGGTGCGGGCTTTCTCGCATGGCGCCAGCGCGTTGCCACGAGAGGCGCCTCATGACGCCGGCACAGGGTCGTGCGCAGAGCGCCGTCTCGCCGCAACCGGGCGCTGAATCCGCTCCCGCCGATGACGGCGCCTGGCTGCGCTCACCGCGCCTGACCACCGATGACGGCAATAGCGGCCATCCACGCCACAGGCGTGTGCCGATCATTCTGGAAACGGCCTGCGAAGATCCCTCCGCCCTGATCGCCCTGCTCGGTGAGGCACGCATTGCAGCGCTGACGGGCCTCCCGGAAGCCGCAATCAGCAATTTCAGCCATGCCCGCGCCAGCCTGCGAAGGCGCTTTGCGACCCGTCTGCGCGAGCGTCTCGGGCTGACCCGGCGCCAGGTCGCGGTTGCTCGCCGCATCCCGCGCGACCCCGCGATCATCATGCGCGCCATCGGCTTCTTCGCCACCACCATGCGTCTCGCTGACACGCCCCGCGTGATGGGCCGCGACGCGATGCGCCGGCTTGCGGAAAAATATGGCGAGGAAGCCCTCTCCTTCGCCCTGGTCCAGAAGCCGTTACTGACACAGAGCATCGAGGCCCTGCGTGAATTCATCGCCGAGCCGCCCGTCAGCGATGCGGACAAACGCATGTTCGTGCGCGCGCTCGCCGCCCATGGCCATGACGGCGCGGCCTGTGTGGCGCTGCTGCTTGATCTGCCGGTCGATATCGCAACGCGCGGCTTCGCCGATCGTTTCGACGCGGTAATCACCGGCCTGCCCACCCTGGCCGCCCGCGCTCTGACGCGCGTGATCGCCGATTGTGCAACCACGGATGCCGCGCGGGATACGAGCGGCGGCGGCCATAGCGTCATGCCCTCCCCCGAGGAAGTCCATGCCGCGGAAGCGCAATGGCGCGCTGATGGCCTCGCGGACGATCCCGCCGCAGCCGGGGGCGATGCGGCCTCCGATGCTTCAGGGACGGGGGAGATTGCGGTCGGCAATGATGGTTCACCCGGAGGCGAAAATGACGAACCCGCAGCCTGAAGCCCCGCCCGCATCACAACCGGCAACTGATCCCGGGGCGCAAGCGCCGCGCCCGCAGGCGCTGCCCGATGCGCCTGCCCAGCCGCCACCCCGGGCGGCACCGCGAACGCCACCTCAGAGACCGCCGAGAACATTGCCCCAGGGGCATACGCACAGATCACCCGAAGCAGCAGCTGCACAGGCGGCGCAGGCACCCACAGCGGAGCCGAAAGCTGCTGCACAACCCACCGCAAGCGAGGCGCCGGAACAGCCGGAGAATTCCGTCTTCGTACCCGCCACGAAAGTGCTCTCGGCGGAGGAGATGAAGGTGCTGCGCATCGCTGATCGCTTTCGCGACGAGGCCCGGCGCCTGCATGACGGCATGGGCCGCAGCGTTGCCGAAGCGCAGGAGCAGGCCCGCAAGAAGGGTTATCAGGAGGGTTTCGAAAAGGGCCGTCTGGAGGCCCTCGAAACCCTCGTCGAAGCCATCGACCGGGTGCGCGAGCGCCTTGCGGCCTCGGATGAGGAACTCGCCACCATCGTACTCGGTGCGGTCGAGCGCATGCTCGGCGAAATGGACGAGCACGAACTCGCCCTGCGCTGCGTGCGGCGCGCCCTTGACGATGCGGCAGGCGACATCTGGGCTGTAGTGCGGGTCACGCCGGATGAGGTTCCCTATCTCGAGGAAGGGCTACGGCAATTGCCGATGACGGGCTCCTGGCCCGAAATCAAGGGCGTGGAGGCCGATCCGTTGCTCAAGCGCGGCGAGATCATTCTCGAAACCCCCAAGGGGCGCATCCATGTGGGCATGCGCCAGCAGCTCTCACGACTGAAGGCCGGACTGCAGAGCCTGGACGAGTGAAGCAAGGCGCCACGCGCCATCGGCACGTGCAGATGCCGCAATCGGGGAATCGGAATGGACCAGACGAGCGCACCGCCGAAATCACCGCAGGACGTCGACATGCAGCGCCGACCACCGGCGCAGACGCCAGCAGCGGCGAAGACGGGCTCGCATCAGCCCGAACGGCGCAATGCCGACCGTCAGACCGGCTTTGCCGGCAAGCTCGCCAAGCTGCAGCGCATCGTCGGCGGGATCGACACGCGCCGCTCCTCAGGACGCCTGCTCGCCGTGACCGGTCCGCTGATCCGCGCGGAACTGCCGGGCGCGGAAGTCGGTGAATTATGTGAACTGCGCGATCCCGACACCTCCGAAACGCGTTTCGCGGAGGTGGTCGGGCTCGACAACGCCACCGCCTTTCTCGCCCCCTATGGTGGCACGTCGGGATTGTCGCTGCGCACGGAAGTGGTGGGCCTGCGCCGTCCGCCGACGGTGACCTGCGGTGACTATCTGCTGGGAACCGTGATCGACGCGCTGGGCAATTTCATGGATTGGGGCGACGCCTCCGAACCACCACGGCCCGGCCCCGAAGCCGAACGACGGCCAATCTCGGCGCAGGCCCCCGATCCGATGACCCGCAAACCGATCAGGACGCCGATGGAAATCGGTATCCGCTCGATCGATTCGCTGCTGACCATGGGGGTCGGCCAGCGGATGGGGATTTTCGGCACGGCGGGCGGCGGAAAGTCGACACTGATGTCGGAGATCGTGATGCGCTGCGAGGCGGATGTCACCGTCGTGGCGCTGGTCGGCGAGCGCGGACGCGAGGTCAACGACTTCCTCGAACACGCCCTGAGCAAGGAAAGCCGCGCGCGCTCGGTCATCGTCGCAGCGACATCGGACCGTCCCTCGGTGGAGCGCATGCAGGCCTCGCTCACCGCCACCGCCGTGGCTGAGCATTTTCGCGATCGCGGCATGAAGGTGCTGCTCTTCGTCGATACGGTGACACGTCTGGCACGCGCCCTGCGCGAGATCGGCCTCTCCGCCGGCGAGCCACCGGGCCGGCGCGGCTTCCCACCCTCCGTCTATTCGACCCTGCCGTTGCTGGTGGAGCGGGCCGGCCCTGCCGCCGTAGGCTCGATCACCGCCTTCTATACGGTGCTGGTCGAAGGCGACATGAATTCCGACCCGGTGGCCGAGGAGGTGAAGAGCCTGCTCGACGGACATATCATCCTCTCGGAGAAACTCGCGGCACAGGTGCATTATCCCGCCATTGACGTCATGGTCTCGAAAAGCCGTCTGTTCAACGATGTGACGACGCCGGAACACCGCGCCGCTGCCGACAAGATGCGCGAGCTCTATGCCCGTTATCAGGAACTCGAACTGCTGATCCAGGTCGGCGAGTACAAGCAGGGTACCGACGCCCTCAATGACGAGGCCGTCGCGAAGATCGAGATGATCAAGGCGCATCTCAAACAGAAGCCGGGTGAAATCGCCAAATTCGCCGACACGATCGCGCATCTGCGCGAGATCACGGGTGTGTGATGCGCGCGCAATTGCAGAAACTGATGACGATCCGCACGCTGCGCACGAAACAGCGCCGGCGCGATTACCAGAACGAACGCAACAACCTCGACGCACTCACGCAACAGATGGCGCAGAATACCGCCCGCATCGGGGAGGTCGAGGCAGCCCGTGCCTCGGCGGGGCGGCTGGGCAGCGCATCCGGCGAAACCTTTACCCAGACCGCCGTGATCGACAGTCAGCGCCAGCGCTATTTCCACGATCTGCAACTGCGCGACCTCAAGACCGCGAAACTGCGCCTCGATCGCCAGATCAAGCTTCAGGAGAAGAAGGTCACCGAAGCCCATGAAGCCCTGCGCGCCGCCGAGAAATCCGCCGAACAGCTCAATACCTTCGATGCCGAACTCGCCGAGAAGGAAGCGCGCGAAGCCGAGTTGCAGGAAGAACTCCAGACCGAAATGCCGTCCAAACCACGCTGGAAACAGTCATGAACGCACCTTTCCGACGCATCGACCCGGCCCTGGCCCAGCCCCTCGACCTGCCGGCCCTCTCCCCGCGCGAAGCCGGGGACTGGCGCCGTCTGGCGCGCAACCGGGCCAATCCGCAATTCCAGACGGGTATCGGGCGCATCGTCCTCTCCCTCGCTGATCCTGCTGCCCTCGCCGCCTGGGAGGGCGGCTGGACCCGGCTCGACCTGCTCTGCGCAGAGCGCGCTGCGAGCCTCTGGCTGCCCGACGACATCGTCACCGCGATGCTGCGCGGCGCCCATCCCATGCTCGACGATACCGCTTTGTCCACCGCCGACAGGGCGCTGCTGATTGATGCGCTGGAAAATGACCTGATCGACACCTTCTCGCATACAATCCGGGCGGAGATCGCCGTGGTCGCTGCGGAGCGCGGCCTGAGCATCGCCATGCGGCCCGCCTTCATCTTCGAAGCCGCAGCAGCCGATACTGCCGCAGGCCAGGGCGGCGCACGCTTTCCCATCGCGCTCGATTGCCACGCCATCGAGCGCGACCAGCTCGTCGCGGCCCTGATCGCCGGACCGATCACACGCAGCCCCTTCACAGATCTGACCACATCCATCGCATTCCGCTGCGGCTGCACGCGGCTGACACTCGCGGAATTCGCGACACTGGAGACAGGTTGTGGGATTTCACTTGACGATACTACTTTAAGTTTTCAAAAGATTGTAGCAATCACCGCAGAGCGATTCGCCCAGACATGCAACTGGAAGACCATCAAACCGACGCTCGACGGGCCGCTGCTGCGACCCCTGGATGCGACCACCCTCGCCTATTCAATGGATGCGCGTGTGACCCAACAACCCGAAAAGCCTGATCAGGCAGCGCCGACAGGCAGCATCGACGAGATCCCGGTCCAGCTGGTCTTCGAACTGGGGCGGCTCGAGATCCCGTTATCGGAGCTCGAAAGCCTGACCGCCGGTTATGTCTTCGAACTGGGCAAGCCGCTGAGCCAGAGCGTGGACATCATCGCGAACGGACGCCGCGTCGGCACGGGTGAGCTGGTGCGTCTGGGTGAAGCCATCGGAGTGCGGGTCTCGAAGCTGGCGCGATGACGAATCTGGCGATCCCGACGTATTTTTCGCTCATCGTCCTTTCGGCGATCATCGCCGTCATCCCCTTCCTGGTCGTCGCCGCCACCTCATTCGCCAAGATCTCCATCGTCCTCTTCCTGGTGCGCAACGCGCTCGGAATCCAGCAGACGCCGCCGGGTGTGCTGATCAACACGGTGGCGATCGTTCTCACCCTGTTCATCATGGCGCCGATCCTGCGTGAGATGTACGGAATCATCACTGATCCGCGCCAGAGCTACGAGACGATGGCCGATTTCGAGGTCATTTTCCGGGAATCGACGGTGCCGCTGATCAGCTTCCTGCAACTGCACTCACGACCGGAAGCCACGACTTTCTTCGTCGAGACGACCACGACGCTGTGGGCGCAGTACGATGTCGAGATGCAGGTCGCGGAAAATGATATCGTGGTACTTCTGCCCGCTTTCCTGATCTCCGAACTGACCCGCGCCTTCGAGATCGGCTTCCTGCTGTATCTGCCTTTCCTCGTCATCGATTTCGTCGTCAGTGTGATCATCGTGGCGATGGGCATGTCGATGCTGTCGCCGACGGTGATCTCGACGCCGCTGAAGCTCTTGCTCTTCGTCTTCATTGACGGCTGGTCGCGGTTGTTGCAGGGGCTGGTGCTCTCCTACGTGCCGGGAGGCTGACGCATGGGCTCGTCCGGCCTCGTCGAGGAGATCTATGCCAGCTTCCTGACGGGCCTGATCATCGTGGCGCCGCCGATGATCGCGGCGATGGTGGTGGGTGTCGTGCTCGCCATTCTCATGGCCGCAACCCAGATCCAGGACCAGACCCTGCCGCAGCTTGTGAAGATCATCGTCATCCTCGCCGTGCTGATAATCGGCGGCGTGCCGATGTCGGCGCCGCTCTTCGATTATTCACGCACGCTCTTCGCCTCGTTCCATACCATGACCCGGTAAGGCGATGACGGAGTTCGACGAGATCATCACAGCCTGGCTCGGGCGCTACATGTGGACCGGGCTGGCCTTTGCTACGGGCTTTGCGCGCATCATCGCCGTGTTGCAGATCTTTCCGCTGTTCACGGCCCTCAACGTCCGCGGCACCATCCGTGCCACGCTCGCAATCGTGCTCACGATCCCGCTCGTGCCCCTGATCGAGCCGCAACTGATGCAGATGGGAATTCCCGATCTGTGGGTGATCGCGACCATCTTGATCAAGGAATTCGTCTTCGGCCTGCTGCTCGGTGTTCTGATCGCAATCCCCTTCTGGGGCATCCAGGCAGCGGGCGACATCATCGACGTCTCTCGCGGCGCCAGCATGGCCAATGTCGCCGATCCGGTGAACGCGGACGAGAACTCGCTGACCGGTGTCGTCCTGCTCTACGCCTCGCTGGCAATCTTCGTGGTCGCTGGCGGAATGCAATTGGTGATAGAATTAATTTACCATTCCTACAGCATATTGAGCATCAGTGACGTCGCCCCTCCGATGGGGGTGGCGACGGTGACGGCGATCGGTGACCTGCTGACGCGGATGTTCACCTTGGGTGTCATCATTTCGGGCCCGCTGATGATCGCGCTGATTGTCATCGATCTGACCCTCGTCTTCGGCCACCGGATCGCGCAGGAAATCGAGGTTTCGGAATTCGCCGCAATCGTGAAGAACCTGTGCGTATGCGCCTTCATCCCGCTCTACGCCTTGTTCCTCGAAGAATACATGCTCGACGACTGGCGCGAACTGATGCGTTTCGTCGAAGCCTTCCTGCTGATGGGGGAGGTGCGGGAATAAGGCCGGAAGGAGCAGGGGATGTCGGGCAAGGATGATACCGAAGAGGCCACTCTCGAGCCCACTCCCCAGAAACTAAAACAACTGCGCGACAAGGGTCAGATTCCGCGCAGCCAGGAGATCACCGGCGCGGTGACGTTGATCTCGGTGCTCTTCTACGTGCTCGCGACATATGATTCGATGATCGACAGTTTCGCGGTCGCCTTCATCGACAACCCCGTCTTCAACGGTGCCCCCTTCGATGAGCGCCTGCATGAAGCCACGCGGATGACAGTCCGTCTGACGCTTGAGCTCGCGTTGCCCGTCATGGCGATCGCCATTATCGGAGCGCTTGTCGCAACGATGCTCGATGTCGGTGGCTTTCTGTTCTCAATGGAATCTCTGGCTCCGAATTTTGCCAAATTCAATCCCGCAGAGGGCATACAAAATATTTTCAACCTGAAGAGCTTTATTGACCTTCTCAAGAGCACCGCAAAAATTATCATCTTTTTTGTATGTATTTATGTAATACTTCGTGGATTTATCGGTGATGTTATTTGGTCTCCAACTTGTGGAATGGGATGCATCTTTGATGTTGGCGGAACAATCATTCTCTATATCATTCTCATATCCACATTTTTAATCCTGATATTTGCAGTGATTGATATCGTTATTGCCCGCATCCTGTTCAAACGCGACAACATGATGACTCAGACCGAGATGAAGCGGGAAATGAAGGAATCCTTCGGCGATCCGCATGTCCGGGGCGAGCGCGATCGCATTCGCAAGGAGATGGCCGATACCGCCGGACTCGTGGGACCCAAAGCCGCCAATCTCTGGATCGCCGGCCCGAACGGCATGATCGGCATCGCCTACAAGCCGGAGCAATCCGGCGTCCCCATGCTCGCCGCCAAGGCGCTCGCCGATAACGAGACGCGGGCGAGGGAGGTGGCGCATGAAAACGGCATCGCCATCGAGAGCAATCCCGAACTCTTCAAGCTCCTCATCACCGAGGGCAAGATCGGCCAGCCGATCCCGCGCGACAGCTTCACGGAAGTCGCCCAGGCGCTGGTGCGCGCCGGCTTCTCGGGCTGAGGTCGCGGGGAACGGGCTGCGCGCGGCAAGCGTTGCGAAAGATCAATGCAAAGCTTGGGCAGCATCAGCATGCTCGTGCATGACAGGCCAGACAAAGATGAACCGCAGGCTGCAGGCGGTCGGCCACAGGAGGAAAGTGCATGTCTTACAAGGAAATCTTCGTCGTTCTCAGCCCTGAGGCCAAAGCCGTCGGACCCTATGCGGCCTCTCTGGCCAAGGCCTTCGACGCCAGCACCCGCGCGGCCGGCATCGCTATCGATCCGACGATGCCGAGCTATGTCATCCCGGAAATGCCGAGTGCCGTGCTCGAGCAGGCGCGCGCCGCCAGCCGCGAGGAAGCGCAGGCCCGTCTCGCCTCCTATGAGGCCAAGGCCGGGGAAGTCGGGGTGCATGTCGACGGCTTCGTCCTGCAGGGCATGATGGATCGCTGCGCCGCACAGCTTGAGCGGATGGCGCGCTATTATGATCTCACCGTGGTCGAGCAGCCCGGCTCCGATCGCGAGAAGGGCGGGCCGCTCTTCGTCGAGGCCATGCTCTTCGGTTCCGGGCGTCCGCTCCTGATCGTGCCCTACATCCAGCGCGCGCCGATGAAGCTCGACCACGTCATCGTGGCGTGGGACGAAAGCGCGACGGCTGCCAAGGCTGTAACGGCTGCGATGCCGCTCCTGAAGCAGGCCGGCACCGTCGAAATCGTCGGGGTCTCCACTGGCGCGGAAGCCGAGCATGAGCGGGGCGAACGCCTCGCGAAGGTTCTGGGCGGGCACGGCATCAAGGCGAAGGCGCGCATGCTGACCAATGTCGGCAGCGTCTCAGACAGCATTCTCTCGCATGCTGCCGATAACGGCGCGGATCTGATCGTGATGGGCGGCTACGGCCATTCGCGCATGCGCGAACTGGTCCTCGGCGGCGCCACGCGCGGCATTCTCGAGAGCATGACGGTGCCGGTTCTGATGATGCACTGAGCGGCAAGGCGGATTGCTGCGGGCCGGTCACGCTTTCATGCTGCCACCAGGGAGAGGGGAGCGTGTGCTGCATCACCCGCGTGGCTGATGATTTTTGCGCCGCGATTGCCGCCGGCGTTCCCCTCTCCCTTGTTGAGAGGGGACAGGGGTGAGGGTGGCGGCGAGACGCTTTCCGGTGAAGCGCCCCGCCCTGCATCAGCGCCCCTCACCCCCATCCCCTCTCCACGAAGGGAGAGGGGGGCGCGCCCTGCATCGCCCGCATGGGGCGGCAACGGGGCCGTTATTGGGTTGGTGGCCCGCCCTCCCCGTCTGGTGTTGCGGGGTTGTGGCGGGTGCGCTCGATGCTGTCGCAGATGGTGCGCAGGTGATTGTGGATGGTGTCGGCGAGGGTGCGCAGGGCGCTGCGGGAATCGCGGTTCTGGAGGTCGGCCAGAGCCATGTCGAGGGCGGTGAAGAGGGCGCGCAGGTGGTCGAGATCGTCGGTGACGTCGAGCAGCGCGATCTGATCCCGCTCGGGCATGGCGGGCGGCGGCGCGGCGGCGGCATAGGCGTCGAGAACCGCCTTCATCTGCGCGATCTCGGCCGCGGAGCGACCGGCGAAGACGCGGTCGAGCCAGGTGATGTCCTCCCGCGAGACATCATGCGGGGGCGCTTGGGGTGGCGTGGCTTGCGGCGCGATGGCTTGCGGTGGCGTACTCTGCGGGCCGCGCGGATCGAGAGCCTCATGCATGACGGCCCCCCTTCCCTGCCGGGACCGTGACGCCGCATTCGACGTCGCCCGGGAGAATCACCACCACAGATGACAAGATCACTTCCGCCACAGGGGCGGTTTTGGTATCGCTGATTGCAGCCATTGGAAAAGGTCCTTTTTCTGATGGTCAGAGCCGGGTGAGAGGGTGCCTCCTCTCGCTCGGCTTGCAATCTTTTATAGGTTATTTGGAACGTATATGCAACATGGGTTGTGCGGGAATTGGGGTTGGGGTGGTAAGCGAGAATGTGATGCACAAGCTCAAGATCATCAGCACGGGCGAATCCGCCGGCGTGATTCTCCCGGAGGAGGTTATGGCGCGTCT
>Ga0102934_1001336_pt1 | contig 17188 bp, 12 predicted proteins | sample SalPonR2_A_D1_MG_FD_78175 | JGI IMG/M metagenome (GOLD analysis project Ga0102934, IMG submission 78175) | Salt pond soil microbial communities from South San Francisco under conditions of wetland restoration - Salt Pond MetaG R2_A_D1_MG | ecosystem: Environmental > Aquatic > Marine > Intertidal... | reverse complement strand
ATTGCCGTGTTCCCGCTTTCGCCTTCTTGCACCTGGCCGGCATAAACCGGTGCCACCATCAGCATAAGGGCCATCAGTACAACTAAAGGAATAATGGTCGAACAGCTGATTAAACTTCTGCGGCGCTTCTGCTTTTTTCCAAGCGCATCGGCAGGATTGGCTTGGTAAAAGCGATTGAATTTATTGTTGCTTTTTTATCTTTTATAATTTAGTATTATTAATTTTAGTATGTAATATTTATCAAAACTACAACAGATATGATATCCCAAAAAACGAGGAAATAGAATAAGGACCATCTACCTATGCCAAAAAAAACATCTGTCATTATTGCAAGCGATAACGTTATGTTCCGCGAGGGCCTGAGCTGCCTGCTAAGCAATGACCATCGCTTTAAGGTGTCCGGCGAAACCGGCAGCATTGATGAGGTGCTGAAAGGGGTTAAACAGTTCAAGGCTGAGGTGGTGCTACTAGATTTTACGCTGCCGGAACTGATCGCCCAGGACGCGGTGGGACAAATCCAAAAGGTCAATGCCGGGGCCCAGCTCATTGTCATGGGTCAGAACCCGGATATTGAGGATATCCGCCATAGTATCCAGGCCGGCGCGCTCGGCTTTATTTCAAAAAAGGCGACATTTGCCGATTTGACAGAAGCGATCGAAACAGTTCAAAATAACGAGCGCTATATCAGCCATGAATATATGAACGCCCTCATCCAGGACTTTGCAAAAGCCGAGGTAACAAAGCCGGGACTGGCAAGGCATGAAAAACTGACTAAAAGAGAAAAACAGATTTTTGGAATGGTGGCCACCGGTCATGACCCGGAGGATATTGCGAAAAAGCTGAATATCAGCATTAAAACCTATTACAAGCACCGGAGTAACCTGATGGAAAAGTTGGAGGTCAACAATGTGGCCCAACTGGTCCGGTTTGCCTTTGACAGCGGTCTGGTTAAGATGGGCAAGGAGCAATAATTCAGGTATCAGTTAGACCTTCCGGCCCATTGCTCATACAAGGAGAACTCATGTTCAAAGTTATCGCTGAAAAGGCCCTTCCCCAGATTGGCCGATATTTCTGAGGGTTCCCAGAAGGCGACCGAATCGATCTCATCCGGATTAAACCGGGTGCTGCCGTTAAAGCGGCAGATGTAGGTATAAACCAGTTCGGATTCAAAATCATTGGCATGGATGTACTGATAGGCGAATTCCGGCGCGGCCCCGCGAATGCCTAGCTCCTCTGCCATTTCACGGTGCATGGCGGATTCAATGGATTCGCCACAGTCCACATGCCCGCCCACCGATGTATCCCACTTGCCCGGGGCCACGGTCTTTTTAGGGGATCGTTTCTGAAGCAGCAGCCGGCCGCAGTCATCAAACACCAGGACGTGGACCACCTGATGCAGCCAATCGCGGTTGCCATGGACTTCGCACCTCGGCGCAGCCCCGCAAACCGAGCCATCCCTATCCACCACCGCTAAAAGTTCATGGCGGCATGAGAGAAACCGGCAGATATAGTCGGCTGCCGCATCCGCCCCATTTTCTGTATTAGGACGAATTCTCGGCATATCAAGGAGCTCCGGCAGGGTTTCCAGAAACTCACCGGTTTCAAAGGCCGCCCCGGCAATCGGCATTCCACCCATTTCTGCCTGAATAAAAGCTTCCAGAACCCCGGATTCCCTGAAATTCGGTCGTGCCACATAGCCGAACGGCACCCCTACCCGATAAACTTCGGCAAGCGTGCTATAGCCGGCTTTTCCCACCACTGCATCGGCCGCATACACCAGATCCGGATGGTAAAAGGCCGACCGATGGGGCAGACGCAGGACATTGCCGTGCCGCTCCCCTTCCGGCGGCAGTTCCGGGTAGGCACCGGGCACCACAAAAAAAACATCCTCACCGAAAGCGGGCAGCCGGGGAAGAAACCCCGGCGCATCCGGAATACCGCCCATGGTAATTAAAACCATTTGCCGGTTTTCCGTTAACCCGAGCCGCTGCCGGATATCCGCGCGCCGCGTAGCGGGTTTTCTGCTGACCGGCGGGATTTTAAGATCAGCGTTTGAATGATGGGCACAAAAGGGGATCGCCTGAATCCGGTGATCGGCAGCCGCAAAGATATCGTTTAAATACCGGACATGGGGTTCCAGCTGCGGCGCATGGGGCATATAGGCTTCATAGATCCAGTCCCAGGTAAAATTCTCGATCAGAATGGAGGGAAGCCCCGCCCTTTTTGCTGCGGCAATGCCCCAGGGCGAAATATCGCTGACTATCAGCCGGCAATCAAGCGCGTGCAGCCTTTCGGAAAGTGCGCCCAGCTCACGCTCGTTCATCGGATAGGTTTCATCCAGGCGGACGATGGTAGCTTCAAGGTCCATCGCCAGGGGCGAGCGCTGAACGGTGCCGATGTCAGCGGCAAACTCGTGATGGGAAAAGGCGGCGCACAGGGTATCTTCAAAAAACCAGGCCGGAACGGTGGTAAACAGGTGCACGTGTACAAACGGCCATTTCTCGGAGATGGCATTAATCACCGCCGCAGCCCGCGATGCATGGCCGAATCCATGCGGCGAGATAAAAAAGGCGATGGCGACCTCGGGATACATGTTTTGATTCATACCAGGGTCTCCAGCTTCTCCCGGATGTCAAAAAAATCCGCCCATGGATAGTAGGATATACCCGCCTCTTCCAGGAATGCGGCCAATGAACCCCTGGCAAATACGGTGTCGGCATGCTGGGCCATCTGGAAATCCGTAATCCCGTCTCCGATCACAATCCGCTCGTCCGCGGCGAACTCCTTCATGACTTCCGCCTTGGCCACGAGTTCCGAGCCCATTTCATAGGCTGAAAAAACTTTCAGATAGGTATCGCTGGTCTCCACATCCGCCGCAATAATTCGGTGCGCCCGGTCGATCAAAGTCCCCATTCGGGCCTCCACCATGCCTCGCAGCCCGCCGGAAAGCACGATAAACGGGATATCCTTTTGCTCCAAAAAATCCAGGAGCGCTTCAAACCCCGGACGGATGGGAATATCCCGGACAAATTTTATAATGTCCGGATATTTTGCCGACGGTATGGCCTCCACCATCTCCCGGACCCCGTCCCGGATGGTTACTTCCCCCGACTTTAACCGTTTCATCATGCCATCATATTTATGGGCGGCAAACTCCTTTAAAACCGCTTCCAGGCTCTCCCGGGCGGTGATGGTGCCGTCAAAATCACAGAAGAGAATGCGGTGTTTTTTTGTCATGGCGTCTCCGTCAATTCTGCTTTTAAAATGTTAACCCGCCTAGACAAACTGAAGCAGAAACTTCTGCAACGCCGCCAGCAGGCCGGCGGTCAGCACGATGCCGCCGATGAGATAGTTTACGTGGTCATCCGCCAGCGCATAGGAAATTTTCGCGCCCAGCCGGGTGCCTAACATGGACATAGCAACGACCAGCGGGATCAATTGGATCAAAACCGGGTTGCTGAAAATCCCATCCGGGATTTGAAAAAATATGCCGGCAGCGGCAAACAGCGTGCAGCAAAAGGTGATCATCATGGCCGTCCCCGTTGCCGTCAGGGTGGGGTAGGCCAGACAGGCCATCAAAAAAACAGCAAACCCCATCCCGCCCCCGATACCGATCAATCCCACCTGAAATCCCATGGCGGCGACTGCCGGATAAATCAGCCGCGACCGGGACTTGGCCAGGCTTTGCCGGTGGATTTCCGGGAAATGCAGAATGGCCTCCGGGTCGTATGCCCCGGCGGCCATCTTTAACTTGATTCGATAACCCCGAAATATAAATGCCACCCCGAACAGAATAACCAGAAACCCGGCGGCTCCGCGAAACATCTCCTGGTGGCCGGGGATAAATATCGTTCCCAGCGCAATCCCCGCGGCAATCCATATCAGCGCAAATGCCGACATCATCAGCCCGAATTTGACGTCCACCCGCTTGTGCGGGTAGGCGGTTAACACCATCATCAGGGCATTTCCGCAGTCAATAAGCAAACTAATAAACAGGGTGAGATATAAATCAAACCCGAACAGCACAAAAAATACCGGTACGATCAGCGGCCAGGCCGTAAACCCGATGGCGCTGGCGGCAAATCCGATGAAAACGGACAGGGGTATGAGCAAAAAAAGCAGTATTAAAATGATTTATCCTCCGGACCTGAATATTGCCCCGCGATTTTAAAACCTACTTTTCATATCAGACTTCTGTGTCAATGTCATTATTACCATCTTACTCTTACTCTTAATCTTGCTCTTACTCTTTCTTTTGCGGCTCGCGCCATGCGATGTGTCTAACTCTCCGGTATTTTGCAGAAGGCATATTTTTATAATCAACTCTTACCGTTTCTCAGATTACCCCACCAAATTATGCTTTGCGTTCGCCAGAAAAAATTGTAGAATTAATTGAGTTAAGAAGTTATTGGATTTCCAAAACTTAATAACCTGTTCGGGGGCGAACGGTCCCAAATACCCATAATTTTACCATTCCGGAGGTTAACCCTATGAAAAAAATTTTAATCGGCATCGGCATACTGATCGTGATCCTGGTTATCATTATTGCTGTGGCTGTATCCAATCTTGGCCCGATGATTAAAACGGCGGTCAACAAATACGGCCCGGAAATCACCCAAACCGAGGTCAGGCTGGCGGATGTGGATGTGGCCCTGTTTGCGGCAGAGGCCACTCTGTCTGACTTCCTGCTTGGAAACCCGAAGGAATTCAATGCCCCCGAGGCCATGACGGTAAAAAAGGTTCATGTAAACTTAAACGAAAAAACCATCCTTAAGGAGACCATCGTCATTGACAAAATTGAGGTGCTTTCCCCGCATATCAATTATGAAATCAGGGGAAAGACCGACAACTTCCGGGCCATCCTAAACAACGTCAAGGAGACCACCGGTGCCAAGGAGGCCCCGCCTGAGGAGAAAAAGCCCGCCCCACCGGAAAAGGAAAAGCCCAAAAAAAATATCATCATCAAGGATTTTATTTTAACGGACGGTCAGGTCAACCTGGCCATGAGCATGCTCAAAGACCAAAAAGTCACCGCCACGCTGCCGGATTTGCATCTGAAAAATATCGGAGAAAAGGACGGCGGTATTACGCCGGCTAAGGCATTCCAGATCATATTTGACGCGATATATGATGAGATTCAATCCTCCCAGGTCCGCGACGCGTTAAACAAAGAGTTAAAGAAACTCGGCGAAAGTTTCGAAAAACTGCAGCTTGACGCCAAAGGCCAGGTCGGCGAAGCGCTAAAAAAGGGGCAGCAGGAACTCGATTCCACGGCAGATTCGGTCAAGGATAAGGTGAAAGGTTTATTCGGCAACTAAAACCCCGGCCACCTGAATGGCATGCGCTGCATGGTGGTATACCTGCGACGCCGGGGCCATTCTGTTTGCCTGGCCCAAAGGCGGAACCGGATATCGGAGTTAATGGGGTAAGGATAAAACAAAAAAAATGCCTGTGGCGCTGGATCAGGGCTTTTTCTCCCAAAGAGAGGGAAAATAATTCCAGCGCCACAGGCAAGACCTATTGCTTAACTCCAAACCATGATCCGAGTCAAGCAAATTAATTTTTCATCCTTCCGATTTCCTTATCCACAACCCTTATAAACTTAAATTATCCATTCTGAAAAAATCTTCAAATAAATATATAAACAATAAAATCAATTATATATTTGCAAACCCGATACAAAATCAGGCACATGCAAAAGGGGCTTTTTTGAGCTCGGGTTGATGCGCTGAAAATCATGCCTATTATTACAGTTAAAATTTTGATTCGAATGGATATGCAACCAATCAAATGCGGAAGGAAATGTTATGGATCTGAAATCGTATTTTGAAAACACTAAGGGAACAGGGATTATTTCAACCGCTGACAGGGACGGCAATGTGGATTGCGCCATTTATGCCAGACCCCACGTCATGGATGACGGCAGTATTGCCCTTATCATGCGAGATCGGCTGTCCCACAAAAACCTGCAGTCCAATCCTAAGGCGGCGTACATGTTTATTGAAGATGGGCCGGGTTACAAAGGAAAGCGGCTGTTTTTAACCAAGATCAAGGAAGACGATGACAAGGAACTGATTGACTCCCTGAAGCGACGGAGCTACGCCGAAGACCATCCGCCGAATGAACAAGCCCGGTTTTTGGTTTATTTCCAGGTGGATAAGGAGTTGCCGCTGGTGGGGTCCGGCGGAAAATAGGCCGATTTCATTATAAAAAGCAAAATGCCCTAATTGAGTCTAAATATCAATGTTCCGGTTGTTGTGCCGTTTGAGACCACAATATCGTCCGGATTGATCTTAAGAATACGAAAGCCGTTGATGCGCTCGCCCTCCCGGCACAAACGACTGTTAATGACGGCGATGCGCCGGCTCGGGATCTCATTCCATGAGATGGCCTGAATCTCAAGCCCGACATCCTAGAGGATGGGGGTATCGGCAGCGCCTGGTGGAATGGCTATGGGGTCGGACGGGGCTTCTGATTTTACCGCGGCCGGCGGGGGTTCCCCCGAATTTTTATTCGCTGCGAGGGGTTTAGCTTTGGCCTCCGCTTTTTCAGGTTCTTTAATTTTGTTCTCGTTCCGGGGATTTTTTGCGCCGGTGGGGTCTTTGGTTTTTGCCTTCGCTTCGGATGCCCCCTCTTCCGCCACCGGCTGCTGTTTATCTGCGGTTGGCGGTTGGTCCGGCGATTTGCTTTCAATGTTTTCAGCCGGCTGGGGCTTGATCCGATGCGGCTTGGTGGGCGAAGGCATGTCAGTTTTTTCGACTGATACCCGCAGGCTTTTCTGCGGGCCGGCGTTTTCGGCGGTGCGCGCAGTTAAAACAGACGGCTGAGATCGGATAAAAAGAAACACGCCGGCAGCCAGAATCACCCCGATAACTATTGACATATAAATCAAGTATTTGAAACGCGCCGAAGCCTGGCCCGGTCCCGGCAGGGCAGGCATTTCCGCAGGCACGGCCGCATCTTGCTCAAGTCTTTTTAAAGCTTTCAGGATGGAACTCAACTCTTAATCCCCGGCCCCTCATCCAAGTGCGGAATCTTTAAGCCCTTTTTTTCATTATATAAAACCATCTTGGTAAGCGGCCCCACATACCCATCCACTGGAATGCCGTGCCGGGCCTGCACCGCCCGCACCGCAGACCGAGTTTGGTCGTCATAGGCCGCATTAATAGAAAGGTCTGTAAATCCCAGATCCCGCAGATGCATTTTAAGCGTAATCACCGAATCACCAGTCGTATTCAAGGGAATGATACCCCGGTAATGATAAAAATTCTCCCACAGCACATAGGCTACCCCGTTCCAATGCGTGAAAACTTCCTCATAGGGTACCATCACATTTTCTTCCGCCCCTGCTACCGAAAAGGTCAGGGGCTTTTCTCCCATGCCGGTAACTGCCAGAAAAACCGGCGCGTCTTGGTCCGGGGCGTCCATTTCCAGGATAGCCGGGAGATTAAGCTTTTGAATAAGGTCTAAATCCCCGTCAATCCGGTGCGCATACAGGCCGTTTAACCGGCTGGAGAGCTCAATAAAGACATCATCTGAGCTGATGCGTTGAAATGCCTCGGAAAAAAGCGGCTCCCCCCGCCATTTCGCCAGAAGGGTTTCAATCGCTTGCCTGCGCGAGTCTTTTTCCGCCTGACGCTTTAAAAGCTCGGCCAAATTCTCAATAGGTGAAGCAATAGAGCCTGCCTCGGCCTTTGTGTCCGCTGATCCTTCAGGATCAAGGATCGCCTGGCTTTCAGTATCCGTATTTTCTGCCATTACAGGGGCATTTTTTTTGGAATTTCCTTTGCTCGCGAGGGCAGAGGGCGATTTTTCTCCTTTTGAACGGATGTCGGCGGGGGCTTCTGCCTGATCCGCAGTCGGGCCGGCCTTGTCGACATCCAAATACCCAAAAAATGCCTTGATATCCGACTGATAGAGGATGACCGCCACAAACAAAACCGCGGCAGCGGAAAATGCCGCCAGCCGTTTCCCAGGGAGCCAGTCTGCAGATCTGCGGATATCGCCGCGAGTGGTGAGTTCCCGGATGGCCGCATCTGCTATGCGGCCGGTCACCCGTCCCCGGTTTTCCCCATATGCGGCCAGAAGGGCACGGTCACCGGCGATATTGATCAGCCGGGGCACACCAAGGGCATATCGGTGGATTTTCCGTATCGCCGCATTCGTGAAAAGCCGGGTCGGCTTGCAGGCCGCGATATGCAGGCGATGATTGATATAGGCGATAGTTTCCTTTACGGTCAGGGGCCGGAGGCGGCAGCTTAGGGTAATCCGCTGGCCGAGCTGTCTTAACTCATAAGAATCGAGAAGGTCTCCCAGTTCGGGCTGACCAACCAGGATAATCTGTAAAAGCTTGTCCTTTGAGGTTTCCAGGTTGGTCAAAAGCCGGATCTGCTCCAGCACCGGGCGGCTCAAATTCTGGGCCTCGTCAATCAAAAGGATGGCTTTTTTCCCCTGCCGCTTTTTTTCCATCAGGAACTGATTGAGTTCATCTATCAGGGCTTTGATGGTATCATGATCGGACGGGATGCCGAATTCCGCATTAATCGCCATTAAAAGCTCACTGGCATCCATTTTAGGGTTGAAAATATAGGCGGTCTCAACATCCGGGCCCATGTTTTCCAAAAACGCCCGGCATAGCATGGTTTTTCCGGTTCCCACCTCGCCGATAATTTCTACAAACCCCTCCCCGCTTAACACTGCATACTTCAAATGGGCCAAAGCCTCTTCATGGCTTTGGCTCAAAAACAGATAATCCGGATCCGGGACCAGCTTAAAGGGCCGTTCTTTAAAACCAAAAAAGTGGTTGTACATTTACCTGTCCATTCCGGCCATCATGTCGCTTTTCCGAATTCCCGGGGCATCCAGAATATTTCCTGTAAATGATAATCCCCGAAAATAGCTTTTGAGCAGCTGGGCAACCGCACCGGCATCCTCCATTTCCAGGGCGGCGCACAGGCATTCTTCGGCGGATGAGCGGCGAATGCTGCGTATAAAATTTTTGGCCATGGGAATGGCTGATGGCGTCATGCTGATGTGATCCGCGCCCATTCCCAAGAACAGAAAAATACTCTGGGGATTGGCCGCTGCCTCCCCGCAGATGCTGATCGCCTTGCCGGTCTGGCGGCATGTGGCGACAATATCGGCAATGGTGGCAATCACCGAGGGATGCAGCACAGTGTAGCGGCTGGCCACCCGCTTGTTGTTGCGGTCCACAGCCAGTAAATACTGTATTAAATCATTGGTCCCGACACTAACGAAATCGACATACGCGAGCATGCGTTTCAAAATAAGGACAGCCCCTGGCACCTCCACCATAATACCCAGTTGCAAATTGGGATCAAAGGCAATTCCCTGCTTGCTTAGATTTTCTTTTTCCTCGGTAACGATTGCCCGAATACGGTGGATCTCTGTCATGCAGGAAATCATGGGAAATAGAATATGGGTAGGCCCGAACGCGGATGCCCGAAGAATGGCCCGGATCTGGGTGCGAAAGATTTCCTCCATATCCAGGCTGATCCGGATGGATCGCCAGCCCAGAAACGGGTTGTCTTCCGGCGGCCCGTCCAGGGAGGAAAACATTTTGTCCCCCCCCGCATCAAAAGTACGAATGGTAACCGGCAGCGGAGCCGAATTTTCAAGCACCTTGCAGTAAAGTTCAACCTGCTCCTCCTCCGTGGGAAAGGATTTTCGTAGCATGAACGGGAACTCTGTGCGATACAGGCCGATATAATCCGCCCCATATTTGGCCACCAGGTCCGTATCAGAAAGCAAGCCGATGTTGGCCCCCACTTTAACCGGAAAACCATCCAGGGTAACGGCGGGCTGGCCCAGAGTGGCGGCCATCTCTTCAATGGCCTGTTCCCGCTCCTTGCGCCGCCGTTCATATTCTTGCCGGATCTCATCCGGGGGATTGGCGAACACAAACCCGGAGGTGCCGTCAAGGATCACATAGTCCTTTTCGCGCACGGTATCCAGCACGCCGTCAACGCCTATCACAATCGGAATTTCAAAGGATTTGGCAAGGATTACCGTATGCGAGGTGCGCCCGCCGTTAACCAGAATAATCCCCTTTAAATTGGGCTGCCGGATGGCTAATAGATTCACGGGCGAGAGTTCAGATGCGATAATAATGGTTTCCCGGCTGAAAGCGGGATGCTCGCCGTTGGGCCCGCCGATCAGGTTTTCCAGCAACCGGTGGCCGATATCCAGGATATCCTCACTCCGGTCATTCAAATATGGATTCTCGATGGCCCGGAACATATCCACATATTCAAAAATCACCTGTTTCAATGCATACTCCGCACATGAGCCGGCATTGATCTTTGAGAGGATCTTCTGTTTCAGTTTCTTGTCCCGCAAAAACATCAAATGGGCTTCGATAATCCCCGATTCCTCAGAAGAAAGGGCTTTGGCCTGCTCCGCGATATGCTTGATCTGCTTGGCCGCGCGCTTAAACGCACTTTCAAGCCGCTCGATGTCATCCTCGATACTGTCCGAAAGGGTGCAGTGGACCTGGTTAAAATTGATATTTTCCGGCAGATAATGGGCATATCCCTCTGCCACCCCAAAGGATACCGATTCGCCCCGCAGATAGTTACGGCGATACGTCCGCTCGGACGTTTCCTGCGCCTTGACCGCCGGCTCGGAAGCCTCCGCCCGGCCGGACAACCCATTCAGAATGCCGGTATACGCCACTGTGGCCGAAATTTGGCTGGCGATATTTTCGAAGACCGGGATATCCGCCTCGGAGATGCTGTCTGCTGCAATCGTCTGGATCACCAAAACCCCGAGAACCTGCTGGTGATAGATCAGGGGCACGCCTAAAAACGTTTGGTAATGCTCTTCTCCGGAATTTTCATAATACTTAAACCGGGGGTGCTCAGCCGGGTTTACTACGAAAACCGGTTTCATGGTTTCAAGCACCAGCCCCGTAAGTCCCTCATGGACATCCATGGAAATTGAGCCCACGGATTCCTTGGTCAACCCGACGGTGGCCCGCAGCACCAATTTGTCGGCGGCGGCATCAAAGACATAAACCGAGCACACATCAATGCCCAGCCGGTCGATCAGCATCTGGCCGATGCGTTCCAGCGATTGTTCAGGGCCTTCGGATTCCGCAATGGTCTGAAAAATATCCTGCAGTAAATGTATCTGGTCGCGTTTCATTTAAAAACTTCCCTGGCATGGGCCTTGCCCAAATCTTATTTTTCAAAAAAAAATCCTATCCGGCGTTGTTCTTGGATATATATTAATGGCTTACTTAGCGGCGGCCTAATCAATAATGCCACCATATGAAAAAATCGATCCGATGAATACAACAAATTTGTTTCTTTACGGAACTTTAATGGTTCCGTCAATATTTGTCCGTATTCTCCCTATCATTAATCATATGGTCAATATAATATCAATAAATAGGAACGGCTATTACATCCAGGGTATAGGCATGCTTTTTGAATTCAGATATGGATTGGCATGTTACCGGGAGCACATGGAACATAAAAAGGCGGCCGTGCCGGCCGCCTTTTTTTGTTCAGGCTTTTGAATTTCGCTATTTCTAATCTAAATGGTGGCGCGGAAAGGATTAATACCCATCATTTTTCAGCTCACTTACGATACCAACAAAAAACTCCGGTGCATTAAAACCAGGGGTGGCGCCGAACAGATGGCCCACCATGTTCAGATGATCACAGCCCGGGCTGTACCAGGCGGCGTCTTGAACGCCCCTGAATTTTCCCCATTTGGCGCTATCCACGCTCACCAATCCGTCATTGCCGCCCTCGGCAGCCAGTAAGATCAGCCATGTGGGCTGCAGGACAACGCTGGGGCATGAGGTCTTGGCCTTGGCCGCCCAGCTCTGGTAGTAAACATCATCTACATTCGGCGTTGCTGGATTAAATATCTCCGTCATATAGTCAGTGCAGAGATCATACCCGTTTTCCAAGCTGTCGGGATCATCATCCCCAAAGACAAATGCATACACAAAATCCAGGGAACCGCCCAGCGCGGATTTGATATCATCGTTTAGCCCATACATCAGCATGTCCGCAATGGCACTGCCCCGATGCGGACCGGCCAGGCTGGTATGGGAAGCCACTTTTTCCTCCGCATCAAGAATTAGATTGGAAATGGCGTATCGCGTATACAGAGTCCCGTGGGAGTGGCCGATGATATTGGCTTTCTCCGCCCCGGTCTCAGCCAATATCTGTTCATATTGCCCCCAGAAATCCCAGGCCTTGTTCTTAGTACTGTCCATCCCGTTGACTGAGGTGATATAGACCTCAGCGCCTTCATCCTCCAGGGCATCCTCGATGCCCCACCAGTAATCAACAATCCCTAAAATTTCAGCGGATGCACCCATACCATGGGCCAAAACGATGGGGTACTTTGTATCGCAGATTGGCGCATCGCCGCCTGCAAACCCGGCAGCCGGCAGCATGAACACGCTTAATAATACGGCGATGATGGTGGTCGTGTATAATTTCTTCATTTTTCCCTCCCCTGCATGTTTCGGTTGAATGGTTTTAAACCCATGATCTTATTTACAAATTAAAATTTTTTGTTCAATCACCCCTAATTTTTGTAATCACTGTTCACAAATTAAAAAAACGTTACTTATCATTTTTTTACACAAGGCATTTTTAAATGGCAATCAGGGAATCCCTGAAATCTAATGGGGAAAACCCTGATTTATTATGGTGAAGCTAGTCGAGGGCGGTCAACCCCTCCCGAAGGGCGATTTTGGTCAGCTCGGCCACACTTTTGGCATTAAGCTTTTTCATGATCTGCTGCCGGTGAGTTTCGACAGTTTTAACACTCACGTGAATCCGCTCCGCGATCTGGCGGGTGGACAATCCTTCGGCAACCAGCTGCAGAACCTCCCGCTCCCGGGCGGAAAGCGCGGAGACGCCGGCCGTCTCATCCTGTTCCAGAATATGGGTATAATCCTTCATCACCGTATCCGCGATACGCGGGCTTAAAAAACTCTCGTTATTGGTCACCGCCTCAATGGCACTGACCAGCTCATCAAATGCGCAGTTTTTCAACAGGTAACCGGATACCCCGGCTTTCAGCATACCAACGACATAGCGGCGGTCCGCATACATCGAAAGAGCAATGACTTTGGTATCCGGCAAAACCCCCCGGATCTGCCGGGTGGCTTCAATGCCGTTTAACTCCGGCATACTGATGTCCATGACCACCACATCCGGAGCTAAATCCATAGCCAATCGCACGGCTTCGCGGCCGTTTTCCGCCTCTCCCACCACATTCATATTGGCTTGCTGCTCCAAAAGCGCCCGGAGGCCATCCCGGGTAATCTTGTGGTCATCCGCCAAGAGGATTTTAATTGAAGCCATGGCGATACCTCACTCCATCGTCTTCATGGGTGAAATCAGATTAAAGCGGGAACCTTTGCCCGGCTCAGAATGAATTTCAAGCCGGCCGCCCTGATGGGCCAGCCGTTCCTGTATGGAAAATAAGCCAAATCCGCCCTTCTTGCCCTGGCGGCGCCTGGCCCTGGCGGCATCAAAACCGATGCCGTCATCTTCAATGGCCACCGATACATACTCCCCCCGTCGGGATATGGAAATGGTGGCCTGTGAGGCCCGGGCATGTTTTACCACGTTAAAAAGGAGCTCCCGGGCGGCTTGAAAGAGCAGCACCCGAAGGCTCTCATCAATCGACTTGGGCACCATATCGTCAACGCAACTGACTGTAATCCCATGCTGTGCCTGCGTTTGTTCGGCAAGCCAATCGATGGCGGCTTCCAGCCCCAAATCATAAAGTATGGGTGGGCTTAATTCAAAAGTCAAGGTCTGCGTGTCCTGAATCGACTGTTCAATCAGTCCGTGAACCTCATCAGCCACGCACTTTGCATCATCTTCTGAAGCGGCCGAATTGCGCAGACGGGAAAGCCGCATGGACGCATTGGTAAGGGCATGACCGATCCGGTCATGCAATTGGGTGGCAATCCGCCGCCGCTCCCGCTCCTCGGTTAGAGACAACTGGGATGATAGGGAGCGAAGCTGTGACTGATATTGAAGCGCTTCAGCCTCGCGCTGCCGGGTCACTTCCCGGAGCGCCCGCTCCTTCTGGAGCACGTTTTCATAGAGCCTGGCGTTTTCCAAAGAGATAGCCGCCTGGGACGCCAAAAGCTCCAGGATTTCGATCCGCGCTGGCGTAAAAACCGCCGGGGTTAAGCGATTTTCCAGATAGAGCAGGGCAATCAGCCGGGTCTGTCGGAGTACCGGCAGACATAAGACGGATCGAGGCCGGTGTTTTTCCATATACGGATGTCCGGTGTAATCGGCTTGTTGGGCCGCATCCTCAACCACTATCAATTGCCCGGTCTGCCGGACATAATTGAGTACGGGAAGAAAAAACTCGGAACGGCTATTAGCCAAAACAGAATCAAAAACGCGGGTTTCCCGGCTGTTTACCGTATGTTCGGCTTCCAGGTACATCTGATCCGTACGGATGGTTAAAAACTGGGTTTTTGTGGCTCCGGCATTCTCGAGCATAATCGGCAGAAGGCTCTTCAGCAGATCCTCAAACACGATATCCGTGGAGATGGTCTGCAAAGAATGAATGACGGCTGAAAAATCGAGGGTGTCAAACGCCGGCAGGGTTTTGTCCGGTAGTTTACCGGCCGAAAGTTCGGGAAACGCCTTTTCCAGCGCCCTCACCTTTTCATGCGCCCCCCATTTGCGATACCCGTCCCGGGCAAGCGTCAGACAGTTCCGGGCGATGTCGTCAAGCTGGAGGCCCTTGTAAAACTTAGCGGCCAGTTCATTGGCCAGGGCATGAAACTGGATGAATCCGTTTTCCCGGGCCGATCGCCCGGCCTGGTGATAAAATGCCATGGCCGCCCTGTCACGTCCGCTGATCCGTTCATATTCCGCAGCTGCCAGCAGGTACTTATGCTCAAAATTTTCCGGGCATTGCCGGGATAGCGCATAAAGGCGGCCTAAAAAGCCCTTTATCTTCCGGCGAAACAAATGGCGTCTGGGATGTTTCCCCGTCGGACATGCAGCGGCCAGGGCCAGGGCATGAAAAAAATGGAATTCAGGGACAATCAGGGTGCCCAGATGGTAGTGCAGCAATTTTTCGCCGGCTCTGGCGGCGACAAGCGCGCCTTTTATATCTCCAATGGTATAGAGGAGCCGCAGCTTTAAAAGAAAATGCCGAAGGAGGATAATCTGAATCCCGTCTTTTTCCATTTTCGCCACATGCCGGGCCTCATCAAATTCGGCAGTGACAGCCTCAGGAACATCAGCCCCCTCGCCCTGCAGCCCGTGCAGATAATACCGGACCGACCAAAGGTAATTGAGCGCTCCGGCATCACCGGAGTTTTTCACGAACTGGAAATATCTTTCGCACTCCGCTGATACGTTGTCTATTGGAGCGCCGCTGGCAATCAGGAAAATGAGCACCGACTGAATATGATACACCGCGTAATTGGTATCTCCGGTTTCAAGCGCGGTTTTAACCCCCCGTCGATGGATTTTAAGCCCTTTATGCAGGTGCTCGGTCCAGACGCTGATGCCGGCGCCGTATAAAAGAAGTAGCTTTGGCTCCAGCGCCGGGGTTCCAAACCTTTCATTGGCGGTCAGGGCCAGGTCGCCAAATTTTTTGCCTATCGCATAATTTTTAAAAATGGCGCATAAAGAGGCGCCGTAAATCATATAGCCAAATGGGGAGGCCGTTGAATTGCCATACTTCAGCGTCAGGTCAATCGCTTTTAAAGAGGCCACAATCGCCACATAGGGGCTGCATAAAAAGGCGGAAAAACAGAGGTTGGCCAGCAGATTCATAATCAAAAGCAGCCGGCGGTCATTAATCTGCGGCAGATTCAGCAGATCGTCCGTGCGGTATCGCTTGGCCTTGAATTGGGTGGTCAGCATGCTTTTCAAAACCGATATCCTGCCGGCGGCCGCCGGCAGGCGGACATCCAATAGCCGCAGACCGGCTAACCCAATTTCCAGGGCGGCCTCATGCCGGGCCAGGCTCGCCAGCATAATCATTTTCAGCATATACATTTCAGCGCGATCCGTATCGCTGACCGCCCGCTGCATCAGCGTCTGAAAATCTTCTTCTGCCGCGTCGGAATGCTGGTTAAAATACTCGCACGCCATCCGCCCTTTAACCAGGGCAAACATCAGGGGATAATGGGACGCCCAGGCGGATGCAGGCAGCGCATCCGCACCGGTGCTGAAATATTCCAGGGCCTGGGTATAGGCCTGTGAGTCCACGGCCTTTTGGCCGGCCATTAAATTGAGCTCGGCCAGGCGCAGCTTCTCTTCATCTTTAATCTGATCCGCTCCCCGGTTAAAATGATTGACCACTTGATAAATATGATGCGGCAGCGCTTCATCGCCCAAGGCTTTCAAAAGATGCCTGCCGATTTTTAAATGCAGCGCCTTTCTTTGATCCACCCCCAGCATGTTATAAACGATTTGCCGCACTTTGTTATGCCGAAACATCAATCCTATCTTTTCTTTTGCCATCGCGGATTTGCCTTCCCCGGGCGGTTGGGGCGGCAGATACCAGATCAGGAGATCCCGAAGCGGCTGGTCCGAATCCTGGGCGCCGGCGATGAAACCGGCTTCCACGGCTGGCCACAGGTCAAAAGCCGCGTCAATGGCATCTTTTTCAGATAGTTGGCCAAGCACGGCCAGATCAAATCGCTCCCCGATGCATGCGGCAAGCTTTAAAACCGCCAGAGCATGTGCCGGTAGATTTTTGATGCCGGCATACAGGTCATCACCGGGCGTATAGGCCATGGCCCGGGATTTGATTCTTTCCAAATCCCACTTCCAGGCGCCCTTTTCAAAATCATATATAAGCAACCCCTCGGCATAGAGCCGATCCAATAACTGCCTGACATAATCCGGATTGCCGCCCGTTTGCTGATGCACCAGCTTGGCCAGTGACGCCGCATCCGGCATGGATTTTTTCAGGGAAGCAGTTATCATTTGCGAGATATCGGCTTCTGTGAGGGGATCGATCGACATTTCGGTAAAGCGCGCGTTCTTTGAGCGGATAGTATCAATGGTTTGCGGCAGCGGATGGGTATCTGTTATGTCAGTGTTCCGATAGGCCCCGACAAACAGAATGTACCGGGAAGCCCCTTCTGTGAAAAACGCCTCCATCTGATGAAGGGTGGCGGCATCCGCCCATTGCATATCAT
>Ga0102934_1001335_pt1 | contig 17189 bp, 11 predicted proteins | sample SalPonR2_A_D1_MG_FD_78175 | JGI IMG/M metagenome (GOLD analysis project Ga0102934, IMG submission 78175) | Salt pond soil microbial communities from South San Francisco under conditions of wetland restoration - Salt Pond MetaG R2_A_D1_MG | ecosystem: Environmental > Aquatic > Marine > Intertidal... | reverse complement strand
TCATCTACTGTTGCAGTATCGTCTTCAGCCCTTGGACTATCATTTGTAGCTCCTACATTTACATTCACTGTCCCTGTCGCAGTTCCACCATTTCCATCACTTATTGTATAAGTGAAACTATCTATCCCTATATAATTGTTATCAGGAGTGTATCTAAGTCTGTCGCTTTCTTGAATTACTGTTCCTTTTTTTCCTTGAGTAAATGAGTCAATTGATAAAGTATGTCCATCTGCATCACTATCATTAGATATTACATTTACCAATATATCACTATCCTCATCTACTGTAACATTATCATTTATTGCTACGGGTGAGTTGTTTGAACTTATATTAACATTTGCCGTTATGGTATCTGTTATATCTGCTACAGTAAAAGTTCCCTTAAAAATATAATTATCAGGTATTTGGGAATTATATTTTTCTGGTACTTCCCATATTACTTCCGGATTCTTTTCTTGCTCATTGCTCAATATAACTTTGATATTTGCTGGCAAATAACTGTTAATCACCTCTTCACTTGTGGTTCCATAAGCTATAGTAGTATCTGATATATCTTCAATCGTTTTTATAATTACTTGTTCTGTAGGTTCATTAGAACATGATGATAAAATAAATATTGACAAAAATATAATCACTAATAAACTAATTTTTTTATATGTTTTTATGTACATATTCATCCTCCTATATATTTTGATACTAGGTAATATTTTTGTATATAATCTTTTTCAGAATCCAAAATATAATTCCTAATAATAATAACTACAAATAATAGTTATTATATAAAAATATCTATATTTATCCTTTAACTATGATTTCTTTGCCATAATATATTTACCATATTTATAAATATATGTTATAAATATTGAGTATATAGGAATATATTCGGTGTTGCTATAGAAATCCCTTCTTAAATACTTATATTTATAATATATTTTTATAAAAGTAAAAGGTTCTATCTTATTAAGAAATAAGATAGAACCTCTCTAAAAACATTCTGCCTGTTATATAATTGTTTATCTTTTTCCTTTATAATTAGATAATAAAACCAAATTATTAATTATAATTATTTATAGATAAAAGTCTTCTACAGATTGATCCATAATATCCTGATTAATACCGATATAATCCAAAGTAACAGACGGTGAACTATGATTAAATAAATTCTGTAATAAAGCAATATCTTTATTTCTTTGGTAATGGTGATACCCAAAGGATTTTCTTAGACTGTGAGTCCCTATACCACTGAGTCCAACACTTCTAGCTGCTTCTTTAATTATTTGATATGCCCGACTTCTAGTTATCTTTTCTCTCTCTCTACTTTTAAATAGATATTCTTCTTCATTTCTGAAATATATATAATCTGCAATATCTTCTTTTAATTTGTTATTAATTAAGGCTTTCTTTACCTTGCCGGTTTTCTTTTCTTTGATTTTAATGTGTCTTTTATCTTTTACATCCCTAACTTTTAAATTCAGTATATCTGATATTCTGAAACCAGTATTTATCCCGATCACAAATAATAAATAATCCCGGTAGTTCTTTTGTTTTAATATTTTCTTCATTTCTTCTATCTTTTCTGTGTCCCGAATAGGTTCAACTTTATTCATTATACCCCTCCTTGATGATGGTACATGGTACCATGAATAATTCACCAAGGCAAATTAAATTTCAAAGTCGATTTGTTATAGTAAATTAATTAAAAAATCAATAAAAACCTATTATACAGGCAAATTTAATTCAACTTAATGCCATTTGTGATAAATTGATATCACAAAATATAATAAAAATGAAACAATGTTTCCCTGAAATAATAAAGGAAAGTCTTACAAGCTTTTAATGAATAATATGTGGACATTACCAATATATAATAATTATTGTTATGTATTAGTTTAGATAAAAATGATATATTCAATCCTACCGAATTAATAATAGATTTATGATTTTCTTTTATTATTTGTTATGCTAAAACCTATAAAACCAGAAACAATTATAGTAGTAAATTGTAATACCATTAACCAAGGCACAAATATATGAGTAATAGTCCATAAAGAAGTAAAAATTAATGCAATATATAATCCTTTTTTAGCTTTTAATTGAGCCGAACCAATAACTAAAATTGCTATTATTATTTGATAACCCAATAAAGACAAGAGACACCTCCTATAATAATTGTTAGAATCTTACTCGAGAAATTATTTGAAATTTAGCTATAGTTATTAAAAATTTTGTCCTGCTCGTTTTTAAAGTACATCAATTGTATTTTTACTTTTTCTCCAGATACAGTATAAGCAATTCTTGCATCATCTCTCCCGGTAATTTTTAAATTACAATGGTGCGGATTATTAGGTAATTCATGTAGCTTACTTTTACTCAACATAGATGGGTTATCATGATTATTTATTTCTTTAAGTCTTCTCTCAATATCTAATCGGTTATTAAAATATTGTTTTGCAGTCCATTTCAATGGTTGTCTACCAAAATATAAATTATCAAAATGAAGATCCCATGATTTTTTAATTTCTTTCGACTCTGAATGAACTTTATTTTTTAAATCTTTCTCTAGTCTTTCATTTTCTATTTTTAATTTTTTATTCTTACTTTTAATTTCATTAATTTTTTCTTTTTTATTATCAATCTGTTTTTTATAATTATTTATCTCATTATCAGCTTCATCCAATAATTTTTCATAATCTTCTTTATCATTTTTTTCTTTTTTTATCATTTCTCTATATTTCATTAATTTTTTTTCTTTACTAGCAAGTTCACTTTTTAATTTTTCAGGGATATCATTGTTCTTCCGCTTGTAATCGCCAATTTTATTTTTTAGTTCATTGATATTATCTTTTTGATTTTGAATATTATCTTTCAAGTTTTCCATTTTTCTATTTGTCATTTTTACTAATGCTTTGTATTTATTTTTCCTGCTCTTTTCTTCTTCATATTTTTCTTTTAAATTATTTATTTTGTTTTTATACTGATTAACTTCTTTTGAAGAATTACTCAACCTTTGATTGAGTTGTTCTATCTTATTTTCTAATTTATTTATTTTTCTTATTTTCTTTTCTCTTGAATTTTTATTCTCTGGCAACCAACTAGGAAGATTTTCTTTCGGTATAACTATCTTTTCCTCTAATAAACTAACTGCAAAATAGACTGATTGTGCCAATAACATTCTATTAATTTTGTTTTTCCCCTTTAAAAGTTGCCATCCTCCAACACCAGCTACAATAAACCAACCAAAAGGACCAGTTAAAAAAGCTATAGAACCAGTAACACCAGTATATGCTGCAAAAGGTAATGTTATTCCAAGCATTGTAGTGAAAATAGCATGCATTACGGTTGTTATCATTAAATATGCACCAAAACCAGATAATTGTACTAACGCTAAAGCAGTAACCGCACTTCCACTTTTAGTTAATATTTTTCTGATGGTTTTACCATTTAGTTCATCTATTTTTAAATCTTTTTTTATAGCTTTTAAATTGTCTTCATCAATTTTTTTAATCTGTTCATTAAATTCTTTATCAAATTCCTTTTGCTGTACTTCATTCATATTTTCTAGATTATCTTCTGCTTCTTCCAAAATCATCTCAGAAAATTTTTCTTTTATTAAACGAGCTTTTTGATTAATTGAAATACTTTCTTTAATATCCATATCTTTTGCTGCTTCTTCTATAACCAACTTTGATAATGTTTCTTCATCATTTAAGACATTATTATCAACTTTATCAGATAATTCAATTTTAAGTTCTTTTAATAATTCTTTCTTATTTAAGTTAGTTAAAAGTTTTCTAGCTTTTTTCATTTCCTGAAGAATATTTTTCTCTTTAGGAACATTTAATTTTTTTTCACTTCCTATTATATTGCTAGCCCAATTAAAAGCCTTTCTAACCTTTCTATTACCTTTATTTGCAGTTTGCTTGAGACTATTTTTTATATTCATAGTTCTTAAAGCTGCTATTTGATCTATTAGGTGTTCCTTCGGAGCATTTTTAAAACCATCAAATAAATTCAACATCTAATTCCCCCTATAAATATCTATTTAAAATATACTTCATACACATAAATTTCCATCCCAATTGTTAAATAATATAATGATTAGATTTATTAGTTCTCAATAACACTAATAATTAATGTGACGAAATTATTTAAAAGTAGTTTTTTAATATCTTTATAAAGATTTTTATAAATAATTATTTACATTACATATGAATTTATTAAATTAAGTTACATTTAATTAAAATTCAATTTCTATATTTTTTATGGTTTTAATTCTGGTACAATAATTGTCAATTTTATTATTAAAACTATTTATTTCTTCTTCTTCCCAATTCCCAGTGATTTCATTAACAAATTCTTTATTAATATTATCAGCCACTTCGTTACTTCTTTTTATTATCTTATCATATATTCTAGGGACAATTTCACCTAATATTTTTTCCTTTCTGATCTTTTCAATTTGTTTTTTTAAAGATTTTCTTAATTTTTCTTTTTCATTTTTGTTACTAATTAATTTTACAAATCCTCCAGCTATAGCACCTCCAATTAATAAAGGCATCATAGTAAAACTTATAGTTGTTCCTATAGTATAAGTCGCTGCAGCGGGACCAAACCAAGAAGCATATGCAGCATATGTCAGACCAGCAGAACCTGCTATAGCTGCTCCTTTTCCAATTTCTTTAAAGATTTCAATTCCAACATCATCAAAATTTTTAATATTTTCACTTAAAAAATCATTTTCTTTTTCTACAAATTCTTCTATATCATTTTGCATTTTTTTCTGTACATCAAAAATAGTAGATTGCCACTGTTCTTCAAAATCTTCACTTAAACTTTTTATTTTCTTTATTATTTGTTTCTTTATGTTTTTATTAGAAAAATATTTTTCCATTTTATTTTTAATTATTTTTTTATCTTTATTTCTAGAAGTAAAACTTAGTTCATCAATCATATTTAATAATTCCTCTTCTTCATCTTTTAACAATTCATTTTTTGCCCATGATTTTAATAAATTTTTAAATTTATACTTGATTCGCTTATTATTATATTCAATTTCCTCTTTGTGTTTTTCAATTTGCTGTTTTATAAAAACTATATTTCTTGAGTAAGATTCATGCAATGCTAAATCTTGTTCTATTAATGATCTCGCAGATGAAGTAATACTTTTTTTATGAACTTCTTTTGAGTTTCTTTCTATATTGTTTTCCAGATGATCTAACACATCATAATATCCAGAATTATTTATTAATTCCTCATTATTTTCTAATTGACCTTTATATGCATTATATGCAGATAAAGTAAATACTTCTTCTAAATATGCACCATAATTTTTTTTCATATACATTTTTAATCTTTTAGGAGTTGAATCAACCTCATCTACTCTATTTATTATTCCAATTACTGGTTTACCTAATTTAGCTACATTAGATAACTTATTGCTTACATCAGATTGACCAAGATGATTTCCGTTAAAAACCCACAAGATAACATCTGAACTTTGGACAAAATCTACAGTCTTTTTCTCATTTTCTTTAGTTAGACTAGCAAGTCCGGGAGTATCTATAATATGTAATTTCTTTAAATTCGGTAATGAATAACCTAATTCTACATTATCTACATTAGAAAAATATTCTATATTATTTTTATTTTTTTCTAATATTTGATATATATCATCAATTGATCCTTCAATATTTACTTTATTTTTTTTATTAATGATTCCTTTTTCTTCTTTACTATAATATATTTCAATAACAGATGCTGTTGTTTCAGTTACTTCCACTGGAGATATATCACCACAAGCCAATGCATTAATAAAAGTGGATTTTCCTGCTTTTACTTCACCCATGATAACTAATTTTAGTGGCTTCTCCATATTTTCTATCAAGGTTAAGGAATCTTTTTTTATTCTGGTAAAATCTTTTTTCAATAAATTAGCTGGCAATTCTTTTTCTGAATTTATCAATTGTCGAATGGGTGAATTGAAAATCATATCTGATGTATTTTTGATGAATTTCTTATATTTCATAATTCATTTCTCCTTTCTCATGATTATATAAGATAATATTTTGTATATTTATTTCAGATAATTCTTTAGTTAAAATTTCATTAATTTTTTCCAGATTTTTAATTGATGACTTAATTTCTTTAGGATTACCATGTAATTGCTCGAAAGAACCTTGCCTTACTTTTCTTACTTCTCGTTTTACACTATTAAGATTTTTATCTAATTCTCCAATTAATTTAATTTTTATTTCTTCAATAGATTTATTTAATTGTTCTCGTAATTTAAGTTTTACTTTCGGTAATTTAAACTGTAAAGCTATCCACTTTGCTAATCCGAAGTAACTTGCTAACCCTCCTAAAATAAAACCTATCGGTCCAAAAATAATTGACGCAGCAACAGCTACTCCAACTCCAATATTAGAAATAGTATCTGCATATGAATAATTAACATCGACTTTAAAATTATTTTTATCACTTGTCAAATTAATTTTTTGATTTAGATGTCTAAATTCTTTAAAAATTGATTTTTTCTTATGATATTTTCCGAATTGATCAATATTTTTATTAATTTCCTTTTTTAGTTCTTCTAGTTCACTAATAATATTATCTTTTTCAAAAATTTCTTTTTTTGTGAATATTTTTTGTTCATTTTCATTTTCAATATCAAATAGTTGTTTTGTTTTATTATCAATATTGTAATTTACATCATTTTTATAACTTTCTAAAGAAGAATTTATCTGTCTCTTTAAATCTCTTTTAATATCAACTAATGCATTATTAAATTTTCTTTTTATTTTATATCTTTTTTTATTATCATTATGTAATCTTTTTTTATATTTCAAAATTTTTTTGTTTAAATCATAATTTATTCTATTAAAACCCTCTATTTTACTACTAATTTGAATCTCTTTTGCTCGAAAGTAAAAATTGTTTTTAATTGATTCATGCAATTTATTTAATCCACTTTTTTGTATTAATTCATTATTGTTATTCAATACACCTTCCATTGCTTCTTTAGCTGAAATAGGTATAATTTCATCAAAAATATCGCCAAAAATATCAATTGCTTCATTTTTGACTTCTTTTACTGCTTTTTCACCACTATTTTTTCTTATAATATCTATCCTATTTAACACAGCTATTATATTATCAGTCTTGCCTCCTATTTCTTCTAAAGCTTCATTTAAGTCATCTAACATCTTTCTAGCTTTTCTGGCTGATATTTTAGTTGCATCAAGTAACCAAATAACACCGTCAGCTTTATGATAATATTCACTTATATTTACCTTCACTTCACCAAGTAAGTTTTGCACTAAACCGGGTGTATCAACCAAGCTAAATTTATCAAGTAAATTATTTTTTAGTACCGGCCATCTAACCTCATTAACTGGTGATTTATATAAATGATGTTTCTCTAAAGCTTCCCTGAGTTCTTCTTTTCCCTTTACTGATTCGCAATCCTTCTTTTTTTGTTCAAATTCTTCATATATTTTAATTTCTGATTCTTCTCTTTTTAGTTCTTCTTTTTTTAAATATTTTTTTGCCTTTTTAAAATTCATATATTCTATTTTCCCATTATTATATCTAATCTCTACTAAGTTATTTTGTTTCTTATTTTTACCATTAAATATATCTATTTTCCATGTTTTAGGTAAAGCATCTATTTCAGCCATTCTTTTTTCTAATAGAGAATTTAATAAAGTTGACTTGCCATAATTACCCATGCCTACAATAAATAACAAAAATGGTTCTTCTAATCCCTTTGATAATATTTTCAAATCAGTAATAGATTTATCTATTTCATTTATTACAGGTGAGAGCAAAGAAGCATTCTTAAATGATTCTTTTTTCTTATATTTCTTATTATAATTAGAAAGTTGATTAATCCTTTTATCGATATTTTGTTTTAATATATTTCTTGCATATTTATCTTTTTTTTCAAACAATTTATAATAATGACTCACCATTTTTTCAAGTGTTGAATTATATTTATTCATATTTATAATCCAAACTTACCTAATAATTCTATCAGAAGCTCTGGATATACGGTCATCAAAATAATCAAAATAATAATCATAATATTAAACAAAATAAGAACTAAAAATTTATTCTTGAAATTCTTTTTTATATCATTTAGCTCTCTATTTGTTTTGTTCTGCAATTGTTTTTGATACTTTTCTACTTGTTCTGATATTTCTTGTAATCCTTCTTTTTGTTGATCTTTTAGATTTTTTCTTGATTTTTTAAGGATTTGCTTTTCTTCCCTATAGAAATTCTTAACTTCTTTTAAACTATATTTTACATTTTTTACTTCTTTTTTTAATTCTTTTTTGATTAACCTTTTTAATTTTAAAGTTTCTTGTCTCTCCTTTTTTAATTCTTTTGTTATTTCCTTAATATCTTTAGCTCCATCGTTAATATCTGTACTTAATTTTTTATATTCTTCAATAACATGGTTTTCAATAACATTCTGACTTATTTCTTTTATTAAATTTTCAAATTCTTTTAATAATTTTTCATCTTTAATTGTCATATATATATAACTCCTTATCATTAATTATAATAAAGTTCACTTGTAATTTTTATTGTATAGTTTAACATAACATTGAAATGAAATTTTAAGTTTTTATCCTCCTCCTTTTTAAATTCATTATTGAAATAGCATTTTATTGATTTTTAATAATAAAAATGCATAAAATTACAAACTAACAATTTTAAAGTCTTTTTTAATCACATGTTCATAAATTATACATATAACATTATCTAATATGATTTCAAATAACATAGAAAACCATAATACTTAAAATCCAATTTTGATATTACAGATAGAATAATCTAAAACTAATGGGCATATATGAGAAATATAAATGCAATTATATAAATAATTGATTGTCGATAACTAAATTCCTTTATTTTTACAAAAATACCAGTTATTTATTATACTACTATATTTGATATTTCAAATAGTCCTTCACATGTGTTTATCTATATTTTAGTGATAAGTAATACTACCTATGAATTTATAAATCATGAACCTATTATTCTTTTAAAATTTAGTCAAATAAAGTAGTTAAACTAAATAATTAAATTATAATCCTCAAAATGCAATAACAGCTGGGATTAACCAGCTGTTATAAATTATCATTTGTTTTATATTTGATTAAAATATATTTATTTGTTTTTTTCATATATTCCAATTTCATTAAAACTGTAATCTTTCTCCAATCTGAATATATCATTTTAACTACATTTTTTACTAGGAATGCATCTATAATAATATCTATTATTTCAACTAAAACTCTCCCATTTTTTTAAAATTTATTTGCATCTTATCATTTATATCTTTATTAAATTATAAATTCCATAATTTATCTTTAGTTATATTCATGTATTTATTGATTTGAGATAAGAATATATTATTTTTTTCAAATACTGTTCTCCATTATTATTGTTTGTAATTGTAACTAAATTATCTTTTATTTTTAATCTATATTTGACTGTCTTATTTATATGTTGATTTCTATTATACATTTAAATCCTACTGTTAAAAATTATCTAGTTTTATTGTTAATTTGATAATGTATTATATTTAAAAAATATTATCTTAATTATTCATTTGCTAGTTACTATTATAACCAAATTCCCTACTAGCAAGTAAGTACCTCTTTCCAATAACTCTCTCGTTTTATTATCTTATCTAGATCTACTGTGTTTAAAAACCTCTAATATTGAAAATGTGAAATAATTTATTGCAATATTTTATATGTTCTACCAGAAATAATATTATTCTTTAATAGACTAATTTTTACTACTTGATTTGATTTTCAGGCTCAATATAAGCAATTAAATTTAAACATAAATTTATTAAAACTAATTAATTTATAAAATTTTCAAATCCCTATATATAAACAAACTCAATTTAACTCAACACATATTATGTCAAACCCTGTAAAATAATTTTTAATTACATTTACCATTATAAAAACCTCCTACTTCATAAGCTAGGAGGATTTTATAATATATATTTTCAACTATATTTAGGGAACTTGATTGTCTGTAATATTTACTATTTCGCCTACTTTTACTATTTCATAGTTGATATTATCATCAAATAAATTATCATTTATATCTGCATTAATACTACTTGTTATTATCATTGGAGGAAGTGACATTCCTAAATCCGGATCGTAAATAGTAATTTCTTTTTCTATTGCTCTCAGTTTTATACCCGTAGAATTTTCATATTTTGCTGAACCATAAAAATTGTTTTCATATATATTTGAATTAATAATAGATGCATTTCCATCATTATCACCTGTAGCCTCAATATAAATTCCTTCATTTCTTGCTTCAATTTCATTTCCATATATATTCGTATATAATTGACTACCTCTTGAATCAAAACCAATGCCTGATGAATTTATTTTCTCAATTTGATTATCATATATATTAATATTAGAGTTGCTAGTCTGGTCCGCATATACATAAATTGCAGATCTACCAGCTTCATGTATATTGTTGTTATATATATTAAATTCACTGGAATTATCCAAATACCTTAAATCTATAGTTATAGCATGTTCATTAGAATTATAGATATTATTGTCAATAATATCTATTTTACCATCAACCTCTTTGTATAAATCAATTTCTATTGAATCCATTTGAGAATTACTAATATTATTATTAGCTATTGATATATTTGTTTCAATATTTGTATTATTAGAATCGAGATTAATACTTCTTGAATTAAATGCAAATTGATTATTTGTGATTGAAATATCATTGGTATCATTATTATAGTTTCTTATCTCAATGCCATTGTAAGAATCTTCAATAATATTGTTGGAAATTGAAGTTGTATTTTTACCAGTATCTAGAATATAAGCATAAATACCCGACATTGAATTCTCTATAATATTATTACCTATATTCAAAATATTACTATCCGCCCTGATATTTGAATATATTCCTCTTTCTTTAATTATATTAAATTCATTTTCAATAATATCAACACTGCTTTCACCCTGTTGTGCTAAGTTATTAACGGTTATACCATTTCCTCCTGAATATTTAACCTCATTATCACTAGTTATTATTAAACTATCACTATTTAAACTTTCTGTACTAATAAATAATGCTGTGTTATCATTAGATGGACCAACCTTATTAACTCTAAATTTTTGAGTATCATTATAACTGCCTATATAATCTACTGTGTTTTTATTCATTTGAATTATATTTTGCCCTGTTGAAATTGAATTTATTCCTATACCATAACCACCCATGACTTTACCTATCTTGTTATCTTCTATCAATATATTATTATCATATTCAATAATCTTTTTAAGACTATTTGGTCCCACATTATTTTTTGATTCATATAATGGCTGATTTGCATATATATTTATTCCGTTTTGTTCAGCTTCAACAACATTATTATTTATAATATTTATATTATTATTTTTAGCTGCATAAGACCAAATATTCATTCCTGTTTTAACTTTATCAACTGTATTATCTGAAAATAATATTTCACTTTCATCATCTGAATACATAAACATAACTAATCCACTATTAACTACATCATGCACTTCATTTTTTCTAATAGTTATGTTTAACTTTCCATTACCTTCGGTTTGATTGAGGATGGGCTGTATATCACCATATTCATCCTTAGGAATATCTTCGTACTTTATATTTATTGCTCTTAAAGCAATACCATTATCACCTGCTGTTTTAACTATATTATTTTCTATTATTACTGAATTTGTTTCTTCGCTTTCTATTAATATTCCATTTCCAGCTGAGTCTTGAATAACATTATTTGAAACTATCAACTCACCGAAAACTTCTGAACCATATATCGCATTTTTACCATTTTTAAATTTTAATCCTGATATAGTTGTATTATCAGCAATTTCTAATATGTCTTTTGATAAATCATTAGTTAAAGTGGCTTGTTTTCCTTCGGGGCTATATTCGGCAACTCTATCTCCTTTTTCATTCTGTAAATATATACTTCCACTAGGTGAAACCAATTTTTGACCAGATTTTAATACCAAACTAGTTGTTTCATCACTAAAATTATCTGTGTTTATTTCACCATCATCACCTAACATAATAATAAGGTCATTTTTTGAAGAATTGGTTAAGTCATTTATATTAGTTGGACTTTCTTTAGTACCATTACCATCTCCATTTTTAGTAACAAACCAAGCATTACCTATCTTCTCTGAGGTCTCAGGATCTACAGCTGACCCGGAATCTTTTATTACTTTGGTAGGCTCAGTCTTGTTAACAATTACATTAATATCTCTTTTAGGAGCTTCTACCATTCTTCTTTTCAGATTATCTTTTTTATTCTCTTTGTTTATTTTACTATTACCCAAAGGAATAGAAAAACCAATTGTAGCTTCTACATTTGAGCCTCTTACATTATCATTTTGCCAATCAAGTCCAATCTTCATATCAGTTTTTTCTGAGATTTCATAATTAGTATTAATTCTCAAACCGGTCCCAGATAAATTTTTCATGTTATCCCCTGAAAAATTATATGCTCTAAGATAAATACCTAAATCAATCGGAAATCTTTCAGTAAATTTTTTACCTATCTCAATATCATATCCACTCATTGTTTTATAGTAAGTATTTAAATCAGCTTCTTCATATATAACATTATTCCCGGAAACTACTATTTAATCAGAAGAAATACTGCTTAACAACACTTTATCTTCTGTTGGGAAATATCCATTTACCCTTAAATCAAATAATGGTGATAGATATTCAGCTCCAACTGTCCATTGCTGCCGTGTATAATCAAATTCATTTCGCCAATCTTTAAATACATAACCACCTATCAAATAATCTTTTTCTTCATATAACTTTCTATAGCCTATACCTAAATTATATTCAGTAACTTTATTACCATTTGTCATGCCTCTTATATCAGTATAAAAAAGCGAATCATCTTTCTGATTAAAGGGATATGTCAAAGAACCTTGACCAACAAAACCATTAATATTTTCATTCCCTATTCTACCATCTAAATTAAACTGGGGACTCCAGTTAGATTTTGCAGTTGTTAAAGTTGGTAGAGTAAATATAATAAGACTTATTATTAAATAGATAAATATATTTCTGTTTGATTTCAAGTTTACTCCTCCTTTTATGATAGGTCACTTAGTTTATTGTTCAATACTCTCTCCTTTTAAATTGATTAATCTTTTTCAAAAATAAAAAAACCGACCTTAACGGTCAGTTACACCAATAGCTCCAATTGATTACAGGTGTCCATATATTAATCAATCTTCATTGCTTTCCACGAAATTTATTAAAAATTATATAAAATAAGTTTATACATATAGTTATTAAATATAAATATGGATATCCCTCCCTATTATTTATAATAATGTTAATATTTTCAATATTTCATCAAATATTATACTTTAGTGTAACCATAACCAAATTTTAAATTCCTAAAAAACTACTTAATAACTAATTTTTATAATAGTTATCTATACTTAATTTATACAAAAAATCTTCTAATCAAATTAAAATAAATATAACTAATTTATAATAAATTAAACAATCAAACAAGAAAAACTTCATAAATAAATCCATGAAAAAATTAAAGCCCATTTTTGGGGGGAAGAGGCATTAACATTATTTTTGATGAATATTAATACTCCTTTTTAAAACTAGATTATCTATTTCTTGATATTCTTTTAATATCATCTCTATAAATTCTTCTACCAAGTCTGGATCGAACTGTGTTCCTTTACATCTATCTATTTCTTTTAATGCTTCTTCATTTGATATAGCCGGACTATAAGGTCTATCATGTGTCATTACATCAAAAGCATCTACAATACTAATAACTCTTGATAATAAGGGAATATTTTCCCCTTTTATTCCTTTCGGATAACCTTCGCCATCCCATCTTTCATGATGAGCTAATATTTCTTGGGCTACATGTGAAAACTCATCTACTTCAGAACATATCCTGTATCCAGTAGCGGGATGTTGTTTTATTTTTGTCCACTCTTTTTCTGTAAGTTTCATAGGTTTATTTAGTAACTTTTCAGATATAATAGTCTTTCCTATATCGTGTAAAATAGCTAATAAAGATAACCTGTCAATTTCCGATTTGGGTAAATTAATTTTGTTGCCCAATTTTTTTGCAAGAACACTTAATCTTTCAGCATGTTCTTTCGTCTCAGAGCTTTTCTGCTGTAAGGTAACTAATAAAGTATCAATTATATGGCTTTTAATACTATTTTCTTCAAGTAATTTATCCTTATACATCATATCTTCTGCTTCTTTAAATAAAGTTGAAAGTTTTTTATCTTCTTTTCTTTTTATAGAAAAACCAACTGCTAATGATAAGGGCATTTCTTCATTATTTTTCACTTCAACTAATACATCTTGTTTTTTAACTTTATCTACCAATGCTTCCACATTTTTTTGTTTAGTATTACTACTTAAGATTATAAATTCATCTCCACCCCATCTTGCTATGATGTCTTCTTTATTAAAGATATTTTTCAATATTTCAGCAGTTTTTATTAAAAATTGATCTCCCTTTGCATGACCATAGGCATCGTTAATTAATTTCAATCCATTTAAATCAATCATTATTAAACTAAGTGGTAATTCTTTTTTTATATTTAACCTTTTTAATTCTGACTCAAAAAAGGTACGATTAAATACATCAGTTAAGTGATCTCTATAACTTAAATGTCTAATTTCTTTTTCCTTTTCTTTCTTTTGGGTAATATCTTCATAAATAGCATATACACCTATGATTTTACCGTTATCCTTGACTGGAACACCTTTAATTAAGCAATAAATTTCATTCCCATATTTGTCAAAGCGTATGCCTTCTTTTTTTACATTTTCTCCCTTTAAAACTTTAGCAGTGATATTTTCATTTGCAGAATTTCTTTTGCTCATATTCATTACATTGTCCATATCTTTTCCCTTGATTTCAGGTAATTCATATTTGAACAAACCCTCAAAGGTTTCATTAATATCAATAACTTTATGATTTTTATCAAGTATAGCAATAGCTTCATTGGAATTTTTATATAATGACTTTAACCACAAATTTTCTCTTTTCAATTTTTGTTTATACTCATATTTTTCACTAACATCACTAAAAACAAGTATTACGCCAACTATCTTATTCTTTTCATCTTTTATTGGAGAGGCACTGTCTGCTATTTGAATTTTATCACCATTTTTTGAAATCAAGGTGGTGTCATTTGCTAGACCAACAATCCTACCTTCCTCTAATACCTTTACTACAGGATTTTTTACTTTTTCTCCAGTATGTGCATTTATAATATTAAATACCTTTTCTAAATCTTTGCCTTTAGCTTTATTAAAATCCCTCCCTGTTAATCTTTCAGCTGTAGAATTCATACGAATTATTTCTCCAGCGGGATTGGTAGTAATCACTGCATCTCCAATAGCTTGTAATGTTATATCTAGTCTCTTTCCTTGTCTTTTTATTAAAAGATTTTTATAAATCAAACTAAGATGTAATTCTATTAAATCTTTAAAGTTTCTTAAAATATCTTTTGATTTTTGATTATAATGATTTTCCTTTTTATCAAGTACACATAAAGTACCAAAAATATCCCCATCAGGCCATTTTATTGGATAACCAAGATAGGATATCATTCCTAATTCAATATCAGGATTTTCTTTCCAATCCTCATCTTTTAGAGCATTTTCCACTAACAAATAATTATCATTTAATATAACAGTTTCACAATATAATCCCGTTAATTCTTCACTATCCCCAACTTTATAAGGATTATGTGCTGTATCACTGGCACGAAATACCTCTATGGTTGGAGGATTTACTCTCATAATCAAAGCAGTAGGCACATTCAACAAATCCGTTAAATTGTCAACAATTTTCTGCCACCTATTAACAATGTCATTTGGTATTTTCATATCTTTTACTTTACTCATATATTTTCTCCCTATTTTTAAACAAATTTTGTTGTATATATTTAATTTTTTTACATTTACCATATATATATTTATAAAATTATACTTTGATTGTTTTTATTCAATTTAGTTAATACTTTTAAAATTCCTGCACAATATTTGATTTTTTTATTAATAGAAAAATTTACATTAACTCTAATCTTTAATACAATATAATTTTTCTGGAGCAAATACCCATATGAAAATATAGATTAATATACCGGTGCCATTTATAAATGATAAAAATACAAATGTTAACCTAACTAAAGTAACATTGATTTTGAATGAATTTGCTATGCCTAAACATATACCTTTTAAAATATTTTTTTTATCTATTTCAATATCTTTTTCAGTAATTTGTATCACCACTTCATTTAATTATCTATATTTTATAGATTTTTATTATTTTTGTCTTTATACATATTCTTATCTGCAATTCTTTTGGCTTCAAAGAGGTCCTCTTCCTTTTCATAAATTGTTTTATACCCTAAAGAAATACTTAAATTAGGTTCCAAATTATTTTCTCTAGTAAATTTACTACACTTTTCTTTTATTCTGCTGTAAATAGTTACAGTTTCCTCTGTATATGTTTCCGGAAGTAAAATACCAAACTCATCTCCACCTAAACGAGCAACTATATCTTCTTTTCTAGTGATATTTTGTAAAATATCAGCTATATTTTTTATATATTCATCTCCTTTAGAGTGCCCTAGAGTATCATTTATAGTTTTTAAACCATCGAGATCACCAATGATTATAGATATAGGTAATCGTCTTGAATGGTTTAATCTTTCCATTTCCTTTTCAAAATATGCTCTGTTGTATAGGTCGGTCATTTGGTCATGATATGATAAATATCTCATGAAATCCTCTTCTTTTTTTCTGGTTGTTATATCTCTCATAAATACCACATAATAAGGTTCTTCGAGTTCGATATATAAAGCACTGACCTCGATGTCAATTAACTTACCATCTTTCTTTTTATGCTTTGTATCAAATTTTTCATATCCTTTTTCCTGTATTTTTTTCATCCTATCTTTTATTTGTTGCGAACTTTCAAGCTCTTCCAAATCACTAATATGCATATCTATTAATTCTTCTTGAGTATATCCTACCATGTTTGAATAAGACTCATTGACATCTTTAATAACACCATTTTTATTAGTCATCCAATAACCATCAGG
>Ga0102934_1001329_pt1 | contig 17254 bp, 12 predicted proteins | sample SalPonR2_A_D1_MG_FD_78175 | JGI IMG/M metagenome (GOLD analysis project Ga0102934, IMG submission 78175) | Salt pond soil microbial communities from South San Francisco under conditions of wetland restoration - Salt Pond MetaG R2_A_D1_MG | ecosystem: Environmental > Aquatic > Marine > Intertidal... | reverse complement strand
TACCCTCGACTGCGCGCTGTGCGTGCTGCCGGGTGCGGCCAACAGCCAGGGCGCCTGGGCGGCAGGTGCCGTCCCGGGCCGCGACGGTTTGAATGCCCGCACGATGTTCGAGCAGCCCCGCCAGGGCTATCTGCTCTGGGATGTCGAGCCAGGCCTGGATCTGGCCGACCCCGTGCGGGCGCGCTCAGCGCTTGCGGCAGCCCGATCGGTGGTGGCGGCAACGGCCTTTGTCACCGATGAGCTGGCTGAACTGGCCGATGTGCTCCTGCCGCTGGCGCCGGTGCCGGAGTCCAACGGAAGCTACCTCAATCTCGATGGCGTCACTCAGACGTTCGAGGCTGCAGTCAAGCCGCCCGGCCAGGCCCGCGCCGGCTGGAAGATCCTGCGTCGCCTGGGTGAGACTCTCGGACTTGGTCAATTCGATTTCGTCGATCTGGCCCCGGTTCGGGCGGCAATCGATGCCGGCGACGCGGTCAGGTCCGGCCCGGCCCTGGCCGGCGCGCCGGACGCTGCGACCGAGTCGGTGCTGTGGCGCCAGGGCGATGTCGGCATCTACGCCACGGACTCCCTGGTGCGTCGCTCACCCTCGCTTCAGGCCAGCGATCACGCCCGGGACCGCAAACTTCGCGTCCATCCAGCTACTGCCGAGCGTCTCGGTCTGGACACGGCCTCGGGTATCAAGGTTCGCCAAGGCGATCAAAGCCTGGATGTCGAATGGTGCATCGATGATCGGATTGCGCCCAGTACCGTCTGGCTGCCGTCTGCCGTTGCGGAGTTCAGTTCCCTCGGGCCGAGCATGGGTCCGGTGTCGCTGGAGACTTCAGAATGATCGATCAGCTGATCACCCTGCTCTGGACTGTGGTCAAGATCCTGGCCATTGTCATTCCGGTGACCGTCAGCGTGGCCTATTTCACCTATTTCGAGCGCAAGGTGATCGGGCATATGCAGTCTCGGCGAGGCCCGAATCAGATCGGGCCGCTGGGACTTCTCCAGCCCTTTGCCGATGTGGCCAAGATGCTGTTCAAGGAAATCATCATCCCGACCAATGCCAGCCGGTTTCTGTTTCTGTTGGCACCGATCCTGGCGCTGGCCCCGGCGCTGGCGGCCTGGGCGGTCGTGCCCTTCGACGACTGGCTGGTGCTGGCCGATATCGATGCCGGTCTGCTGTTCGTGCTGGCGATGACCTCGATGGGGGTCTACGGCATCCTGATCGGCGGCTGGGCCTCCAATTCGAAGTATGCCCTGCTCGGGGGCCTGCGCTCCGCGGCCCAGACCGTCAGCTATGAAATCGCCATGGGTTTTGCTCTGGTCGGTGTGATTGTCCTGTCCGGTACGCTCAATATGACCGGCATCGTGGAACAGCAGAGCGGCAGTGTGTTGAGTTGGTTCTGGCTCCCGCTGTTCCCGTTGTTCGTGATCTATTTCATTTCGGGTGTGGCCGAGACCAACCGCGCGCCGTTCGATGTGGCCGAAGGGGAATCGGAAATCGTGGCCGGTTTCCACACCGAGTATTCCGGCTCGGCGTTTGCGGTCTTCTTTCTCGCCGAATACGCCAACATGATTCTGATTTCCGCGCTGTGCGCGATCCTGTTCATGGGCGGCTGGCTCAGCCCCTTTCAGGGCATACCGGTGCTAGGCGATACCCTTCTGGGTGAGGGTGGCGTGCACTGGTTCCTGCTCAAGACGGTCTTTTTCTGTTTTTGTTATCTCTGGTTCCGCGCGACCTTCCCCCGCTATCGCTATGACCAGATCATGCGTCTGGGCTGGAAGGTCTTCATCCCGATCACCATCGTCTGGATCATGGTGGCCGGGCTGTTCCGCGTGATGGGCTGGTACGGAGGTTGATGTCATGCAGGCTGTAAGTCGTTATCTGAAATCCCTGATGCTGCTCGAGCTGCTGCAGGGGCTCAATCTCACTTTCCGCTACTGGCGCGCTCCGAAGGAGACGCTGAACTATCCGGAAGAAAAGAGCCCGAAGTCGGCGCGCTTCCGCGGCCTGCATGCGCTCAGACGCTATCCCAACGGTGAGGAGCGCTGCATTGCCTGCAAGCTGTGCGAGGCGGTCTGCCCGGCCCTGGCGATTACCATCGATTCGCATCAGCGCGACGATGGCACGCGTCGCACGACGCGCTACGACATCGATCTGTTCAAGTGCATCTACTGCGGCTTCTGCGAAGAATCCTGCCCGGTCGATTCGATCGTCGAGACCGATATCAGTGAGTACCACTTCGAGAATCGTGGAGAGAACATCGTCGACAAGCAGCAGCTGCTGGCCATTGGCGATCGATACGAGGAGCGCATCGCTGCGGCCCGGCAGCAGGACGCGGCGTATCGATAAGGTTGGTTTAGTTGGTTTAATTGGTTTAGTTGGTTTAGTTGGGAGAAGTTCGGGAGCTGGCGGGTCGAAGCGATTGCTTCATGACCGCAGGCTGGTTCGGGTCCGGATCCCAGAAAAAGGATTAGAGAGTCAGGCATGCCCATTGTTGAAATAGCCTTCTACCTGTTCGGTGGGGTACTGATCGGATCGGCGCTCAGCGTTGTCACGGTTGGCAATCCGATCTATGCCGTGCTGTTCCTGGTGCTGTCGTTCTTTTCTGCGGCCTGCATCTGGATGCTGATGCAGGCGGAGTTTCTGGCCATCGTGCTGGTGCTGGTCTACGTCGGAGCGGTCATGGTGCTGTTCCTGTTCGTCGTGATGATGCTGGATATCAATGTCAATCCGGTCAAGGAGGGCTTTACCCGCTATCTGCCGGTCGGCCTGCTGGTCGCCCTGGGCATGGCGGCGCAGCTGTTCATGGTGATCTGGACGCGCGGCATGGAGACCCAGGTACTGCCGATGGCCAAGCCACAGGGCTACAGTCATACCGCAGCGGTCGGTGAAGTGCTCTACACCTCCTATCTCTATGCCTTCGAGATTGCTGCGGTCATTCTGCTGGTGGCGATCATCGCCGCGATCGCGCTGACCCACCGTCGTCGACCGGAAACCAAATACCAGGATCCGAGCCAGCAGGTGCGCATCAAGCGTTCCGAGCGCGTGCGTCTGGTGAAAATGAATTCCGAAGGGGAGGAGGCCTGAGATGCTGACACTGGCCCATTTCCTCAGCCTGGGCGCTTTGCTTTTCTGCATCAGCGTGGCCGGGATCTTCCTCAACCGCAAGAACGTATTGATCCTGTTGATGTGCATCGAGTTGATGCTGCTGGCAGTCAATATGAACTTCGTGGCCTTTTCGCATTTTCTCGACCATATCGACGGTCAGGTCTTCGTGTTCTTCATCCTGACCGTGGCTGCGGCCGAAGCCGCCATCGGCCTGGCCATCCTGGTCGTGCTGTTCCGTAATCGCCGCACCATCAGCGTCGAAGAGCTCGCGGATCTGAAGGGTTAATTGACGTGTCGAATGTTATGACGATCGAAACCATCCTCCTGCTGATTCCGCTGCTGCCGCTCATCGGCTGCCTGATTGCCGGACTGCTCCGCCATCAGGTCGGTAGGGCCGGCGCGCACTGGGTCACGATCCTGGCCGTGGCCGGTTCTTTCCTGCTGTCGACCTATGTGGCCTGGGAGGTCTTCTTCAACGATCTGCCGGTACTCAACTATTCGGTCTACACCTGGGCGGTGACCGATGGACTGGTCTTCGAGATCGGCTTTCTGGTCGACAGCCTGACCGCGCTGATGATGGTGGTCGTCACCTTCGTCTCGTTCATGGTTCATGTCTACACCATCGGCTACATGCACGATGACCCGGGCTATCAGCGCTTCTTCGCCTACATCAATCTGTTCACCTTCGCAATGCTGATGCTGGTGATGGCCAACAACTTCATGCAGCTGTTTTTCGGCTGGGAGGCGGTCGGCGTGGTGTCCTACCTGCTGATCGGCTTCTATTTCAAGAAGGATTCGGCGGTCAAGGCCAATCTCAAGGCCTTCCTGGTCAACCGTGTGGGTGACTTCGGCTTTCTTCTCGGCATTGCCGGCGTGGTGTTCTACATGGGTACGCTCGACTATGCCGAGGCCTTTGCCGCGGCCCCTGCCGTCGAGGGCATGACCATCAACCTGTTCGGCCAGACCGAGTGGCAGGTCATGACGGTGATCTGCATCTGTCTGTTCATCGGTGCCATGGGCAAGTCGGCGCAGGTGCCCCTGCATGTCTGGCTACCGGATTCAATGGAGGGCCCGACCCCGATTTCGGCCCTGATCCACGCTGCCACCATGGTGACGGCAGGTATCTTCATGGTCGCTCGCCTGTCGCCGATGTTCGAAATGTCGGTGACTGCGCTGAGTTTCATCCTGACGCTCGGTGCGATCACGGCGCTGTTCATGGGTCTGGTCGGCATCGTCCAGAACGACATCAAGCGCGTCGTGGCCTATTCAACGCTCTCGCAGCTCGGCTATATGACCGTCGCCCTCGGCGCATCTGCATACTCTGTCGCGATCTTCCACCTGATGACCCATGCCTTCTTCAAGGCCTTGCTGTTCCTGGGTGCCGGTTCGGTCATCATCGCGCTGCACCACAAGCAGAACATGGGTGAAATGGGTGGCTTGCGCAAGTACATGCCGATCACCGCTGCCACCGCCTGGCTGGGCACCCTGGCCCTGATAGGTTTCCCGTTCTTTTCAGGCTTCTACTCCAAGGACATGATCATCGAGGCGGTCAAGCTCGCCGACCGGCCTGGCGTCGGCTTTGCCGTCTTCGCGGTTTATGCCGGCGTGTTCATCACCGCGCTGTACTCCTTCCGCATGCTCTATCTGGTCTTCCACGGACCAACCCGGATGGATGCCGAGACCGCCAGCCACGCGCATGAATCATCCTGGGTGGTCACCATTCCGCTCATCCTGCTGGCTATCCCGTCGGTATTCATAGGTTATTTCACCGTCGAGCCGCTGCTGTTCGGCGGTGCGCTGTCGGATGCCATCTACGTGCGCGAAGCGCATGACGTCGTGGCTCAGCTGGGTGAAAAATTCCATGGTGCCTTCGCCTTTGGTCTGCACGGATTCGTGACGCCGGTCTTCGGCCTGGCCATGGCCGGGGTTGCTGTGGCGACCTACATCTATCTGTTCAATCCAGGCCTGGCAGCGACCATCAAGCAGCGTGCACACCTGGTCTGGTTCGTTCTGGACAGGAAGTACGGCTTCGATGAGCTCTATCAGAAGGTCTTCGCCGGCGGTGGCCTGAAGCTGGCCTCGGGCCTGTCCCGGGGCGGTGACCGTTTCCTGATCGACGGCCTGATCGTCAACGGCTCGGCCCGGGTGATCGGGTTTGCCTCCGGCCTGCTGCGCCGGACCCAGTCGGGGTTCCTGTTTCACTACGCGTTCGCGATGATCATCGGCCTGGTGGCCCTGCTCGCGTCCTTTGCGCTGCTTCGATAAGGGGATTTGATTCATGTTTGATTGGCCCCTGTTGAGCCTGCTGGTCTGGATTCCGGTCATTGCCGGTGGCCTGCTGATCGCCTTCGGTGAGCGCTTTGCGGATCTGGTTCGTCCCTTCGCGCTGCTGACCACGGTGGTCTGCCTGTTGCTTTCGGTCGCCCTTTACGCAGGCTTCGATGTCACCACCGCAGCCATGCAGTTCGAGGAGAAGACGGTCTGGATCCAGGCCTTCAACATCCACTATCACCTGGGCGTGGACGGGCTTTCGCTACCGCTGATCCTGCTGACCACCCTGATCGGCGTGCTGGTCGTGATCGGCGGCTGGACCATTTCTGATCGCCCGCACCAGTATCTGGCCTCCTTTCTGATGCTGCAGGGCCTGATGGTCGGCATGTTCGGCGCGCTGGATGCCTTGCTCTTCTACGTGTTTTTCGAAGCCATGCTGGTGCCGATGTTCCTGATCATCGGCATCTGGGGCGGTCCCAATCGCATTTACGCAACGATCAAGTTCTTCCTGTTCACCTTCTTCGGCTCGGTGTTCATGCTGATCGCACTGATCTGGATGTATCTGCAGGGTGGCAGTTTCGCCATCGCCGATCTTCACCAGCTGCCGATTCCTATGGAGGCCCAGATCTGGATCTTCCTGGCCTTCCTGATCGCCTTTGCCGTCAAGGTGCCGATGTGGCCGGTGCATACCTGGCTGCCCGACGCCCACGTCGAGGCCCCGACCGGGGGCTCCGTCGTGCTGGCGGCCGTGATGCTGAAGATCGGCGGCTACGGTCTGGTTCGCTTCTCGCTGCCGATCGTGCCGGATGCCTCGGCCGAGCTCGACTGGCTGGTGATCGGTCTGTCGCTGGTCGCGATCACCTATATCGGCTTCGTCGCGCTGGCCCAGTCCGACATGAAGAAGCTGATCGCCTACAGCTCGATCTCGCACATGGGTTTCGTCACCCTGGGGTTGTTCCTGACCTTTGCCATTCTGCGCAATACCGGCGAGCTGACCGGCGCGGGTCTTGGCATCAGCGGCGCCATGGTCCAGATGATCTCCCATGGATTCATTTCCGGCGCGATGTTTCTGGCCGTCGGTGTGCTCTATGACCGGATGCACAGCCGCGAGATCTCGTCCTACGGTGGCGTGGCCAACACCATGCCCTGGTTCGCGATGTTCGCCGTGCTGTTCTTCATGGCCAACTCGGGCCTGCCCGGCACGTCCGGATTCGTCGGTGAGTTCATGGTCATCCTGGCGGCCTTCCACGCGAATTTCTGGTTTGCCTTCATTGCGGCGACCACGCTGCTGCTGGGCGCGGCCTACAGCCTGTGGCTGGTCAAGCGCGTGTTCTACGGAGAAGTCGTCAATGACGGTGTGGCCGCCCTCAAGGATATGGGGACGCGCGAATGGATCATGATGGTCTCCCTGGCGATCTTCGTGCTGGGCGTTGGTGTCTGGCCCTATCCGCTGATCGAGATGATGGAAGCGTCGATCCAGAATCTCGTCGAACACATCGTTCAGTCGAAGATCGGCTGAGTTGTTTATTGGATCTGAATCATGACGATTGCTGAACTACAACTGGCGCTTCCCGAGATCTTCGTGCTGTCGATGGCCTGTGTCGTGCTGCTGGCAGACCTGTTCATTTCGGACGAGCGGCGCGGGCTGACCCATCTACTGGCCCTGCTGACGCTGGTCTTTGCCGCCATCCTGACGCTGCGCGTGATGATGCCGGCAGGCGAGGTGGCGTACGCTTTTTCCGATACCTTCATCCGCGATCGTTTCGGCGATGTCCTGAAGGTCTTCAGCTACGTCATCCTGGGCAGCGTGTTCGTCTATGCCAAGCATTCGTTGCGTCAGGCCGGGCTATTCAAGGGCGAGTTCTATACCCTGAGCCTGTTCGCCCTGCTCGGCGTGATGGTGATGATCTCGGCCTCCAACATGATCACGGTCTACCTGGGCCTGGAGCTGCTGGCGCTGTCGACCTATGCTCTTGTCGCGCTCGATCGCGATTCGAAGTTCGGTTCGGAAGCGGCGATGAAGTACTTCGTGCTCGGTTCGCTGGCCTCGGGCATGCTGCTCTACGGAATGAGCCTGATCTACGGCGCCACCGGCTCCCTGGATCTGGCCACGATCAGCCAGAGCATGGCTGGCGGGGCAGGGGATTCGATGATCCTGACCTTCGGCCTGGTGTTCATCGTCATCGGCATCGCCTTCAAGATCGGCGCGGTGCCGTTCCACATGTGGGTGCCGGACGTCTACCACGGTGCGCCGCTGGCCATCACCACCCTGATCTCCTCGCTGCCCAAGCTGGCTTATCTGGCCCTCGCGATCCGTCTGCTCGACAACGGCCTGATCGGCCTGCACGACGACTGGAAGCTCATGCTGGCCATCCTGGCCGCGCTGTCGCTGGTCATCGGCAACGTCGTCGCGATCGCCCAGACCAACATCAAGCGGATGCTGGCCTATTCGACGATCTCGCATATGGGCTTCATGCTGATGGGCGTGATTTCCGGCACCCCGGAAGGCTATTCGGCTGCCATGTTCTATGCAATTTCCTACGCCATCATGTCGGCCGGCGCCTTCGGTGTGGTCATCCTGGTTTCCACGAGCAAGCGCGAGGCCGATCAGCTCGATGACTACAAGGGACTGGCCAAGCGCAATCCCTGGCACGCCTTGCTGATGCTGATGATCATGTTCTCGCTGGCCGGTGTGCCGGTCTTCCTGGGCTTCTTTGCCAAGTGGCAGGTCATCGCCGCCACCCTGTCGGCCGGCTTCGTCTGGCTGGCCGTGCTGGCCGTGGTCACCTCGGTGATCGGCGCGTTCTACTACCTCAGAGTCGTCAAGCTGATGTATTTCGACGAGCCCGATGATCGCAGCGCGATCGATGCGCCGGTCGACTTCCGCGCCGTGCTGGCCCTCAACGGCGTCGCTGTACTGGCCCTGGGCCTGTTCTCCGGCGGCCTGATCAGCCTCTGCGTCAGTGCCTTCGTCTAAGGGAGCTCAGAATAGCGATGTCTGACCAGCGCCCCGGTCGCACTGCGGCCGGGGCACCCTCCGGTATCCTGCTGCTGGACAAGCCCTCGGGCATTTCCTCCAATGCGGCCCTGAGTCGGGCCAAGCGCGTCCTCGGGATTCGCAAGGCCGGCCATACCGGCACCCTTGATCCGATGGCCTCGGGTCTGCTGGTGCTGTGCTTCGGCGAGGCGACCAAGGTGTCGGGCTTTCTGCTCGACGCCGACAAGGCCTATGCGGCCGAAGCGACCCTGGGGGTCAGCACCGACAGCGAGGACGCAGAAGGCGAGGTGATCGCCGAGCATCCGGTGCCGGAATTCAGCCGCGAGGACATCGAAGCGGCCCTGACCTTCTTCCGTGGACCGATCGAACAGGTCCCTCCGATGCACTCGGCGCTCAAGCACAAGGGCCAGCGGCTCTATGAGCTGGCACGTAAGGGCGAAGTGGTCGAACGCCCGCCACGCGCCGTGGTGATTCACGCGCTGGAGTGCGTGGACTGGTCGTCTCCGAGGATGCGCTTGAACGTGCGCTGTTCCAAGGGCACCTATATCCGTTCCCTGGTCCGCGACCTCGGTGAGGTACTGGGCTGCGGCGCGCACCTCAGCGCGCTGCGACGCACGCTCAGCTCACCCTTCGAGATCACTGATGCCATCACGCTCGACGCGCTGTCGGATCTCGAAGCGGACTCGGCCCGAGTGCTGCTCCTGTCGCCGGACCGGGCCGTGCTGCACTTCCCCGCCGTTCAGCTCGACGAGGACTTCGCCCTGCGACTGCAGCAGGGCCAGACCCTGCCGGGTATCAAGGGAGAACCGGGGCTCGTGCGTACCTATCGAGACGATGACTTCCTCGGCCTGGCCACCCTTGACGAGGATGGTCGCTTGCGCGCCAAACGCCTGCTAGCCACCAATCCGAGCTGAAAAAAGCGGTTTCACCACAGAGGCACGCGCAACCGTTCTCGATCCAAAGGCTTTTTTCTTTGAGCAATCCGCCATTGGATTACGAACTGCGCTGAGATCACAGAGTAAAACCACTTAAGATTTTCTCTGTGGCCTCCGTGCCTCTGTGGTGTATACGATGTTCTACGCCGACTCCGGTTCGCAGCGCCTAGCCGGTCACCTGATCGCGCAGATAGGTCGGGCTGATCTCGTGGCCGGCCACCGGGGAAACGCTGTCGGCCAGGCGCAGCAGGGCAGTGGCCCTCGGCCAGATCGTGTCGTCGTCGCTGTACGGAAGATGCAGGCGATCGCCGAGGTTCGAGCGCAGCGTGTCACGGAATGTCGTCACGCCAGGACCGATCGCAAACCAGGACTGACCATGCGGTGCTTCCAGCGCATCCGGCGGGCAGAGCAGTTCATCGCCAACCCGGGATCGTGCTGCCGCCGACTGTTCGTACCAGCCGGCATAGACCTCACCCATTCGCGCGTCGAACAGCGCCAGCAGGCGGGAGTGAGTCTTCTCCGGATCGGCCGACTCGGCCAGCACCTCCAGACTCGAGGCCGGATGCACCGGCAGATCGTGGGCCAGGGCCAGGCCCTGGACGATGGCCAGTCCGATGCGCAGGCTGGTAAATCCGCCGGGTCCGCGGGCGACGACCAGACGATCGAGCTGCGCGTAACTCAGGCCGGCTTCGGCCAGCATCTCGCTGGCCCAGGGCAGGATGGTTTTTGCATGCCCCTGCGGTTGAACGACCCAACGCTCCAGGACTTGCTCACCCACCTGCAGGGCAACCGAGCAGCTCTCGGTCGAGGATTCGATGGCCAGAGAAATCATGCCGTCAGTTTAAGTGAATTGCCCGACGGGCACCGTCAGTCTTCCACCATCAGCAATCGATCGCGAAGGAAACGAGCGGCCTCGCTGCCGGTCTCGACGCGGGTCATCGGCGGCAGGCTGCGGAGGAACAGGCGACCGTAGGGGCGGGTGATCAGTCTGGGGTCTCCAAGGATAAGGGCGCCGAAGTCCTCGCTCTGGCGGATCAGGCGGCCGGCACCCTGTTTCAGGGAGAGCACGGCCTGGGGGAGCTGGACCTGGGTGAAGGGGTTTTCGCCGGCTTCGCGAACGGCCTTGAGGGTCGCTTCGAGGACGGGATCATCTGGTGCAGCGAAGGGCAGCTTGTCGATCACGACCAGGGTCAGATCCTGGCCCGGCACGTCCACACCCTCCCAGAAGCTGGCCGCACCGAGCAGCACGCTCCTGGGTATCCGGACGAATTGCTCAAGCAGGATCGGCCTCGGGGCTTCTTCCTGGACGAGCAGGTTGAAGTCCGTGTTCGATCGCATCCACTCGGCGGCACGGCTGAGGGCGCGGTGCGAGGTGAACAGGAGAAAGGCCCGGCCGCCATTGGCCCGCAGCACCGGCAGCGTGGCTTCCAGCAGGGCTTCGGTGTGGCTTGGGTGGTTCGGCTGGGGCAGATCCTTCGGTATCCAAAGTCTGGTCTGGCGCGCGTAGTCGAAGGGCGATTCGACAACCAGGGTCCGGGCGTCTTCCAGGCCCAGCCGCGAGGTGAAATGATCGAAGCGTCCGGCCACGGCCAGGGTGGCCGAGGTCATGATCCAGGTGGCCGGGTGGCTTTCTCTGAGCTGTTTCAGCGGCGTGGCCACGTCGAGCGGGGTCAGGTTCAGGGTGAAGCGGCCACGTCGGCAGCTGAACCAGCGCACGTGCTCATCCTGTCCGGAGAGGAAGGCAGACAGGCCGTCGTGGAGGAGTTCGGCGCGGTCGCAGCAATTGCTCAGATCGCGGGTCTGTTCGGCCAGCGGGTGCAGGGCCTGGGCGAGCCGCCCCAGCTTCTGGGCCAGATTTTGAAACTCGTCGAGCTGCCGCTTCAGGCGGGCAAAATCCCCGCGCGGTGGAAGATCCACACAGGTACTGACGGCCTGGTCGAGCGTCCGTTTGAACTCATCCAGCGGTGCCTGCAGGATCTTCAGGCTGCCGGCCGCACCGTGGCAGGCAGCCAGGCTGTCGCGGGCCAGCTCTCTGAGCTGCCAGGCGCTGACCCCGCGTGAGAAAAAGCGCATCGCCGTGTCGGGCACCTGGTGGGCTTCGTCGATGACCACGGCCGAGGCCCCCGGCAGCACTTCGCCGAAGCCGGTCTGCTTCAGGGCCAGGTCGGCGAAAAGCAGATGATGGTTGACCACGACGATGTCGGCGTCCTGGGCGTCGCGTCGAGCCTTCGCGACGGGGCAGTCGCGCAGCATCGGACATTCGCTCCCCAGGCAGTTGTCCTGGGTCGAGGTGACCAGGGGCCAGACCGGCGAACGCGCCGCGATTTCGGCCAGCTCGCTGACCTCGCCGCTGACGGTCTGTTCGGCCCAGCGCGCCACGATGCGCAGCTCGTCGGCCAGGGGTTCGTCGAGCTCGGCGATGCCGTCGACGTGCTGACCCAGGCGCTGCGGGCAGAGGTAGTTGGCCCGACCCTTGAGCAGGGCCGTCTTGCATTCGCGGCCGGTGACCTTGAGCGCCAGCGGCAGGTCGCGGCGAAACAGCTGCTCCTGCAGATTGAGCGTGCCGGTCGACAGGATGGTCCGCTCGCCGCTCTCCAGCACCGGCAGCAGATAGGCCAGGGTCTTGCCGGTACCGGTGGCCGCCTCGGCGACCAGATCTTCCTGGTCGGCCAGACACTCGGCGATCATTCGGGCCAGCGCCTGCTGGCCTGAGCGCGGGCGGTAGCCGTTCAGCAGCCCGGCCAGCGGGCCGTCTTCGGCAAAGCGCTGGTCCAGGGCGGATGGATTCACAGCCGCGTCGGGGGCTCGATCTGACAGCTCTGGAGCCGTTCGCGGGCGTTGGCGGCCCCGTCATAGCGCTGCAGGCGCTCACGGGCCAGGGCCATGGTGCGCCAGTTGCGCTGGCAGATCTCGCCGACGCGGGGTCCGACGTCAAAGGACCGCGCGGCGAAGCTCTCGGCCTGTTCCCATTCGCCGCGTTCGAGGCGGATTTCGGCCATATGCTGCAGCAGTTCGGGGTCTCTGGGCTGGATTCTGAGGGCGCGTTCGAGCAGCAGAGCGGCCTGGTCAAGGTCGCCCTGCTGTTCGGCGGCCAGTGCGGCTTCGCTGAGTTCGGTGACGGCTGGATTGCGCAGCGGGTAGACCTGCAGCCCGCGTGCCTGTTCTGCGGCGGGTGCGCGGACCTGTTCGGCGATGCTGCGATCCTCGGTCGGTGCCGGTGGTTGGGTGGCGCAGGCGCTGATCAGGGCCAGCAGGGTAATGGCGGCTGTGGTCCGGAAGACATGGGCGGGGGTTCGATTCATGAGCTTACTCGTATCAGTATCGGGCGGTCATCGTTGTCAGCGCCTTCGACCGCGCGAACGGCTTGAAGTTGAGGCGGGTGCGAAGCAATCGGACAGCACCGTGGGATGGCTGCCCTGGATAAAGGGTACCGCGAGCGCGTTGGGGCAGTCTTCGCTCGCCAGCAGGGCCTGGGGCCAGTCGATCCAGAACCATTCCAGAGATTCCGGCCACTGGCTGGGCTGGGGGCTGAACGGCAGGGCGTTGGCGATCTCGGCCCAGATCGGCAGCGCGGTGGCCGAACCGGTCACCCCGGCAGGCGCATTGTCGTCGCGGCCGGTCCAGACAACGCCCAGCCATTGGCGGGTGTAGCCGACAAACCAGGCATCGCGACGATCATTGGTCGTACCGGTCTTGCCGCGTACACCCGGATCGTCGCGCAGGAGGGCGGGCAGGCCTTTGGCGGTGCCCTCGGTGACCGCGTGGCGCAGCGCATAGTCGAGCAGAGCCAGGGCACCTTCTTCGCGGATCGGGCGCAGGCGCATCGGGTAGCGCCCGATTTCGCGGTTGTCGGCATCGACGACCTGGGTAATGGCGCGCAGCGGCGTGCTGTAGCCCTCAGCCGCCAGCGGCTGATAGAGCTGGGCGACCTGCAGCGGGGTCAGGGAGATCGCGCCGAGCAGGGCCGAGGGATGTTGCTCATCGCCGGTCTCGATGCCGAGCTGACCAAGCAGGCGATAGAGAGCCGGCAGACCGACCTCCAGCCCCAGGGCCACGGTGGCCTGATTGTAGGAGTTGGCCAGGGCGTCCATCAGGGCGACCTCACCGTGGCTGATGTCGTCATAGTTGCGCGGCTGCCAGGTCGGCTGTCCCGGCAGCTCGACCTCGATCGGACCATCGATGATCGGGCTGACCAGGGTGTAGCGGTCCGGCTGGGCCAGGGCGAGCAGATAGACGAAGGGTTTGATCACTGAACCGACCGAGCGGCGCGCGTCCAGGGCGCGATTGAAGCCGGGTCGGCTGGCCTCGCGGTCGCCGACCAGGGCACGGATCTCACCGCTGCTGGGCTCGACCAGGATGGCCGCCCCCTGGAGCTCGTTGGCCTGGCGCTCGCGCGCGTTCAGGCCTCTGGCGAGTCCCTGCTCGGCGGCGTGCTGCGCGCTCGGCGACAGGGTGGTGAAGATCTTCAGGCCCGTCCCGCGCAGGTCCTCGTCGCGATAGTCGCGTCTGAGCTGGCGCGCGACCAGTTCCAGAAACGCCGCATTCGGCCGCTGCCGGCGCTGGCGATGGGTTGCCACGTCGAGGGCGCGGGCGATGAGCTGGTCGTGCTGGCCGGTATCGATCAGGCCGGTGTCGAGAAATTGACCCAGCACGAAATCCCGGCGGGTTCGGGCGCGTTCGGGATTGCGCACCGGGTGATACCAGGATGCGCCCCGAACCATGCCGATCAATAGCGCGATCTGGTCAACATCGAGGGCCTGCACCGGCAGGCCGAAGTAATACTCGCTGGCCCGGCCGAAACCGTGGATGGCCTGGGCGCCATCCTGGCCCAGATAGACCTCGTTGAGGTAGGCCTCGAGAATCTCGCCCTTGCTGAAATGACGCTCCAGGCTGATCGCCATGATCGCTTCGTTGAGCTTGCGGATCAGGCTGCGGTCCGGGCTGAGAAACAGGTTCTTGACCAGCTGCTGGGTGATCGTCGAGCCACCCTGGACCAGCGCGCCGCGGCACAGGTTGGTCCAGACCGCCCGGGCCAGGCCTCTGGGGTCGATGCCGTGATGATGCCGGAACTGGCGGTCCTCGACGGCCTGGATACCGGTGACCAGCAGCGGCGGGAAATCAGCCAGGCGGGTCAGGGTCCGATCGTCGCTGCCGGCGGGCAGCAGATCACCGAGTTCGGCCGGCGGCAGACGGACCAGGGCGATCGAGTCGCCGCTCGGCCCCTCGAGCGAGCCAATCGTGCCGCCGGCGAGCGCGATGCGCAGACGCTGGGCGGCCTGGTCCTGATCGGGAAATCGAAAGGCGGGGGCGTGCAGGTCGACGCGGGTCCCCTGCTGGCGGAAGCGGCCGACCCGGCCCGGATCCCCGACCCGCATGCCGACGCGTTCGAGCTCGAGGATCAGATCCTCCAGGCTGAGCTGCCGCCCGACGTAGAGCTCGAGCGGGCGGGCATAGATCCGGCTGTCCTGGGTCCACTGGCGCTCGGCGAAGCGGCGCTCGGCCTCCCGGTCCAGCCACCAGACCCAGGGCAGGCCCAGGCCCAGACTCAGTCCGGTCAGGAACAGAACGGTGTGGATGAGGAGGCGGCGCAGCACAGGCGATAGTGTACCCGGCACGGCCGGGGTCGAGTGCAGCAGCAGGCCCTTGGCTATAATGACCGGCTTGCCGGAATGGTCCTGATCCGAGGCCTTCCGTTGCCACGCACCGAACTGCTGCGAGAAGCTGCTCTGGCCATGTCGAACAACGTCGAACACGAATCGAAAGACGCGGCCTCGGTACTGGGCTGGCTTCGCGTCCTGTGCCGGCCGGATCAGGCCGGGCGGATCGATCCGGCGTGGCTGGCCGCGGCTTGCACGGCGCTCCCGGGGGCAGGGTTCATGGCCAGGCCCGGTCTGTCTGGGCCGCTGGGGCTCGACGACTGGACGGGTCCTGAACGGATTCCCGCTTCCCTTGCCGACATCGAGCAGCAGCTGAGGCCAGGCGAGGGCCTGCTCATCCTGCAGAGCGGCCTGCAGTGGGACCCGGGCCTGGCCGCACGATTGAACGCCCTGCGGAATCGACAGGTCGACTTCGATTTAGTGATTCTGCCGGGAAATTATCACGACGAGCTCAATCCACTGGCCGGCCTGCCGGGTATCGAGTCGACAACCGACCCGCACAGCCTTGTCGCCGCTGCGGGCAGCGGTCTGGCCCTGCCGGTGCGGATTCCTTCGGACGCACTGGTGCTGATCCTGCCTGATCGTTCTGATCGGGCCGGCCCGCTCCGGGCCGGATTGATCGATGATCTGTTCCTGCACGACCCGGCTCGCTCGCTCGCTCGTGGTGCGCTGGAGCGGCCGCAGATTCAGGCGGCCTTCGGTCTGCTGCGACAGCGCATCGGTGGGCTACTCGATGCCGGCATCCAGAGCGTGCCGGAACTTGCGGAGGTCGACCAGCCCCTGACCCTGCACATCACCCATTCCTGGGGCGGCGGGGTCACGCGCTGGATTCGGGACCAGTGCATGGCTGATGGCGCGGGCCGCCATCTGCTGCTCGCCGCCGGCGGGCGCCAGGACGGTCGCGAGCACGGCCAGCGTCTGCGCCTGTATTCCGGACAGGCCGATGCCGCGCCGCTGGCCGAATGGCCGCTGGCACCGGCCATCGCCGATTCGGTGATCGAACACGCGGTCTATTCAGACCTGCTCGATCAGATCATCCAGCGCTTTGGTGTCGGGCGGGTTGTGGTTTCCTCGCTGATCGGTCACAGCCTGGATGCCTTGCGCACGGGCCTGCCGACGCTCGTCATGCTGCACGATTTCTATCCGCTGACACCGCTGCTGCACGAGGATCCGCTGGCCAGCCTCGATGCCGACGGACGACTTGATCTGGGCTCGGCGCTGGCGCGACAGCGCGCGCCGCTGCTCTTCGAGCACGACGAGGCAGCGCACTGGCAGGCCCTGGGCGAGGCCTGGGTAGCGGCCGTCCAGGCACCGGGTCTGAAGCTGGCCGCGCCGACCCGACACGTGGCCGATCGCTGGCGGGCCATGACCGGCCAGCGCCTGCCGGAGATCGCAGTCCTACCCCATGGATTCACCCCCGCGACGGATTGGCCGGAAGCGCTGTCCTTCGAGCCCACGGCCGGCGAGCGCCTGCGCCTCGTCGTCGTCGGTCGGATCAGCGAGGGCAAGGGTCTGCGCCTGCTCGATTCAGCGCTGGAGGCCCTTCATCCCCTGGCCGCGATCACGCTGCTGGGCGCCGGACGGGATGCCTATGCCCTGTTCGGTCGCTCTGGGGTGGATATCGTCCTGAATTATCAGCCCGAGACGCTGCCCGGCCTGCTGCAGACACTCAGGCCCGATGCCGTCCTGTTCCTCTCGACGGTGCCGGAGACCTGGAACTATGTCCTGTCCGAGATTCGCGCCCTCGGTCTGACACCGATGGCCACCCGCCTGGGTAGCTTCGAAGAACGCATCGAGGAGGGCGCGGACGGGGTCCTGTTCGATCCCGATCCCGAAGCGCTGGTCGATGCGGTTCGTGTCTGGCGCGAGCGCCGCGATGCCCTGCGCGCACTGGGTCGGCAGGCGGTGCCGGAAGCCAGCCTGGCGGATGCCGCAGCGGCGTACCGCGCGCTGCTGCCGGAACGACCCACTCAGGCCGGCTGGACGCCGATCAACGATCAAGCCGTCCTGCGGGCCGGGCTGCTCGGCGAATCGGTACGTGAGCTGTCGCGGCAGCGCCGGACCATGGCGCAGCGGCTTGAGTCGATGCAGAAGGACCTGGAACAGCGCACCGACTGGGCGCGGCGTTCGGAACGTCTGCTTGAAGAACGAACCGATTGGGCCCGGTCGCTGGAGACGCTGGTCGAGGATGAGCGCGACAAGGCCGTCGAACTGGCGACAGCTCTGGAGCGCAGCAAAGTGGCCCTGCGCGCGAGTCATTCCGAGGTCATCTACACCCGGGCCCACTTATCCGAGG
>Ga0102934_1001328_pt1 | contig 17267 bp, 11 predicted proteins | sample SalPonR2_A_D1_MG_FD_78175 | JGI IMG/M metagenome (GOLD analysis project Ga0102934, IMG submission 78175) | Salt pond soil microbial communities from South San Francisco under conditions of wetland restoration - Salt Pond MetaG R2_A_D1_MG | ecosystem: Environmental > Aquatic > Marine > Intertidal... | reverse complement strand
CAGTCCTGAGATTCTGGGTCTGAAGTCATCCTCCGTCACAGCTGTCTCCCAAGAGGCGTGGGAGCGCGGTTTGGAGGAAGGGTCTCTGTCTGGTCGTACTGGTGGCGGCTCCCCGCAGGCATGCAAGCGCGGTCGCGAGCAGCCTGATGGGAAAAACCCACGCCCGTTCACCATTGCCAGCGTCTATGAACTTCGAGAGGAGCTGGAGGCAAGTGGAAGTGGAGAAAGGCGGGAGGACAAAGGACACCAGTCTCTATCCGTGCAACCCTGGCCGGTCACCTTGGAGACTCTCGACCGAAGTGTCTCGGATGGTACGTCTGGCCGGCAGACACGTGCTGAGGTGCTAGAAGAGGAGGCGGAATTTCGCGCGTTCGTCCTTGGACAGCGCCTAGAGTTGGAGGTACTGCTGTTGGCGCTCTGCACAACTACTTTTCTCTGGACCACGAACCTATACAGCTGGACTCTAGGGCCGTTTCTTGTCTTGCTCGTCGTTCAGTGTGCGCTCCGCTGGCAACACTCGGACAATAGCCGGCTGGCATCCCTTCTCGTGGGCCTGTATGGGTGCGCTGTAGGAGCACTGCTTCTGGGCATGGCGTTTGTGAACCACGACGTCTTCGCGCTCTCCGTCCTTCGGGGAGTTTTCCTCCTTAGTCCTATTGTGTACATCCCCGCCCGCAAGGCCTCCGCACTGGCAGGGGCCATTTTTGCCTTTCTTCTGCTTAATCATATCATCATCTGGATCGCATCCTCTTCGCCCAGACCAGACGAGCTTCATTACGTGCTAGGCCGGTACTGCTGGTACGGGGCCCTTGTTGCCGTCCTGCTGACATACCATCGTCAAACAGAGCATCTGGGTATGACTTTGCCCAGTCAGGTCTATCCTTACGTGCAGGAGCTGCAGGCCTTTGCAAGCGTGCTCTTGGCGAGGACCGATGCGGTGGTGGCTAAGTTGGTGCCATCGAATGTAGACGTGCGTCGCCTTTTGCTCCACGCGCAGCAACAGCGCTTAGGAGGCCACCTGGCACTTCGGACACAAGCTGTGATCGTGCACATTGACTTTCGAGCTTTGAGCAAGTTGGACGGATTGGTCTCACCCTTGCAGCTCTGTGCCTTCCAGAACCGCCTGTTGGGGATGTTGGATGGGGCAGTGCGTCTCTTCTCTGCCTCACACCTGTGGCACTCCGGACACGTTTTCGTGGTGGCTTGCGGCCTCGATCCCGCACTCAGCCAATCCTTACCTTCCAGTGCCGCAGGAAGTGGCGACCGTCCGCCAGCGTCCACCTTTGATGGCAACGGTCATGACCCAGTGCTACAGGCTCTTGGGCTGTCTCGTTTTATCAAAATTAAAATACATGAGTTCAACTTAAAGAACCACGTCTCCCTTTCCGTACGCGTGGGGATCGCTCGGGGGACCATCACGTTGAACTCCGCCAGCACAGAACGCTTCGATGCCACCGGCAGCCCCATATTGATAGCTAAAGTCCTGGCTCTGCGCACCCTAGCGACCATGGTGACGGCAGATATAGCTCTCCATGTCCAGCGACATGCTCCTCCGGAGAAGCTCAAGACCATCACGTTTCACCCGGTCACGGAGGGGCAGATACCCTTGCTGCACGGGAACACTGTGGAGGCCGTGGAGGTGACGCTGGAATCTCAGCTTCCTGACCACTTAACTGTCGGCCCTCGGTTGGAGGACTTCGAAATATTGGGACTTCTTGGTTCAGGAGGCTATGGGTCTGTGCACCTGGCTAGGGAGGGCCACAGCGGAGGTTTGGTGGCGATGAAGGTTATGTTTAAGCGTCGCCGGGGCGTCTCAGACTTGATGCGTGTGGAATTGAATGTCTTGGCTCAAGTGCAGCACCCGCACGTGGTGCAGTTCCACTACTGCTTGCAAACCAAGAGCCGGATTATTCTGGTCATGGAATACATCCGCGGCGGCACCCTCAAGGCCTTGCTCAAGGAGCCCTTATCATTACGGCCTCCTCCCCGAGTCTTGCGTCGCTGGGCTGCAGAGTTGGTGCTCGCCTTAGGATACTTGCATTCTTTGCACGTAATCCATCGGGACATCAAACCGGACAATTGTATGGTGGGTGAGGACGGGCACCTCAAGTTGATGGATTTCGGGCTAGCAAAGGTCCTTCAGCGGGGGACAGAGGCAACGACATTCGGGCTCGGAGCGGACCCTGCAGGCGGTATTAAATCGGAAGGCGTCGGAGGAGAAGTCGCAGAGGGAATGATTGCAGGCGCCAGTAGTGGTGGAACTTCCGGTGCTGCCTCGACGACAGGGCTGGTTGCGGCCTCGGACAGTCTGCAGCAAGTGGCGGCGGCGAACGCAGCGTGGAGCGATAATAGTGGCTACACGGATATCATGCCATTGATGCAGCGACTCATGCCCCAGCGCTCGTACCAGGCCTCTGCCTCCTTTCTCAACGCGGAAGATGCAAGCGCGGGTTCGTCGGCTGCGTTCACCCAGCAAGCTCCGTTTCGCGTCCTGGTTGTGGAAGATGAGCCTTTCACGCGTCTGATTACCAAGTCCTTAGTAAAGAGTATGGGGTTCCAACCGCTTACCGCAGCGCACGGAAAGAAGGCGCTCGAAGTCCTGCGGGCAAGCTTGCGGACGCCGCAGCCTGTCGATCTGGTCCTCCTCGACCTGGAGCTGCCCGTTATGACCGGTCCGGAGGTTCTTGCCGAGATGCAGGCAGACGTGTCGCTGCGAACAGTGCCCGTGGTTGTCTTGAGTGTCGATGACAGAACGGCGGACATTGCCGCCTGCATGGAGCTGGGGGCGAAAGATTATTTTATCAAGCCCATTCGGATGGATATGGCGCCGTCTTTGTTAAAATTTGCACGCGATCGCCGGCGCGAGATGGCTTGTGTGGGGGCTCAGAATCGGCTGTCGGAGGGAAGAGAAGGAGAAGAAGAAGATGAGGAGGAGGAAGAGGAGACCAAGGGTATGGGAGAGGACAAGAAGAGACAGATAGATTACCTTGCGGACAAGAAGCAGAATGCCCGAGATCAAGCATCGCATGGCAGTGACGCGGAAGGAATTGAGTCAAAACGATCAAACCAGTCGCAACAAAAAGAAGAAGATGGCGAAGATTACTGCCATCCCAAGACGGTCCGGTCAGAAACCTCGTTCCAGCGGCCAGTCGCAGCAGGCAAGAAGGACCAGCGTGAGCAGCGCCCCACAGAGCAGGGGCAAGCAGCGTCGCAACAAGAGGGAATATCATCAAAAGAAAGTCAAGCTGGCAAAGGAAGAGGGATTAGACGGCTCAGACAGCAGCCTCAGGAGGACCAAAAGGGCGTGCAACCTGTTCCTGATGAGCGGCAATGCCACACTTCTGCGGATCTGATGTGGGATGGAAGTCCGCCAAATGCCGCCACGGCGGGTGCTGGTCGAGTCATAATAGAAGATAAGTTATTGCCGGGGATGCCGACGCGTGAGCACTTTTCCCTGGTTGGCACCCCCTACTACATGTGTCCCGAAATGCTCGATCGCCAACGGTACGGCCCTGCCCTGGACTATTGGGCGCTGGGCATCTTGCTATTTGAATGCTTTGCTGGAGCTCCACCGTTCACGGGGGAAACCCCCGAGGCGGTGTTCACGGCCATCCGGGCAAGGAATATACCGTGGGGGAAGTTGAGGAAGGCGCTGGAGGGGGTCGCAGAGGAAGCATTGGGGAGAAGGGAGGATGAGGGGAGGATAGATGTGGGGCACCTGGAGGACTTGGTGCGGAGACTGCTGGAACCCGATCAGTTCCAAAGACTGGGCGCCGGGAAATGCGGCATCGAAGGCATTAAAAGCCATCCCTTTTTTGCAGGGCTCGATTGGAAGACACTGTCCACGCAGGAGGTAGATTACCGCCCAGCGCCCAGGATGTATTCAGTCATGCAATGTCAGCAGTCTCTGGCACGACGCGAGAGGCAAAAGGATAAACAACAGCACAAAGGAGTGAGCAGGGAGGGCGGACAGACGGGAAGAATGCAAGTGAGATCGAGTAGAGCACCTGCGGGGATTATGACGAGGCGGCGGCTGGGTTTGTCGGTGGGAATGGATGCGAGTGTGGACGAGGCCTTTGGAGAGGGTGTCGGTAGGGACGAGGATGCTCAGCTAACGATGACTTCGGATTGGCGGGCCTTACTTACGACGACAACCGCCTCCTCGCTCTCCAGGTACGAGGAACTGAGTGAGGTTGGCGAGGAGTGCTTAAAGGAAGGGGAGGACAAATGGGAGGAAGGAAAGGAGGAGAAGGAGAAGGCCAAGGAAGAAGTCAAGGAGGCCTGCTCGCCCACAAGCCCGCAGAAGGCAGCGAATATGGGGGTTGAAGGGTGTGGGGGGGGGGCTACCAAGTCTAGCGGTAAAGGTATGCAGCATTATCGTCGACTTTTCTCCCAGCAAACGTCCAAACTGAACTTCAAGAAAAGTAAAGCCTCCGGTCTTCCGCGGGCGGGGGAGCCGTTCTGTACCTCTACCGGACGTAATACCTCGTCGGGGGGGAAAGAGCGCTCATACATATCTTTCTCGTCTGCCTCTTCGTCCATCTCATCCTTTTCTTCGTCGCGACGGCATGGAAGGCGGCGACACGACCGTTTGAAGGGATTGGGGCACACGCCATTTAATCGTGAGCGATGGGTGGAGTTGATGGGAGAGGCTGGAGATGCACGGAGGCGGAAAAAAGGGGAAAGTTTGAAGGTGACTTCTCAGAAGGAATGCGCGGGAGTGGAGGATTGCAAAGGCTCTGAGAGAATTAAACAAAGAAGCGGGCCGTCAAGGAGTGGGGAGGGCGAAGACAAGGGAGATAGCAGTCTTAGAAAAAATAATCACGCTTGCAGGAAGGGCGTCGATAAAGAAGGTGTTCTGGATTCGAGCTACATATGGGGAAAGATTGAAGAGGAAATGCGCCGTTAGAAGGTAAGTTGTTGTCCAAGGAAAATGTTTGTCGTCTAATGATGTGTAGCAGTGAACCTGTGGGGAGGGTTGTGTATGCGGAAGCAACCTTTTTTGCGACAGGATGGGACTTGCTTTGAGAGGTTATCCTGCTCAATCCTTTCCGCCGCGTGCTTTTTCGAATCGCCATCGACAAAAGCAGTCGAGGACGCTCAGACCGTCTTTCTTTAAAGCACGGTCCAGTGCGGACTCCTGGCTTTGGAGATGGAGAAGAAAAGCTCAACGCGTGGAGGAAGGGTCTTACGTCACAAGTCTGTTCTTACTAATGGTTGCAAGAAAACCGGTCGGAGAGGGTTCTTTGAGTATTCGGCTTGAAGCTTTTGCGTATGTAGGCTCGAATAATACGTACCCTCCACACTCAGAACGCATCTTCGTGGTGTCGGGATGATGATGGTGATGATGATGATGATGACGATGATGATGATGATGATGATGATTCTGAAAATAGAAGGTGAGATTACTATGAGTGGTTCTTGCATTCTGTATGTATCCATACGGGAATGAGTAGGACTCATAATTTGTACAGTTACCTTCTCAGCAGGTACAGAAAGGAGTCATACAGGTAATGGTCTTGATACCTCAAGACAACCTGTAGCAACAAGGATTTGCGCGGAAAATTCGGGTAATACTAATGTGCATAACGATATTTAAAATGCCATTTTCCTTTTATTCGTCGGGCAAAGGATGACAAACATACTTTATCTACATTCTCTGACGCTTCCTTCTTGAGAGGGAAAGCAGATGGAGAGGAAAAGTCCCAACATTATGATGCCCGCTGCTGCTACGCCCTATTTTATCGTTCATCTTCTCAACAGATGATAAACTACATGTATATGTGTACACTCCAAGATACAATATGATCATTGGCTTGTATTTGTCGTGCACGGCCTTGTCTCTCGCTCTCTTTCGTGATTTCGTCGTGCATTCTTATACAGTGCTTTTTTCTTGTGTACAAAACATCCCACATTTCAACATAGGAGGGGGAACAGGCTTTTGTAAAACGGATACTAGATTGTCACAGGTAAGTTGTCATTAACTCTTGTGTGGATCCATCCGTAAGAATTGTGGGATGTCTTAAATTTTAGAAGTTGGTGGTAACTGCAATGATGCGATACATTTTCTCTCCAGAAGTTGCTTCCAAGACTCTGTTGGATAAATCAAATAAACTGCTGATGCAGTCACCACATCACGTGTACATCCCTTTCCTTGAAAGCATTTCCTTGAAAGGTTGAGAAGTGAGAGTACGAATTGAGATTCTGCGTGCGTTGTCCACAAACATAGATAGGTACTTTTCTGGTGTCGACGACGGGATTGCGAAGTAAAAAACACGAAAAGGTGCGTCCGGTGGTTGGGGTCTTCATGCTTGGCCGCAATGTGGTACAACACATGTCAAATCGTCAGCCGAATGATGAGTGGGAATGACGAGACGAGTTAGGATTCCCCTTCAGCAAAACGCCCTCCCAATATCGAAAGAGGATCGGCATGGTTGAAATGTATCCAATGACTGACCCTCCACTCCATCAAAATCTGCTGTGATAGGCTTTGTGAGGAAAAGATCTGCAACTTTGTATTCCTTTCGCTTACAGCAGACGATGTCCTCACATGTTCTCAGATAACAGATTCAGTGGCAAATGCTTTGCAATGAAAAGGTGAGCAAGATCTTTGTTGAGGGTGACCGTGGATAGTCGCGTATTTTATCACGCGCATTAAGGCGCAAGGAGAGAGAAGAATTGATTGATGATGGTTTACGACGCCTTGGTCGACACACCCGATTCGCCGCTCGCGTTACTCGCGTTGTGGTGGACTGTGAAGGCTTTATTCTAGTCATAGTTACTCTGACAATTCTATCTCTTTCCATCTGTCTTGGATCTATAGAACGTTTCTCTGTCTGGCCACCTTCGTAGTTCTCTTTTTTTGGCGAACTTTTGTGTGCAGCCTCCTATGCGCACGCGAGGGAGAGAAGTAAATGTTTTTGCCACGGAGTGTCTCACCCTTCCGATACCTGCCTACGTGCGCTATTGATGTCTGCTTATTTTGCGCCTTATTAAAACAACAGGATGTGGAGACACTGAAAGTGTACAAAGGAAGGACAGCGAGTTGTTGAAGCAATATGTGATTCATTGTACATGCCAAGGATGTTTGAGAGACTCACGTGTTGTAAGAGAAGAAACATGAGTCAGACTAGAAGCTAAATCTCAAAAGTCATGAGAATAAAGTGCGCTTCAATTTTATAAGATTGGTCTTTTACTGCAATCTATGCGTCAAAATTGTTATGCATCTGAGATCGGTACGGGGCCTTGCAGCCCTTCACATCTTCCCTGTGCATCTATATATTTTCTTAAGAGAAGACGTACAAAAATACATCTACATACATACACACAATGGTTGTGTGTTTGCGGAGTGGGATTATAAGAGTTGGTTATGGGCGTAATTGCGCGCGGAAACTTTCTCCGCGACTTCCTCCCGCGCCCCGGGGGTAGACGACCAAGGCCCCTCGGCTGTTGTCAGGCCTCAAAGCCATCGCATATTTTACTGCCCCCAACAGAATAAGAAATGTCCCAATCACGCCAATTGATATTAGCGCAGTACGTGTGGTTGGGTTTACACCTTCGTAATTTGTTGAAGCTTCGTTCTCTCCTTCTAGGCTTGTCGGAACGACCGGTACGGCTTGAGAGACAGCCGCACTACTTCCCTCTGCAGTAGTTGCGCTGGAAGTACCTTCAACGGACTCCTCATGAGTAGTAAGCACAGTGGGAGGACGAGTCCAGGACAGCTGGAGGACGGAATGCAGGGATGCGCTACAGATCAAAAGGGCGGCCTCCGGACCGAAGATGTCTGAAAAATGCACCGTCGAAAAAGCCTGGATTATCTTTATTCCCTCTGCACTAGAAATGGTGAGGCGCGGGCCTCTCACAACAAAGTAAATAGGCAAGCGGACTTGCTGCGCCGCTTCTAAGCTACAGGCTGTGCTGCGCAACCGCCCGGCTTCGAAGAGTGGCTCCAGTGTAGCGTCTCGAAAACTCGCAATACTCTTTTCAGTTGTATCCTGTCGTTCATGTCCCATTCCTTCACCAACTTTGGCTAAGTCGCTTCCGTCTTGCAAGCGTCGCTCCCGTACCGAGTGGTCTGATTGGATCCTTTGTGATGGCCCCAAGACCACGTCGACAGTGTAGATCTGTTCAGGGCTAGCAGCTCCTTGGAAAACTTGGGCGACGTGCGACGGATCGACATCGGTTAGACTTGGATCGCCGGAAACCCACACCTCGAGCTGTAAGCCGGGCACCGGTGTCGGAGCCGCCGTAGGGGAGGGAGTTGGGGCGGGAGTGGGGGCCTTAGTGGGGGCCTTGGTGGGAGCCCGAGTCGGTGCCATGGTGGGCGCCAAAGTGGGCGAGCGTGTCGGAGGAAGGGTGGGGGCCAGGGTAGGGCTCAAGGTGGGGCGGGCCGTGGGGTGTGCAGTGGGGGAACGCGTGGGGCTGAGAGTGGGTGACATAGTCGGAGCCGGAGTGGGTGACATGGTCGGAGCGGGCGTGGGCGCAGGGGTCAAGACTCGCGGGTAAATGGTGAAAGGCTGGCTCGGCCCTGCCCAAAAAGTATCCATCGCACCGGTATCTTGATTAGCCAGGTACGACGAGCGCACCGCGTACTCTCCCTCCGGTCCATTCACCACGTACCGGACCACCATGATGCCTGGCAAGGTTGGGAGTGTGTCCCGCCAATCCCCGAGCTGACCCCACCAGCTGGAGTAAGCGTTTAGTGCTCCATGGAAAGGAAAGTACCCGATGATTTGGAAAGGGCCGTTCTGGAAGTGCATTCCATCTCGAGTGTGCCAGTGACCGTGGATGGCTACCTCTTCCACGACGCCCCCGCCTGCTGCTGTATGCCTGTATGACCCGTCCCATACGCCCTGTGCTCCCGCAAAAGGTGCAAAAGCACACAGTCCTCCCGCCTGGTTGGCCAATTCCCATTCGGTCCGATTGCTACTGTACTGGCTAGTGCAGTCTTCACCCACTCCCAGCCATGTGATGAAGGGTGGACTACCTGTCTGGTCGGTGCTCATTTCCCAATGGTTGACCTGAGCTGGCGCCAGGCTCTGCAAATCATTGAGATAATCAGCGTGAGGAATGAGCGACAAATCTGGCAGAGGTGGGCTTTCGGCAACCCTGCCGCTGACCACCACCGTCACTAAATTCTGTCCATAGCGCAAGTAATCCGGCCCGAAGGAACCCGCGGACCGCGAAGTTGCGTTTGGATGGCTCTGCAAGAAGAATATACCAGCTTGTGTGCATGAAACGAGGATGGACGCTCGCTGCCCAGCAAGTAAAGGCACGAGCTGAACAAGTCGGGGCGCCGCCAGGTAGACACCGTCTAGAGCTATCAGGTGCATCTTACACTTGCTAGGAACTTCTCCTGTACCGATTGCCGTTCGCAGCTCGATTTCCAACTGGTAATGAGACCCAGCTGCATGCAATAAATCAAATCGTCGCATTTCTCCGGTTGTCAACACTGCCCATGGCTGGAAAGCTTGGTTTACAAGGTAATGGTCGGTGATTGCCGGGTCTTTGAACACAGGGTTGACGTCCAGGCCGTCCCCACAAAGCTGAGAGACCTGCATATAGTCCAAAGGGGGGCGGGGACTTCTGTCTGAGTATTCGTCCGTCCATATAGCCAGGTGACTCAGCATCAACAAGTCTGTGCTTAGAGCGTTTAGTGGCGGAGGAAGCTGTGTGAAGGGGTCTGGCATATCGACGTACAAGGCTCCGAAGAGGCCCCCCATAACATGAAGCATGGCCGCACCGTGCGTAGGATCGTGATACCAGTACAGGCCAGTAGGATGATCACTGGGGATTTTCAATGTGTAGGTATATGACCCTCCGGGTGGGACGCGAATGAACGCATTGTTTTCTTTAGGATCCAAGCGTGCTCCGTAAACAAAAAACCCTGTTGTGTTAGGACTGTGAAATGTGTTGTTGTTGGCCCCCACCGATATATCTGAGCCAGCGCTTTCCAATTCATTGGACAAGCGAACAGTGAGGACGTCACCAGGCTTCACGCGAAGAGTTGGGCCTGGCAAGGATCCCTGACCGTTAAAGTAGTAAGCCCTTGTAGTGTAGCTGATAAAGGCGTTTTGACGAAACGCATTCACGCCCATAGTCACATCCAACTCTCCATTTTTTGATGTTAATTCTACGGCTGGTGGAGCTAAAGGGCCACCATTGTGAAAAGTTAAGGACCCTGGAGGATGAAAATCCGCCGAAGGGGGAGGAGGGGTAGCACTAGGGGCTGTAGGGATCTCTTGGGCACGCAGGATTGTAGGCAACAGCAACAAGAAGAAGTTGGGGCGGACCTTCATACTATAGATATAGTGATCCACCGATTACGGATGTACCCCCCAATATCAGAGATTCACTTTTGATAAGATTACTGCAGCAGCTGATATTAAGGACGAGGGAGAGTCCAGACGTTAGGACTGGGGCAACAAGCCTGTGTATCGTTTCGAGAGATGCGAAATGATTTAGGCGAAATTGAAAGATGAGGATGCTTGGAAAAGAACTAAAATGAAATAGTTGGAACAAAAGGTCAGGCATGGGTGTGGCGGAGAGGAGGTCTTTTTTGGGCGGTAAGACGCAAAACGGATAGAATGGCGTTAAGCGTAACGGACGGTAACGGAAAAGGGAGTCCCAGTGATCCTATTACATTTTTATCGCTCCTTCTTTGAGTCTGGTCCAATTGTTACAGTAGTATGCGACATATAGCACCCGTCCCCTATTATGATGAAAAGTCTGCTTACAAATGCTGTTGCCTTCCCTTTGCTCCATTATATGCAGAAATACTATCCCATCTCGCATGTCCCAAATCCGAGAATCGCAACGTCCCAGCCAGAGCCTCGAAATCCCGATCTAATTTGGTACAAATTACCCTTTTGCTTTTTCTTGTGCCTCTTTCATTTTATCATCTATTACCATTTCAACTCCGTATTTTTTGTTAACGGCCAATACATGCTCTCGAAGGGCAACCTCCTGGGGTGACTTCCAGCGGGCTGTGTCCACCCCATCCCCAAAGCGCAGCTTGCCTCCATATTCCACAGGAATATTTTCCTCGGGAATAAATTCTTTGAGGCATTCCAGGGTTTCTGTGAAGGAAAATAAGCGGGAAAGGGACAAAAGAAAAAATGTGAAAGAGAATTTACCCTCATAAATTCTCCCAGTCAGTCACAATTACCTTTTTTACTGACAATTTTGACTTTCTTTTGCGTCCGCTCGTTCACCATCGGCCGGATTATTTTCCACAAGACAGCGAACCACGAGGGCGCATTGGTAATCATGATCACAGCCTGTAAACAAAGGGGCGGGGTATTGCGTTAAACATCGCTGGTGAGTGCAACTTCTCCGTGCTACACGTCCTACGCGTAAGTCCTGCCTTTCTCAATCCAGCGTCAACATAAAAAAAATCGCATCCGCATTTGCATCTCACACCATTTCGACGAATACCTCTTCTCTCCCTTTGATTGTCATAAAGTTCATTCGCCACGCCTCCCCAATCTTACCGATCGCTCTGGGTAATGTTCCGAAATCAAATGTATCGAGCGCCGCAAAAAATCGAAAGCCTCGCCGGCCAAATCGCGGATCCCAACACCTTCGACGGAGAAAACAGTGATGGTCTTTTTCGTCTGTTGATGAAGATACAATAATGAACAGAAATTGAATGCGCGCCAAAACGGTGTTTTGGCTGGCTAGTCCATAAATTACGGCACCACATAACTTGGCAAAACCTTTAGATCTCGCCCTCCCCACGTGAACTCCCACTGGAGGCGAAAGTCAGTCTCTGTCTCACCTCATCGGGGTAGAGCTTTACCCAACAGAACTCTGTGACCATGACGTAGTGCCGCAACAGCTCGTCGATGCCACAGCCCGCCACCCGCATGCGCGGTTGGTCCACTTGCCCCGATCTGTGCAGAAGGGAGCGAGATTGAGAAGACATAACGGACGACAAGGCGCGGATAAAGTGCCTAGGAGACAAAGGTGCCCTCCACGTTCTGACGGTGGCCATCCCTCGGGAGACCGGCACATACCTCTCCCAATAGACAGGGTCTCCATTTATCCCCTCGCCGCAGTACCAAGAGGGGTAACACTGCTTGATCAGGTCGAAGTAGGGTTGAGGCTCATCCAGGATGCCATCGGTGCCGTATTCTCGTCTAAAGAGAGACGAGGAGGGTAGAGAAGGGATGACACGATTTAAAGACAGGATCCGAGTGAGCGATCGCTTCGCATCCCTCACTCGGGCCCTCCCTGCTACGAGAAATAAACCACGGCACCGACTTCGCTCCATCGACCTGCGAGGACCTCTGTCTTTACCACATCCGGACCATGCGTACCCCAAATTTTGGACGACCACAGCTTTCTATCCCACCGATAAGTTAGACTTACCGCCACTCGCACGTCAAATTCCAACGACGCATCGCCTCGGTCATGTCTCCTAAACACCCATCAATAAAGCGCTGCGGTAGCGGTCGCTCTTCTTCCTCTGCGGCCCCTCTCCCCATCACAGAGCCCGGCGTCCCCACCCGTCCATTCCTCGATCCCTTCCCCTGCGTCTCCTCCCCTCCCATCGCAATCACCGGCTTGGCGGGCAGGTAGTCCACTACCTCGAGGAAGATGCCACGGCGGCCGCCTCCCTCCATGGGCGTGGCCAACGCCGCAGGGTCCTCTGAAGCCTCGGACTCTTCTCCGAAGAGGGAGATGAGGACGTGTAAGATCAAGCCGCCGGCCACGAAGATCATGGCGGCGGCGCGGCGGTCCAACATCCTTTCACTCAGTGACAGGACCCTTCCCTCCTCGGTCAACACGACCAGGACGAGAAAGGTGGCGCAGAGCAAGGGAATACCATGCTCCACCCGGAACACTTCGTCGGCCAGGGCGTACAGAACGCCAAGGTAGGAGCTGGCGTCTTTCTCCTCCTCCCCTTTGCCCTCCCTCCCCGCCACGGGAATCGAGTCCTCCACTGCCGTGATGTCCAGAACGAGCTCTGCCCCGACCACTGCCCCCCCACTCCCTCCCCGGAAGCAAAGCTTGAGCTTTTTCCTTTCGGCGTCTTCGCCAGCGCCCTCCACATGGGCCAGGACGTCCGAACCCTTGGCGGTCACACAGGCTCCACTGACCAGCGTCAGGGTCAGCTCGTCGTCGCCTTGGAGGGGCGGCAACGGCAAGCGCTTTTCATACTCGACATGCCGACAAAGGACCACCTCCTTCCCACGCGCCTCCTTTCCGTCCTCTGAGACATTGCATGAGTGCGTTAGGAACAGGATACGGGGCCGCGTGATCCCGTCCCCCTCACCCTCTACGGTGTGGATGAAGGAGAGTCCGGAGAGAGTCTCCCGCCGGTAGAGATAACGGGAACGGATGGCTGTCTGGATACAATGCAGCCACTTCGTCGCCTCCTCTTGGGTGGAAACATAAAAGATTCGGCGATCACCGCCCTCCAACAAGATGTAGAAAGACTTGTCATCCCCCTTGTAGTGATCTGTCTCCTTTATGTCGGCCAGGGCAGCCGAACCCCTTTCCTCGCCGAACAGGTCGACGCCCTTTTCGCGCTTGAACCTTGAAAACATACAAGGGGTTGTCAAATGATGAGGCTATATCGTCGACGTTTTTTAAACGTACATTCAAGAATGAACACCTACACATACCAGTGCAGAGACTGGTGAGTCGCAACCAAAAAACGGTGTCGCCTCTTGGGCAAGTACGCGTCGGGGTCCAATTTTTCCACATAGCCCGTCATTAAGACACCCTATTTTGCAACGCATGAGTCAATTGGCGAAAAAGATGTTCATTATGTCGGTTATGGTAAGACCCCACCGACACAAAGACCGTGCTGGACTTACCAAAGCACATGCGGGCTTGCGGAAATAAGGAACGTGCGTACTTCCCCCAAGCGACCCAGAACGTTGGATGATTGTCGGCACTGACATGGTCAAGTGCCTATTGCGCCCTACACTTGAGTACCTGTGGAGCAGTGGTCACGAGCGGATTAGGCGTTGAATCTACCTGGTCGACGTTGAGCGCTGAGTATTCTACGTCCTCCGCCGATATTTTGGCTGTCCTTCCACACCACCAAGGCTGACAGTGCATTTTTTTTCATCTCTTTTTCGACATAGTGTCCACCATGCCTCACGGCAAGCGTGGCGCCCAGCACACTGGCCCGCTTCTCGACGAAGGGCGGTTTGGGCGAGGGCGGGGCGAGGAGTCAACGGTCTCGGATGTGATGGAAAAGGTACCCTCGCTTGCCACCCTCCAACCTCTCGGCCATCCCGCCTGACACGACGCGCCGTCTTTGCGCATTACCACAGGTGTAGTCCTCGAAGACAATGGCAGAGTCAGTGGCATCTGGGCCCTGCATCGGTATCTTGGCTTTGCAAGGGGCTTTTGAGGAGCATCGCAAAATTGTTCAGGAACTTGGGGCGCGAACGGTCGAGGTGAGAGTCAGGATGGTATATATTTTGACACCGTATCATGGCCAAACTCCTGATGAGGGCTTTGAGGTATCATTTTGATAATATTTCCTCAGTCATTACATATTCCCAGCGCGTCGAGGTCATTAACATACTCGAAATTCTCAATATAAGCCATAGCTGGCATAATAGCTTGACGCATCTGTGGAAGTAAATGCAGTAATACCCTTAATCTCAAATAAAATTAGGTCAGGCTTCCAGACGATTTAGATAAGAATCTTGATGGACTAATAATTCCTGGTACGTCATCTGCTTTCATGATTTACTTCTACTGATGTGTTGTCTATGCTCACTCATCATGTTCCTTTTCTACATTGGTATGAAGGCGGGGAGAGCACGGCCATGGCCATTGTTGGGGAGCGTCATGGCATTTTCCCGAAGCTCAAAGCATTTGTACAGGGAGGGAAACCGATATGGGGCACATGCGCCGGTATGATTTTGTTGTCCAACCGGGCCATCATGCAAAAAGCAGGAGGGCAACCTTTGATAGGCGGTCTGGACGTGGAAGTTTGCCGCAACTTCTTTGGGAGCCAGGTAGGGCGAGGACAGGACACGGCTGATGCGAAGGAACCGTCATGTCAATCCTTACCTTGCCCAACAATCACACGAAGGTATCCAGCTTTGAGGTCTTGCTGCAGCTGGAAGGGGCTGCGGCGGCTGGTAGCCTCGGGTCGCGCGGTCCCGTGTCGGCAGTCTTTATCCGGGCTCCCGCCATCCTAGAGGTGCGTCGAGATGTCAAGCGCCTTAAGCGTTGACGACGTGAGGAGACGGCCGGGTAAGCCTGTGGAATGGTTTTATTTTCACAATGAGCGACATACTTTCTGGTTTTCCCCCGATTAGGCCGGTCCGGGTGTGGAGGTATTGGCCAGGGTGAAAGCTACCCCATGCGCTCAAGCCCGGCATTGTGTGGAGGAAGTCTACAGGGAACAGCAAAAGCAGCGAGAGGAGCTGCTTCAGCGTGAGGGCAGGCCATCGGCCCCGTCACCACTGGTGCCAACCGCCGCGTCGGAGGATGGAGCCAGAGGAAGGGGGCGATCGGGGGGCGAGAAGACATGCATGGAGAGGGAGGAGGACGGGCGGATGGAGGTGGTAGTGGCTGTACAGCAAGGTCACTTGTTGGCTACGGCGTTTCATCCGGAGCTGACGCCCGAACGCTGGTGGCACCAATATTTTATGTCCATGTGTAGTCAGCAGGCGCAGACCGCGTCAAAGAAATAGAACCATTGCAGAAGGGGGGGCTGCATTGACAAAAGCAGCTACATTTTTGAATGAGTGATGAGGCATCGACTCCAATTGGATTGGCTTTCGATCCTCCGTGTGAGGTGGTAGGCGGGCCAAGCCCTACGGAGTTCGAGTGAGCGGTAACGCGTGCTCTAGAAAGAAAGAAGACATTCTCGAAATCGGATGGACGTGGAGGCAACCCATATTCCTGGTCCTTTACCCCACCCCCCAGACAGACTGGAGAGATCGCGGTCGGCCGGTTGGACGGCAACCACGGAGTGAGTGTCCTCCACCCCGCGGGTGAGTCGCCGGGAGGAGCTCTGGGACCCCCGCCTGGTCACATCCTCCGGCGATCACGCACAGGCCTTAGAAAACTCAAGGCGTGCGCAGAAACTGTTCATTATCGGACTCGTCATGGCTGATTACTGGAAATCGACGGTGCGCGACGGGAGGGCGCTACAGGCCTTAGTCCCCCTTCTGTCTGCCCCCCCTGATCTCTGTTTCCTTCTCTCTCCCTTCAGCCTAAGCACTGCTGCAAGTTCTGCAATGTGTGGATGGACGACAACAAGACCTCCCGGCGCCTGCACGAAGGAGGCGCCCGGCACAAGCAGGCGGTGGAAGAGTTTTTCAAGGCGCAGAGAGAAGCGAAGCGGCAAGGGTCCATTGGAGATGGCGAGCTGAGCAAGGAGCTGCGTGAGATTGAAAAGGCAGCCCAGGCGCAAGCGGAGAAGGATGCAGCCATGTTCAAAAGTAGTGTTGTCACAACAGTAGAGAGGGCCGCGCCCCCTCCTCCGCCTCCGCGTCCGCCCACCCTCTCTCTCTCCTCTCGTCCTCCCCCTCCCCCTCTCCCCCCCCCTCCCCCACGGCCACCCGGAGTCCGTCACCCACCCGTTCCGCCACCGCATCGGGTCCGTGGCGATGTCGATGGCTGGCGAGACGTGAAAAAGGAGGAAAGAGAGGTAAACGGCGGGAGCGCGGACGTGACGGGCGGGAGCGCGGCGGCCGAGGTGGAAGGCCGGTACACTGTGGACGGTGTCACCTTCTTGGAGGGCAAGGCGGTCGAGACGCGGCTTGTGCGGGGCACGCCTTGCCAGGTGTGGGTGGAGAAAGATGACGCGTGGCGGGAAGCGATCGTGTCGCGCGTCGAGGTCACGGCAGTCCCGAACACGTCCTTGACGCTCCGGAAATTTTCGGTGATTCTCGGCGCACGCCGACCCGACGGGGGGAAGGAGGCAAAAGAAGGACAAGCAGCGGTGACGCAGGGGGAAGAGGAGGCGAAAGAGGTGGAGGAGGGTGTGCTTTCTGACCGGATCCGCTTGGTAGAGGGGGAGCACTCAATGGGAGGGGTGGATACATTGCCCCCGCCCCCCCCGCCCCCTCCTGTGGACGAAGACACGGGCCTTGGAGGCTGGCAGACGGTGTCGGTGCGGATGGTGGACGAAGAGGCGGAAGGGAAGGCCAGCGAAGCGGCGGTTCGCGCCGAGTCCAAGAGACGTAAGGAAGAGGACGCGCAACGCCGGGCCCGCATGCTCGCCGAGGCGATGGAGGGGGAGGATGCCATGAGTTCGTACGATCCGCACGGTCGGGGTATCT
>Ga0102934_1001327_pt1 | contig 17278 bp, 15 predicted proteins | sample SalPonR2_A_D1_MG_FD_78175 | JGI IMG/M metagenome (GOLD analysis project Ga0102934, IMG submission 78175) | Salt pond soil microbial communities from South San Francisco under conditions of wetland restoration - Salt Pond MetaG R2_A_D1_MG | ecosystem: Environmental > Aquatic > Marine > Intertidal... | reverse complement strand
GATTACATGGTTCACAGGATGAAAAAGGAATTATCATTGATTTTTCCATTGCAAAAAAAATATTACGAAATATTGCTAATATCCTTGATCATAAAGTGTTAATACCAAATAACAGTACTGTTGTCACGACCAAGCAATCAGATCAATCAATTGAATTACAATCATTAGGAAAAACATATGTGTTTCCTGTTTCCGATTGTGTGCTTTTACCCATCTCCTCTAGCTCTGCGGAACATCTTGCTGAGTATGTGCTAAATAGTTTTCTAACCGAACTTGGTTCTAATCATCAGTTAACAATGATTGAAATTGGTATTGATGAAGGCTATGGGCAAGGTGCTTGGATTACAAAAAAAATAAAAAAATAAATGTTTCTGATATGAATGAAAAAAGCAATTGTTTTATTATCTGGTGGTCTTGATTCCTCAGTTACCACATATATTGCACAACATAATGGATATCATCTTTCTGCATTATCATTCTTATATGGACAACAACATGATAAAGAAATTCAATCAGCAAAAAAAATAGCCTCATTGTTATCAATTCAGGATATTGTTTTTTTTCAACTAGATCTATCTCAGTTTGGTGGCTCATCACTATTAAAAAACAGCGAACAATCCATCTCTAGTCCACATCATGTTTCAGATATTGGAAAAGCAATTCCAGATACCTATGTTCCCGGTCGAAATACTATTTTTTTATCAATTGCATTAGCGTTTGCTGAAACGCGTAACGCAGATGCTATTTTTACCGGAGTTACCGCTATGGATTATTCAGGATATCCTGATTGTAGACCCGAATACATACATGCTTTTCAACAACTAGCAAATCTAGCAACCAAAAAAACAGTTACTGGGAACAAGATTCAAATCAAAACACCTCTTATACATTTAAATAAATCTGAAATAATAACCAAAGGAGCAAAATTAAATGTTCCTTTTGAACACACTTGGTCTTGTTATAACGGTAGAGAAAAAGCTTGTGGACAATGTGAATCCTGTCAACTCCGGCTACAAGGATTCCACCAAGCTCATATCCCCGATCCATTACCCTATGAAATCCTACCGGATTGGTATCAACCATAACCTGATTTTTTAAAAACGATTATCTTTTTCTTTTACAGGAAAAGAATTTTTCTCCTTTTTACGATACCATTCATAAACATCCATAGACACAGGAATAGAAATTAGAACAGCAATCAACAATACCAAACAAATCATGCTATCCTGAGGAACATTGTACACTGTTGGTTGTACCCATTGATTCCAAAATGCTCCATTGATGATATCATTAAATAACAAATTCACCGTACCAACCCAGGGTAACTCTCCGCGTGCTTTTCCAGTTACCCACGATAATTTAATAGGTTCAGAACAGATTCCTCCAGCTTGGTCACATCGATCATTAGTAATTGGATTATCGCCTTTGGTAATATATCCAGAATGACTAGGCTTATACTTTGATAAACCTAACTCCGGAATTGTAATCGCAGGAACATTATACAGATCATAGGCTTCAACAGTAAATGATCCATCGTTATTTGATTCAACCCAACACATGGACCGGTGAATGATTTGATCTTCATCAGTTCGTCCATATTTTCGATAAATGATGACATCTCCATAATCACCATATGAAACATATCCATCAGATATTTCAGAATCGCTTTTGGTAATTATATCATCGTAACTATCAACATCAACAAGAAGAACCATATCACCTGCATCTATAGTTCCAATCCGACCGAATGGTTCATCAAGATGCATCATACTTCCTGATTCAATAGCTACCATTGGTGCACCGAACCATTGTCCTGTATACCCCCATAATGCCGTTAAAATCACTAATACAACAGCGACAGCGACAACGATATCACGAAGAAAAGAAATGGTTTCATCATCACTTTTTAAAAACTGTGTGAATTTATCCTGCGTGGTTTTTGAATTCATCGTCAATCACAATTCATTTTTTTTGTTTTCTTAGTTTGTTTATCAACCACAAATTTTGCCGTTGACCCACATATCGGGCAAATGGTCTCATTTTGTGAAAGCACTCGTCCGCATCCTCGACATCGCCGAATCCATTTAAACGTTTTTGTAATCCCTTTTTGGGAAATAGATTGAGTGGAAATGTGAAGTATAGATGCAATATTTTGAATGCTATAATCATCAGTAAGAATAACTGCTTTTTCTTTTTTTCCAGTTTTAATTTCAAATGCTAATGCAAGCACTGACCGATCAGCTTTGGACAACCGATGGGTTTCACCCATCTCTTCCACCACTTGATTGACTTGCTTTTTTGCTTCAGGGGAAGGTCGATGAATATTTAATCCTTTCTCAATTAAATATTGAAACATTCTCCAAGAAGACCCACCAGGTGAAAATTCATCAGCGATTTCTTCAACTGTTAAACAATGACGTTGATCAACAGGTAATGGTTTTCCACTTAACACTGCAGAAGTATCAATGATATAAATGATTGATTGATCATTCTTCCTTTTTTCCATCAGGTGGTCACCAGCAATTATAATCTAAAAAATAATAATTGTATACTTACATGATATCTGGATTGTTTTTAAATTCATCTATAGAAACTTGTTTTTGTTCACCGGACTTCATGTTACGTAGGGTAAGTACATCTTCTTTTAATTCATCAGGTCCAATAAGAATCGCAACTAAACTATGTCTTGAACTTGCATATTTCAACGCTTTTCCAATTCCTCTTCGCAGTAAATCAACATCACAACTACAGTGATGAGTTCGCCGTAACACACTTGCTATTTCAAAGGAAAAAGGAATCATATCCTCCGTAATAGGAATGATATAATAATCTAATGTTTGTTGTGGAAATGATAATTCTTCTTCATCCATAGCAAGAAGCGTTCGGTCAAAACCAAGAGCAAATCCAGATGTAGGCATTTCTCTTCCACCAAATAATCCTATAAGATTATATTCTCCACCACCACAGATTTGTTTTTCAGCACCAAGTGCGGGTGCTTTTACTTCAAAAACGGTTCCCGTGTAATAATCAAGCCCTCGAACGATACCCATATTTAATTTGACAGATTCAATTGAAAAATGATTCTTCAACAAGTCAATAATCTGTTGTAATCGTTTAATCTCATCAACACTTTGATCTTGATTAGAGAGTAATTCAAATAATAATTCACTTTTCCGATCTTTAAGTAAGGTTATAAAATCAACGATTTTTGAACTATCCAATTCCCATTGATATAGTACGTCTTCTACTTCATCAAATTCTTCTTTATCGATGCTAGGTAACAAGTCTTGTCGTTGCTCTTTGGTTAAGGATAATTCATCAAAAACCATTGAAAGCAATTTCAAGTTACCAACGTCTAATTCTACATGAGATAATCCAATGGTATGAAGCATATCCATAGATAAGGAGATTAACTCTGCAATAGCTTCGGGTTTATTTGACCCAATAAGTTCACAACCAGCCTGTAAAAATTCACGATACCGCCCTTTTTGAGGACGATCATACCGGTAACAATTCCCAAAATAAAATAATTTCAATGGTTTCGGTTCCATCTGCATTTGATCAACATACATACGCATGACCGGTGCGGTTAATTCTGGACGTAATGCGAGATGACGATCACCTTTATCTTTGAATTCATAGATTTCATCAAGAACGGATTCCCCGGATTTAGCAGTGAATAACTCTAATTGTTCAAATGTAGGAGTCTGGATTTCTCGATAATCATAAGACTCAAAAACCCGTCGGAATAATGATTCTACATAACGACGTTTGTGCATTTCATTGGGAGGAAAATCCCTTGTTCCACGAGGTATTTCAAACACAACCACCATAAATAAAGATGTGTCTAATTACTGTTTCTATCAAATCAAGGAAACTATCGATTTTTCCCACTCAAAATTAATGAATGCAAAGAAAAACTATTTAATGGTGATGTTCGTATTTATTTGTAGCAACAAAAAAAGTAAATCTTGTGGGAGACAAATAAATGACAGACCAAAAGAAAGTTATAATCTCTATTTCTAAAGATTCATTAAGAATTATAAAAAAACTTGGATTATCTCCAGAAGATGTGTTCTCTAAAGGACTTCATGAAATGCTACGTAAAAAATATCAACAGTTTAGTTTATTAGATGATGAAGATGATGAAGATGAACTACTCGTAACTGATCTTTCTGATCTCACCGAATCATTATCTAAAATTGATAAAATAATGATTAATGAACAAGATGTAACTAACAACTAACATCTGTTCTTTTTTTCCTTTCTTTTGACCATTAAAAAAAATTATTGTTCTAAAGTAGCGTGACGTTTCCGCATGGTTTCCTCAGTTTCATGTTTACTTTTCAATAAATCTGCAACAATGCCATCTAAAAGAATCCACACACTGGCTTCAAACAAAGTACCAAGGGGAGCAAAACTTTTTCGTGCTTCCTCATCACAATTTGCTGAAATAAACAAGGTAACCGTTGCAAATTTATCGATATCAGAATCCTTTTTACCCGTAATGGAAACCACATTAGATCCTAAATCATCAGCAATTTCAGCAGTCATCACCGCAGGAATGGTTTCTCCAGATCCTGAAACAATAACCACCAAATCTCCTTTTTGAACCGGAATCGTAATGGTTTCACCAATGACAAATGCTTGAAATCCAAGATGCATAAGCCGAATAGCAAACGCTTTTGCTACTAATCCTGATCTACCGGCACCATAAACAAAAATATGATTAGCTTGAAAAAACAATTCTTTTACCTTATCAATATCTTCAATAGAAACCTGTTTTAAAATATCATGAATTTTTTTTTGAATATATTCAATAGATTGGGAGAAAACTGGCGAACTGCTCATTTGATCTCCGATAAATCCCGATAATCAGCTTCTTCACCATCAGTTCTTTTCATTATCGCTTTTTCAACTTGTAAACGAAGATAAACCGCATCATGTTCAAGCAAAGGGGATTCTGAAATCAAACTGACATTGTAATCATGGTCAAGTACCGTATCAATCAATGGACCAATTGGCATATCACCTTTTTTCACAGGAAGATGATATTGTTCATTTCCATCCTCATACAAAACACCAGTCACATGTATCAAATAATGATCAAGGTCAAGAACACTTAGTGTATCAAATACTTCTTCGAAATCTTCCTTTTTCTTCAAACAACCATTACCTCGAGCATGAATATGACCAATATCAATAACTGGCAGAACTCCAGGAACTTGTTCACATACCTTTATAATTTCATCTAAACTACCAAACACTTTTTGTTTACCCATGGTCTCCAAACCAAGGCGAACATTTAATGATTCTTCAAGCATCATATCTTGAAGTGCTTGTGTATTTTTTACAATTAATTTCAAAGTTTCAAGTGGACTTTTCTCGCCATAATAACCAGGATGAATAACAACTGTTTTAGCACCCATTTTCTCAGCAAGAATTGCTGAACTCATCGCCTTTTCAATACTTAATTTAACTTCATCATCACCAGCAAGATTGATATAATAAGGAGCATGAACATGTAATTCCACATCATTTTCTTGAGCATATTCTTTCATAAAAAATGCTTCTTCATCATCCATCACATATAATCCTCGAACAAATTGAACCTCCATTGCATTCAAATCAAGGATTTCTTTGGTATAAACAAGTCCATCTTTATTTGTTCGACCTTTGCAGGAAAGTGGAATCCCTGCCTGACCAATTCTAATCATACATTAATTCCTCTCACATCTCTTGTTATTAGCACTTATCCTATAAAGAATGTTCGGAAAAGAACACGATGAAAATGATACGTTTGAATATGGAATTATGCCAACTCCTCTAAACGACTCATAATATTCCAAATAAGGGTTCTACCATGAAGCGGAATATTTGGATCATTAGCGAGTTCATCTAATCGTGATGTAGCTGTCGCAACTCGTACATCTAACGGATCAGAATCGGATAGAAGCAATGTTTTCACTTGTTCTGCCCCACGTCGAATATTTCGGGCAACAGAGGTATCTTCATTGAGCATATCCAATCCATCACAGACCTGTTCTATTATTTCATTAGTCATGGATAATCACCCGGAGATTAATGCTGCCAGTGTAACACAACACTGGATAAAAACGTTTGGGACCAAACGATTATTGTTTGCACTCCTATTTAACATATAAAATAATCATTTCAACATATGAAAATAATAATGTTGATAAATAATTGCATAACTATTTCTTTCTCTCTAAAATATGTCATTGCTCCACCTGCGATTAACAACAAAGCCAATAGGATGAGCAATAAAATAAAAAAATAATCTAGAAATATAGAAAAAAGGGTGAACCAAACAAACAAGAAATGAATGCGATTTGTTTTTTGAAAATAAAAATAGCATAATTCTATCATCGTTTATTTTTAATATACTAATAATTTTTGTTATGATATCTATAAATAAATGTTATTCTGATATATATTCTTCATTGATTACATCATAAATTAATTTCGCTGTTTGCTTTCCAATGCCATTAACTTCTTGAAGTTCCTTTTCTGTTGCGTTAATAATTGCATGAATAGACCCAAAATGAGACAGTAATCGTTTTGCCATCACACTAGAAATATTCGGTAAGCCTTCAATAATAAATCGTTGGCGTTCAGCAACTGAAAAAGAGGGTTTACTTCCCCTTAATGCAACTGATTTTTTCTTTTGCCGTTGTTCTCTTTTTGCCATCACAAATAATAAATCAGCTGTTTCATTTGCATCTTCAGTTGAAAGCACCGGTATTCCAAAATCAACGACAATAGATATAAGGCTTCCATATATCGCCCGATGATTAATATTTCTTTTAGTAAACAATCCTTTTCCTTCCAAGATTAAAACTGGGCGCGCATAGGCATCACGTAACCGTTGCAATTGAGCAAACAAATGTCCGCTCAGTAATGAGTTTAAAAAATCATCAACAAATTTTCGTTCAACACCAATTCGTGAAGAAACAACGTAATCGCCTACGTCTAATTGATTAGAAACAAGAGCAATAGATTGATCGGATAATCTTCGAGCAACCGTGGATCGATATTCTCTATGATCAACAACAACCGTTATTTTATTATTATTTTTTTGAGGTTGATATTCATCTAATTTTTTTTGATTTCTACTAGTTTTCTCTTCTTCCTTGTCATCTTTTTTCTCTAATTCAGCATATAACGAATCAGATTCAGCAAGTGATTGTTGTAATTGTGATCGAAGAAGAGCCAGATCTGATCTCATATTTTTCTCACGGCGTTTAGATGCCCAATAGTATCCCTCATCAATTGTTCCTTTCGTCATTAAAATAATGAGTTTACCCGCCATCTTCCGTGCTGTTCTACCTCGCCGTTGAATATTTCTAATCTCTGAAGGAATAGGCTCATAAAACACGACTAAATCAGTAGACGGGATATCTAATCCTTCCTCGGCCACACTTGTAGCGATTAATACATTAATCGTTCCCCTTCTAAAATCTGAAACGATTTTTTCTTGTTCTTTTTGAGTGAGTCCTTTGTCGTCTTGCTTCCCAGCTTGACCAATAAATCGAGCTGGACGAACGGTAGATAATGAATTCAAATATTCAAAAACCATCTTACTTGTATCTCGATATTGGGTAAACACAATTATTCGAGAATCAGTATTTTTTTGCAATTGATGAGATGTAATCTGAGCAACTTCTTTTAATTTTGGATGTTCAATACGTAATGAGTTAATATATGCTGCCGCTTCTAAGAATTGATCATCTTTCATCAAATTTCTCGCAGACCTTGTTGCGTTTTTTTGTTTCGATTCTTTGCTGAGTCTGTGAATAAATCGTTGAGTGGATTTTACGCCTTGAGTTTGCAATAATTCCATAATGTAATATAATTTCATTGCTTCGCTTTGTGTTGCAGCAGCAGTAAACAATGTTTTTGGAGGATTTATTCGTTGTTTAATCTCTGCTTGAATCATCTTTTGGGCGTTCAATAACTTTGTTTTGGTAATTGTTGAAACAGATGCTGATTCTATGGCACCAACATTACGAAGAATTTGTAATCGAGGAGATAATACCTTTCTTAATAATTGAACTGCGAATGAAAATTCCTGTGGCGGAACTACTTTTCTCCAAGAAATATTTAATTCATGAACATATGGAGCAACATCTTCATCAAATTTATTTCTGATCTCAACATGATTTAAACTTAGATTCTTACAAACTTCCAAAATTTTTTCTCTATCATTTCCCGGAGATGCAGTCATCCCAATACTATGAGGCTGCTTACAATCATGAAGATATCGTTCATGAATGTACACATAAGCATATTTTCCTGTTGCATGATGAGATTCATCATAAATGACTAATGAAACATCGTTTAATGAAATCCGTTTGGATAACACATCATTTTCAACGACCTGTGGAGTGGAAACAATAACCTGTTTTTCATTCCATAGAGTTATCCGATCTTTTGGTTTTACTTCTCCAGTAAAAATCGTAAGTTGATTTTCATCGATACTTAAATGAGTTGAAAGAAAATCTGCATGCTGTGTAACTAATGGTTTCGTTGGAGCTAAAAACAAGATCTTTTGATTAGGATTCTTTTTTAACTTACCTGCTATGACCAGTAAAGCAATCACGGTTTTTCCAAGGCCTGTTGGAAGAACAATTAAGGTGTTTTTTCGTGCTGCTGATGCAGCAATATTTACCTGGTATTCTCGAAATTCTATAGCATTTTCCTTAATAAGAGGGTGAGAGATAAACACAAATAACTGAAATGAAAACATGTTTTTAGTAAGTTTTGTTTATAATAATCTATAGATTCCGGGTTAAGAAAAAACAAAATCATTATAACTAAGAAACCTGATAGTTTCTATTGGTGAAATTTCTCAAATGATGATTTTTGGGTTTAATCTTCCCTTATGGGCCGTATTTATTGGTGGCATCATAGTTGTCTTTTTAGCTTGGAAGATTTTAAAATTTGCCGTAAAAATATTGTTCATTCTTATCGCATTCTTCGGCATTCTTTTTGGAGTTGACTTACTTAATTCATTTGGTGTTTTTGAATGGTTGCAAAATTTATTTTCTTCATTTCTTTAAATTAATCAAAAAGTCAATTCATATTTTTTTAAATTTATTGTTTTAGATTATCAAAGAAGAACAAAAAAAAGAAGAATGAAAATTGGTTTGATAAATAGAAACGTAATCAACGATGATTCTAATTATCTCGACGATTAAAAGCAATAAAGTATATTTCTTTATCAACCAATTCAAGTTTTCCGAATTTTCCTATGTTTTCGTCTGTATTTAAAAGCATAACGTTTATGCCTCTCCCCAACACGTTTTAGACCCCAAACAATGAGACGTTATTTAATGATTTTCATTTATTCGAGATGTCCCTAACTCAATTCATCCCAATATAAAAATTAAAAAATAAATACCATTACTTTTATTTTATCATCACATTAAAATAGTTTGCAGTAGATATCTAATATTGACCATATGAGCAATAGAGAAAACTTTCCCTCATTTATACCTTCAGATCGAGAGATTCCGGAACTCACACTCAAAGCTGTTCTCGTTGGATTAGTTCTTGCAATTATCCTCGGGGCAGCAAATGCGTATTTAGGATTATATGCCGGAATGACCGTTTCAGCGATTATTCCCGGAGCAGTCATGGCATTAGCATTACTCAAACCATTCAAAGGAACAATTTTAGAAGTGAATTTAGCGACTATGGGAGCAGCTGCGGGTGAGTGTATAGCTGCTGGAGTTATTTTTACTATTCCAGCTCTTGTTTTACTAGGAGCATGGGCAGAAATTCATTTGTTAGAAACAAGTATTATCTCATTACTTGGCGGTCTTCTTGGAGTTTTATGGATGGTACCATTACGTCGAGCGCTAGTGGTTAAAACAAAACTTCCATTTCCAGAAGGAGTAGCTGTTGCAGCGGTTCTTACTACTACGGTAGGAGGAGAAACTGCAGAACACAAACCTAACGCTAGTGGAATATGGTTACTTGTTGGAGGTTTTATCGCTGCATTATATAAATTCGGAGAATTATCACTCAATATTTTCAGAGGAACAATTGAACATATCGTTACTATTGGAAAATTTACTCTTGGACAAGAAACAAATAATTCCTGGCTTTACGGAGGAGTTACCACCTCACCAGCTCTTTTAGGCGTTGGATGGATTATCGGACCAAAAATTGCGTCATATGTTTTCGTTGGAGGATTAATCGGATGGGTGATTATTGCTCCTCTCATCGCATTAGCAACAGGATTACCAACACCAGTTACAACGGAAACAATTTCAAATGCACTCTCAGTTGGACAAGGAAATTTATCAGTAGGAATAAACATTTGGGGATTTTTCGAAATATGGGGGTCTCAAATCCGCTATATTGGTGTTGGAGCAATGCTAGTTGGAGGATTATGGGCAATTTGGACCATAAAAAACAATCTTGTGGATAGTGTAAAAGAAGCAATAATAGGCTTAAAAGGCGGGCAAGCATCATCTAAAAAACGAACTGAACAGGATCTTAAATACAAACTAGTTTTTAGTTTCATTATTTTACTGACAATTCCTATTTTTCTTCTTTACATGTGGCTTTCAAATCTTATCGCAATTTCATTACTCATGGCAATAATTACTATTGGTTTTGCATTCCTTGCAAGTGCACTAGCAGGATATCTTACCGGACTTGTTGGTTCATCAAATTGTCCCATTTCAGGTGTAACCGTAGCTGTTCTTCTCATTGTAAGTGTTTTCATGCTAATATTAGGGGTCACCGGTCCAGAAGGAATGGCAATTGTTATTTTTATTTCTGCAGTTATCTGCATTGGAGGATCGATATCAGGAGACTTACTGCAATCGATGGCTTGTGGACAGATGCTTGGAGCAACTCCAAAAAAACTTCAGATCATGATGACTCTTGGAGTAGTTGCCATTAGTGGAACGATTGGTGTTGTTATCGGCGTTCTTCACGAAGCTTTTACTATTGGAAGCAGACAGCTTCCCGCACCGCAAGCATTTTTGATGAAAGGAATCGTACAAGGCGTGCTTGGAGGTGAAATGTTATGGCCATACGTGATTGCAGGAATGGTACTTGCTATTGTTCTCATTCTTATAGACCTTCCAGTTTTACCAGTGGCAATAGGCATTTATTTACCATTTACCTTATCTGTTCCCATCTTTGCGGGTGGAGTCATCCGTCATTTTACGGATAATTATTTACACAAACGGTTTGGAACGGAATCAGAAGAGAAATGCAGTGACTGGGAACTAGCCATTAAACAAAAAAATGTAACTCCTCAAGAAAAAACAATTCGAACCGGATTGTTACTTACTGCAGGATTAGTTGCTGGAGAAGCACTCATGGGTGTTGCTATCGCAGTTTTAATTGTTCTTGGAATTAATTTAACCGTTTTTGAATATGCACCATGGTGGCCGGGCCTTCTAATTTGGATTTTTATTGCAATCATTCTTGCGTATATTCCATTACGTGAAATTTTAAATCAATCAGAAAAAATGTAGGTAGACAAACATCTAAATATCCTATTTTCTTTTTTCCGATGACAAAACATGTTTCATAAACAAACTTTTAAAATACCCCATAAAAGCGCAGTAGATGATACAAATCTAGCAGAAATCATACATCCAATTCATTCAAAAAATGATCCAAATCTTCCTTATAGTCTAGCACATGCTAAATTAGATCCTGGAAAAAAATCAACGCCTCACAAATTAATGCAATCAACTGAAACATATATCATCACTCATGGATCCGGTGAAATCATCATAGATGGAAAAACAGAATCAGTTCATAAGGGAAGTGTTATTGTGGTAGAACCAAACAAAGAACAATCAATTCAAAATACTGGATTTTCCCCATTAATTTTTTATTGTATTGTTTCTCCCCCCTGGCAAGAAAAACAGGATATTTCAAGTAAACTATGAATTATGCATCCTGTGGACAATTACTTCTTTTGTTTAATAAAACCTAACCCAAGCAAAACCAATAGAATAATAGGCAATATAATCAAGTTACTTGAAATAAATCTTAGGTTATGTGGCTCTGAATCTAAAGAACTAGTATCAGAAATGGTTTCATTCTCCAAAATATGAATTGCCGCAATTGAAAAGGAAATATCCTCGGTTATCCATTCATCATCTTTTTGTTTTTGAAAGAAACCAGTTAAAGATAATGGCGTAATCCCATTCTTCCAAACGGGATCATCTTTCACTTTCATCTTCCAAATTACAGTTTTATTTTCAAAAGCATATGTTTTCCCAAGATCTACTCCATCATTTAATTGACAAGGGCCATCAATAACCGTAAATGATTCCTGATTGGTACTTGTAGTTCCGGGTTCAAATAAATAAAGGGCAAGCCAAATATCATCTACTGAAGGACTCATCTTTGCTTTGACAAAAAAAGATTGCCCACAAGATAATGATAACTCAGATATTGTTGTATTCAACCAATTTTTTCCATTAATACTAATCCAGGCATCAATTTCACCAAATGTACACTGTGAAGGTTGAGCTTGAATAGATATGGGTTGAGTAAATACATTTAAACTCATAATCGAAATGAGTAATATCAATTTAATTAATAGTCGAAATTTGAGTAACATATTTTTTCTCCGATTAAACCTCTTTACCATGATGTTCAGAAAGAACACCATCTGTATCTCCAACCATACAACCCCAAGATGGTACAAGAGAACAAGATATCGTATCAACAGCGAAGGTTAAACGAGTATTCCAACCTAGAATAGTTCCATCATTTGCTCTGATCACCTCATTTTTTCGTGTAAAATCAATTGGTTCATGGCAGAACAGAGGATGAAAAACAGTTTCATCATTCATATCTCGAATTGAAAAAACAGCGTATCCTCCTCGAATTTGAATAAGCCAAGTATTCAACGTGACCAGCCAGGGTGTAGTTGGAGTAATGGGAAGAATTGGTAATCCCGAAGGGCCTAATAAACAGGTATTTCGAATTCCTAAAAAATATTCTTGTTTATCATCAATTGTTTCTTGCTGAAAACAGGAAATGTAAGCAGGTTGATGGTCTACTGATAATAACAATGATTCATTCCATCCTTTAGTTTCGGCATCCATTCGTTTTAATTTCATTGATGTACTAAATGGGATAGATAATTGATGTTGAAATGATGACACTAGATTGTCATTCATTGCTTCATCAAACACTGCCTTATCATCAACATCTGCAGTTTCTAAAGCATCATTAATTGCATCATCAACATCAGTTTGTAAATCAGAAGACAATAGTTGTAATTGTTGATGAAGAAAGGATACATACCAACATCGAATAGCATAAATTGTTTTATCTGAAGTGCAATAAAACACATCATTCTTAGCATATGATGTTTTTTGTTCAAATTTAGTTTTATTTGTTTCAAACTGCTGAAGCATATCTTCAAAAGCAAGAGTGAGTAATTCAGTTGGATTAGGATAATTCATAGCATTAATCTTTTCATCAACAGTTATCCTAGATACCTGATGATAAATTTCAATAAGTGCATTAACTGCATGTTGTGTAATCCACTCGGGAACAGTTTCAGATATCTTTGATTGATAATAAGTGCCAGTATCTTGAATAAATAATTCTTGTTTATGAGGTTCATATACTGTTGAAATATAGGATGGGATGGTAGTTTCTAAATTTGAATCATCAGCAGAAATGTTTTCATAAAAAACATCAAGGATATCACCCGGGAAATAATTCATTTCTGCATAATCAATCACTTTAATTGAAAATGTGACGTTTTGTTCCTTTTTTTGATCAGTAACTATGATTTGATCCCATTGAATAACCGTTTCATTTTCGATGACTTCACTAGTTTTATTACTCCAGTGGTGAGATCGAGTCCATTCAATAGTGTAAACCTCTTCAAATACAATAGTTCCGGGAGAAATTGTTCCTTTTTCAGGAATTGTTTGTTGAGACATTCGAGTTATATTTGAAATCACCCAAGAACTTGAACCATTATCAATGGGAAATCCATTATGTTCACCTTCATAAATAGAACAAGGACCTTTACGGTTAACCTCCGTAGAAAAAGATGCAGTGTACATAGATTCAGCAATTGAATTGATATTTTGTATCGTTGATTGATTCTGAACGGATTCTCCTTTAAAAGAGCCTTTGAGCACCCAATTATTATCTTGATATTCCTTAACTGTATCCTCTAAAGATTTGCTACTATCAATTTGATATGTTACTATTTTTGATTCCTCATTCTCATTGATAAATTCTAACTGAATCGAGGTTTGATCCCAAAGAATAGATGATGCAATATCTGTAATATTTACAAGTTGTTGTTTACTATTTTGTTCATCAGTTGAAGACTCTTCAGCAAATGATTCTTTTAGATCTGAAAAAGAAACCATCCAATCCGATTTGGTGAGTGAGTTAACACTGGATATATTATTTATATTTTCGCCAGAAAAAACTGATTTTGTTTGTTTTACTGCGTCAATTAATAAGGATGGATTGATTCCTCCAAATGTTAATGCTTCTTCAAATAATAACACGAGATTAGTGATTAACTCTAAATGATTATTATCTACTATATTTTGAGGTAAACCTTTTTGGTAATGTCGATATCCTCTGGCCATTGAATATACATTTGTTAATAGTGTCATAGTCCTCCAAAAAGGTCCAAGATTTCTTAAAGATTCATTAAAGGAAGAAATAAGATGTTGTAACCCAAGGTAACGAGTTGTTAACACGGTTGTAACCGTTAAATCCGTTGAATGGAGTGGTTCTGTTTCATGAGCATTCTTAGAATTAATAATTAGTGGTATGTTTACAGTTACCTGATAATATACTGGAAGTAATTGTTCTTGTTCAGGTCCAAAAAATGGAATGCTTAGAGGTCTTTTTAATTTCATAACTATAGGTCGAATTGAAATTGATTGAGTTGGTATGCGATTATCTGAAAGTTTTGTGAAATCAGCGTTGATGATAAATTCGTTTTGAGTGAACTCATCAGATTCATAATTGCATTTAAGATAATTAGTTAAAACTGATGAAATCTTATTTTTTAATCGTTGTTGATTACATGATTCAGCAGAGTCAAAGTCTTCTGATGGAATAATAACAGGATGACTTCCAATATATTGTAACGCATTGATTCCTGCTTGATTAATGATTTGTGTTAGATCAATCCGGGTCTTAGCAAGTAAAGTTTCAATCTGCTGTTGATTCATTCCATGTTGTACCTCGTTGTTCATTTGTTGGTCATAAAATGAAATGTAAACTGATGTAGCACTACTTCCAAGTATAAGAAAAATACCGAGTACTGCAAAGCTTACTCGTGCATGCGTATTAGATACTAAATGATCTGATCTGATGATGTTATCCTCTCCAAACCGTTAATGATATTTGAGCGGTGGAAAGAGAAAGATGTGAGAATATGAAATCAATAAAATTTTCGATCTGAAGTATTATTGGTTTTTGAGTGGATAAAAACAAGGATGTTAAATCTAAGCTAAACGAGTGAACAATGGGTTGAATTAAACTTGTTACATACGTTTTTATTAAATTGATAAAATCAGAAATAGTAGTAAGAACCAATGTTTCTAAAGAACTAGTTATGGTAGATCCAAAGGAAGAAAAGATGTATGAGGAAAGATCATTGGTAATTGATCCATGGGTTGGTTGTTGACACGTGTCAAAAAAGGAATTTATGTTGGAGATTGAGGAAGATGAAGATTGTTCTTGAGCATTTTTTGTTAGGGAAAAAGTATTGGTGTTAAATACAAATGAGTTGATGATATCAAGAACACTTGGGATTACTAGGTTGCCTGTAGAATCATAACTACCGTTAATAAGGAAATCAAGTAATAATGAACTAATATTTTCAGTAACTAACAGTGTTCGATTATGTTCAGATATTTGAAGAGAGGTATTTTGAAGAAATGATATATTTTGTATTTGTGTGAGGAGGTTGTATATTGATTCAGTCATATTTTTTAAATGATATGGGGAAAAACAGAATGATTGATTGTGTAATTGAATACATGGGAGAAAGGGAAGGGAGAGTTGTTGATGTGCAACATATTTAGTTGTTGATGGAACTGGTTCTCCTAAAGTAATTTTTCCACCGAAAGAAATACCATGAATTGGTTCCCATATAGCGGTTAAATTATAACTCGTTTGATATGGAAGAATGCTGTTCAATTGAGTTTCAATCAATTGGATTAATTGATTCTGAGCATCACCAGAAAAAGGATTACATCGGAGTATTGAATGATTTAATACGATCATATATTGTGTTGCTAATTGTTCAGTGATTAGTTGTGCTATTGTTTTATGGTATTGTTGTTTTCCAATAACATGATTTGAGAGAGTGGTATATAATCCGTCTGATTGTGTAGTATTTATTCCAATACCCTCAGCAAAGGAATCTACATATGTTGACGCGGTTTTATATGAATAATTTTTTATGGTGGACCTAAGAAGGGTTTGTAAGATTTCTTGAACATGTTCATCATTTGATTTGTTGATAGAATGATTATTAGAATGAGTTTGTGTTACTGCGGGCGAGAGAATCATTGCAGAAATTGAAATAAACACTAGGAATAATAGAGTGTCTTGAAGAAGGGAAACAGCAGTTGTATTTTTGGTAAATTTTTGTTTTTTAAACATGAATAAAAACTCTGAACATTTTATCTTGTTTTTTCCCATAAGACTACGGTTAGAGTACCTGGAAGTGTTTTTATTTCATTGATTTGAACTGAAACTTGTTTTGAACTTGCGTACTGATTACCTATTGAGTGATTATTGCTAATTGGCTGTGGTAACCATATTTCAACTTGGTCAAAAGAAAGTTTTACAGAAAAACAAAGTTGATACGGTGCAAACTGGGATTTTACGGTTTCAATATAGTGTTTAGATTGATTCGATGAAAAAACCAAATAATTAATGGTATTCCCATCAGTTGTAAAACAAGCATTAGGAGAACTAATTTTTTCAAGGATATGATCACTATATTCAACCATGGTCACATACTCATTTTTTGTATCAAATGTGGTATAAGATGTGGTGATGATTATACTAAAAATTGTAAATCCAATAAGAACCATGGCAAGAGCCGGAAGGACCGTAAATGTTTCTGAGACTGCATTCGTATCATGCGTTATAGGCTTCCTTTGTTTGTCGTTTAGACACGTGTTGCCTCCCAATTTCATTTCCTACACCATCATAATAAAACAATATCGAAGTATTAAATATAAATTTTTTTATTTATTTTATT
>Ga0102934_1001325_pt1 | contig 17291 bp, 23 predicted proteins | sample SalPonR2_A_D1_MG_FD_78175 | JGI IMG/M metagenome (GOLD analysis project Ga0102934, IMG submission 78175) | Salt pond soil microbial communities from South San Francisco under conditions of wetland restoration - Salt Pond MetaG R2_A_D1_MG | ecosystem: Environmental > Aquatic > Marine > Intertidal... | reverse complement strand
TGCCAAAATTCGATAAAGACGGATCAGCAAACAACGCGGGCACGCTCAAGGGGAGTACATCAAAACCATCATCGAGATAGCCGTATACATGGCTGCTATTAACCCCCATTGCTGTAAGATCACTTTGCTCAAAAGTAAAGGCGATCTCTACAGGATTTTTACCAGCCACCAAGTAATCGACCGCCAACCCTTCAGCAGTGATCATGTCCAGGAACTTGCTAGTGTGATCGCCGCCTAACCTGTTGACGGATTCAGACAGCGTTACGGCAGTTCGATCGGATACCCTATTTTCTCGATAGGCGACCCCAATACTATTGTCGTAGACAGCAAGAATGCTTAAAGAACTGCTTAGTGGACCTCGAATTGTAGTAGGTAGCCAGTCGGCATATTCAGCAAATTGTCCAGTCCAGGTAATTGTTTCGCCGGATGGATCATCTGTGCCTGGACGATAGCTTACAAATTGCTCAGCTTGCAGCCCAGACGATTGTGAATAGAGCGCCGCGTAAAATACTTGCAATCGTTTTTCGTCATCATCTCTAAGTTCGTTAGCGTCGATTTCGCAGGACACCAAAACAAGATCAGGCGATAACGCCGAACACACACGAATCTCGCCAGTTAGCCTAGGGTTTTGTCTAAATGTCGAGGCAGGGGGCACAGGGTTAAACCCAACTTTAGCGATCAGTTTTGAATCGTCAATTCGCTGCACTTTGACGGGCGAATCTGTACCAAACTTAATCCAAAGCTCAAACCAAAAGCCAGTGACAAAAGGGCGGACCTCGAAAACTGGTTCGCCATTTGAGACTCCCACAAGAACTAAGTTTGTTGTTTTGCCATTAAACTGCAACCCAATAAAACCGAGAGGAGTTCCAGCTTGTGCTTGCTGCCCTTGTGGAACCGCACCGCGTGTGACAACTGGATCAGGTAAAGCAGGATCAGCATACAGCACAACGTCAACACCCGCCGACACCGCCATCGATTGACTGTTGGGTTGTCCCGTGCTGTTGGACTTGCCACGCGGCACTGTTCCGCCAGGATATTGCACGTTAAAACGCCCTAGATCAGCGCTGAACGCGCCTGGCTGTGGTGGTCTGTTTTGCCGAACGCGATCGCGCTGTTGGGTCTGATAAATCCGGGAAAGTCGTCGGCTAGCGTTGCGCCCGTTTTTGTCAATAGGCATTGTGGCAATTTAGGTAGTGGCACATAGCACGGCTCTAGTTATTTAAAACCATTCGCAGTCAACGTTGTGATAGAGAACTAAGTCGGCTTGTTGCTGTAGCCAGTCCCCTTGTTCTTCGTTGCTTAGCTTATTCCATTCGGATTCGCTGACGCTGTCGCTAGGATTAATTTTTTCTTCGTAGTGAAAACCAATCCAATCACTGCTAATGATGATCCTGTAGTCGTGATCGTATTTCATCGTTTTTCTTGGTTGAGTAGCGATCGCACCAGCCGTCCTATGTCACCGGGACACTCCCTCGTTTAGACGCTCAACTCAGTGTTAGCCGTTTGGCACTGGTGCTATCGCAATTCAATTTTAACCTGATGCAATAGCGAAAACCCTACCAGCGTTCGCAGGAAAGTTTGTCGGGTAGCGGGTTAGTCGTTTATAAATATCGTTGCTCCGATGTTTCGGGTATTCTCAGGATTGATCGTTTCGGGCGAGACCAGCGGAGTGCGAGTCACAAAAATTGTGCCCGTCGTGTTGCCAACGGTAATCGACCCATCGTAAATAACGACCACGCTAGCGTAAGTGTATGCGGTGGTGGTGCTGGTATTTTCAAACGACAGTGTAACAGTCGCTTCGGCCCGACTATTGGCTGAAGACCATGCCGCCGTTAGTGGTGTTCCGGTGTGATCATTTACTAGCACCCTAGCAATATCGCCGCCGCCAATCTCACCTGCTTCGGCATCTGCAACAGTGCTGGTGTCAGTGATAGTGGCGGCGGTTGTGTCGTTGATCAGGAATGCGTGCAGGGTCTTTGTATCCAAGACAGCTTGCAGCGCCATCACTTGAGCAGTCTGCGAAAAAATAGACATGGTGTTGCAGTGGGTTGAGTTGTGGTATTCTTGAAACAGGGTCGGTACAATCCTCCCTGCTCCCTAGTTGCTTAATTGTTTTTCCTATCAACCTAGACGAACTCAGATGCCCGGTTGCGCTTGCCGGGTATTTTTTTTGTGCGATCGCCGCCTAGAATTTTCGGACGGAGGCAAAGTTTGTCGTCTTGCCAGGGATAGCGATCGCTTCAGCCGACCATGTAATACCTTTATTAGCCGATACGATGTAACGCCCAATGTCACAAACGGCAACAGCGAACTGCCCATCTGAGTCAACGCCAACAACGTCATAGATACCCGTGTTAGCTGTTGACCATGTTACCAAGTCGGTTGTCCGTCCAACAAAGTTATCATCAGTGGCAGCAAGCCATACGTCATTCTCAACCCATGCCAAATCATCACAGTTCTCACTGAATCCTAGTACAGCAGGTGTCTCCCATGTGTCACCGTCATCGTCTGAGTAGGAGAATTCGGGGGAAGAGGTCGTCCCTTCGGTTGCCACCAATCGCCCGTTACCATATCGGGCTGCGCTAGAGAAAAACGGCACTGGGTTAGTCGTTGCCGCATAGGTTCCGCTTGCAGGTGATGCGCTAAAAGTTCCGGCGATACCATCAAACACTCCTGTATTTGTGTCAGGGTTGCCCGCCACCCACGAAATACCAGACCCACTAGCTACCACCTCCGTCCAATTTGCGCCGTTGTCGGTTGTTGCAAAAACCGCGTCTCCACTTAACCCGCTAACAGTTGCCGTCGCAATAAATGTAGATCCACCACAGTATGCAATTTTCTCTAGTCGAGTGGTTGTGGCAGTTAACCCGCCATCTAGAATACTCCAATTGGCGGCGTTGGTTAAATCGTCGCCAACAGCACACCGGGCAACAGCACCATTAAAAGTTCCATCCCTCCTTCCGGCAATTAACACAAATCCGTTGCCAACCGCGATCGACTGCCGTTGACCGCTAGGGCCGCCAGAGAATGTAAGCAAATCAACCTCTGTCCAGGTTGTGACCGATGCGTCAGCAACCGCGATCGATGTACCGCTAACATATTGCGCCACCCAACCATTAACAGTTGGCGTATCATCATTTTCGATGGTGATGGTAACGCTGGGCTTGCTGCCAAGGAATGCATTTACAGGTGCAGTCAAATTGATATTAAAATCCTCATCAGCCTCTTCAGTGTCGTCTCCGATCACTGTCACCGTCACAAGTTGTTGGGTTGTGTTAGGCGCAAACGTTAGTGTTCCGCTGGTTGCGGTGTAGTCGTCGGGTTCTGTTGCCGTGCCGTCTTCCGTCGCAAAATCTACAGTGATGCTGTTGAACGAGGTGCGGTCAAGCCTGGCTGTAGCGATTGCCGTTGTAGTGGTTGCACCAGCCCCTTCTGTAACTGTGAGATCAGCTACCCAACTAGCCCTAGGCGTGAGTTGCTGGGTGGAGAAAAAACCAGCGGATAAACCAGCGCGAAATACCAATTCACTACCGTCGTCTGTGATGTCGGCCCCAATTGTTAATCCTGCGTTGAATAGCAGCTCATTGCCAAGGTCGATAAACTCAGCGCCGATCGTTGCGCCTGTTGTCAAAAAATTAGGCGGCAATATCTCAGCGAACACAGCCCCAGCGGTTAGCCCTGCCTCAACTGCAAGAGGTACCACGGGCGGGAAGTCGGTAAACTCAGCACCCACAGACAACCCCGCCGCAAACGAATCCTCAATATCCCACTCGCGTTCAACGAGTCCAAGCCCGCTAGAGACAACACCCAAAAACAAGAGGTTAGTGCCAAAGCGCCTAGAGCCGGATTCAAACGACCAGCTATGACCGTGGGCCGCATAGGCGATCGTTGTGCCGTCAGCTTCAACAACATCTAACCGAAATACCGGTAGCGGGTCGATTAGCTCATCGTAGATTGGCAACTCGATTGCACCACCTTGTGCGTTGCCCAGCAGCCGCTTACCGAACTCTCTAGCGTGTTGTTGCAACAATACTTCTGTCTCTGCATACGGTACACTGTATTCGCGGAAACGATCATATGTACTGCCGTTGGTTGTGGCGAAGCGCACCTCTCCTTCGATTTGTTCGGACTCCCACTGTTTCAGGTTTTCGCGATACGTCGTGCCGGGCGGCTGTACGCCAGTTTTGCTCTCGCGGTTGGTTGTGAACAATCCCCAATTGCCAAATGTGGATGTTCCGAGCAACGCACCAACCTCTTCATCAGACCGACGATAAACATAGGATCGCCCTCGCCGTTCCCAAGCTTCAGTTGTGCGGTTGAACACGGTTAGTAGATCAGGCGTATCAGTAGACAGAAAACGCGATTCCTCGTAGGTGCGAATACGTTGCCTGATTGTGCCGTCTATGTTGTAAAGGTAGTTGGTAGTGTCCACCGATAAAGTGATCGGCGTTGTTAAAATATCTGGTGCGGTAGGCGGGAACTGCAACAGGTTGAGGCGTTGGTCGGCCACAATACCCGTCTTGATTGTGCGTACTTGCAGTAGCTTACCTTCACTGGAAGATTCGTATCGTTCAGTTGTGTTCTCAGTTGTATTGATAGTGTCTGGATTTAGTCCGCCCAAATTCAGATTGCGCGTGATATTCCGGTTAATTGTTTTGGTGTTGCCCGTCCATGTTTCGGTCGTGGCAACTTGTTCCTGGATGATTGTGCGATCGTCGCCGTCGAGGGTGCTGTCAGGGCGATCCATCAGATTACGCACCAATATATAAGAGGTGTCAGTGTAAGAGATAGGATTCTCGGCTTCGGTGACAGCCTGCCGTTCACCCGACACCAGCACCCGATTGGCCGGATTCTCGCCGCCTTGGACGTATTCGTAATCAACTTCACCAGCAGCGCTATCGCCGATCGTGACGGTAATCAGCGGCGTTTGGTTTTCAATGTTTCGCAGGATTACCGACTGACTAGCGATCGCGCCAGTAGCGTTTGCATAAATCGCCTGCAACTGACTATAGGCAACTTGCCCCGCTTGCGACACGTATGATTCAGTGCCCAGTTTTTGACTTGGGGCCGACAGTGTACCCGATACCGAAAGCGTTGCCGATAACCCAGCGGCACTCAGTAGGCGATTGCAGATACCACCCTTAGCGGTTGCCGTTCCCAAGTCAACGCCGGACTCATCCCCTGGAGGATCACGGTCAAGACGATACGCCAAGTTGTCGGCAATCTCAACCGACATGATGCCGTCGTTAATTGCCCGCTGCGGCGGTAATGGTGTCTTGCGAATGAAGCCAGCAAATGCCGCCGTCTGTGTGCCCGATTCATTTGCGATCGTAATACTCACGGGCGATCCAAATTGCCAGATTGCGTTGGTGCGTGGGTCAGTGTCGATGCCCAGGTCTAGCACGGGGAAGCCAGCAATATCGATCGTGCCGTCACGGTGCGCCAACCCGGATTGGTCAAGGGGATACGCACCCCAATCAAAATCAAGCACCAGCGCGGACACGTCAGTACCGCCAATCGTAATAACAAAGTTTTGTTGAGCGATGCTGACCATAAGGCGCTGTCAAGTGCAAGTGTGACAGTTTTAATTTTGGCACACAGCGCAGCAATAGTCGCGGGCGATCGCGTTAGAGTTTTGAGTGTTGAGACAGTATGGGACAAACCGCGATGGCACAAATTTATTTAGAAGGTAATTGTTGGCGCGTTGTGCTTTGCGTTGGCGACTACCAATACAGTAGTACGTTTGAATGTTACACCGATGCGATGGCGTTTGCTTATGGAGGTCTCGATGAGCGCAGCAACTAAGCCCATGCGATCGCCCTTACGATACCCGGGCGGCAAACAACGTACCGCACCCATGATCGGGTCATACTTCCCTGTGGATGCCCGCGAGTATAGAGAGCCATTCATAGGCGGGGGCTCATTACTGTTGTGGGCAAGGCAAAATCGATATTACGCCTTGCACCAAGTAGGCGATCTAAACGATGACCTGCACTGTTTTTGGTCGCACCTGGCATATAAACCAAAGGCAACTTATCACGCAGCCATGAAATACGTGGGACGCTACGATGGCCCCGCCGATAGTAAATGCGATGAGTGGCAGGCGTTCACAGCATGGCTTCGTGGTGAATTACAAAACGAGCCGCCGTCTGTTCGATTTTTTGTGTTAAACCGCAGCACCAACGGCGGTACTGGCGACAGCGGAGGCATCACCATGGAGTCCTACCAAAAACGGTTTACCGCAAACTCATGCAACGCACTACTAAATCTCTCGGCCCTTGCCGATCGCACCCTGTTCTCGTGTTGCGACTATAAGAGTTTAGTGGAGCTACCTGGCGATAGCGTGTTTTTATTTCTTGATCCGCCGTATCAATCGGCCAAGTCCTCAGGGCTATATGGCAAGGGCGGTGATCTGCATCGCAATTTCAACCATGAGGAATTAGCCCAGTCTCTCAAAGTTGCCGACAGCTTGGGGCATCGTTGGTTAATGACGCTAGACGATACGCCAGAAATGCGATCGCTGTTTGAAAGCTACAGTATTAAAGGGTGGTCGCAGTGGTATCCGATGTCTGGAAAGGTTGGGCGCGAAATGTTGGTGTCCAACTATGATTTGGGGTAGGGCAATGAAACGACAACTAGACCTATTTCCTAAGCCTGAAATCGATGCCACCTTGCCAACAGCTACATCGCTGTCAGGGGGCAAGTCTTCGGCATACATGGCGTTGCATTACCCGACCGATGTGTATTTGTTTGCGCCAGTGCTGACCAACGATCCGGCTTGTATCATTCAAGATCGTTCGTTGCGTCAGTATTGCCAGGCTAAGGTTCCGTCATTCAACTGGGATGATGGCGGTTGCCGCGAACTAGATCAAACCCTGTTCAACCTAAGAAAACTTGAGCAGGAATTGGGACAGGAAATTGCGTGGGTGGCAGCACCGTTCACTTATGACCAATTGATTGCGGGTGATATCGAGACCGCGATCGCCCGCGCTTTTGGACGCTCTAGCACCAAAAGCGCAATGTTACCCAATAGCCGTTTAAGATTTTGCACTGAGTCGCTCAAGGTCTACCCAATCGCATGGTGGCTTTATCTAAACGGCAATGATGCACCATGGGTCGTTCATATCGGGTTTCGTGCTGATGAACCTCGGCGGGTTCAAACCTGGAAGTGCGATCGCACTGACATGACATTGCATTGTGATATAGAAGGGCGGAGAAAATGGCAGCATCGACACACGCTGCTAGACTATCGACTTGCCACTTTCCCTATGTTTCAAGACGGCATCGACCATCTTGATGTGATCAAGTTTTGGAAAGATAAAGGTTGGGAGTTTCCTGCGGTTTCTAACTGTGATTTCTGTTTCTTCCATCGCAAGCCCGAAATGCTCGAACAACACGAGCAACACGGCGATCGCGCTAAGTGGTGGATGGAAATGGAAGAAACCGCAGGTGCCACATTTGGGGATGATCCACTGGCTGAGATCATCTACGGCAAAGCTAAGGGGGAGACGGAGTTACTGTCTTGCCTATGCACTGATTGACCTACCAAAACCGTATCGCGGAAAAGGAAGTGAAACTTCGTGGACAAGCAGCTTGACATCTTCCGGCATACCGAAGCCGGAAAAGCAATGCGACTATCGCTAAAGGATGCGATCGCGTTGTCAATTCAGTCATTGCAAGCATACGGTAATGACCGCTCTACCTGGGTAGTCGGATTCAGTGGGGGAAAAGACAGCACAGCCACAATAACCTTTATTGATTGGGCTATAAAAACCGGGCAAGTGCAACGCCCCGCCAACCTAATTGCAATCTATTGCGATACCGCAATGGAGTTGCCCAGCCTTGAAAGCAATGCTCATCAATTGCTTGATCACCTGGAAAGAACTGGGTGGAGGACGATCCGCACCATCCCGCAACTTGAGACAAAACCGACAAAGACGGAACGATTCTTTGTCACCATGCTAGGGCGAGGTTATCCACCACCATCATCTAGATTTCGCTGGTGTACCCAGCGAATGAAGGCGGACAAAATCGACGCTGCATATAAGTTGGTTTTTCAGGAGTATGGGGAGGATTTCCTAGGTATCGACGGCATTCGCAAAGGTGAAAGCGCAGCACGAGATCAAATAATTGTTGCGTCTTGCTCTAGCGACGATGGCGAATGCGGACAGGGTTGGTTTCACAAAAATCAACGAGGGTCAGGATACAATTTGTCTCCGCTCCTGCATTGGCGCATCTGCCATATCTGGGACTGGCTAATGATTGCTGACCTAGAACATGGCTATCCTACTCGCGGAGTAGCCGAGACTTACGGGTTTGAAGAGGGTGACGACCCCAGCGACCTATCGGGTCGGACTGGTTGTATTGGCTGTCCATTGGTGACTTGCGGCAATAAATCCAAGCCAAAACCAGACAAAGCATTAGCGACAGTGTTGCAAAGCGATCGCTGGTCGCATTTAGCGCCATACCAAAAACTGAGTGAAATATATTGGCAACTACGCTGGAACGAAACCACGCGGCACAAAAAGGAGGGAGGCGGAAAAGGATGTTTGACTATTACGGCTAGGCGATGGGCGCTGGCTGAAATATTGGCAATTCAAAACGAGTCGGTCTCTTTAGCGCTGGAAGCTGGGCGATCGCCATATTTAATCATCCAACCGGATGAGGAATCGCTAATCCGGCAAATGCTAAGCGATCGCACCTATCCGTCGAATCGTGGATACTCTGATTCTGAGTTCGATCGAGAGATTGAATTGCAAATCACCAAAACCGTCCACTAGGCTTTGAAATGGCGCGATCGCGCACCAACTAAGTCTACACCTCAACCTTTGCAAACTCAGTAAAGCTTAAACTTACCTTGTCATAGCCTCCCGCTAGTCCGTACACTGGCGGGCTGTTGGGCCATACGTCGAACTGTGCAAAGTACCAAATATCGCCGCCGTCAGTTGTAGCGGTTGACCCGGTCGCCAGCGGTCGGGTTCGAGTTCCAGCATGCTCAGTAAAAACCTGGCTGTAGTCATGCAGCGTCAGGGGTAACCGATCGACCAAGTGCCGGGCGTAAATACGATCCAATACTTGGCGCTGGGTGGGGTCAATCAAACATTCGATTTTATCCCACAGGTGCAGTGGTTCGTAAAAAACCCCATCGGTTATCGGAGTGCCTGCATTGCTATGGGATAGTTCAGGTGTGCGTAGGCGCGTGCGTGGACGTGAGTCAAGCAGATACTTGTCAAGCGCCACAGATAGCCCATCATACTCAATCAAAAAGTCAGTCATATAGTTAGCCCTAAACCCTTACAATATTAGCCTTACGCGCTACAGGCTGGCGGGGTCTGATGAACTCCTGCAGTGCATACCGCAGCGAGTCGATACCGTGATTATCAGCATCGATTAGATCGGGCAAAATGTCGCCCGTGCGTTGGTCAACCTTGTAGGAATATCGCCGCAATTCTGCCAGTAGATTGGTACAGCGCGGGTGAACGTAAATATGTTTGGACTGTAAAAATAGAACACCCTCTTGCACCGAGCCTGGATATTTGCGACATGGACGTAAGCCGCGTATGCCACGCATACCAACATGGGTAATTAATTCGGGGCGGGCATTGTCGGCACTGACGGGATAGCGATCGATGTCGGGCACGTCGCGCCGCCATTTGTCGGCAATATCATCAATGCTGATCCGATAAGCCCAGGATTCGTAATCAATATAAATCCCGCCGCCCTCAAAGAAGCAGCGCAGTGCAGTAGTGGGATCGTTGGCAAAACCCCAATCCGCACCATAGTAAGGTGTCCAATGCGGCTGCGGCTCAAACTCCAGCACGGTGTATTTATCGGCAAAAACCTGAGCGTCCGATCGTGTTTCACATTTGCCCAGCCAGATATGGTCGTAGCGTTCAGGCGTGTTGTGTAGGCAGTTCAGCCGTTCTTCTTCCAACACCGCCGGAAACCATGGGTTATCGGTGTAATTGATTTCGGCAATTCGACAATTGCGCGGCTGCTTTTCAATGAACATTGACTGAACGGGTGCATCATCCGATCGCGGATTCCAGATAACCCATATCTCAGATTTAGGGGCACGAATTGTAGGGATCAAGTCCTCCCAGGATTTAGCGCTCACGGGTTCAGCTTCTTCAACGATACAGATATTGATATCGCTCATTGACTTGATGGCGCTAATGTTTCGGTGTAGTCCTTTGTATAGTACCTCCGTACCGTTTGCGCCTTTGATGCTGGTTTCATTGACGGTGTAGAAATCCTCAAGGAAAGGGTGATCGCCGATCACTTGCCTGAACTGCGAATGCATCGACTCACGAATTGAGTTTTGGAACTCTCGACAACATAAAATTCGCAGCGGTTCCGCATACCCACGTACCAGCGCCATCAGTGCAAACGAGTAACTTTTAGCCGAACCTCTTCCGCCATAGGCGCAACGATACCGAGCGGGGCCGCTAAAGACTGGGATTAATTTATCTGGAATGTTGACGCTGGCTGTTAGAGGCATTGGCTAGGATCAAATAAGCTGAGTTGTTGCCGTTCTAGCCTTTTGATTTTTTGCCCCTGTGCCTGTACTTGGGTTTCGAGCCATTGAAGGCGATCTTCAATCGGAACTTGTCCGGTCTGCCCTTGCCATGCGTAGATACGGTTACGGGCAGTTTCAGCGCTGTCGGGATCTTGTTCTATCAGCACATAGTTCATCCCTGCCATCAATGCCCCTAGGGCTGTGCTGCCGCTGCCGCCAAACGGGTCAAGAATGACACCACCGGGTGGACATAGAAGCTTGCAGAAATACTCCATTAAATAGCGACTTTTGACCGTAGGATGCACGTTCTCCACTTCTCCATCACAGGTGCGATCGCGCTTATTGGCTTTCGTGAAATATCGGAAGGCATCGGGGTCATGGGGTAGCTGTTTGAAGTAGCGGGCGGCGGTGCCTGTGTCTCCGTATCCTTCCGTCCCGTAAGACCTCCATTCTTTGCACCCTTTGCCAAGTCCTATCTGCTTACCTCTACTATTCGGACTTGCTCTTCCGCTAACTTGCTCTCCACTTTGCTCTCCCATAATCGACACGGGGCAATGGTCGGCGTGCGTGTCGTCGGTGCACTCCGGGGCGCATTGCAGGATGGTGTTGGCGGGGTAGCGTCCAGCTACCGGTCGGGGATCCCCGCCATTTTGAGACAGTCCGCCTTCATGAAGCTTTGATCCACACCCTCCCCACCCGCAAATATCAGTCCCAATCCGCGCCGCCTCCACATTGATCCCACCCGTGCGCCACTTGAGCACATTGCGGGCGATACTTTTCTCACTGATGGGCTTCTGTACTAAAAACCACGATTCTACAGCCGGTTTAAGAGCGGGTGTTTTCCATCCGTCCCATTGTTGGGCTTCGGGTGTGGCAGGGGCGGTGATGTCGTCAAACTCACTTGCTCCCATCCCCCACCCCTTGGCTTTAGTTCTTCCCTTGTTTGCATAAATGGACTGTCCCACCACTTCCCTTTCAGCGTCAGCTAATCGATCGATGTGTTTACCGATATCTTGAGCCTTCGGAAAGCCTGCGCCATTGATAATTTGCACACAGTCAAATACACGAAAGCCCGCTAACTCTAGCGCCATCTGTGTCCACCCACAGGTGCGCGGAATAGACCATACAGCACCGACAGCGCCCGGTTTCATCGTGCGTAAGGCTTCGTGCATGACCTCAGAGAGCCAGTTGATCCAATCCAGCATGCCGCCCTTGTCGCGATCCCAATCCTTTGACATAAAGGCGATTCCGGCGGGCGGGTCAGTGATCAGGGCATCGAAGTGATCGTCCGGCATCCACTTGAGGATTTCCAAACAATCACCCTGCAAGACTTGGTTCATGATGTAGATTCCAATACTGAGTTGTGCCGTTGTGCCGTGCTTGCACCATTTACAAATCCATATCCTCAGCCGTCGTATCGTGAGCAATATCTCTTAGCGCGTCTTCTTTTGCTGCTGACCCTTGCACTACGATATTGGTGATCGTCTGATTTTCTTGCACTACTTTGTCGGTTGCAAGTTCCAGACCAACAAGCGATCGCTGCAAGTTACTAGCGCCGTGCGAAATCTTGAAACCAATTTCCATAAGTGCGATCGCATCTTTAGGTGTGAAGTCCTCGAAGGCAAATTGCTGAATGATCCCCATCGCCTGTTTCCGCAAACTTTCGGCGGTCGCTTCCCACTCGTCAGCAATCGCTTTTTGTCGAGCTACGATTTGAGGTAGGTCAATTGCAGCCGCTTGCTGGGCTACCTTTTCGGTTTGCGCTAGCGCTTGCTGTGCAATGTTGAAATAGGACGATTTAGTAAGCGTGTCGCGCCATTTATACCGAGATGAATAGGCGCGCAAAGTTTTGATTGATGGCAACGGCCCTGGGTACGGGATCGGCTTCGACTTGTGCATTTTCAAAGCATCATCAATGATGCCTTTGTACCAGCCGCCTTTCGCATCCGCTAAATCCTTGATGAACTCATACCAATAATCCGTGTTGTGCTTTTGTGTATTTGTGCCAGAAATGCCGCCGTCTTTGCGCCGTGCCATGGGCCCCCGCTGTAAATATCTAACAACAGGCTAACTTAAAACGCGTTCCAAAATAGCGGCATACAGCAACAAAATTAGCATTAGTAGTCCAACAAATAGAATTGCGCCCACGTCCGATCGCCTCCTATTATTAAGGTATTGGCAACAAGGTAAGCACACCATAAGCACACAATTTGTAATCGTGAATGCAACCAAGGAATTTAATCAAGTCAAGCAACTGCTAATCGATCGCTATATTGAGCGGTACCAGGCTAGCGAGAATCAATACCTGAGGCATCGTGCCGTTGAGTTATGCGGTGGTACTGCGCACTGGCCTTGGCTAATCCAAAGAATAGCCGACGCAGTAGCAGTCCCTAACGGGCGGCTGCATTATGACCTAGCGCTAAAGGTGCTGGCATTAGAGATCGAAAAAGAGTTAGGCGTGAGCCGGGCTGTTACCGCGATGGCGATCGCTTATGTACTACATGGAGGCAAAACAAAATGATGCGATGGTTCAAACGAATTAGGCGGGCGATCGCCATTGGCAAGATTGCCAAGCGAACGGTACGGGCCGCCAAGCGGTTAGTCAACGACAAACCAAAGACAAAACGAGACTTAGGACAAGACAACAATGACCAACGAGATACTGACGTTGATAGAGACTGAGTTATACGAAATTGAAGCGCACCTATCTGATGCGGCTTGGAAAATCTGGACATGGAGCGAACAAAATGCGATCGAATCGCACCGACAATCACCCTGGCATAAGGAAGCCCAACGCCAAAAGCTTGAGGCATCCTATAAAAATTGGGCGTTGCAACAAGCGCAATTTAACGAATACTTAGACAGTCTGCCATCAATCAATACATCCCTAAGGATATAGCTATAGCCAGCCTAGAACCCGCCTACGAAATTGTTCAACGTACCGATCGCCTTCTCAACTCTCTAGAACGCGATCAGATTACAGCGCTCAACACCATGCTTGAGCGCTCATTTCGTGAAGTTGAACAGCGGTTACGGCGGGCGTATGAGGAATCGCCAGAAGGGTTAACCGAACAGCAGCGCTCGCTATTTGTGCTGGAGGAATTGCAACAGTTTTTGACCTTGCTAAACCCTGACCAATCTGCGCAAATTCAGCAAGACTTCAACCAGATTTTGCAAATAGCAGGACTTGAAGCGCTTGACAACACCACCGAGTTGGCCCAGCGGTTTGGCTCCGCGGATGTCGAGGCGGCGGCCGAAGTTGTCCGTGAAGGCGGCGATCGCATCAACGCCACTCAAGAGCGGGAAGCCTTAGAGTTAGCGGCAACGGACAGCACAGCATCCGAACGGTTGCTGAGAGAGATTAACGATTTTCGGTTAAGGGTGCGTGATGTGATCGGCCCAGCGATCGCCCGTGGTGAGCCAATCGGTAGCATCGAAACCGCCCTAAAGAAACAGAAAAACATTACCCGCAGGCAAGCGGAAACGATCGTCCGTACTGAAGTGATGGGTGCATACAATCGGGTCAACGACTCGACGCTGCAACAGTTAGGTGTTGAGTTCGTGGTGTTTGTAGCGACCGAAGATGATCGCACCTGCCCATGGTGCACCGAGCGTTCAGGAAATGTATATCGGCGTGGCGAGATTAGCATCCCACTGCATCCTCGTTGCCGATGCTTCACCTTGCCTGTTGACTTGGATGATGAGGAACAATTGGCTTGGGCCGATCGCCATCATGCCGATACCATCGCAGAAGTAGATGTCGATCGCCTCCGTCGTGACGCTGCACCGTTTGAGCGCAATCTAGGCGGCGCACCAGCACCAGTAAGGAGAGCAGGATAATCATGGAATCAATACCACAACTTCAAACCATCCCAGGCGTCTTGGAAATATTGCGAATATACCCCGGTGATGTCATCATTGATCGGATGTCTGGCAGTGACGAGTCGCCGCCTACGGGCATCGACCGCGACGACTATTATTTTGTAATGATTTTCGACGGGCATAATAACTTTGCCGACTATTGCCGTTCTCGCTTAAACGAACAGCCAGACGACACGGTAGACACTGAAGCAATCTTTTGCTCAACGTTTGATAGCGACGATTCACACGTACAGGGGACACTTGCATTCCATTGCGAATACTTTGATTTAGAATGCGTAATCCACCAAGTCACTCACGCGGCAATCCATTACTTGTCGAGCAAATCTTTAGTGCTAAATATGCTCGACATAATCCCACACCTTGTAGCAGCGATGACGCGATCGCTAATAGACTGGATTACCGACCCGATGATCAACACAGATGAACGAGTAACAGGCGCACTGCAACTGACAACCTGGGATAATACTTTATGAGTCGAACTGAAGACGAGCAGCCAAAGCAAGAATGGGAGATCGAAATCGAACCTGTCAACGATTTGCGACCGCATATTGCCTCTGTTTTTTGCTCATGCAACCCCAAGCTAGAAGATAGGATATTGATTCATAACGCATTTGACGGACGCGATCGCAGAGAGCGGTATGACGCGCAATTCAAGTCTGATCAATGATCAGCAGGCTTAACTTATGACCTCTTATTTCTGCCTTTTAACAGCCCAGTTTACGCGACACAACAACCTACACTCTCACACACTGGAGTGCACGATTCAACCCGAAGATGAACAGCCGAAGGCATATCAAGATATTTACCACCGCCTAAAGCATGAGTTCCGTGCTCAGTTCATGCTGGATGCAGACGCGCAACTGACGGTGTTGTTTGTCGATATTGTGGAGTCTGAGGAATGACAATCGCCACCCTCGAAGACCAATTCATTGCCGACCTGCAAACACTCATAACCTCAATCGCTGGCAGTGATCTGGGTACTTACACAATTGACCAGTCCGACGGCACAACGACAACAGAACCCGCGATCGCAGTTGAACGCGGGTTGAGTGATGAGTTTAGGCAAGGTGTAACTAAACTCGAATTCATTATTGAACTGCCAGAAGATCGCAACCTTACGCCGTACCTTAGTCACGTCGTTGATGCACAGACAACACTACGGGTTGTGTGCGTCCAGTGGGATAATAGCGTTAATGCATGGGCGACGATGGACAAGTTCATGCTGGCTGTAAACTCAATCGACAATCGCACGGCGGCATTAAATCAGGTTCGATTATCTCAGTCCCCAACAATGGGCAATCTGAAACAGGCGAGTTGTACGGTCACTCGCCTGAATACCGTGATCGCAGCGTGAAGTATAAAGTTTAGCCCCAATCAATTTGGTCGGGGTGTGCTCCCGTCAACCGAGCTACAATCTCGGTTCGCAACTCTTCCTTTAGCGTCTCTAGTTCATTGGTGTCATATTCGCTTTTGTCCAACGGATGATATGGCAAGAGTCGCTCCACCTCAAGCAAATCGGCAACAATTTCAGCCGCATCTTTATCCGACAGATGTGTACCCTGCTGTGCGCGTGGTTGTGAAACTCTCATTCAAACTCCTCCATTGCTATTCCATATATTATCAATTCGTTGCTGCCTAGTTAGGCGATTTGTTCAGGATGTGAGCCGGACAAACGACTCACGATTTCGTAACTGAGCTGAGTGATTTCTGCCTCTAGTTCTATATGCCGTACTGTATGATAATCGCTTTTGTGCAGGGGATAGAAAGGCAGTTGTCGTTCGGCTTCACGCAACGCAGCCACTAGCCGCACTGCCTCCGATTGCTTTAAGTATTTGCGTCCGGGCGATTTGTAGTATGTCATGTTGTTAGCCATTGTTAGCCCCGTAGCGTGTTCTGTAAAGCTTCCGCCACTTCTGGCAAGTAAACCTGAATTTCGTCTATCACAGATAGTATTTCTGCTGGGCGGACTTGATTGTTGTATTCATTTGTATAGAGGTTGCCATACGCTGGCTTTCCGTAAATAACCATCAACACTTTTTCTATCAAGTCGCAACAGCGCTCCCAGTGTGGGGGGTCATTGCTGTATGTGTAAGGGGAGCTAATCCCGTCTTGACTCCACCCCCTGTGATGCACAACTTTTGTGCAAGTTCCGTACTTTTCCAGTAACTGTTTACGCACCCATGCGTTCCTGTGCATGGGGAACGTTTTTTGTTTTTCGATAAATTCTTGCGCGTCCATTGCCTTTCCTTAATGTGTTCTGTGGGCAGTTTAGCCATGCCCAGGGCGAGATCGTTATCCTTGGCTCAAGTCAATGCATTGGTGCGGTTCAGGGTGGCAATTTAAGAACGCACTAGGGTGCTGTTTCATGCAATCAATCATGTCGGAAGACTCTTTGATAGCCTCGTCCATAGTCCCGAAGCGTAGTGCGCCAATTACCCTTCCGCCATTGTCGAAAATAAGTGTAGGTGCCCATCCGTTAGCCTTCCGTGTTGAACTGGCTTTTATCATGCCTACCTCCGTTTTTCCTTCCAACAAAATCATCTTAGTCGTTCGCCCTGGGCAGTTTAGCCATACCCAGAGCGAACGTCTTTCGCACTCCACTAAGGCGCGTCCCGTTGCTTGCTTAACTGAATCTATTATTGCCAACAATACCTCTACCACGTACTGCCTTTGTGCCAGTTTTTAAGTTGTCACACTAGACTGTGCCAGTTTGCTAAAATTGGCACAACACTCTAGCTAGAGCATTTAAGAATATGGCCAACGCTTCTCTGGGGGCGGGCATCGTTGTTGAGATTGCCCCAGTCCCTAACGGCAGTACAGCCGTTCCAGCCGACAAGACGTTCACTTTGGATGGTGCGGCCAGTGCAGCCGCAACCTCTCTTACGATCAC
>Ga0102934_1001324_pt1 | contig 17292 bp, 17 predicted proteins | sample SalPonR2_A_D1_MG_FD_78175 | JGI IMG/M metagenome (GOLD analysis project Ga0102934, IMG submission 78175) | Salt pond soil microbial communities from South San Francisco under conditions of wetland restoration - Salt Pond MetaG R2_A_D1_MG | ecosystem: Environmental > Aquatic > Marine > Intertidal... | reverse complement strand
TGGCGCTTTTGCGCCTCATCCAGACGCTGCCACAGCTCGACATTCTTGACCGGCTTTTTCGCGGCGGTTTTCCAGCCGTTGCGCTTCCAGCCGTGCATCCAGCCGGTGATGCCGTTCTTCACATAGGCGCTGTCGGTGACGATGGTGATGGCCGAGGGCTTCGAGAGAGTTTCCAGGGCGTTGATCGCGGCCAGAAGCTCCATCCGGTTGTTGGTGGTCTCGGCCTCGCCGCCCTTGAGCTCGCGCTCGCGGAGCACGGTGTCGCCCTCCGTCGCGCGCATCAGCACGCCCCAGCCGCCGGGGCCGGGATTGCCCGAGCAGGCCCCGTCGGTATAGGCGAAAAGCTCAGCCATCCATGAGCCCCACATGGCCCGGCAGCGCCGCCACGCGGTCGCACCATGCAGAGAGGCGCGGGAAGCGGCCCATGTCGAAGCCGCCGCGCGTGCCTGCCGTGTGCGTGTAGCCGTAGAGCGCGATATCGGCGAGCGTGGGCGAGGTGCCGCAGAACCAGTCCTGCCCGTCCAGCGCGTCCTCCATCAGCGCAAGGATCGCATGGCCCTGATCGAGCAAGTCGGCCATGCGTTCGGGCGTGGCCTCGTGGGCGAGATGCGGATAGGTGGCGAGCGAGGCGTGCACCGCCACGACCGGCTCGTGCCGGTTCTGCTCGAAGAACATCCAGGCGAGCATCCGCGCCTGCGCGAGCGCGTCCTCGGGCACCCAGCCGGTACCATGACCGAGATACCACAGGATCGCGTTCGATTCCGTCAGGATCGTTCCGTCGGGCAGGTGCAGCGCCGGCAGCTTGCCGAGCGGCAGGTGGCCTGCGGCCTTGGCCTCGGTCAACTCCCGCGTGTCGGTCTCGATCGGCACATGGGCATAGGTCCGCCCCTCGAGCGCCAGCATGAGCCGCACCTTGTAGCTGTTGCCCGAGGAGGGCATGGAATAGAGCGTGAGATCGGTCATGCCGCGGCCCTCAGAGGAATACACCGATGGCGAGGCAGGCGATCACCACGGCGCTGAGCAGGAGGCGTAGCGGCATCCACCAGCCGGGCGCAAGCCCCCAGCGGGCGAACTGCCAGTCAAGCAGCAGAAGCCCCGCGAAGCCGAAGATGAGATACGTGCCCGCCGATTGCGGCCCGCCGCCGGTCATGAAGAAGGCCCAGAGCGCGGGGATCACCGAGAGCGCATAGCCGGTGGCGGCCATCGTCCCCGTTGCCCTGGTGGCAAAGCCCCAGAGCACGCCCGACATGAACGACAGGATCACCGCGCCGTAAAAGAGCATCACGTAAGGCCCGGCGAAGCGCGGGCCGATGGCCTGCGCCGTCCAGAGGCCGAGATCGGGGCGCAGCACGGTCAGCGCCCCCCAGAGGAAGGGGATGAGACCGGCAAGGCCGAGGATCAGCGGGGCGCGCGGGATGGAGTGGAACATGGCGCGTTAATTGGCCCGGGAGGGCGGGGTTGGCAAGGGCGGAATGGGGGATCGGTGTGCGGATTGGCAAGCGGGGTCGTTGCCGGGCGCTGTGTCTGGGGTTGGCCTGGAGCGGGCGTTCGGGGCCTGGCCCCGGCGCGGAGTCAAGGGCGAAGCCCGCCGCGCCATCGCCAGGCCGCCCCCCGGCCTGGCGATATCGTCAAGTATGCGCATCGATTACAGGTTTTGCGGATGCTGAGACATAAAGTGCACTGAATGACCGTCGGATCGCCAGCCCGCGGCCTGTCGATGGCGCGGCTCACTCAACGACCGCTCCAGGCCATTTATGCTCACGGTCGCAACGCGCTGTCATGCCCAAACTGATCTTTGGGGCGTTACCTGACGCGTCGCACACACCATCCCGCCTCACGCCGTCTCGCGCAGCACCCTCGGCACCTTGAACTCGACGTTCTCCTGCGCGGTTTCGACCATCTCTACCGTCACGTCATAGCGGGCGCGGAAGGCGTCGATGACCTCCTCGACCAGCACTTCGGGGGCCGAGGCACCGGCGGTGACGCCCACCGAGGCGATGCCGTCGAGTGCGCGCCAGTCGATATCCGCAGCCCGCTGGACAAGCTGCGCATAAGAGCAGCCCGCCCGCGCCCCCACCTCGACCAGACGCCTGGAATTGGACGAGTTGGGCGCGCCCACCACCAGCATCGCCTCGGCCTTTTCGGCCATCGCCTTGACCGCCTCCTGCCGGTTGGTGGTGGCGTAGCAGATGTCCTCCTTGTGCGGGCCGATGATGGCCGGGAAGCGGGCCTGCAGGGCGGCGACGATTTCCGCCGTGTCATCGACCGACAGCGTGGTCTGCGTGACGAATGCGAGGCGCGCGGGGTCGCGCACCTCAAGCGTGGCGACATCGCCGGGCGTCTCGACCAGGAGCACCTCGCCCGGCGGCAATTGCCCCATCGTGCCCACCGTCTCTGGGTGGCCGACATGGCCGATCATCACGATCTGAAGGCCGTTCTCGTGGTGGCGTTCGGCCTCGATATGGACCTTGGAGACCAGCGGGCAGGTGGCATCCACGTAAAGCATCTGCCGCGCCGCCGCCTCGGCGGGCACGGATTTTGGCACGCCGTGGGCGGAGAAGATGACGGGCCGGTCGTCGGGGCACTCGTCCAGTTCCTCGACGAAGATCGCCCCCTTGGCCCGCAGGTCATCGACCACGTATTTGTTGTGCACGATCTCGTGGCGCACATAGACCGGCGCGCCGTATTTCGCCAGCGCCATCTCGACGATCTTGATCGCGCGGTCCACACCGGCGCAGAAGCCGCGGGGCGCGGCGAGCCAGAGGGTGAGCGGGGGCCTTGGACGGTCGGTCTGTTGCATGGCCCAGAGGTAAGCCAGAGCGCGGCGTGCGTAAAGGGCGTTGGTGGCGGGATCGCCCTTGACCTTCCAGCGCGGGAGAGGGCGATTGCCGTGGCACAGACAACGAGGAGGATGGCCAGTGATGACAGCGCGATGGTGGATGGCGGCCCTCTGCGCCGGGCTCACGGCGGGCGCGGCGCAGGCGGACGGATTGTTGCCCTATCGCGATGCCGGGGCGGTGGCGCGGGGCGAGCGCATCTACGGGGCCAACTGCGCCTCCTGCCACGGGACCGATCTGGCGGGAGAGCCGGACTGGAAGAGCCGCGACGCCGACGGCTACCTGCCCGCCCCGCCCCATGACGCGACCGGCCATACCTGGCACCACCCCGACGCGGTGCTGCTCGACATCGTGCGGCGCGGCACGGCGGCGGTGGTGGGGCAGGGCTATCGCAGCCGGATGCCGGGCTATGCGGGCACGCTCACCGAGGCGGAGATGCGCGCGGTGCTGGCCTATATCAAGTCCAACTGGCCCGACCGCGTGATCGCCACCCACGACAGGATCAACGAGGAGGCGGGGGGATAGCGCCGCTGCTTACGCCTTATCCGCCCGCCTGCGCGGTTAGCCACGCGAGCACGATGTAGCGGCCCGTCTTGGCGATCGTCACCAGCACGAGAAACAGCCAGACCGGCGTGCGCATCACGCCTGCGATCACGGTGAAGCCGTCGCCCAGCGGGGCCCAGCTCATCAGCAGGGTCCAGACGCCCCAGCGCGCATACCAGCGCTGTGCGCGGGCCAGCTGCGCGGCGTTCACCGGGAACCAGCGGCGGGTGCGGAACCGCTCGATCCCGCGGCCCAGCACGTAGTTGACCACCGCGCCCAGCGTGTTGCCGATACTCGCCACGGCCACGAGCCACCCCACCGTCGCGCTGCCAGCCACCTGCAACGCGACGAACACCACCTCGGACTGGAACGGCAGGACTGTCGCCGCGCCGAAGGCGGCGGCGAAGAGCCCGGCAAGCTGCCCGAGGAGCGCGGCGTCGAAGGTCATGCAGGGGCGCGTGTCATCATGCCAAGCAGCCTAGGCCGGATAGCCGCCGCCCCCAAGCCCCGGGCGGCGCATGACGTGCCGCGACGGACATGCCTTCAGCCAGGATGGGCGGATACGGCTTGATAGAAAAACCGATCAATGCTTATAAAGACGCATAGTTTCGTGCTTCGGAACGTTTATTGAAGAAAATTGTTTTAAGGAGTCGCATGACATGATGTCGCAGTCATCCCGCACCCGACTTGTCCCTCTCACCGCATTTTTCCTGAGCATTGGAGCCGCAGCCGGCACCGCGCAAACGCTGGGAACGGGTACCGCGTCCGGCACAGGCAGCGTCGCGCTGGGGGATACCAGCGTCGCATCGGGCGCTTTCAGCGCTGCAACCGGACAGGCCAGTGTCGCCTCTGGCGATTTCAGCACCGCGACGGGCGAGGGCAGCAGCGCCTCGGGCCTGCAGACCACGGCGACGGGCCAGTTCAGCGCCGCGTCCGGTGATTTCGGCACTGCGACCGGTCAGGCAAGCCTCGCCTCGGGGGCGGCCAGCACCGCGACCGGGCAGTTCAGCACGGCCTCGGGTCTGCAGGGCACGGCGACGGGCGCGGGCAGCGATGCCTCGGGGCTGGCGAGTACGGCGACGGGCGAGGCGAGCGTCGCCTCGGGCGCGCAGGGCACCGCGGCCTGACAGGGCAGCGAAGCCTCGGGCGATTTCAGCACCGCGACCGGTCAGGCGAGCGCCGCCTCGGGCGACAGCAGCACTGCAACGGGCCAGTTCAGCACGGCTTCGGGTGCGGACAGCACGGCGACCGGCCAAGGAAGCGTCGCGGCCGGCGATGGCAGCGTCGCGACCGGCGGGACCGCGACGGCGAGCGCCGCCGGCGGTATCGCCATCGGCAGCGATCTCGATACCAGCGGCACCGGCGCGCTGTCGAATGCCGAAGGTGCCATCGCCATCGGCGGGGATGCCTCGGCCACCAGCGTGAATGCCGTTGCGGTGGGCCGGGGCGCGGTCGCCTCCGGCTCGACCGCGGTGGGCGGCAACGCGCAGGCAACGGGAGCCAATTCGGCGGCATTCGGCGCGGACGCTGCGGCTAGCGGTGTAACCTCTACCGCGCTGGGCGAGCAAAGCACGGCCTCCGGAGATTTTTCCACGGCGACCGGCCAAGGCAGCAGCGCCTCGGGCCTGCAGGCCACGGCGACGGGCCAGTTCAGCACTGCCTCGGGTGCCTCCAGCACGGCGACCGGTCAGGCGAGCCTTGCCTCGGGCGAGTTCGCCACGGCGACGGGTCAGTTCAGCACCGCCTCGGGGCTGGAGGGCACGGCGACCGGCACGGGCAGCGAAGCCTCGGGCGATTTCAGTACGGCGACAGGGACGGGCAGCGTTGCCTCGGGGCTGGCCAGCTCGGCGACCGGTGCGGCTAGCACGGCCTCGGGCACCCAGAGCACGGCGACAGGCGAGGGCTCTTCCGCCTCGGGTGATTTCAGCATGGCGACCGGCCAGGCCAGCTTCGCCTCGGGCGACAACAGCACCGCCGCGGGCCAGTTAAGTACCGCTTCCGGTGCGGACAGCACCGCGCTCGGGCAGGGCAGCGTTGCCTCCGGCACGGACAGCACCGCGGTCGGGCAGGGCTCGCAGGCCACCCATGACAACGCGATGGCGCTGGGTGCCGGAGCGCAGACCACGGCCGCCAACCAGGTGATCGTCGGCGGGGCGACCAACACCTACACAACGCCCGGCATCGCCTCGGCGGCGAGCCGCGCGGCACAGACCGGGCCGGTGGAACTGGTGACCACCGATCTCAACGGCAACCTCGCCTCCGATGGCGGCGCGACCGCCGCGGCGATCCGGGGCCTCAACGAGGATGTCCGCGAGAACCGCGACGGGGTGGCGATGGCGCTGGCCATGCAATCGCCCTCGCTCGCCGGGGCGGAGAGCTTCGCCCTGTCAGGCGGGTTCGGGGCCTATGCGGGCGGCAGCGCCTTTGCCGCCACGGGCGCGGTGCGGATTTCGCCCAATGCGCAGCTTGACGGCGGCATCGGTGTCGGCTTTCGCGAGAACCGCGTCGGAGGCCGGATCGGCGTGACGTTCAAATGGTGACATGGCCGCGCCATGCGGCGCGCGCGGTGCTCCTGAGCGCCGCGCTTGCCGCTCCCGCGGCGGCCCAGACGGCGCCACCTCCCGAAAGCGAGGTGGCGCGGCTCGTTTGGGGTACGCTGATCGCGCTCGACCATGCCAACCGGACCGGAAACTACACGGTGTTGCGCGACCTCTCGGAGCGCGGTTTTCACGCCGCCAACGACGCGGCGCGGCTGGCGGGCGTGTTCGCGCGCACCCGCGATCTTCCGCTTGGTCGGGTGGTGCTGCACGCGCCGCAACTGACCGGTTCGCCCGAGATCGGCGAAGACGGTGCATTGCGCCTGCGGGGCCGTATCCCGATGCGGCCCGAGGCGGTGCTGTTCGACATGCTGTTCGCGCAGGAGGGGGCGGAGTGGCGTCTCTCGGCCCTGTCGGTGGGGCGCGGCGAGGCGACGGTGCCCGACGACGCCGGCGAGGCGCGCGAGTAACGCGCGCCTCGCCGGGGCCATCACTCTTGTGCCGTGGCGTAGGCGCTCTCGCGGTCGGACGGCTCACGCGGCTCACGCGGGGGGCGACCGAGCACATCCTTGAGGTCGTCGAGCTCTATGAAATTGTCGGCCTGACGGCGCAGGTCGTCGGAAATCATCGGCGGCTGGCTGCGGATGGTCGAGACCACCGACACGCGCACGCCCTGGCGTTGCAGGCTCTCGACAAGCGGTCGGAAATCGCCGTCGCCGGAGAACAGCACGATGTGATCGACGCGCGGCGCAAGCTCCATCGCGTCGACGGCGAGCTCGATATCCATGTTGCCCTTGACCTTGCGTCGGCCCTGGCTGTCGGTGTATTCCTTGGCCGGTTTCGTGACCATCGAGTAGCCGTTGTAATGCAGCCAGTCGACGAGGGGCCGGATCGGCGAATACTCGTCATTGTCGAGCAGCGCGGTGTAGTAGAACGCGCGCAGAAGTTTTCCCCGGCGCATGAATTCGTTGCGCAGGAGCTTGTAGTCGATGTCGAAGCCAAGAGCCTTGCCGGCGGCGTAGAGATTCGAGCCGTCGATGAACAGGGCAAGACGGTCATCCTTGTAAAACATTCTGGAATGTCCTTTCAAATCAGTCCGGCGCGCCTGTGAGTGGTGAGTGTGTGAGTGGTGTGGCGTACCGGATATCGAGGGAGAATTAATGGGTCGCGATGATGGGTTCAAGTGAGTGGCGTGCCACAGAAGGATAGTTTCGCGATGACCCCCGATCAATTGTGCTTGATCGCGCTGGGCGCAAACCTGCCCTTGCGGGATGAGAACGGCGAGGGCGGGCCGGGGGCGACGCTCGATGCCGCGGTGCGGCGTCTCGCGGAGATGGCGGGCACGGCCCCGAAGGTGAGCGCGTTCTACCGGACGCCGGCCTTTCCACCGGGCTCGGGCCCGGATTTCGTCAATGCCGCTGCTGCGTTGCACCTCCCCGGTGCGCCCGGGGAGGTGCTGGTCCGGCTGCACGCGATCGAGGCGGAATTCGGGCGCAGCCGCGCGGCGCGCTGGGGCGCGCGCACGCTCGATCTCGACCTGCTGGGCATCGGTGATCGGATATTGCCCGATGCGGCGACCCATGCGCGCTGGCGCGCCCTCGATCAGGGCGCGGCGCAGGGGCAGGCCCCCGACCGGGTCATTCTTCCGCATCCGCGGATGCAGGAGCGGGCTTTCGTTCTGGTGCCGCTGGCGGATGTAGCCCCGGACTGGCGTCATCCGCTGCTCGGGCTCACGGTGCGCGAGATGCTCGCGGCGCTGCCCGAGGCGGCGCGCGCCGAGGTGGTTTCGCTGCCGAATCGGCGCTTGTAAATCCCAGCCTGACGCCTTAAATACAGGGCTTCTGATCGAAATGCCCGATAAATGCCGGAGGTCGCATGGCCCGCGTAACCACTGAAGACTGCGTCGACAAGGTCCCGAACCGATTCGATCTGGTGATGCTCGCCGCGCATCGCGCGCGGGAAATTGCAGCCGGCGCGCCGCTCACCGTGGACCGCGACCGCGACAAGAACCCGGTCGTCGCGCTGCGCGAGATCGCCGAGGAGACGCAATCGGCGGGCGACCTGCGCGAGCGCCTCATCGAATCGCACCAGACCCAGATCGAGGTGGACGAGCCCGAAGAGGACACGATGGCGCTGATGATGGGGGCCGAAGCCGACCAGCCGGAGCCGGACGACATGTCCGAGGAAAAGCTGCTGCGCGCCCTCATGGAAGCACAGGGCGAGGGCTGAGGCCCGTCGCTGCCGCCAAGGGACCGGGGCGCACCACCAGATGATCGCCGTCGATGACCTGATCTCTCTGGTGCGCCACTACAACCCCAGAACGGACGAGGCGCTTATCCGCGACGCCTACGCGTTCGGGCGCGAGATGCACGAGGGCCAGACCCGGCATTCGGGCGAGCCCTATTTCACCCATCCCGTGGCCGTCGCCGCGATCCTGACCGAGCAGCGGCTGGACGACGCGACCATCGTCACCGCGCTGCTCCATGACACGGTGGAGGACACCAAGGCGTCCTACCGCACCGTGGAGGAACGGTTCGGCACCGAGATCGCCGAGCTGGTCGATGGCGTCACCAAGCTCACCAACCTGCAACTGTCGAGTTCCGAGACCAAGCAGGCGGAGAATTTCCGCAAGCTGTTCATGGCCATGTCGCGCGACTTGCGGGTGATCCTCGTCAAGCTCGCCGACCGGCTGCACAACATGCGCACCATCAAGGCGATGCGCCCCGACAAGCAGGCGCAGAAGGCGCGCGAGACGATGGACATCTACGCGCCGCTCGCCGGGCGCATGGGGATGCAATGGATGCGCGAGGAGCTCGAGGATCTCGCGTTCCGCGTGCTCAACCCCGAGGCGCGTGCCTCGATCATCCGCCGCTTCATCACCTTGCAACGCGAGACCGGCGACGTGGTCGAGCGCATCACCGGCGACATGCGCGCCGAGCTGGACAAGGCCGGCATCCCGGCGGAGGTGTTCGGCCGCGCCAAGAAACCCTACTCGATCTGGCGCAAGATGCAGGAAAAGCAGATGGGGTTCTCGCGCCTCAGCGACATCTACGGCTTTCGCATCATCACCGACAGCGAGGAGAACTGTTACGGCGTCCTGGGCGTGATCCATCGCAGGTGGCGGGCGGTGCCGGGACGGTTCAAGGATTACATCAGCCAGCCGAAATCCAACGGCTATCGCTCGATCCATACCACCGTGTCGGGCCGCGACGGCAAGCGCGTCGAGGTGCAGATCCGCACGCAGGCGATGCATGACGTGGCCGAGTCCGGGGTGGCGGCGCACTGGTCCTATCGCGACGGGGTGCGCGCCGAGAATCCGTTCGCCGTCGATCCGGCGCGCTGGATATCTTCCATGAACGAGCAGTTCGACGCCGAGGAGGACCACGAGGATTTCCTCGAGGCGGTCAAGCTCGAGATGTATGCCGACAAGGTGTTCTGCTTTACCCCCAAGGGCGACGTGATCAAGCTGCCGCGGGGGGCCACGCCCATAGATTTCGCCTATGCCATCCACACAAGGATCGGCCATGCCTGCGTGGGGGCCAAGGTGGACGGGATGCGCGTGCCGCTCTGGACCCGGATCAAGAACGGGCAGTCGGTCGATATCATCACCGCGGGCGGACAGATGCCGCAGGCGGCATGGCTCGACATCGCCACCACCGGCAAGGCGCGCGCCGCCATCCGCCGGGCGCTGCGCGAGCTCGACCGCGACCGTTATATCAAGCTGGGCCGCGAGCTGGCGCGCTCGGCCTTCGAGCATGTGGGCAAGCGTGCCACCGACAAGGCGCTCGAGGCTGCCGCGCGCACGCTGCGCCTCAAGGATGCCGACGAGGTGCGGGCGCGGCTGGGCAGCGCCGAGTTGACCGCAAGCGAGGTGCTGCGCGCCGTCTATCCCGATCTTGCGCCGGTGGGCGAGGCCGAGGTGGCGCGCGACCGGGCCGTGATCGGGCTCGGTGCGGATCAGGGTTTTGCCCGCGCGCGGTGCTGCCAGCCGCTGCCCGGCGAGCGCATCGTCGGCATCACCCATCGCGGACAAGGCGTGGTGATCCATGCAATCGACTGCGAGACTCTTTCGGATTATGACCAGCAGCCGGAGCGCTGGCTCGACCTGCGCTGGCACACCGGCAAGCATCCGGCCGCTTATGCCGTCACGCTCGACCTGACCATCGGCAACGACGCGGGCGTGCTGGGGCGGATTTGCACCTTGATAGGCGAGCAGAAGGCCAATATCTCGGATCTGACATTTGTCGACCGGAAACCGGATTTTTACCGATTGCTGATCGATGTCGAATTGCGCGATGCCGAGCATCTGCACAGCGTCCTGTCGGCGCTCGACGCCGAGGCGGACGTTGCCGCCGTGGAACGCTATCGCGATCCGTCCCGTTCCGGGGACAAGCGCGAGGAGCCGTAGGCGTGATCTTCAGACGCCGAGACCGCAGGCCGTGGTGGCGCATCGTGGCCGATTTTCTCTGGCCGCGCGGCGGCTGGGCGCGTGCGTTCACCTACGTGAAACACCGGGTCCATCGCCTGCCCGACCCGCCGGATCGCATCGCACGCGGCATTTTCGCGGGGGTGCTCACCACCTTCACGCCGTTCTACGGGCTGCATTTCCTGATCGCCACGGCGCTTGCTTTCGTGGTGCGCGGCAACATCCCGGCGGCGCTTCTGGGGACGTTCTTCGGCAACCCGCTGACCTACCTGCCGATCGGCGTGGTGTCGTTGCAGACCGGGCATGTCATCCTCGGGCGGCACACCCCCCACGAGGACGAGATCAGCCGCTCGCTCGGTGGCAAGTTCGTCGATGCGGGAGAGGACCTGCAAAACAATATCGTCGCCATCTTCACCGACCGGCAGGCGGACTGGCACGGGCTCGGCATTTTTTATGACGAGGTGTTCTTTCCCTATATGATCGGCGGTATCGTGCCCGGAATCGTGGCTGGACTCGCCGCCTATTACATCAGCTTGCCGGTGATCACCGCGTACCAGAAGCGGCGGCGCGGTGCACTCCGGGCCAAGTGGGATGCGCTGCGCGAGAAGCGGGCGGCCAGGGAGAAGGCGGCGCGCGAGGCCAGCGAGGAGCGCAAGGCGGAGCGCGATCCCCCGGCGGGTCGCCGTTGAAGAAGGAGCCGCAGATGACGGCAGAGACAGGACTGCGCCTCGGCGTTAACATCGACCACGTCGCCACCGTGCGCAACGCGCGGGGGGGCGCATACCCTGACCCGCTGCGCGCAGCCCGCATCGCCGAGGCGGCGGGCGCCGACGGCATCACCGCGCATCTGCGTGAGGACCGGCGGCATATCAGCGACGCCGATATCGACGGGCTGATGGGGGTGCTGGGGGTGCCGCTCAATTTCGAGATGGCTGCGACCGAGGAGATGCAGAAGATCGCCCTGCGCCACAAGCCGCACGCCGTCTGCCTGGTGCCGGAAAAGCGCGAGGAGCGCACCACCGAGGGCGGGCTGGAGGTGGCGCGCGAGGAGAACCGGCTGGCGCATTACATCGCGCCGCTGCGGGAGGCGGGCTGCCGGGTGTCGATCTTCATCGCCGCTGACCGCCGTCAGATCGAGGCGGCGCACCGGATCGGGGCCGAGGTGATCGAGTTGCACACGGGGGCCTATTGCGACGCCCATGCCGAGGGCAATGTCGAGTCGCGCGACCGCGAGCTGGCGGCGCTCACGGAGATGGCTGCCTATGCCCGGTCGCTGGGACTCGAGGTGCACGCGGGCCACGGCCTGACCTATGACACGGTGCAGCCCATCGCCGCCCTGCCGCAGGTGCGCGAGCTCAATATCGGGCATTTCCTGATCGGCGAGGCGATCTTCCTCGGGCTGGCCCCGGCGATTTCCGAGATGCGCCGCCTGATGGACGCGGCGCGGGGCTGAGGCGGGGCCAATGTCCGATCCCGTGATCCCCACCGCCTTTGAGCGGCAGGTGCTGTCGGATATCTGCGACTGGGCACTCCGGCTTGCCGAGGGAGAGGGCGCGCCGCAATTCACCGCCGCCGTCCTGCATGGCGATGAAGAGGTCGCGCGGGCGCGCAACGAGGTCGCCGCGACCTGTGATCCGAGCCGCCATGCCGAGATCGTCGCCATCGCCGCGGCGGCGCGACGTTTGGGGCGGCGCGACCTGTCGGGTCACACGCTGATGTCGTCCTGCCAGCCCTGCGAGATGTGTCTGGCCGCGATGCGCTGGGCGCGGATCGACCGGCTGATCTTTGCCGCGCGGCAGGAAAGCCTGGGCGCGGGGTTCTTTCAGTTCGGTGCCCTGGATATCGGTGATCTCTCGCGCGCCTCGGGCCATGCCTTCGCGTATCTCGGCGGGATCGGGGAGGCGCGGGTGCTGCCGCTCTACCGTCCGCGGGACGAGGGGGGGACCGCATGATCCGGGTGATAACCCTTTTGCTCGGCCTGGCCCTCGCCGCTGTCGCGCTCTGGCAGCTCGAAGCGCAGCGCGCGGGGCTGGAGATCAGCACCCGGACCGTGGGCGAGACGCCCGTGACCCGCACCGCGCAGCCCGGGGCCGAAGGGCCGGTGGTCGTGGTGGCGCACGGCTTTGCCGGGTCGCGGCAGATGATGCAGGCCTATGCCCATGATCTGGCGCGGGCGGGTTACCGGGTGTGGGCGTTCGACTTCGAGGGGCACGGGCGGCATCCGCACCCGATGTCGGGGGACGTGGACAGTATCGACGGCACCACGCAGCGGCTCATCGCGCAGACGCAGGATGTGGTGACGGCGGCGACTGCACGGGAGGGGTGGACCGGCGAGGTGGCGCTGCTGGGGCACTCGATGGCCACCGACATCATCATCCGCACCGCGATCGAGGATGAGCGTATCGGCCCGGTGGTGGCGATCTCGGCCTTTTCCAGGGCGGTCACGGCAAGCGCGCCTGACACCCTGCTGCTCATCACCGGCGCGTGGGAGTCGGGACTGCGCGACTTCGCCCGCGAGGCGGTGGCGATGGTGGACCCGGGCAAGGGCGAGGGCGAGACCGCGCGGGCGGGCGAGGTGGTGCGCCGCGCGGTCGTGGCCCCCTTGGCCGAGCATGTCGCGGTGCTGCACAGCCGCGCGGGCCGGGCCGGGGCGGTGGACTGGCTCGATGCCGCCTATGGGCGTGCGAGTGACATTTCGGTGCGCGCGACCGGGCCGTGGTTCATGGCGTTGATGGTCGCCATCGTGGCGCTGGCGGCACCGCTCGCGCGCCTCTTGCCGCGGCGCGCGGGCCCGGCACCTGCGCCGCTTGCGCCGGGGCTGTTCGCGCTGGTGGTGACGCTGCCCGCCGTGCTCGCGCCGCTTGCGGCGGTGCAGGTCGAGGCACGGCTGTTGCCGGTGCTGGTGGCCGATTATCTGGCGCTGCATCTGGCGCTCTACGGGGCGCTGCAACTGGCCCTGCTATGGGGCGCGGGGCGGCGGCCCGACGCCCTGCGGCCCGTGGCGATGCTGGCGCTTCTGGCCTGGGGGCTGGGCGTCTTCGGCCTGGCGCTTGATCGTTACGGCGCGAATTTCTGGCCGACGCCGGAGCGGCTCACGATCATCGCGGCGCTCGGCCTTGGCGCGGTGCCCTTCATGCTGGCGGATGCGATGCTCGCGCGCGGCGCGGCGCTTTGGCAGCGGGTGGTGACGCGCGCGGGCTTTCTGCTGTCGCTGGGGCTCGCGGTACTGCTGGATACCGAGCGGCTCTTCTTCCTTGCCATGATCGCGCCGGTGATCCTGCTGTTCTTCGTCATTTTCGGGCTGATGGGTCGTTGGGTGGCGGCGCGCGCCGGGGCGGCCTCGGCAGGGGTCGCGCTTGGCCTGATCCTCGCCTGGGCGCTTGGCGTGAGCTTTCCGCTGTTCGCGCCGGGAGGGGCGGGATGATCCTGGGTATCGGCACGGATCTCGCGAATATAGAGCGGATCGCAGGCACGCTTGAGCGCTTCGGCGACAGGTTCCGCAATCGCGTCTTCACCGATATCGAACAGGCCAAGGCCGAGCGCCGCGCCGATGTGGCGGGAACCTATGCCAAGAGATGGGCCGCGAAGGAGGCCTGCTCCAAGGCGCTGGGGACCGGCCTGCGCATGGGCATCGCGTGGAAGGACATGGCAGTGTCAAATCTAGGCACCGGGCAGCCGGTGATGCATGTCACCGGCTGGCCCGCCGACCGGCTGGACGCGATGACGCCCGCGGGGCACGAGGCGATCATCCATGTCACGCTCACCGACGATCACCCCTGGGCGCAGGCCTTCGTGGTGATCGAGGCGCGGCCGCTGGAAAGGGGCTGAGCACGCCGCGCGGGCAATTCCACCGGGCGGCATTTCGGGCTATCTCTCGGATATGGACATCGTCGTTCTCACCACGATCATCGCCACGCTCTTCGTCGTGATCGCGATCGCCGAGCCGCTGGCCAACCGCCTGCGCCTGCCCTACAGCGTGATCCTCGCAAGCCTCGGCATCCTCATCGGTGTCGCGGCGAGCTTTTTCCTGCGCACCGAGCTGACCGACGCGCTCAACCCGGTGGCCGAGGCGATCCTCGGGCTGCCGATCCGGTCCAACGTGTTTCTCTACGTGTTCCTGCCGACGCTGCTGTTCCAGGCGACGCTGGGGATGAACCTGCGGCGGATGCTGGATGACTGGGTGCCGATTCTCGTGCTGGCGGTGGTCGCGGTCGTGGTGGCGACGATCTCGGTCGGCTATGCTCTCTCGTGGGCAAGCGCGTGGCCGCTGGCCGCGTGCCTGCTGATCGGGGCGATCGTGTCGACGACGGACCCGTCGGCGGTGGTGTCGATCTTTCGCTCGCTGTCGGTGCCGCGGCGCGTGACCCGGATCATCGAGGGCGAGAGCCTCTTGAACGACGCCGCCGCGATCGCCCTGTTCGGTTTGTTCATGGGCTTCGTCATGCTGGGCGTTCCCGACCCCGATCTCGGCGATGCGCTGGCGCGCTTTCCGCTCATCATGGCGGGTGGGGCGCTGACGGGCTGGCTGGCGGCGCGCGCGGCGCTGTGGTTGATGGCGATCTTCGCCGCGTGGGAGCGGGCGCAGATCTCGATCTCGGTGGCACTGCCCTATCTCGCCTATATCGTGGCCGAGCAAAGCATCGGTGCTTCGGGCGTGATCGCGGTGGTCGGTGCCGGGCTGACCCTCAATCTCGCGGCACCTGGGCGGCTGCGCCCGCAGGCCTGGGCGAACATGCGCGAGGTCTGGGACCTGCTGGCGCATTGGGCCGGTGCGCTGATCTTCATCCTGGCCGCGCTGTTGATCCCGCGACTACTGGAAGAAGTCCGCACGGAGGATTTCGTGCTCGTGGGCGTGGTGATCCTCGCCGCGACCGTGGCGCGGGCGGTGATCCTGTTCGGGCTGCTGCCGCTTCTCACCGCGCTCAGGGCATCGCCCGCGGTCGATCGGCCCTACCGGGTGGCGATCCTGTGGGGCGGGCTGCGCGGGGCGGTGACGCTCGCCCTAGCACTTGCGGTCACGGAAAGTTTCCGGGTGCCCGACGGAATCCAGCGTGTGGTCGGTATCCTGGCCACCGGCTACACGCTCTTTACCCTGATCGTCCAGGGTACGACGCTGCGCTGGGTGATCTGCCGGCTCGGGCTGGACCGGCTGTCGCCCATCGACGAGGCGCTGTCGCGGCAGGTGGTCGCCGTTGCGCTGCAGACCGTCCGCGAGGATGTGGCGCGCACCACGGAGAACTATGACCTGGGCCGCGAGACCGTTCGCGGCGAGGCCAAGCGCTTTGGCGAGCGGCTGGACGAGGCCGTGAAACATGCCGAGGCGAGCGCAGATATCCTCGACCGCGACCGCATCACCCTGGGCCTGATCGCGCTTGCGGGCTATGAGCGCGACACGATCCTCGCGCGGCTGCGCGAGCGCACGATCTCGGCGCGCATGGCCGAGAAGGTGATCGCCGATGCCGAACGGCTCATCGAAGCGTCGCGCACCGGCGGGCGGAGCGGCTATCAGCGCGCGGCACGACAAAGCATCGCCTATGGCCGTGCGTTCCGGGCCGCGGTCTGGCTCAACAACCGCCTCCGCCTCTCCGCGCCGCTGGCGCACCTGACGGCGGACCGGTTCGAGCACCTGCTGTCGCAGCGCCTGATCCTGCGCGACCTAGGAAAGTTCATCGACGGGCGCATCCGCCGGATTCACGGACGCCGCGTGGCCGAACTTCTGCGCGAGCTGCTGGCGCGCCGCATCGAGGGGGTGGAGACCGCGCTCGACGGGCTGCGCCTGCAGTATCCCGGCTATGCCGAGAAGCTGGAGCGCCGCTTCATCCGCCGCACCGCGCTGCGGCTCGAGGAGCGGGAATATGCCACCATGCGGGAGGATGGCCTGATCGGGGCCGAGGTCCATGCCGCGCTGATGGACGACCTCGGGCGTCGCCGCGCCGCGACAGAGGCACGCCCCCGGCTCGACATCGCGCCGCAGCGCAACGAGCTCATCCGGCAATTGCCGCTCTTCTCCGACCTCGACGAGAGCGGGTTGCAGCGCCTGGGCCGTGCGCTCGCGACCCGCTATGTCAATCCCGGCGAGGTGCTGATGCGCGAGGATGCCCCGTCCAACAGCGTCTTTTTCATCGCCTCCGGCGCGGTGGAGGTGGAACGTGCCGGCGAGACATGGCGGCTCGGGCGCGGCGAGATGTTTGGCCAGATGGGGGTGTTGATGCGCAAGACCCGCCTCGCCGAGGCGCGCGCCATCGCGCCCTCGACACTGCTCGTGCTCGATGAGGCGCGGTTCCGGCGTCTGTTGCGGCGCAGTGCCGCGCTGCGCGAGGCGGTCCGCCGGAGCGCCGAGAAGCGCGGCATCGACCCGGATATGTTGTTTTCCGGTCAGGCGCAGCCGGCCTGAGACGCCCAGGGTCGCGCCGCCTTGACACCCCGGCCCTCGCACCGCATGAAGCGGCGGACATCAGGCACCCCCGGCGGAGACAGGCATGGCATCCGAAACCCAGAAAGGCAGCTCCATCTGGGAGACGGTCAAGACCGTTTTCTGGGCGCTGGTGATTGCCGGCATTTTCCGCACCCTGTTCTTTCAGCCGTTCTGGATTCCGTCGGGCTCGATGAAGGACACGCTGCTGATCGGCGATTTCCTGTTCGTCAACAAGATGGCCTATGGCTATTCCTACGCCTCCTGCCCGTCGATCCGCCTCGGCGGGCTCGATATCGACGCGCGCGATATCTGCGGCTGGCTCGATGGCGACAACACGCGCATCCTGGGCAGCGAGCCCGCGCGCGGCGATATCATCGTGTTCCGCCATCCCGTCGATGGCACCGATTTCATCAAGCGGCTGGTAGGGCTGCCGGGCGACCGGATCCAGATGCGCGGCGGGGTGCTGCACATCAACGGCGCGGCGGTCGAAATCGAGCCGGCGGGCGAATTCGTCGAGGAATTCTCGCCGCAGGG